>Ga0208744_1000004_pt1 | contig 199328 bp, 198 predicted proteins | sample CryBogCBH24Aug09_FD_184620 | JGI IMG/M metagenome (GOLD analysis project Ga0208744, IMG submission 184620) | Freshwater microbial communities from Crystal Bog, Wisconsin, USA - CBH24Aug09 (SPAdes) (version 2) | ecosystem: Environmental > Aquatic > Freshwater > Lake | place: Crystal Bog...
AGCGTTAATTACCGGTCGCGAAGGACCTATCGTCGAGCGTCGGGCCGCTGAGCTTGGGATAGCTGAAGTAAAACAAAATGTGCGCGACAAGGGTGCAGCCCTGGTTGAAATTGCGACACGTCGCGGTATTGAACTAACCCAAACAGGGTTTATGGGTGACGACCTTATTGATCTGTCTGCCATGCAAAAAGCAGGGTTTGCTGCCACGGTTTGTAATGCCCCTGCCTATATTGCACAAGCCGCTCATTGGGTATCGGGTCGATCCGGCGGCCAAGGGGCTGCGCGCGAATGTGCGGATCTTATCCTGGCGGCACAGAACCGGCTGGGCACTTATTTTCAACCAGGCGGCCTGGGTGCCGGGACGATTCAGTAGAGCGATTAATTAATGAAAGAACGCTTCTCCACCATATTCTCCATCGGACTTATGGTCGCCCTCGTGCTTAGCACTTGGTGGGCGGCTGAATACGCCCAGAAAGCAGTCCAGATCGATCCGCCTGCAAGACTGACGCACGAGCGCGACAACTGGTCTGAAAATTTTGTTGTATTACGCACGGACTTAAATGGCATGGTCATTCATCGGCTCGAAGGGGACCTGATGGTGCACTACCCGGATGATCTTTCTTATGAGATCACCACCCCGCGGGGATTTGGCTTGCGTCGTGACAACCCGTTAACCGTCGCCACGGCAAAAAGGGCAACTATTTATGACGATGGCAACCGCATTGTTATGGATGGCGATGCTGTTCTGCTTCGTCTTGCCGACCCAAAACGTCAGGCATTAAACTTTATCAGCCAGCAAATCACGATGCTGGTTAAAGAAGACATTACGTATACTGATCTGCCCGCTGTTGCGGTGAGTGGCAGATCACGCATGAATGGCATTGGTATGCGCTACAACAACAATACCCAACAGCTAGACGTGCTTAAATCCACAGATGTCGATATCGTTGCAAAAGACTCCCGAGACCGTTCAACTCCTGTCGAATCCAAGAAAAAACCATGACTTCCATTTCGCCCAGACTTTCACGCGTTGCGCTTACCTTGGCATGGTGTGCGCTGGCTTCTTTGACTCATGGGGCCACGCTCAAAGAGTCAGCCGGCGGCAAACCCGGCGAGCCGCCCAAAGAAGCGCCCAGCACCCTGATCGTCTCAGATACGCTCCATTACGACGACACCAAAAGTGAAAGTACCTTTACTGGCAACGTAGTGATGACCCGCGGCCTGTTGACGCTGAACTCTGATGTTTTGAAAATGCATGAAGATAAAGACGGTTTTCAATTCGGCACAGCCACTGTCGACAAAGGCAAGCGGGTATTCATCCGCCAGGATCGCCCCGATACTTTCGAAGTCCTTGAAGGTATAGGTGATCGCGCCGAATACGATGGCAAAGAAGAGATATTCGACTTAATCGGTCACGCAATTGTGACTCGCTATATCTGTGGCGACCGCTTTGACACCATCAACGGTCAAAAAGTCAGATACCACCAAAAAACCGATATCTACGAGGCCTTTGCCGGGCCAGACGCTGGCACATCAGGTGGGCGGGTAAGATCTGTCGCTCAACCTCGCTCTAAAGTTGATGCCGCGATTGCCGCGTGCAAAGCAAAGAAAACAGCCAATTAGCTTGACACATGCAACAAAAAAAACGCTCGTCCATCTCTGAAAAAATAGCCCTTGATCGGCCCGGTAGCCTGTTAGCGACCGGGCTGCGCAAGTCTTACAGCGGCAGGATGGTTGTGCAAGACGTGTCTATTTCGGTTGATAGCGGTGAGGTCGTTGGATTGCTTGGCCCCAATGGCGCTGGCAAGACAACGAGTTTTTACATGATTGTGGGTCTCGTCCCAGCTGATGCTGGTCGTATCGAGATCGATGGCACTACGATTACAACCATGCCTATCCATACCCGCGCTCACCGGGGATTGTCGTATCTGCCTCAAGACGCATCAATTTTCAGACGTCTGACCGCAGAAGAAAACATCCGTGCGGTTCTCGAACTGCAGGTCAATGAAGATGGTCAAAAGTTTTCACGCAACCAGATCGAAGCGCAACTCGACGTGTTGCTTGACGAGCTTCAAATTAGCCATATCCGCGGTAACGGCGCCCTGTCTTTGTCGGGTGGCGAGCGTCGCCGGGTCGAAATCGCACGTGCTTTGGCGACTCGCCCCCGATTTATCCTGCTCGACGAGCCTTTCGCTGGCGTGGATCCTATCGCAGTGATCGAAATTCAACGGATTGTGAGGTTCTTGAAGAGCCGGGGCATCGGAGTGCTGATCACCGACCACAACGTGCGTGAAACGCTGGGTATTTGTGACCGCGCTTACATCATCAATGAAGGCAGGGTACTGATCACCGGTAGCCCCAAAGAAATCGTTGAAGACGCCGACGTACGTAAAGTATACTTAGGCGAACATTTCAAGATGTAACCAGCGGTTGCCGGACAAAAAGCGCCTATGCTCAATTTGGCGCTTGATTTTCTGATCCAAGTGGGTAAACTGGGATTGTCATCAAACTGTAAAGGAGATTCGACAACACCCACATCGCGCATCCGCGCAAACTACCCACAATTTGTCCAGGAGTGCAGTCCATGAACATAAGCATCATTGGTCATCATCTTGAGGTCACACCTGCTATCCGGGAATACATTCACGCCAAACTTGCGCGTGTTGCCCGACACTTCGACAAGCTTATTGACCTACAAGTCATGCTTTCAGTCGAACCTCTCAAACACCATGTCGAAGTCACCCTGCGCGTCCCAGGGAAAGACATCCACTGCGAATCGACTGAAGATAACCTCTACAGTTCTATCGATATCGTGGTCGACAAAATCGATCGAAAAGTCATACAGTACAAAGATCGAACTCATCATCACGGCCACTTGGCCGCCAAGCGACAGATTCTAGAAGCCGCTTAAATTGTGATTGGATTAAGTTCTGTCTGTCACGGAACTTAATCCTTTTCTCTTTTCCCCTAAGCTTTTTTCTTTTTCTTCACCCACAGTCTGGGATCACCACCCCGGAATCGACCACGCATCGACCGCGTTCTGACCTATAAATACGCCACTTGCCGGGATCAATAAGCCTGCCGCACAGGTCACCGCCACAAAATGATAACTGACGGGCGCAAAACCCTTAAGGTTGATGCTCATTACTGATTTCCTTAAGAAAGATGGCAATCAATGAGTACAAATGTGGTGAACTAGCCGAAACACAAGGGTAAACACGCAAGAGGGTAGCACGGCGATTTATGGTCAACAACCCACCATGTCAAGAACCGGTTTTTGTTATAAAGACGTATCGCTCTCTCTATGCAAGCAGATTAACCGCCCATGCCGCTTTTAGCTAAAACACTCACTTTGCAAAATGTCGTGCTTGACTTGCCTGCAACGAGCAAGAAAAGGGTGTTTGAGCAGGCTGGCTTGTTATTTGAAAACAACCACGGGCTCGAGTCCGCAGCGGTCTATCAAGCCTTGTTTGACAGAGAGCGGCTCGGATCAACGGGTCTTGGATTCGGCATAGCGCTACCCCACGGCCGAGTCAAAGGGCTCAAGACGCCCATTGCGGCTTTCGTTCGCATCCCCAAGCCAGTCCCTTTTGACTCACCTGACGGGCAGCTGGTAAATCAATTTCTTATTTTGCTGGTACCCGAGTCTGCGACCCAGCAACATCTCGATATACTTGCCGAAATTGCTACGCGGTTATCAGACGAAGCGCTTAGACTCAAACTGAATCAAATGACCGATCCAGGGATTGTTTTCAACCTTTTAACAACCGGTTTGATTTAATCTAAACCATATTTAACTATCCAGGCAAACGCGCGATGACCATGCTGACTGTGAAAGACTTGGTTGAAGACAACCGCGAAGACGTCAACTTCGTCTGGTTAGCGGGCCAAGCGGCTGCAGATAGAGTGATCCCCGATAACGGGATGGCAGCGGCTGATCTGATCGGTCACCTAAACCTGATTCATCCCTCGCGCATTCAAGTGTTCGGCCAGGAGGAAATGGCGTATTACAGCCGGTTTGACTTGCGCCGACGTGTCCATCACCTGGAAGAGCTCCTGGCAGGGGGTGTGCCGGCGTTAATGGTGGCTGACGGTTTATCACCAACCGACGACTTGATTGAAAACTGCGAACGCAATCATGTCCCGCTGCTTTCAACAACCATGCACACGGCCGACCTGATCGACCTATTGCGCATTTATCTTGGTCGAAGGCTAGCGCCCAAGACGACCGTGCATGGTGTGTTCATGGATGTACTCGGACTTGGGGTACTGATTACCGGTGAATCGGGACTGGGTAAAAGCGAATTGGCGCTTGAGTTGATCTCCAGAGGGCACGGATTAGTTGCTGACGATGCCGTAGATCTGTCAAGAACCGCCCCCAACATGATTGAAGGCACCTGCCCAACCTTGCTGCAGAACATGCTGGAAGTTCGCGGACTGGGACTACTGAATATCCGCACTATCTTTGGTGAAACGTCTGTGCGCAGAAAAATGAAACTTAAACTCATCGTTCATTTAGTGCGAGCCACGGCGCAAGACAAGTTCGAACGCTTGCCTTTGCAAGAAATGACCCAGGATCTCATGGGCTGCCCCATCAGGCGAGTGATGTTACAGGTAGCGGCGGGGCGTAACCTAGCCGTGCTGGTCGAAGCGGCGGTACGGAACACCATACTGAAATTGCGTGGAATCGACACCTTGAACGAGTTTCTTGAGCGGCAGGCTCAGGCAATCGCTGATGGGACAGCCTCATGAACTCGCTTCGGGTAGTCCTCATCACTGGTATTTCCGGATCGGGGAAATCCGTCGCATTGCGACTGCTAGAGGACTCGGGCTACACCTGCGTAGATAACCTCCCAGTGCGTTTTCTGAGCGAATTCATTGCCTCGGTCAGAGACAGCATGGTCAAGTTGGTCGCAGTGGCGATTGATGCCAGAAGCCCCGACGAAATTGACGAACTGCCCGGGGTAATCACTGCCTTGCGTGCGATGGGAACGTCACTGCGTGTGGTTTTTCTGGAAGCGGATGACGAAACCCTGATCGCTCGCTATTCTGAATCACGGAGAAGACACCCTTTATCCGACCGGATTGCCGCAGAAGGCATCACAGCGTCTCTCGAGCAATGTATCGCCATGGAACGCGAGTTACTGGAAGAGCTGCGCAACCAGGAGCACGTTATCGACACGTCGGGACTGTCGCCCGGCCAACTGAGAGCTTGGGTTCGCGATCTGGTTCAAGCAGATCGAGCACCGCTTTTAATTACCTTTGAGTCGTTCGCCTTCAAACAAGGCGTCCCGCGAGACGCTGATCTGATGTTTGATGTGCGCTGCCTGCCAAATCCCCATTATGACAAGGACTTACGTCCGCTAACTGGCCGCGACAAGCCGGTCGCTGACTGGCTTGCCAGTTTTGACGAGTGCGGGCAAATGATTGACGATATTGAGACATTTATCCGTAAATGGCTACCCCACTACACCGAAGACACCCGCAGCTACTTGACGGTTGCGATCGGCTGCACAGGCGGACAGCACCGCTCAGTTTATGTAGTCGAGTCGCTCGCCAAGCGGTTTGAAGGTCATGAGCACACGCTGGTCCGGCATCGAAACCAGGTCGAGGTGGGGTAGGATGACAGCAAGATGGCGCACCTTGCGCTTGTTCTGCGTTTGTTTGCTCGTGGTGTTGCTGGCTGCTTGCTCGTCGACAGGTTCGCGCCGGGGAGGCGGCTATTATCAAGATGACGGTCCAGATGCCAATCCCCCCGGCAATCTGGACGCGGTCCCGGACGCGGTGCCTAAAATCGAGCCCTTTGCCAGCGGCGCTAATAAACCCTACACCACGCTAGGCAAGAGTTACACGCCAGACACTTCAGGGGGCCCTTACCGTCAACGGGGGCTTGCCTCCTGGTACGGGAAGAAATTTCATGGTCATCAAACGTCAATCGGCGATCGATATGACATGTATGCCATGACTGCCGCTCATAAGACTTTACCGATTCCCAGCTATGTCAGGGTTACCCGTGTCTCAAATGGCAAGACGGTTGTCTTGCGGGTTAACGACCGCGGACCGTTTCACGAGGACAGGATTATCGACTTATCCTATGTAGCGGCCTACAAACTAGGCTTGCTCTCGCCCGGTAGCGCCGAGGTGATCGTTGAGCGGATTACCTCGGATCAAATTCGTAATTGGGACAGAAGTCAACCAAACAATGCGGTAGCTGACGCCCAACCGGTCGCGGCACCCCCACCTCTTGCCCCTGCGCCGCCCAGCCGAACAAGCGAGTCCTGGCAGAGTGCGCAGCAAGACAATGCTTCGAGCGATTCTCAACGGTCGAGCAACAGCCTGTTGCAAGGGCGCCCGCTTGAGCCTGTCGCGCCAACCAACACAGCCCCATCCGGTCAGGCGCCGAGCCAAACTGCCTCGAGCCAGAACAATCCGCCAACTAAATCCTTGCCCGCTGGGTCTATGTTCTTGCAAGCTGGCGCTTTCAGCGATCAGGCCAAAGCTCAGGCGCTAGCCGACAAGCTAAGCGGGCAGCTCACAAACGGATTGGGATATCCGGTCTTTGTTGAACAAACACCGAATAATCTCTACCGTGTCCGGATCGGTCCTTTTTTGAACCGCTCCGATGCCAGCGCGGCAATCGCTCCGATCCAGTCAGCCACGGGAATGACTACCAGCCTCACTGCCCCTTAACGCGCGACAGCGTGCGGGCATAGACACTGTCTCTGGTAACACCCGTCGCTTGCGAAATAATCTTGGCGATGTCTCTTACCGATACAAGCGGCAACATCGCGTCAATCCAGCGATCGAGGTTTGCGGCGACTTCGTGCTCGGTTTCAGCTTGATTTTCGGGCTGTAACGCGGGGTGAAGGATGACCACGTACTCGCCTTGCTCTCGATGAGCGTCCGCCGCGATCCAAGTCTCGGCTTCGCTCAACGGAATCGTGCACAGCTGTTCGAACCGCTTGGTCAGCTCACGGGCTAAAGTCAGCTTTCTGTTGGGCTCAACGGCAACACTAAGATCTTTTAAGCTTGCTGCGATGCGATGAGGGGTTTCGTAAAAAACCAGGGTATGCGGCTGGGCAACCCACCGTTTAAACCACTTTTGGCGCGCCATGGCTTTAGCTGGCGCAAAGCCAGCAAACACAAACTCGGGATGTTGATCATCAGTCACCCCCGCTGCCATCAGTGCGCAAATTAAGGCGCTGGCACCCGGCAAAGGGACAACACGAAATCCGGCTTCAATCACTGCCGCCACGACTCTGGCACCCGGATCACAAACAGCAGGGCTGCCGGCATCAGAGACCAACGCAACCCGCTCACCAGACTGCAGTCGCTGAACAATCGACTCAGCAGCTTGCGCTTCATTGTGCCTGTGCGACGCCATTAATGGTGTTTGAACGCCCCAGGTATCAAGCAAGACTCTCGTGGCGCGGGTGTCCTCTGCGGCAATGATATCGGCGCGACAAAGTGCCTGCCAGGCTCTTAGCGTTAAATCACCCAAATTCCCGATTGGCGTCGCTACGACATACAAACAGGCAGCTGGCCAGGATTGAGCGTCTACTCGACTAGCCAAACGAGACCAGTCCGGCGCAGGCTCGGTGGCGTGGATATTTTCGGTCACAGCGGTTCACGTAGAGGGATGAATCGTGTCAGTGTAGTCCCACACATTCCTTGCGTCACGCCAAACCTGGTCCAAAACCCATGCTAAACCCAGAACCAACAGCCGATTTTGATCTTTGCCATCTCGCCCAACAAAAAGCCCACCGCAAACGGCGTAACAAGTTGAGGCGACAAGCAAAAGCTGCAACGGGATTAACACCCCGCCCTGAAAAGCCTTGTCAGGCAATCCACCAGCCGACTGAACGCCAGCTTACGGGTCTACACTTTGAAAAAAGGGCCGAAGCGCTGCTTTGTGACCAGGGCTACGAGATTCTGGCCAGTCGTATCAGGTGCCGCGCAGGTGAAATAGACTTGGTGGCTAAGCATGGCGTCATGCTTGTATTCGTTGAAGTTCGCTGGCGCAACCGGACAGATTTTGGCGGTGCAGTAGCCAGCGTTGACTCAAAAAAACAAACCCGCCTAATTAGAACCGCAATGCGTTATCTTCCCGCATTAGCCCGGATCCATTTTGCTGGGAAAACCCCCATATGTCGCTTTGATATTATCGGCTTCGAACCAGGCCGAACCAGCTGGCTTAAAAATACAATTCAGGATCACCTATCAATGCGATAATTGTCGTAACTAACTCTAAATATAGCTATGGATTTCACAGACAAACTCACTGCCCACTTCGAAGATCACATTGTCGCCACTCAGCGCAGCATGGCGCTTACAGCCCCGCTTGGTCAAGCAATAGAGATGTGTTTTTCTGCAGTCACCAACAATGCCAAGATTCTGGCGTGTGGTAACGGTGGTTCTGCCGCTGACGCCCAGCACTTTATTGCTGAGCTAGTTGGTCGGTTTGAGCGAGACCGCCTGCCATTAGGGGGCATCACACTCAGCGCCGACACCTCGATCATGACCGCCGTCGGTAATGATTACAGCTTCGATCAGATATTTTCGCGTCAAATTACTGCGCTTGGTCAACCTGGCGATGTGCTTGTTGCCATATCAACCAGTGGCAACTCGGCCAATGTTCAACTCGCTATTCAGGCCGCTCATGAACGCGAGATGCGCGTGATCGCACTGACTGGCCGGGGCGGTGGCCTCATCACCGACTTGTTAAAGCCAGAAGATATCCATTTGTGCGTACCGCATGACCGAACCATGCGAATTCAGGAGGTTCATATCCTGCTTCTGCACATGTTATGCGATGGTATCGATGCTTTGCTTTTAGGAGACCCAGTTTAATGATCGATCGATCCCCGCTCGTTAAAGCGCTGCTCTGGATAACCGTTGCAGCCTCGACCTCTTTGTCACTGCAAGCTTGTGTCCCGCTTGTCGTTGGGGGCGTTGTGAAAGGGGTATCGATGGTTCGCGATCGCCGGTCTACTGGCCAGCAAGTAATTGATCAAGGGATCGAACTCAAAGCCGCGGGCAGGTTCTCAGCAGAGTTCGCCTCGACGGCAAGTATTGCAACCAACAGCTATCAAGGCAAAGTGCTCTTAACTGGCGAAGCCCTCAGTGAAAAGTCCAAGCAAAAAGCAGCTGAAATCGTAACCAGCCTCGAGGGTGTGAAATCCGTCATCAACGAAATCACCGTTGGGCCAACCGCGTCCTTTGGCGATGTCTCGCAAGATGCATGGATTTCCAGCTCAGTCTTCACCGTGATGAGTACATCAAACGGCGTTCCCTCCAGAACGATTGTGACCGTTGTTAGAAAAAGTGACGTTTATCTAATGGGGTTGGTAACAGAGGCGGAAGCCACCCTTGCGACCACAGTCGCTTCGCGTGTCAATGGCGTCAAGAGCGTTAATAAAGTGTTCGATATCATTAGTGCACAACAAGCAGCCAAACTTGATGAACTGTCTGGCGCAACGGCATCAGGCAATAAGAGTGCAAACAACGGTGCCGCGCCAATTAAAGATACTGACACACCGACTAGCTCAGCAACAACCAGCACTGGTGCCGACGTACAGGTGATGCCGATCAAATGAAGAAGATTGTTAGTCTGATCCTCACTGTTGCGATCACAGGCATCGCAGCCTGGTTGATATTCAAGCCCGCCGCTCAGGCACCAGAAGTCGCTTTTTCTACCTTGACTGGCCAGAAGGTCACAACATCTGCGCTCAAAGGCAAAGTTGTTTTAGTCAAGTTCTGGGCGACCAGCTGTGTGACCTGCATCGCACAAATGCCGCAGACAATCGAAACCTACAACCGGTACCATCACCAGGGTTTCGAGACCATTGCAGTCGCGATGCAATATGACCCGGCTAACTATGTCATCAATTACACTGAGACCAAAAAGCTGCCCTTTACCGTCGCTTTAGACCCGATGGGTGAGCTGGCAAAAGCTTTCGGTGATGTCAAACTGACACCCACAGCATTTCTAATCGATAAAAACGGCAAAATCATCAAGCGCTACTTAGGCGATTATGATTTAGCGGACTTTCATAACACGTTAGAAAAAGCGCTTTCTGTTCAACCCAGTTGATGCACTTGAAATCACCAACATGACTACTATCAACAGCCATTCCCTGCCCTTGGACGTCGTTGCTCAGGTTCTGGCAGAAAGCCTGCCCTACATTAAACGCTTCCACGGTAAAACGATCGTCGTCAAATACGGCGGCAATGCGATGACAGAAGAAGTCCTTCAACGCAGTTTTGCTCATGATGTCGTCTTGCTCAAGCTTTTTGGTCTGAACCCGGTTGTTGTCCACGGTGGTGGTCCCCAGATCGACGATGCGCTGAAGCGCATCGGTAAACAGGGCACCTTTATTCAGGGTATGCGCGTGACTGATGAAGACACGATGGAGGTCGTCGAATGGGTGCTCGGCGGTCAGGTGCAGCAAGACATCGTTCTGATGATCAACGAAGCGGGTGGCAAAGCAGTCGGCTTGACAGGCAAAGATGGCAGCATGATTCAAGCTGTTAAAAAACTCATGCCAAACAAAGAAGACCCGAGTCTACCCATCGACATTGGTTACGTTGGTGACATTGCCAAGATTGAACCCGCTTTAGTGAAAGCGCTGCAAGATGATCAGTTCATCCCAGTGATTTCACCGATTGGTTATGGTGAGGACGGCTTGGCATACAACATCAACGCTGATGTGGTAGCTGGCAAAATGGCCGAAATCCTTGGCGCTGAAAAATTACTGATGATGACGAACATAACAGGCGTACTGGATAAAAACGGTGACCTCTTGCGCGTGCTTTCAGCCAAAACCATAGATGCACTTTTTGAAGATGGAACGATCTCTGGTGGCATGTTGCCAAAGATCTCTTCAGCAGTTGATGCCGCGCGCAACGGCGTCAAATCTGTGCATATTGTTGATGGCCGAGTTCCACACTGTCTGCTGCTGGAAATTCTGACTGACCGCGGTGTCGGCACCATGATTACTTCTGATTAAACAGGAATGCGACGATTGCAACGCCCTACTGTTCGCAAACGTCGCTCAAAATCGACCTCGGGCAACCCGGCACTCTGGATGTTCGATCTTGATAATACGTTGCACGATGCCTCGTACAAAATATTTCCGAAGATCAATGTCGGCATGACCGCTGCGGTCATGGAGACCCTGGGCGTTGACGAACCCACTGCAAACCACCTAAGAACCAAATACTGGAAGCGCTACGGGGCAACCATGATTGGTATGGTCAAGCACCATCAGATCAGCCCTCAGCGATTTTTAAGCCGCAGTCATGACTTTGACGTCAGGCCATTAATCCGTGCAGAAAAACACCTCGCTCGAAAGTTGTCACAATTACCGGGCAGAAAAATTCTGGTAACGAACGCGCCGTTTCATTATGCGCATGCCGTAATGAAGCATCTCGGGATATTGCGCTGTTTTGATGGGTTCTGGGCGATAGAGCATATGCGCTTACACGGGCACTTTCATCCCAAGCCAGCCGTTAAATTAATGCGACATATCCTCGCTCATGAAGGGGTAAGCGCCCATCGCGCAGTGCTAGTCGAAGACACACTCGAGAATCTGCGAGGCGCTCGCGCGGCCGGGCTTCGAACGGTGCACGTCTATCATCCGGGGACACCTTTCGCACAGGGCCAGCGGGGACGTCCGGATTTTGTGGACTTGCGCGTGAACCGGGTTGGTGATCTGCTAACCCGAAAACGTTCGGTTAGACATCACACGATTGAAGGATGAAACATGGCCAGCCGCAACGGTGAACGTCGCACTGAAATCTTGCAAACTCTAGTCATGATGCTAGAGCAACCGACCGCTGCCCGCGTCACCACGGCGGCGCTTGCTGCAAAGATAGGCTTATCAGAGGCTGCGCTTTACCGTCACTTTGCCAGCAAGGCGCAAATGTTCGAAGGTTTGTTTGAATTCATTGAAGCCACCATTTTTGGTTTGATCAACCAGATTCAGGCGGCAGAGCCCAGCGCTCTGGAGAGATTGCGACAAACAACCGGAATGCTCTTGTCTTTTGCCAAGCGTAATCGTGGCATGACGCGTGTGCTGACTGGCGATGCGCTGGTCAATGAGGACTTGCGCCTGCAAGAGCGGGTCAACCAGATCACGGGCAGGTTGGAAACCACGTTCAAGCAAGTAATTCGTGAAGGCATTGCGACTGGACAAATCAGCCCAACAGTCGATGTTGTGACGATTGCCAGTCTGCTAACACACTACGTCATGGGCCGATGGCTTCGTTTCACACAAAGTGGCTGGCAGGTTGATCCGACGGATAACATGCTCGCCAACATTAATATCGTGATGCAGGCGGCACTCGTCGACTCGTAAGCTATGGGTGTGCACCAGTGCCACACACCTTGCACGCAGGGTCCCGATGGACTCGAACGCTATGCCATTGCATATCTAGCGCATCTAGCAGAAGTAGTCTGCCGTTCAGTGAGCGGCCGATTCCTGCCAGCAACTTGATCGCCTCTGCAGCCTGCATACTGCCAATGATGCCAACCAAGGGGGAAAACACACCGGTTGACGCACAAGTCAGCGCTTCTCCGTCCCCTGTGGCCGGGAACAAACAGCTGTAACACGGGGCCTCGGACTGTCGCTTGTCAAACACCGTGATCTGGCCGTCAAAACGAATCGCTGCGCCAGAAACCAGCGGTTTAGAAAACGTAACACAGGCCTGGTTAATCGCGTGCCGGGTCTCGAAGTTATCGGTGCAGTCCAGCACCAGGTCCACAGTGCCCACCACGTCTGCGAGCGCCTGAGCGTCAAGCCGTTTGGTCAGGGCTTCGACGGTAATGTCAGGATTCAGCGCCAGCATGGCAGCACGGCCGGACTCAGCTTTACGCTCGCCAAGACGAGCAGTCGTGTGCATGATTTGACGCTGTAGATTGCTGATTTCAACGGTATCGTCATCAGCCAGAATAATGTGTCCGACGCCAGCAGAAGCAAGATACAAGGCTACCGGGGATCCCAAGCCACCCGCACCTACGATCAGCACCCTCGCTGCCAAGAGTTTTTCTTGACCCTCAATACCTAGATCATCCAGCAGGATGTGCCGGGCATACCTGAGCAGCGCTGCATCGTTCATTTAGGTGTTGCCGCGCCTCCGGGTTGCGGTGCAGATCCGGTGGAGGTAGAACCAGATTTGGCAGGCGACTGTGGCTTCTCAGCCTTATCTAACTTGGCAACCGGCGTGGGCGTGCCTTTCTGTATGGGTTTTCCCTCGAGATAGTTGACGCCCTGCTGTAACTGAAAGTCATCGGGTGTGCCAAACTGAAAAATCTTTGTTGAATCAGCAAGTGGCGGGTCATCTGCATTACCCTTAACTTCACCATCTTTTGCTTGATCATTGCCAAGGTGACGCTGCAAATCAGCCTCTCGAGGCACGCGGAACAAATCTCCCTGGGCTGTATCGGTCACGACAAGATCGGGCGCAATGCCGGTCGCCTGTATCGATCTGCCGGACGGCGTGAAATAGCGTGATGTGGTTAGCTTGATGGCAGTGTTTTCGGAAATTGGCAAAATCACCTGAACAGAACCCTTGCCAAACGAACGGTTACCCATAATTGTTGCGCGCTTGTGATCCTGCAGGGCACCTGCCACGATCTCTGACGCCGAGGCAGAACCTACATTGATCAGGACAACCATCGGTACGGTCTTGGCCCAGGCTGGCAACTTCGATAAGTAATCGCCTTCGCCGGCATCGTAATCCTTGGCCGCCGCGACATACTTGCGCTTTGCGTCGGCCGTGCGTCCATCTGTTGACACAATCAAGGTATTTTCTGGCAAGAAAGCACCCGCCACGCCAATGGCCGAGTGCAAAAGCCCGCCCGGATCATTGCGTAAATCCAGAATGAAACCTTTCGGTGCCGCTTTTGCACCCAACTCATTCAATTGCTTAACCAGATCAGGACCAGTTCTTTCCTGGAACTGCGCGATACGCACATAAGCAATACCGTTATCGAGCATTTTGCTGCGCACACTGCGTACACGAATGGTGTCCCGAATCAGCGTAATCACTAAAGGCTTATCCATGCCCTGGCGCACAATGGTCAGGGTAATGGGTGTCTTAACCAGACCGCGCATCGTCTTGACTGCCTCAGTCAAGGTCATGCCTTTGGTTGAAGCGCCGTCGATCTTTACAATCAAATCACCGGCTCGAATACCAGCTTTAGCGGCAGGAGTATCTTCGATTGGGGAAATTACCTTGACGGCGCCTTCCTCAGCGCCCACTTCGATACCAAGCCCGCCAAACTCACCTTGAGTCGAGCTCTGCATCTCTTTAAAGGCATCCGCATCCAGATAGGCTGAATGAGGATCCAGATCGGACAACATGCCGGCAATCGCGCCATCAATCAGCTTTTTGTCGCCGACTGGTTCTACATAATTATTTTTAATGGTAGAAAAGACACTGGAAAACTGTCTAATCTCATCCAGAGGCAGAGGGGAGCCGCGTTGCGCGACAGCGCTTAGCCCCAGGCTCAAGACAACCCCTGCAAACAAACCGGCCGCTAGCAGCCCGACATTTTTTAACTTACCAGTGCTCATGCACAATCCTGAAAATAGACGTTATTGCGACGACCAGCAACCGAGCGACTGCTATTACTTTGCCAAAAAAGGCGCAGGATCAACCGCAGCGTTGTGACGTCTCAACTCGAAGTATAGGGCGGAATCTAGTTGCCCGCCGGTATTACCCACAGTAGCAATGGTGTCACTGTCTGACACAACATCGCCGACTTGCTTGAGCATGCTCTGTAGATAGGCGTAAATACTTAGGAATTGCTGGCCATGATCAACGATGATGATGTTGCCAAAACCCCTGAGCCAAGTGGCGTATACGACGGTACCGCTCGCGACCGGTCGGACGGCTGTGCCCTCGGGTGAGGCGATCAACAAACCACGCCAAACGCCTCCTTCTGGCCTATCCGTACCAAACCGCGCCAGCACCTGGCCTCGAACGGGCCATTTCAAGCCGGATTTCAAGCCGTTTTGCTCGCCAGGCAGCACGTCCGGCTTTTTCTTTGCCGCTTCAGCAGCTTGCCGGGCAGCCTCGGCTTTTTTTGCCTCCTGCTCTCGCTTCACTGCCTCTGCAAGCTGACGCGCGATGACAATTTGCTCATCCAGGCCAGAAATCAGCTGGTTCAAGTGTTTCTCGTCGCGGTCTAGCCGATCAGCCTCTGCCCGACGAGCCGTAAGCTGTCCCTCGATCTGGGCTAACACGGTAGCCCGCTCTTTTCTCTGGGCATCCAATACTGCTTTTTGCTCGTCCTCATCGCGAATGAAGCTAGCTATTTCGAGCTGTTTCTCGTCGGCTCGCACTTGAAGTTCAGCTAAACGGGACAGTTGTTCTTGAACCCGAGCGACCGAAGCCGTCCGCGCTTTCGCAACGTAATCCAGATAAGCCAGATTTCTGCCAAGTATTTGAGGATCATTGCCGGAGAGCCATGCCGACAAAGGTGACAAGCCACTTTGATATTGCTTTCTCAACTGCTCGCTTAACGCCAGCCGGAGCTGGGTGAGCAGGGCTTGCTGCCTGCTAATCTGCTGATTCAGATCATCCAGATCTGCCTGGGCCTTTTTTTGCTTGATGCTCAGGTCATTTAACTTGCGGGCTGAAAGCGAAATGGCCAATTCTGATGCTTTTAGCGCGTCGGTGGCTTCCTTGCGTGCACCCTCCTTAGACTCAATTTCCTTTTGAATCAGGATGATTTTTTCGCGCAATTCAGCCTGCTCTTGCTGGCGCTGAGCAAGCGAGGCAGCCGTGTCATCGGCATAAGCCAGCACTGGCACGCTAACAAGCCAGCCCCAGAGCAACAACACCTTCCAGCATGAGCTGCTGCGCACGTCAGTCTTTTTTGGCTTTACCCTGCGCAGCCACAGCAGCCATTGCTGCCTCGATCTCGGCAGGATCCCCCAAATAATAGTGCCTGATTGGTCGAAGATCGTCATCCAGCTCGTACACCAAGGGTTGCCCAGTTGGGATATTAAGGTGAACAATATCATCATCAGACACTTGATCAAGGTGCTTGATCAAGGCTCGCAAGCTGTTGCCGTGGGCGGCGACAAGCACGCGACGGCCAGCTTTGATGGCGGGCGCAATGGTGTCGTTCCAGAAAGGCAAAACGCGTGAGACGGTGTCCTTCAGACATTCGGTTGCGGGCAGTTGATCCGCGGGAATCTTGGCGTAGCGCTTATCAAATCTCGGATGGCGCGGATCGTCCAGAGCGATTGGATTAGGTGCAATGGCGTAGGCTCGCCGCCAGATTAACACCTGTTCATCGCCAAATTTGGCCGCAGTTTCAGCTTTATTAAGCCCCTGCAAGTCGCCATAGTGACGTTCGTTCAGGCGCCAGTTGCTATGAACTGGCAGATACATGGTGCCCATTGCGTCAAGCGCAATCCAGAGCGTACGGATTGCCCGGGTCAACATGGATGTACAAGCCAGATCGAATTCAAAGCCTTTTTCTTTGAGCAACAGACCGGCCTGGCGGGCCTGTTCGCGGCCGGTTTCGGTCAAATCGACGTCATACCAGCCCGTAAAACGGTTTTCGAGATTCCATTGGCTTTCGCCATGACGCATGAGAACAAGTTTATGCATGACAGACACAGGTTAAAGTTGCGGAAGTCAGCATTTTATAATTGTTATGAATTTCGCCCCGAATCGGGTGCCAACCAACCTGGACTCACTGTGGATTTCTTTCTTGCTCCTATCAATCTTGTGCTGATCGCAGTGGCGATCGGCTCTGGCCTTTTGCTTATTTGGCCTGCTCTCGCAAAAGGTGGGGCTGGCGGTGCAATTAGCACCACTCAAGCCGTGATCATGATGAACCAGCAGCACGCCGTGCTAGTGGATGTCAGGCCCATCGATCAATTCAATGGAGGTCACATTGCTCAGGCACGAAGCCTGCCAGCGACCGATCTGGCTCAAAAAGCGACCAGTCTGCCTAAAAACAAGCCTTTGATTATCATCTGCGACTTGGGCAAATCGGCTGTCAAGGCAGCTGCAGAGCTGAAGAAACTAGGTTTTGCTGACGTATCAGTCCTCGACGGTGGCCTCAAAGCCTGGGGCGAAGCTGGTTTACCTATCACTGCAAAAAAATAAGGAATCACCATGAACAAAGTACTGATGTATAGCACCGGCGTTTGCCCCTATTGCGTTCGCGCAGAGATGTTGCTCAAGCAACGCGGCGTAACAGAAATCGAAAAAATACGTATCGATCTCGACCCCCAACAGCGTGAAGCCATGATGACCCGCACCGGCCGCAGAACCGTCCCGCAAATCTATATCGGCGACACCCACGTCGGTGGTTTTGACGACCTTGCTGCGCTGGATAAAGCCGGTGGGCTCATGCCGTTGCTGAACGGCACCACAAATTAATTTAACGATCTCGGATCTCACTTGCCGTCGCGCCAGGCGAGATCAGTCTTGCAAACGATATTTATCCGCTAACCACCAATCTGGAAACCTTCATGTCTGATCAAAACGCTCAAGCAGGTAACGCGCCTATTTTTAATATGCAGCGCGTCTACATCAAAGACCTGTCGCTTGAAATGCCCAATGCCCCCAATATCTTTCTTGAGCAAGACACACCAAAGGTTGAGGTCAACATTAATGTGGGCGCGAATCCTCTGGCCGAGACGATTTTCGAATCAACGATCACTGTTACTGTGACGACACGCATTAACGACAAGGTGCTATATCTGATCGAAGCCACACAAGGCGGGATTTTCGAGATGAGCAACATCCCTGAAGATCAGATGGATCCTTTGCTTGGCATAGTCTGCCCGACCATGCTCTACCCTTATTTACGTGCCAATGTCGCTGATGCAATTACGCGTACATCGGTACCTCCTTTGCATTTGGCAGAAGTCAACTTTCAAGCGCTCTATGAGCAACGCATGAGCGAACTGGCCAAGCAAAACGGTGAAACTGGCAATAGCTCAGATTCTGGGCTGATCCTGCCAGCCAGCGCCACACGTCAATGACGCTAAGCTGTCGCTGCAACAGGGCACAAAGGTTCAATGAAAAAGCCTGACGGACCTAAACGGCCCGTCCTGGTTCTCGGGGCGGGGGCTTGGGGCTCGGCGCTGGCAATCAGTGCAGCCAAACAGGGCGTAACGACGCTATGGGGACGTGATCCAGCGCTGATGCAGGATATGGCTGAACACAAGCAGAATCGGCGGTACTTGCCCGGCATTGAATTCCCCCTCTCCTTGCACGCCACTAGCGATTTCGAGGCCGCCCTGACTGAGGTGTCGTCAACAACTAATCCAGGCCTGATTATTATCGGGACTCCCATTGCGGGATTGAGGGCCCTCTGCCACGACCTTGCCGACTGGTTCAGCAAACCAGATCGGTCAGCGGCGTCAATCGTCGGCATTATCTGGACTTGCAAGGGGCTTGAAATCGGTACTGGAGAATTGCCTCATGAAATTGCCAGCCACTCGTTCGCCTCACAACCGAAATTAGTAACGGGCGTGCTGTCAGGACCCTCTTTTGCCAAAGAAGTCGCGGCTGGCTTACCAGTGGCGCTCACCGTGGCAAGCGACGACACAAGACTACGCATGGCAACGATAGACGCGTTGCACGGTGGTGCAGTCCGCGTATACGGCAGTGACGACGTGACGGGCGTAGAGGTAGGCGGCGCGCTCAAAAACATCATCGCCATTGCCTGTGGCATCGCTGATGGATTGGGCCTTGGCACGAACGCCCGTGCGGCCTTAATCACACGCGGTTTAGCAGAAATCACCCGATTTGGTTGCGCACTCGGGGCACAGGCAGCAACGTTTGCAGGCTTAACCGGCCTGGGCGACCTCGTACTAACCGCCACAGGTGAATTGTCTCGCAACAGGCAGGTCGGTTTGGCGATCGGCAAAGGGCACTCAGCGATCGAGGTCTTAGGGCAAGGGATGACAGCTGAGGGCGCGCGTTGCGCCTTGGCAGTCCGGGAACGATCAAAACAGATGCGCTTGACGCTACCCATCACGGAGGCAGTCTGCGCTGTACTTTTCGAAGGCATATCACCACTGGATGCCGTCGGTCAATTGTTATCTCGAGAGCCAACAATCGAATGAACCGCTGTACTTGGACCCTAAAATTAACACTACGGCTCATCACGTCCCTTGCAACGATAAGCACAGCAACAACAGCCAGCGCCGCTTGGCCTCACGATAGGCCCATCCATCTCGTGGTGCCCTTTCCACCCGGGTCATCACCGGATTTGTTGGCTCGATCAATCGCAGAACCGCTCGGTAATGCCTTGGCGCAAGTCGTGATTGTCGAAAACAAGGTCGGTGCGGGAGGCAATATCGGCACGCGGTCGGTCGCAAAAGCAGCGGCAGATGGCTATACGCTTCTCTACACCATCAATGGGCCGTTGGTAACCGCGCCTAAACTGTTCAAAACCAAACTTGGCTACGAGCCCTCAACTGATCTTGCTCCGGTCATGCTGGTTGCGTCCAGTCCAAATATTCTGGTCGTACCTAAAAGCCTGCCAGCAAATAATTTGACTGAATTTATCCAGCAAGCCAAAGGGCATGTTGGCCAGATGAACTACGGATCCGTAGGCAACGGCAGCGCATCACACTTGGCGATGGAAATGTTTATGCAAGCCGCTGGCATTGAGCTCAACAACATCAATTACCCGGGATTTAATCAAATCACGCTAGCCATGCTGGCGGGCGATATTCAGGCGGGATTCATGGTGCCTTCAGGTGTCATGACACAAATCAACGAGGGCAAACTTAAAGCGCTGGCGATTAGCAGCAAAACTCGAAACGACTTGCTGCCTTCGCTTGAACCGATTGCGGGGATGGGTTACCCGAATTTTGAAGTGATCTCCTGGAACGCCTTGCTGGCGCCGGCTGGCACATCAAGGGAGATTATTGACCGGCTCAATCGATCCTTGACTGAAATTCTTGCACAAGATGCCATTCGCAACAAATTCAAGTTGCAATACTTCACTGTTGTCGGGTCATCGCCAGAGAAGCTGGCTGAACAGATGCGATCCGAACGAGTCAAATCTGAGGCTCTGATAGATCAGCTCAAATTGTCGCTCGATTAATACATAAAGTGCGACCTTAAAGGCTAGACGCCCCCGACGTACCCCTGCTGCCGCCAAGCTTCAAACACCACTACGGCCACTGAATTCGATAAGTTCAGACTACGCTGCTCAGGAAGCATCGGCAAACGAATTTTCTGCTCATCCCCGAACAGCGCTCGTTGTTCAGGGGATAAACCTGCAGTCTCGCGACCAAACACAAACACATCACCAGGCCGAAACTCTACTTGATCAACGAGTCGGCTGGCCTTTGTCGTCAAGGCAAAACAACGGTTGGCTGGTGCACCCGTCGCAGCCAGCGCAAGCTCAAGGCTGTCATGGATTTTGACGGGCTGCCACTCGTGATAATCAAGGCCGGCGCGGCGAAGGCGCCTGTCGTCCACCTCAAATCCCAGGGGGCGAACCAAATGGAGTCTTGCACCCGTATTGGCACAGAGACGAATCACGTTACCCGTATTGGGCGGGATTTCAGGCTGGACAAGGATCACATCAAACATGCTGCGTATTGTGCCAGACAAGTCTTGGAGTCCGCATAACGGACAACGCCACCACCCCTGCTGCGCCGCCCCGACGCAAGGCAAGCGCCGCGTGATGCATCGTGCTACCGGTAGTCATGACATCATCAACCAGCCCAATCCAGACCGCAGGCAAATTCGGTTTACTTTCGTACGCATGCTCGGTTGCCACCTGGCGGGCGTGCTTACTGAGGCGCTTCTGTGTACCGACGGACTGTGCGCGACGCAACCACGTCACCTGACAGCCTAGTCCCAATGACTTCGCCATTGTGCGAGCGATTTCGCCCGGGGAATTAAAGCCACGGCGCTGAATCGACATGTCGCTTGAGGGAATGGGGACAAGGCAGGCGAGCTTCGCCAAGGTGGCTGGTTCTTCGCGCAAAGCCTGCGCCAACATTCGGCCCATCATTGCCGCCAGAGGCAACTGGCCGCGTTGCTTCAAATCATGCATCAGCACGTCCGTTGGGAAAGCGTAGCGCATCACCACAATTGACCTTTCAAACGCTGGGGGTTTATGCGCACAGGCATCGCAGCAGTTGCGGCTGGCACTTGGGCAGCTTGACGTAATCGAGTCATGCGGCAGCTCGTCGGCGCAAATACGGCACATAGGCCGTACTCGCATGCCTGCCCTGACATCCTCAAAACAAGCGATGCATAAGTCGCCACCACGGGCTCGTAAGCCGCACAGGGGGCAAGCTGTAGTCAAGCGCAAGCGCAAAAACGTCTGGATCAGGTACAGTCTGGATTGTCGTGTATGGTTTCGCATCAGAGGATATTGGGCGAACGTCACGCTAACTAGCAAGCTAACGATGACAGATTCCTCCACCCACCCCCGACTACCAATCTCAACCACCGCCGTGAAGGCGCAATTTGCTCGCAGAGGAAATCTGAGCGATGCTCAGTTTTTGTATGCGGAAGTTGCCGACCGAATGCTCGACCGGCTCAAGTTGATTCGTATGCAACCCGAGCGTATCCTGGATGCGGGGTGCGGTGCCGGATCAGGCATCACCTTGTTGAAAAATCGTTATCCATCTGCGCGCTTGACTGGCCAGGATTTCAACCCCACTGCCTTGGCAGCAGCACAAAAAACGCATCACACTGGGGTATCGGGCTTACTTAAAAAGCTGACCGGGAAATCCAACTCGATACAGTGGCTCTCAACAGATCTGGCTGACACAGGATTAGCCCCTGAGTCGCTTGACTTGATCTGGTCCAACCTCGCCATCCACTGGCACCCTGCGCCACATGACGTGTTGCGGGAATGGGCGCGGATTGTCAAGCTTAATGGGCTTGTATTTTTTTCTTGTTTTGGACCAGATACCCTGAAAGAAGTGCGGCAAGCCCTGGTGTCTGCGAAGCTAGTCACGCAAACACCCGCCTTCGTTGATATGCATGACTTTGGCGACTTGCTGGTCGAAAACGGCTTTGGTGATCCGGTGATGGATCAAGAAAGACTGACACTCACCTACCAATCTGCAGACAAGCTTCTGGAAGACGTGCGAGCGCTCGGTGGCAACCCCAGCACGGGCCGTCGACCCGGCTTGGTAGGGCGTCAGTGGCGCAAGCGTCTGACCGATGCGCTAGAAGCCCAGCGTCACGAAGATGGCACGATACACCTGAGTATCGAAGTAGCCTATGGTCATGCGTGGCGCCTCGGGCATAGCCGTCAGAAAGACGGCGAAACCCGGATCAGTATTAGCGCGATTGGCCGGAAATCTAAATAAATGCGACGTAGGCCTTGTGCGCCATGTAGGCAGACAGCCCAAACAACAGGTAAGCGAACACCTTCTTTAATTGCTTAACCGGTAACTTGTGCGCCAGACGAGCACCAACCGGGGCGGTCAACACACTGAAAGCCGCGAGGATCAACAAAGCAGGCCAGTAAACAAGACCAATCATCGTGTCAGCCAGGACACCGTCACTCATCTGCGCATATTGAATGGTATTGAACAGCGCGATTGGAAAACCCAACGCAGCGGACGTACCAATCGCCTCACGCAGAGGCACATTGCACCAGGCCATGAACGGGACCGAGACAAAGCCGCCGCCCGCACCGACAAGGCCTGATAAAAATCCTATCCCTGTGCCGGCAACGACAGTGCCCGGCGTACCTGGCATCTGCCGGGTGGGCTTGGGTTTCTTGTCCAGCAACATCTGCAAGCCAGAATAAGCGACGAAAAGCGCGAATAGCAAGGCAAGCCATGAAGTGGGCAGTTTTTCAAACACATACTTGGCAAAGAGGCTGCCGATAAAAATACCTGGCGCAAACGCGAACACGAGCTTCCAGCGAACGGCGCCCTTCTTATGGTGTGCCGTAACGCTCGACACAGAGGTAAAGAGAATGGACGCCATCGATGTCGCAATCGCCGCCTTGACCACGAGATTGGGATTGAGATCGGTCCACCCGAGCATCAAGGTTAAAAATGGCACCAGGATCATGCCGCCGCCAATACCAAGCAAGCCGGCTGCTAACCCAGTCACCGCGCCGAGCACACCCAAAGAAATGATAAATACCGGATCCATGTCAAACCCTAAGATGACGTCAAGAGTGACGATCAGTATACTGACCGGCGAGGCTGCTAGGCCCTGTAACAATAACAATCACTCAAAATCAACATGAATTCTCTCGACACTGAAGTACTACGACAGGCGCTAGACTGGCTCGAAGCGGGGCACGGCGTGCATTTAGCCACTGTCGTTAAAACCTGGGGATCAGCCCCCAGACAAGCGGGCGCGATGGCAGCTATCCGTGACGATGGCAGACTAGTCGGATCGGTTTCGGGTGGCTGTATTGAAGATGATTTGATCGTCAAAGCGCAAACGGGGATGCTCCCGGCCCAGCCAACCCTCGTCAATTACGGGGTGACACAAGACGAAGCAGCCAAGTTTGGTCTGCCGTGTGGTGGAAGTCTCACGCTGGTCATCGAAGCAGTCGATCGTCTTGAATGGCTTGCCCCGGTCGTTGCTTCAACCGAGGCCCAGCAACTGGTCGCTAGGCTAATCAATCTTAAAACCGGGCAATCGACTATCCAGCCAGCTAGCCCAGGACAAAAAACTGAGCTGACCGGCGATAGCTGTCAATTCGTTTACGGCCCGCATTGGCGCTTATTGATCATTGGGGCGAACCAAACTGCGCTAGCCCTGGCCGAGATTGCGCACATGCTTGAATTTCAGGTTGTTGTTTGCGACCCACGTGAAGAGTTCACGGCCGGTTTTAATCTGCAAGGTGTTGCCCTCGAGCGCGGCATGCCCGACGACGTAGTTCTATCCATTCGAACCGACTCGAGGACTGCAATCGTTGCGCTGACTCACGACCCCAAGCTAGATGATATGGCCCTGCTCGAAGCACTGAAGTCGGCTGCTTTTTACGTAGGCGCCTTGGGATCGGTTCGCAACCAAAGTAGCCGCCGAGCCCGTTTGAAAATGTTTGAACTCACCGACGATGAAATCAATCGGTTACATGGCCCGGTCGGTTTGCAAATCGGCAGTCGCACACCCGCAGAAATTGCTGTTGCAGTGGCCGCTGAACTCGTTCAAGTCAGACGCACCCTTGAAGACGAACGCGTGACATTACAACGGACGAGCGCGGGCGTTTGAATCGAGACTCAGCTACCGCGCTTGCGTGACTCAATACCCAGTTGTTTGAGCTTGCGATAGAGGTGCGTGCGCTCAAGGCCAGTTTTATCCGAGACCTTGGTCATACTGTGGCTCTCTTTGGTCAAATGATATTCAAAGTAGACCCTTTCAAAGGCGTCTCGCGCATCTCGCAAAGGTTGATCCAAAGAGATGTCACCTAACAGACTTTGATCAACCTCTGGCACTGGTTCGAGGACAGCCGGCTCTTCGCGCTTAAATACCGCAGAGGTATCAAGCGGGCGTGGCGCAGTTGCGGAGGTAGCGGCTGCTGCCTTCGGAGTCGTGAAACGTCCGCGACTCAAACCAGACGAAACCGTCTTTAACAGTCGTTGCAGCGTAATGGGTTTTTCAAGAAAATCAACCGCACCAATGCGCGTGGCCTCTACCGCTGTATCAATCGTTGCATGACCGCTCATCATTACAACAGGCATATCCAGAAGGCCCTGCGAACCCCACTCTTTGAGCAGCGTGACACCGTCGGTATCCGGCATCCAGATATCGAGCAGAACCAAGTCAGGGCGCATACGCAAGCGAGCCGCCCTTGCCTCTGCTGCGTTTTCGGCGAGCTCGACGGTATGCCCCTCGTCGTAAAGGATTTCGGACAATAACTCGCGGATACCTACTTCGTCGTCAACAACCAAAATTCTGGCCATGTTCTTTTTCACCTGTTGTGCGGCGTCATTATCGCTGCATCATTTGTCTAATTCTACTCGGGTAGCCAAGCGCGTAAATAATATCGAAACTCGGGCACCGCCGTCGCGTCGATTGGATACGTCAATTCGCCCGCCGTGCTCTTCCACTATCTTGCGAACAATCGCGAGACCCAAGCCTGTGCCTTGCGCCTTGGTCGTCACGTAGGGCTCAAACACCCGCTGTAACACGTGCGCTGGGAAACCAGGCCCGCTATCCATCACCGTGAACCGAACAGACTGTTGATACGACCCATCCTGCTGCTTCGCCTCGGCTACCTGCGTTGCCACCGTGATGGCGCCGGCCTCAGGCAAGTCAGCCAGTGCATCACGAGCATTAGCGAGCAAGTTATGAATCACTTGGCGCAGCTGGGTTGAATCGCCTTCGATCAACGGCAGATTTGAAGCTAAAGATACATCAAGATGCCACGGCATATTGACATCTTCAGGCGAGCTTTCATCAGGATCCCAGCCATAGAGGGTTAACACCTCGTCGACTAACGCATTTAAATCGACCGGTAGCATCGCGCTTGTGGGCTTGCGGGCATATTCTTTAAAGTCATCAACCATATGTTTGAGCGAAGTCACTTGATTGACAATCGTGGTTGTCGCGCGCTCGAGCAATTGAGCATCTGCAGCCTCAAGCTTGTGTGAGAGCTTCATTGCAAGCCTCTCGGCCGATAGCTGTATGGGAGTGAGCGGATTCTTGATTTCATGAGCAAGTCGACGCGCTACCTCACCCCAGGCAACGGTTCGGTTGGCTGAAATGACCTCACTGATGTCATCGAAAACCACCATATAACCGTTGTTGCGATTGTCGACTCGCAAATGGGTGCCACGCGCCAGCACGGTGACCGTGTGTACGCTATCGCGCTTGCCCGTTGGCTCAAGGGTCAATTCAAATTGAGCTTGCCAATGAGTACGCTCGGACCCGACGGCCGAATGCTCGGCAAAGGCCTGTCTAATCCGGCCAGAAAACTCAAGCATGCCATCAATCGTTTCGAGAGGTCGCCCAGGGCTCGCTCTCAAATCGACAGCCAAAATGGTCTGGGCGCCCTGGTTAAAAGTGGTGACACGAAACTGCTCATCAAAAACAAGCACACCAGCCGATAAGTTAGCCAGGACGCTTTCCAGGTAGACATTAGAGCGCTCGAGCTGACTACGATTGGTTTCGACAAGTCGCCTCGCATCGTCCAGTTGCTTAGTCATCGCATTGAACGAGCGGGTCAACTGCGCCACCTCATCGCGGGTAGTAGGTTCTGGCAGGGGTCGGTAGTCGCCAACGCTGACCGCGTGTGTCCCTGATGCCAAAGCAAGCAGGGGGCTTACGAGCTTTTTGGATAGATAAAGTGCAACGGCAATCGCAGCAAAAACGGCCAGGAGCAATGCGAGCGTCAAAGTGGTGCCATAAAGATTGCGAAGGCTGCGACGTGATAAAGCGAGCTCTTGATAATCGAGATTACCCGCCTGAACTTCAGCCGCGTTACGCGCAATTTTGTCAGGCAGCGGTTGTATCAATTGCAACCATCTTGCCTCGGCGGTAACGCCAAGCGACACGTCGCCGCGCTCCTGTGATCCCAAGGGCACAATGACACGCAATTGCAGAGCACCTTCGACCGAGCCTGCGGCTGATTCATCGACTGCGGCTGCCGAATAGCCCCGTGTCAATCTCAGCTGGTTAAGCACCGAAGGCGGTGGCATCGGGGGCAACAGCGTACCCAGTTTGTCCGTTGAAAAGGCAATGAGTCTGCCAGTGCTGGTGAACACCATGACATCATTAAGCCCATTCGCTTCTCGCAGCCGCGTGATCACAGACGCCATGTCTGAGTCAGCCGTATTCGTCAGCTCTGGCATCATGGCGCGTGCCCGCGAATCGAGCTCTGCAAGTTGCGCATCAATCGCGGCCCGGCCCAGCGCGAGCCCAGATTCAAGCGCTGTATCGACGCGAACGTTAAACCACGACTCGATCGATCGGGACATGAACTGAACCGATAAGGTATAGATCAAAGCGCCGGGCAACACACCAATCAAAGCAAAAGCGAGCGCAAAACGCGCCGTTAATCGTGCGCCGAACTGACCCCGTCGCAATTGACCGACCAGATTCGCGGTCAAAGCAACGACCCAGATAAACAGGGCCAGCGCCAGGGCGCCATTTAGCCATAACAGCAAGGTTTGATATTGGGCAACGCGCGAGGCGTTACCGGTTGACCAGGCAAGCAGGCCAAAGAGCGCGAATCCGCTCACGATGCCAACAATCATCGCCAGTCGCAACAACCGGTTCATTTGCGGTACTCGTAAGTACGAACCGAAAAATCAAAAGGCGCCCATTCGCTTGTCAGCAACCAGGCGCCTCGATTCAGGGCGTCTATCTGAAGCGGCCGGGCGAGCTGGGAATTGTCCAGTCTGATCCGGACTTTGCCATCATATTTAACGTTGGGATCGAAGCGATCAATCGGGGCGATCGGCCAGTCCCGCAACTGTTGCAGCGCGGCCAGACCCTCTTTAAAACTTCCCATCGGGATACCCAAGTCACCCGCCGCCAACCGCCATTGCCGAGTCAAGGTGTTATAGGTCAGTCTGCGTATCAACGATGTTTCAACCACTTTGTGATCAAACCACCACCAGCGGGACTGAGCAATTTCAATATCAACGGTGAAATAAAGCGGCACACCTCGCTCGAGCGCATCGATCATGACCCGATTGAGTTCTAGTGAAAAATCCACGTCCAGCGTTAACTGGCCTTGAGCGACACGAGGCTCAATCTGTGTGACCTTTGCTTCTGCCGCGTGCGATAAGAGAGGCATTAGGGCGCAAAGCAATAGCAAAGCTGGCACCATGAACAAGTGCTGCAGGGCCTTGGCCCGTTTTTGCTTACTCGAAATCCATGCAAAAGCCGTCATGGTCACCCTGTAAATCAGGCGTTGCGGGAAAACAGCGAATAGAAAAAGCCGTCGTGATCAGTCTGAATATTATCCACTGTGCGTATGACAGGCAATAACTGCCCAGGTGCGGGCAATCTAACCGCGTCACTGTGCTGCTCGGCAAACTCAGCTGCGAGCAGCTCGCCTTCTTGCGGAAAAACCGAACACGTTACCAGCAGCAACTTGCCACCCGGTGCCAAGGTTTGCCATAGCTGGTTAAGGATTTCACGCTGGAGTTTGGCCATGCGGTCAATGTCTTTCTCTTGTCGGAGCCAACGAATATCGGGATGTCTGCGCACAATACCGGACGCGGTGCACGGAACGTCTGCCAGGATTGCATCGAAGGGCTTCTTATCCCACCACGACTTTGTTTGACTAGCATCAGCTGCCCGCAGCTGCACCTTCGGCGTCAGCAATCCCAGGCGGTTGAGATTTTGTTGTACACGGTCAAGCCTAGACCCGTCGACGTCGATCGCAGTGAGCTCAATATCAGCCAATTCAAGCAGATGGGCCGCCTTACCGCCAGGGGCGGCGCAGGCGTCCAGCACCCGCATGCCATCTTTTACGTCAAGCAGTCTGGCTGCTAATTGCGCACCAGCATCTTGAACAGACCACCAACCCTCTTGATAGCCCGCAAGCGAAGTAATGGCACGCGGTTGATCGACAATCAAACCTTCGCCGTCGAGCAAGGTGCAGGTCAACCCTTGTTTTGCAAATGCATCCACGACTGCAGCAACTGTTGTGCGACGTCGGTTGACTCGTAGCGTCAAGGGTGGCGGCGTATTTGCAACGTCCAGAATACCTTGCCATTGATCCGGATATGCACGACGCAAGCGATGCACCCACCAGCTGGGATGGTTGTAGCGCGCCTCAAGGTTTGAACTGAGTTTTGCCAGTAACTGATTACGTTCGCGCTGAAACCGGCGGAGCACTGCATTGACCATGCCCTTATAAGACATCAGGTCGCGCTGAAGCTGGGTTGCCGCCACACTTTGATCAACCAGTGTGTGAACGGCATACAAAGGCGTGCCTTGTGTGCTGGCGCCTTTTTCGGCCTGCAGGGCCGCCTCAAGCAGAACCAGGCTCAAACCTACTAATGCTGACACCACTGCATTCGGTGGTGCTCGTTGAACCAGCAAGCCAGTTAACCCTTTAGCCAAACCCCAGTGACGCATGGCATAAAAAGCCAGTGCTTGTGTCGAAGGCCTCAATTCAGAGGGAATATGAGTAATCGCCTCGGTCATTGAGCGACCATTTTCAACATCGGCCAGCACATGAGCTGCCGCGACCAAACTGTCTGATAGTGCTGGGGCGTGATTCGTCATAGAGAGGGATTGTAGGCTGACTCCTGCATTACCACGGTAAAATCCACTTCTTTTCTGAATGAGGGCGCAAGCCCCCAAGGTGTATTTCATGTCATCCCCCAAAGTCGGTTTCGTCAGCCTGGGCTGCCCCAAAGCTTTAGTCGACTCAGAACGTATCTTGACGCAATTGCGAACCGAGGGCTACCAGATCGTGCCTGATTACGATGGGGCAGATGTAGTCGTCGTGAACACCTGTGGATTTATTGACAGTGCGAAGGCCGAATCGCTCGACGCTATTGGCGAGGCGATCGCCGAGAATGGCCGGGTCATTGTGACTGGCTGCATGGGGGTGGATGAATCAGTGATAAGAGCAGTACACCCGAGCGTACTTGCCGTAACAGGGCCACAACAATACGAACAAGTGGTTCGCGCCGTCCACGAGGCAGCACCACCGGATTTATCGCACGACCCTTTTGTCGACTTGGTACCACCACAAGGCATCAAGCTCACGCCCAGACATTTTGCGTATTTGAAAATATCAGAGGGTTGCAACCATCGTTGCAGCTTTTGCATCATCCCGTCGATGCGTGGCGACCTCGTGAGTCGCCCAGTGGGTGACGTGCTGGATGAGGCACAACGGCTGGTGAACGCCGGAGTCAAAGAAGTTCTGGTGATATCTCAAGATACCAGCGCCTACGGTGTCGATATCAAATACCGCAGCGGCTTCTGGGGTGGCCGCCCGGTCAAGACCCGCATGACAGAGCTTTGCGCAGCTCTGGGTGAAATGGGCGTTTGGGTACGGCTGCATTATGTCTACCCATACCCAAGCGTGGATGAGGTGATACCGCTCATGGCAGAGGGCAAGATCTTGCCCTACCTGGACATCCCCTTTCAACATGCCAGTCCGCGCATCCTCAAATTGATGAAGCGCCCAGCTTTCGAAGACAAGACACTTGCACGCATCAAGAAGTGGCGCGAGCAATGTCCCGAGCTGACGATCCGCTCAACCTTTATTGTTGGCTTCCCCGGTGAGACCGAAGAAGACTTTCAGTATCTACTGGACTGGATGACTGAAGCGCAGCTTGATCGAGTGGGCTGTTTTCAATATTCGCCCGTGGATGGGGCACCAGCCAATGAGCTCGCCGATCCGGTACCAGATGAAGTTAAGCAGGATCGCTGGGAGCGTTTCATGGCCCATCAGCAACTCATCTCAACCGCAAGGTTGGCACTCAAAGTAGGTACCGAAATCGATGTCTTGATCGATGAGGTCGATGAAGACGGTGCGGTTGGCCGCTCAAGTGCCGATGCGCCCGAGATTGATGGCTGTGTTTATGTCGATAGCGAACAGATCCTCAAGCCTGGCGACATCGTTCGCGTTCGTGTCACCGAGTCGGACGAATACGATCTGTGGGGTGAGACGATTTGAGTAAAGGTACCGAACCCTTAACGGTCGGCTTTGCCGGTACGCCCGAATTCTCTCGTCTAGCCCTGCAAGCGATTGTTAACGCCGGTTTCAGCGTTACGCTGGCATTGACTCAGCCGGATCGGCCTTCAGGTCGGGGATTGAAATTAAGCCCAAGCGCGGTTAAAACCTACGCGCTTGAGCAAAGCATCAGCGTCGTCCAGCCACGCAGTTTGAAACTGGATGGCAAATATCCAGAGGACGCACAAGCAGCTCAACAAGCCTTGGTTGACGCTCAGCTGGATGTATTGGTCGTAGCAGCCTACGGACTGATTTTGCCCAAGTGGGTGCTTGAGCTGCCACGATATGGGTGTCTGAATATTCACGCCAGCTTGTTACCACGCTGGCGCGGTGCGGCACCGATTCAACGTGCGATTGAAGCGGGTGATCGCGAAACCGGCATCACCATCATGCAGATGGATGAGGGTCTGGATACTGGCGATATCTTGCTGCTTGAAGCTTGTACGATTGATGAAGCCACCAATGCAGCCGCACTGCATGACACGCTGGCAGCTATGGGTGGACGCCTGATTGTGCAGGCTCTATCGACGCTCGCCAAGGGGACTCTGGCTCGTACAGTGCAACCTGCAGAGGGTGTGACCTATGCAAGCAAACTCGACAAAGCTGAATCGGCTCTCGATTTGTCGTTACCGGCTGCGACGCTTGCTCGTCGCATTCGTGCGTTCAACCCCGTCCCGGGCGCAACCTTGACGCTGCCGGGAATAAATGAACCCATTAAGGTTTGGGATGCGCGAGCGTTGACCGGTGCCCGAGGCAGTGCGGTAGGCTCGGTTTTAAATGCCACACCTCAGGGGATTGATATTGCAACAGGCGATGGCGCCTTGCGCTTGCTCGAATTGCAACGGGCTGGGGGTAAACGACAAGCCGCTGCAGTGTTTATACAAGGGTATGAACGTAAACAATGAAGCCAGAATGATTGGCGACTTTGTCGTAGAGCATCCGGCCTGCAGTATTGGTTTCGTGAGTCAGCCAATACACCCGGCTATATCCACCGTCGCGTGCTGCCGTGTAAACCGCTTCAATTAGCGCGCGACCAACACCCTTGCCTCGCACTGATTCTCGCGTAAAAAGATCCTGCAAATAGCAATCTTTTAAACGGCTGGTGCTGCGATGAAACAGGTAATGAACAAGCCCAACCACTTGCCCTTCATACTCAGCTACAAAAGCGAAAACTGGTTCACCCGGGTCGAAAAATCGATCCCAGGTGGTCTGCGTGATCGTCGAATCCAGTGCCGTGGCACCATGACGACCGTAGAAAGCGTTATAGCCGTCCCAAAGCGGTAACCAAGCCTGATAGTCGGTTTTTGCGATCGGTCGAACGAGAATCGGATTGGTCATTGGTTAGCCAATGGTTGCGGGCTAAGTTAATCGGCTTGCTCTTTAACGCTCGCGCTCAAATCGGCTTGAGGGCGCTCTTTTAGTTTCAGTGACAGGATGATGCTTGAGAAAACAAGCGTGATCAGGTTTGCACATACAACAGGCACGGATTCGATCATGAAACCATAAGCAAGCCAAAAGAAAACGCCCGTCGTAAAAAGCACATACATCGCGAGGGAAATCGACCGGGTATCACGAGTTCTGATGACCTTTAAGGTCTGTGGCAGAAAGGCTGTTGTGGTCAGGATCGCCCCAATCGAACCAATGGCCTCATGGCTAATCCCTAACATCAGGCTTTAAGCGCTTCGCGTTCAGCCTTCCTGAGTTTGGCTTTCAGGCGTGTTTGCTTGAGCATCGACAAATGCTGCACGAACACTTTGCCGTTCAAGTGATCGATCTCATGCTGCACACAAACCGCCAACAAACCCTCTGCGTCGAATTCATAGGGCTCACCAGACAAATCAAGTGCGCGCACCCGAACGGTTGCAGGACGCTCAACCTCGTCATAAACGTCCGGCACGGACAAACACCCTTCTTCATAAATCTTTTGCTCTTCAGACTTATCCAGGATCTCTGGATTAATCAAAACCCGCAAGTCATTCTTTTCTTCACTGACGTCAATGACCACTACCCTCTTGTGCACATTGACCTGGGTCGCGGCTAAGCCGATACCCGGTGCGTCGTACATGGTTTCAGCCATGTTTTGCACCAATACCCGGATACTATCGTCGACCGTCACCACCGGTTTGGCAACTTTGTGCAAACGCGGATCCGGGTAATGCAGAATTTCTAGCAATGCCATGGTCGTCATGAGAGCGCTGGTCTTACGCAGCGTTTTTATTATATTTAGTCGAGGTAAGTCCTTATTTTAATTGATTTCATGGCGACAAGATAGCGGGTTGTATTTATCCACTCGTCGGTCAATACGCACGTCCGCTATGAAAAAATAAGGCGATGAAGCAAGCTTTTACGTCGCAAGAAATCCTGACTTTCCATGATGCTGCCTACCCGGAGTCGCTTCGGCAAATAAGCGGGGCCCCCAGGAATCTCTTTTTTTGCGGCAATGTCGCTCGCTTAAAAAGTCGTAGCCTTGCCATTGTGGGGGCTCGCAACCCGACACCGGACGGTCTGGACAATGCATATGCGTTTGCTAAACACCTGGCGGCAAACGGTTTTTGTATCGTCAGCGGCTTGGCAACGGGAGTCGATGGGGCGGCTCATCTCGGCGCATTGGATGCCGGACATTCAGGAGCCAGCACCATTGCCGTTCTCGGCAGCGGTCTGGATATCATCTACCCGGCCTGTCATCTAGATCTGGCCCGACGTATTCTGGATCAGGACGGCCTTTTAGTGACTGAGTTCCCACCGGGCACACCACCTTTGGGTCGTAATTTTCCCAAACGTAATCGAATTGTCGCGGGGCTGGGACTAGGCGTCATTGTGGTCGAGGCTGCGCACAAGAGCGGTTCTCTCATCACCGCCAAGTTAGCCAACGACATGGGGCGTGAAGTATTTGCCATACCGGGCTCCATACACTCCCCCCTGTCTCGTGGTCCCCACGCCCTCATACAGCAAGGTGCCAAGCTGGTTGAAAACGCGACCGATATCCTGTCCGAGCTGGCACCTGAGGTTACGTCCACAAGCGGGGCCGGTTTATTCACATCGACCGACGCGAGCAGCACAGACATCAGCGAGTCGCCACTTTTTCAAGTAATCGGCTACGATCCTGTGTCAGAAGATGTCTTATTGCGTCGATCAAAGATGTCTTTCAGCCAGCTGAGTGCAGAATTGCTCGCCCTTGAGCTGCAAGGTATTGTTGTACGTTACCCCGATGGCAGGATAGCGAAAGTCCGTCGCAAGTCCTCATCCGATCATGTTGCTTAACTCGAGAGATTTACGATCATGTCACTTCCCCAATATGTCAAAGTCGTTGAGGTTTCGCCCCGCGATGGCTTACAAAATGAAAAAATGTTCATCGATACGTCGATTAAGGTCGAACTCGTCAACCGCTTGAGTGAGGCTGGTTTTGTGAACGTCGAGGCAGCATCGTTTGTCTCGCCTAAATGGACACCCCAGATGGCGGACGCCGCTGAAGTGATGGCGCAGATCAAACGTCGACCCGGTACGATATATTCTGCTCTGACGCCCAACATGAAAGGCTTCGAAGCCGCCAAGGCTGCAGGGGTAGACGAAGTCGTGATTTTTGGTGCAGCGAGCGAATCGTTCTCACATAAAAACATCAATTGCTCGATCGCAGAATCCATCGAGCGCTTTGAACCTGTTGCGCAAGCAGCCTTGGCATCAGGCCTTCGTTTGCGCGCCGCAATCAGCTGCGCCTTGGGATGCCCCTACGAGGGTGCGGTTTCAACCGACCAGGTGATTGCCGTCGCAAAGAAATTTGACCAGATGGGTTGCCACGAAATCGATATCGCAGACACGATTGGCGTTGCTACGCCCAAACTGGTCACCCAGGTCATGAGTGCCGTCACGCAAGTCGTCGATCCCAAAAAACTCTCTGGGCATTTTCACGACACCTATGGGCAAGCGGTTGGCAACATCATGGCTGCGCTTGAGGCAGGGATATCAATCTTTCATAGTTCGGTGTCTGGGCTGGGGGGATGCCCCTACGCCAAAGGCGCAACCGGCAATGTCGCGACTGAAGATGTGTTGTACCTGTTAAGGGGTTTGAATATCGATACTGGTATCGATTTTGACGAGGTCGTCAACATCGGCCAATGGATGTCATCGCATTTAAACCGCGCGGGCGGTAGCCGTGCCGGTAACGCGAGCTTTGCTAAGCGGGCCGCCTGATGTTGTTGACGATGGGGCCATCGCTGTCAGACTTGCTCAGGACGCTAGCCTATACAGGATTGAGCATCTTGTCGCTGAGCACGACTCAGGCTCAGACCACTGAGAAGGGTGCCGCTGCCACCACCTGCTCGACCACGATCGCGGCGGACGACGCGTATCACTTCATCCCCAATCACATTGACGTACCGCAATTATGTCAGGACTTCACCGTGACGCTCAAGCACACGGGCCGTCTGCCGAAAGCGGCCATGGGTCATAACTGGGTCCTGACCACGAAAGCTGATGCCCCCGGGGTTGCCAAGGATGGGCTGATCGCTGGTTTGGATAACAACTTCGTCACGCCGGGCGATAAGCGCATCATTGCCTCGACGAAAGTGATTGGCTCGGGGGAAACGACTGAAATCAGGTTTCCAGTATCCGCCCTCAAGCCCAATGAGACCTATGCCTTTCAATGCAGCTTCGGTGGTCACTCTGCGCTGATGCAAGGCAGTTTACGCCTTAGTCAGACGAGATAAAACATCGGACTTAGACCGTATCAGCCTAGTCGTAAGCGCGCACATCCTCGATAACTTTGCCATCGTTGGGCAAAGTATTGAGCGCGACAAACTCAATGTCGGCACGCAACTTGGTCACATCCCTCACAGTTTGTTCCAGTCGAGTAACGAGGTCTGAGCTTTGCGAAGTAGTCTCGACCTTAAACGTCATCTGATCCGATCCCATCCTGCCGCTGACGACCAGTCTTGCTTTGATGACTTCAGGGTATCTGGCGATCACCTGGGCGACTTGCCCCGGATGCACAAACATACCGCGAACTTTCGTGGTTTGATCAGCTCGTCCCAGCCAACCTCGAATTCTCGTATTTGTACGACCGCAGGGGGACACACCGGGCAAGACAGCTGACAAGTCACCGGTGCCAAACCTGACCAGCGGGTATGCGGTGTTAAGGGTCGTGATCACGACTTCACCTACTTCGCCGTCGGGCAGCACGTCGCCCGTCCCAGGCCTGACGATTTCAAGCAGTAAATCCTCGCTCAACACAAGCCCCTCACGTGCAGGCGTCTCATAGGCAATCATCCCCAGATCGGCCGACCCATAGGCTTGATATGCATGAACACCACGAGCGATAAACCAGTCGCGCAAAGACGGCGGAAACGCCTCTCCCGAGACCAGCGCGCGTTTAACAGACGGTAGCGTCACGCCCAGTTCATCCGCTTTCTCCAGAATGATTTTGAGAAAACTTGGCGTGCCCGTGTAACCAGACGGCTGCAAGTCCCTAATCGCTTGCACTTGCTGTTCAGTTTGCCCGACACCGGCCGGGAACACTGTGCAGCCCAGAGCATGGGCTGCCGTCTCAAACATCGAGCCTGCGGGCGTAAAGTGATAAGAGAAGCAGTTATGCACGAGATCGCCAGCTCTGAAACCCGCTGCGAACATCGCGCGCGCAAACCGCCAATAGTCTGGCATCGAGCCTTCGGGTTCGTAAAGCGGCCCAGGTGATGCAAACACCCGCGGCGCGTGCGCCCCCCAAGCAACGGCAGAAAAGCCACCGAACACACGTTCACGCACATCCCGAGGAGTGGCGGGATCAGAGGCGATCGTACGTGCTTCAGTTTGCATCGCCAGTAAGTCCGACTTACGAATAACCGGCAATTTACTCAAGGCTTCACGGGTATGGATGTCGATTGCATCAAAGCCTTGTAATTGACGCGCAATCGCTGGTGCGTTGGCAATGGCATGCCTGAGGGCATGCGGCAAAGCTAGTAGCAAGGCTTGCTCTCGTTCAGCGTGGTGACGTACCTCAGCCGAATCGTAAAACTCAGTCATGTTCAATCCTGTATTACGCCAACCACCGTTTACGACGGCGATAAAACTTGGTGTCCCGGAAACTCTTGCGCGCGCCGCTTGAGATGCCCAGATAAAACTCTTTCACATCTTCGTTCGCAGCCAAGTCGTCTGCCGTGCCGTCCATCATGACCCGACCGTTCTCCAGAATATACCCATAGTCGGCATAACGGAGTGCAACATTAGTATTTTGCTCGGCCAGCAAAAAACTTACGCCCTCTCGTTGATTCAAGTCTTTGACGATTTCAAAGATCTCTTCAACAATCTGTGGCGCCAAACCCATGGATGGCTCATCGAGCAGAATCATGCTTGGATGAGCCATCAAGGCTCGGCCAATCGCACACATCTGTTGCTCGCCACCTGAGGTGTAGCCGGCCTGACTGGTACGACGCTGCTTTAATCTGGGAAAATACTGATAGACGCGCTCAAGAGCAGCGCCCAGATCAGCTCTGGATAGCTGGCGTGTGTAGGCACCGGTCAATAGATTATCTTCGATACTCAGGTGGGCAAAGCAGTGCCTGCCCTCCATGACTTGGACCACACCGCGCTGTACCAGATCAGCAGGTGAAAGGCTTTCAATGCGCTCACCCCGGTAAGTGATATCACCCTTGGTGACATGACCGCGCTCTGCCCGCAACAGATTTGAAATTGCTCGCAATGTCGTCGTTTTGCCGGCACCATTGGCACCAAGCAACGCGACGATTTTGCCTTCAGGCACCACTAACGACACCCCTTTCAACACCAGTATGACGTGGTTATAAATCACTTCAATGCCGTTGACGTCGAGCAATACGGCACCGGTTTGGTTGAATGAGGAAGTCGAAGTGGCTGTCATCGCTTACCTTAATCCGCGCAAGTTACTGGGGTGACATTTTTGTCTTTGGCGTACTTAGCTGCAGCCTCTTTGATCAACGGCTCAATGACAGCTTTGTCAGAGCGATACCAGTCAGACACAAGTTGAAACTTGGCGCCATCCCACTGCACGATACGCGCCCAGTCATCACCCGTGTGGTTGGTGCACGATGTCTTGACAGGCCGCATGATGTCGGTAAAACCGATTTCATCCAAACGTGCCTGGGTCAGATCCAAATGCTCCAGGCCCCAACGAACTTGCTCCGGGGTCACCGATTTACCTTTGCCATACTTCTCTTGCGCTGTGCGGATCGCCTCGACGGTTAACATCGAGATGATCATGCCGCGTGTATGGGCTAGTGTGCCAACGGTATTGCCTGCTGTGTCGGTACCGTTACCCTTGTCATAGACCTTGGCTTTGAGTTCGTCGTGAACCTTACCCTTGGCAACGCTGTTTGCGATGGTGATGACGTTATAACCCTTGGCAACTGCACCGAGGTCCTTCACATCACCTTCTGAACCGGCCCACCAAATGCCATACATCTTGTCGCGGGGATAGCCGACGCCTTGCGCTTCACGCAGTGCAGTTGGTGTCATGATGCCGGCGCTCCAGAGCAAAACATAGTCGGGCTTGTTTTGGCGGACTTGTAACCACGTTGATTTTTGCTCAACGCCCGGCGCTGTCACGGGATAAGGCAAAAACTCAAAGCCAAGCATCTGTGCTCGCTTCTGTAAAAGCGGAATAGGCTCTTTGCCATAGGGCGAGTCATGGTAGACCAGGGCAATTTTCTTGCCTTTGAGTTTCTCCATACCACCTTCTTTCTTGGCGATATCCTGAATCATGATGTCAGCTGCGGTCCAATATGTGCCGAGCAGCGGAAAATTCCACGGAAACACCGAGCCGTCGGTTGATTGCGACAAGCCGTAGCCAACCGTCAGGATGGGCTCTTTATCACCCGGGGCTTTATCGCTCACGGCAAAAGTAATCCCGGTAGATTGTGGATCATAGGCAGACGCGCCAGTCGGTGCGTGACCTTTGAGCCGCTCGTAACACTCAACGCCACGATCGGTGGCATAGGCGGTTTCACATTCTTCAAAAACAATCTTGACGCCGTTGATACCGCCCCGGGCGTTGACCAGTTTGAGATAGTCCATCTTGCCGTCCGCCCAGGGGATCCCCAGGGGTGCGAACGAACCCGTACGATATGTCAGCAAAGGCACGAACTGCTCATCTGCCATGGCAGCCGCAGACAGGGAAAGCAAGCCACTTGCGACCGCTACCGCTGTTACCCATGTTTTGATTCTCTTCACTTTCATGTCTATCTCCATTTGATGCTCAAAAACACGCTGTTAAATTAAGCCGGTCTTCGCCGGATGAATCAAGGAAAACACCAACACTTAATGTGGAAACGGCCAAATCCGGAGTTTCTCTTTACCAATACTCCAGAGCCTCGCCAAACCGTGCGGTTCAGCGATCAAGAAAAATACGATCAGCGCACCGAAAATCATTTGTTCAATGTGAGTCGCAATATCCACGGCGATTGAAAGGCCGAACCAGGCAGGGATACGATTTAAAAATACAGGGATCAACACAATAAAAGCAGCGCCGTAGAAGCTGCCCACAATTGAGCCGAGACCGCCAATGATGACCATGAACAACAACTGAAACGAGCGGTTAAGGTCAAACGCCAAAGGCTCCCATGACCCCAGATGCAAAAATCCCCACAAAGCGCCTGCGACACCGACGATGAACGAGCTCACAGCGAATGCAGTGAGCTTCGCATGCATTGGTCTGATGCCAATCACTGCCGCGGCAACGTCCATATCCCGAATGGCCATCCACTCTCGTCCGATTGCACCCCTGACAAGGTTTTTGGCGACGAGTGCAAACACAACCACAAATGACAAGACAAAAAAATATTTGGCTGACGCACTTTGCAGCGACAGCCCGAAGGCTGTCAAGGCAGGAACCGACACACTGCCAGAGGATGAGTAGTTAGTAAAAAATGGGATTCGTAAGAACGCCCAATCAACAAAGAACTGCGCCGCCAGCGTTGCAACTGCGAGATATAGTCCCCGGATACGCAGGCTCGGAATACCAAACAAGACACCAATCAAAGTAGCGAAACAGCCGCCGATCAGTATTTGAAACACCAGCGGCACGAAAGGTAATCTCACCGAAATATTCCATGCGGCATAGGCACCCACCGCCATGAAAGCGCCGCTACCCAGGGATATCTGGCCGCAATATCCCACCAGAATATTCAACCCGACCGCAGCAAGCGACAAAATCAGAAACGGAATCAGAATCGCCTTGAGGAAATAATCCGAAGCAGTGAAAGGGACCACTAAAAATGCGCATAGCAACAGCACCACCATCAACACACGATCTTGTCGAATCGGAAAGATCTGCTGATCAGAGCGATAGGTTGTTTTAAATTGGCCGTTTTCGCGATAGAACATGGGTGCTTATCCTTGATCCTTAGACTCGGTCGATGATTTTTTCGCCAAACAAACCCTGAGGCCTGAACAACAAAAACAGCAAAGCCAGTACATAGGCAAACCAAATCTCGATCCCGCCCCCGACCATTGGTCCGATATAAACCTCGGATAACTTTTCTCCCACGCCAATCAGCAAACCACCAATGATGGCCCCCGGCACCGACGTCAAGCCACCAAGGATGACAACAGGCAGCGCCCTGAGCGTTGCCGTGGCTAGAGTGAACTGGACGCCAAATTTGGAGCCCCAAATGATGCCTGCCACAAGGGCGACGAGCCCGGCTACCGTCCAGACAATCACCCATATTTTGTTGAGCGGGATGCCGATGGACTGTGCCGCCTGATGGTCATCAGCGACAGCTCTCAGTGCCCGTCCAGTCGCGGTCACTTGAAAAAACAGGGCGAGACCGGCGACCAGTAGCGCTGAAATTAACGCAGCTGTGAGGTCTTCAAGATTGATCAACAAGCCACCCTGAAACACCGATTCAAGGATAAACGCCGGGTCTTTGGGCATGCCTACATTGATGCTATACACCGACGAACCAAACGCGATTTGACCAGCGCCTTCGAGAAAGTAGGCGATCCCAAGTGTTGCCATTAACAGTGTTGTGGCCTCTTGATTAACGAGATGGCGCAGAACCAGTCTTTCAATCGCAACAGCCATCAGCCACATCACCCCTGCGCTCACGATAAAGGCCAGCACATTCGCCAGAACCAAGTTATCGAACCCCAGCCAGTGCGGTATCCAGACTGAAAAGCGCGCCATCGACAAGGCGGCAACCAGCACCATCGCACCTTGTGCAAAATTAAATACGCCTGAGGCCTTGAAAATCAAAACAAAGCCAAGGCCGATGAGCGAATACAGCATCCCGCTCATCAAACCACCGAATAGGGTCTCAAGAAAAAATGACATGTTGTATCAACCTTAGTGCGCAACGCCAAGATAGGCGCGAATGACATCTGTATTCTGGCGCACTTCATCCGGGGTGCCATCACCGATTTTTTTACCGTAATCCAGAACCACCACACGATCCGAGATATCCATCACAACGCCCATATCGTGCTCGATCAAGACGATAGTCGTACCGAATTCATCATTAACATCAAGGATGAAGCGACTCATATCCTGCTTTTCCTCGATGTTCATCCCCGCCATCGGTTCATCCAATAACAACAGGCGGGGCTCCATCGCCAAGGCTCGACCCAGGTCTACCCGTTTCTGCAACCCGTAAGACATGCGTCCAACCGGTGTCTTGCGATAGGCTTGGATCTCAAGAAAATCGATAATGGTCTCAACGTATTCGCGGTGCTCAATTTCTTCCCGCTCCGCCGATCCCATACGAAGCGCCTGCGCAAAGATGCCCGATTTCATCCTGAGGTTTCTGCCCGTCATGATGTTATCGAGCACGCTCATGCCCTTAAACAGCGCCAAATTTTGAAACGTTCTGGCCACCCCCATTTCGGCAGCCCTACGAGGAGTCATCCTGGAGAAGGTCGCACCGTCCAGGCTCACGTGACCCTGCTGAGGTGTGTAGACGCCATTGATGACATTGAGCATTGAGCTCTTACCAGCCCCGTTTGGACCAATGATGGCGCGAATCTCGTGCTCACGGACATTAAACGAAATGTCGGTCAGCGCTTTGACGCCACCAAAAGACAGGGAAATATTTTGAAGTTCGAGAATGACGTCACCAACCTGGCGGGCAGTGCCACCGACTTGTGTCCCGTTCTGTGTGCTCATGCAGCGTGCCTCAATTGAGTATGCGAGCGCGCAACGAGCTTGATTTTGAGATCAGCGGCTATCGTCCCTTTACGACCATCTTCAAATTTGACCTCGGTTTCAATATATTGATGGTCCAAGCCGCTAAAAAGAGCCTCAACCAGCACGCCATATTTTTCTGCAATAAAGGCACGCCTGACTTTGCGCGTGCGTGTCAGCTCATCATCATCGGGATCTAATTCTTTATGCAGGATAAGAAAACGGCTGACTTGAGATTCGGATAGCTTGGCGTCCTCGGCCAAGTCACGGTTGACCTGTTCAACGCAGTCGGCAATTAATTGATAAACCTCATCTCTTTGAGCCAAATCGGTATAGCCTGCGTATGCCAGGCCTCTGCGCTCTGCCCAGTTGCCGACCGCTTCCAGGTCAATGTTGATGAAGACACAAACTTCGTTACGATCAGCACCAAAGGCCACCGCCTCCTTGATGTAGGGGAAAAACTTAAGCTTGTTCTCTATATATTTCGGCGCAAATAAACCACCGCTGGCGAGCTTCCCGACATCTTTGGCGCGATCGATGATCTTGAGGTGTCCTGTATCGTCCAGATAGCCTGCGTCACCTGTGCGAAACCAGCCATCAAGCGTGAAAGCCTCTCGAGTTGCGGCCTCGTTGCGGTAGTACTCTTTAAACAAGCCAGGGCTCTTGAGCATGATTTCACCGTTTTCGGCGACCAGGATTTCCACACCCGTGACTGGTGGTCCGACCGTATCAGCTTTAACTTGTCCATTCGGTTGAACGCATACGAACACAGAGGTTTCGGTTGATCCATACAACTGCTTGAGATTGATGCCAATCGACCGATAGAACACAAAAAGATCAGGCCCGATCGCCTCGCCTGCAGTGTAGGCAATGCGCGCGCGACTCATGCCAAGTGAGTTTCTCAGTGGGCCATAGATCGTGAGATCGCCGATTCGATAAAGGATTCTGCTCAGCCAGCCAACCGAGTCCCCATCCAGTATTTTTGCACCAACCCGCTTCGCGATGCCCATGGCCCAGTGATAGAGTTTCTTTTTCAAATACCCAGCATCTTCCATGCGAATCATCACTTGCGTGAGCAAGCCCTCAAGCACGCGCGGCGGAGCGAAATAATAGGTCGGGCCAATATCACGCAAGTCGATCATCACGGTCTCTGGCGATTCAGGGTGATTAACGGTAAAACCCGTCACCAGCAGCTGCGTATACGAGAACATGTTCTGGCCTATCCATGCGGGGGGCAAGTAAGCTAGCACGTCCTCGCGATCGGTCAACCCCTCCATCACTTCAACCGCCCGAGCTCGATCGATCAGGGCGTCATTCGTCAGCACGACTCCTTTAGGTTTCCCGGTCGTACCCGAGGTGTAAAACATGGCGGCAGTATCTGCAGGCTGATTAGCCGCTACCATTTGCCCGAAAAGGGCGGGATGCGCCTCCCGATGCGTCTTACCGCTTTCAAGCAATTGCTTAAACGACAAGAGCCCGCCGTCCTTGTAGTGCCTCAGTCCCCGGGGATCTTCGTATACGATGTGTTTGAGTGAAGGGCACTGTTCGCTGATCTCGAGCATCTTGTCGACTTGCTCTTGATCCTCAACCAGGACAACCGCAATAGCGGCATCCTGCAGCACATAAATCATCTCCTGAGCAACGGCATCCTGATAAAGTGGTACGGGGATTGCCCCAAGTGCCTGCGCAGCCATCATGCCCATATAAAGCTCGGGCCGATTTTCGCCAATCACGCCGACATGGTCCCCTTTCTTGATCCCAAGGCCAACTAAGCCGTGTGCAAGCTTCTGGACATTTTCATAAACATCCGCCCAGGTGAACGTTCGCCAGATACCCAGATTTTTTTCGCGCAATGCAGGCCGGTTTGCCCTGTCGCGGGCGTGCTCTAACAATAACCCTGCGAAGGTGTTGGATCTTGTTGCGGTCTTCGATACGCTGCTGATCAAAACTGGTCGCCTCTGTTTATCTTTTTTATAACCATCTCTAGTAGCAATCTTTTTACTACGTCGTTGAGTAACTAACTAGTATGCAAGACCCTAATTTAGGGGGTGTATTCGCCAGACCTAGGGTATCCCCGATGCTTCTGGGCGACTGTCCGTTAATATTTAGTTTTGGGAGAACACCTATGCGCATTTCAACCGCTCTCGTCGGTCTGGTTTTGATTGCTGGATTTGGCAATACTGCTTTAGCAACAGATTCCATCAAAGTCGGTGACTTGACGATCTCGCAGGCGTGGGTGCGTGCTTCAGTGCCAGGTCAAACGAACGGCGCAGGTTATCTGACCATCACGAATACGTCTGACAAGGACGACAAGCTAAGCAGTGCCTCATCAACGGCAGCAGGCAAAGTCGAACTCCATGAGGTAATCACTGAAGGCGGCAATGCCAAAATGCGTGAAGCGGGTAGCGTGGTGGTCCCAGCAAATGGCTCGGTCACTTTCGCGCCCGGTGGTTATCACCTCATGTTCTTGCAACTTGTAACCGGCTTTAAGCCTGACACCGCTGTGCCAGTCACCTTGAAATTTGAGCAAGCAGGCGAAGTGGCGCTAGCCTTTGAAGTCAAACCAGCGAACTACAACCCGGACGGCAACTCAGGTCATCAGATGCACGGTGGACACGATCAGATGTCTGGCATGAAGCATTGAAAGTGCTAGATTGGCTTGCTTCGTGAGCCAAAGATGGCTGAGCCAATGCGGACTTCGGTTGAGCCCTCTTCAACGGCCAATTCGAAGTCTCCGCTCATCCCCATGGATAGCCTTGAAAGCTCGATGCCCGCAGGGAGCTCTTGCAGGGCATGATCACGCAGCGTTCTGAGCTTGATAAAGCAGGCCCTGACCGCTGCTGGATCAGGCGTTAATTCAGCCATCGTCATCAGCCCTTTGACTTTCAAGGTTTGAAACTGGGCGATTTTTTTCAAAAAGTCCTTGAGAAGAGCTGGATCAAGGCCAGCCTTCGATTCTTCAGGTGAGGTTTTTACCTGCACCAGCACGTCAATCGATCGCCCCTCAAGCTGCAACCGGCGCTCAAGTGCTTCGGCGAGTTCGAGCCGATCGAGCGACTGCAATTCGCTCGCGAGTTTGGCAACGTCTTTGGCTTTGTTAGTTTGCAGCTGACCAATCACGACCCACTCGATTCGGCAGTCGAGCAGAGCCGGGGCTTTTTGTGTAATCTCTTGAGTGCGGTTCTCACCAAAGCGATTAAAACCAAGACTGACGGCTTCTCTGATAGCGGACTGGTCAAAGGTTTTGCTGACAGGCAACAAGACAACCTCGGCTGGATCGCGACCGACACGCATGCAAGCTTGATCAATTCTTTGACGGATTGCCACAACGCGATTCGCCATCGTGTCTGCCGTTAATTCATCTTTTGGGTTTTGGCTCGTCATTGTCTTTTCAAGCTTAAACATCTACTTATGGTGCCAAGCGCAAAATGCGCGCTAGTTGACCGTGGGTCAAATGATCATTGATCCAGTAATCATAGGTCAAGTTTGCCAAGCCTTCAGCAAGGCCTCTGGTACGTCGATCCCCTGCGCTTGCGCTTGCAGTTTGAGCGTCTCGCGCCGCACGCCGGGCAGGCGCACCCCGTCGTCCGTCAGCATTTCAGAGACCAGCACCTCGATCCGGTCGAGATATTGGTCGTTACCCGCCAGCGCCGATGGGTCGATCACCAGAAAGGCCTGCCCAATGCCTGGACGGTTACCCTCATCGACAAAAAAGCTGGAGGCCTCAAAACCGAATTTTCCGCCTATCAATGCCGTTACCAGCAGCTCTACGATCAGCGCCAGCATTGCACCTTTGGGCGACGACGCAGCACCCAGCGGGAGCATGGATCCTTCTAGCCCCGCCTTCGGATCGGTGGTGGGCTGACCCTGAGCATCAAGTGCCCAGCCCAGCGGAATCGATCGTCCTTCTTTGGCTGCCATCATCAATTTGCCACGGGCAACTTCGCTCAGGCTCAAGTCGATCGCCAAGGGGCTTTTATGCCGGCGGGGAAACACCGCAGCGATGGGGTTCGTCCCGAAAATGGCATGCCGACCTGCCGCCGCTGGCATCGCCGCCGGCGAATTGGCAAAACCTAAACCCACCATTCCCGCCCCGGCTGCGGCCAGCAAATGGTCAACGACAACACCGCAATGATGACTTCGTACGACACCGACAAATGAAACCCCGAACTGTTTTGCTGCGTTTACAGCCTCGCGCACCGCAAGCTCGCACGCAGCAAACGCCAAACCCTCGTCCGCGTCGACCAAAAGCGCACCGCCTTTGCGGCTGACAACTTCCGGAATCGCCGCCCCATTTACGCGGCCATTGCGCAAATGAGCGACATATTGCACGACTCGTGACAAGCCATGCGAACCAAGTCCTTGCGCTTCGGCCAGCACGAGCGACCGAGCGGTCGCGTCAGCCATGGCCTGATTAGCGCCTGCACGCAGTAGCTGATCAGCGACCAGGCGTTGTAATTCGGTAATGGAAACCTTCATTTCAATGCCTCCGGCCCTTTTTAGGGCGTACTCAGCGCACAGTTGTGGGGATTTTGCACCATAACGGTGATTGCTGACGATTCTGGTGCACAGACAAGCACACAAATTAGCTGATTTCTGCATCCAATCAGTACAAATTCAGGCCATACGTCATTCGACGCATAGGAAAAGCGAAAAGCTGGCACGACCTTTGCTTAGGAACAACCACCCTCAGCGAGACTGTCGCTAGGCATTTTAAGTTAAATCCCCGACCGGCTAAGCCGGCATATTTTGTTCTAGGAGTACTAATAATGAACCGCAGATTAGTTCTTAAGCAAGTTACAGCCGCCAGTGTATTGGCGATGGCTGGTTGGATGCCTCAGTCTTTCGCTGCTGAAGGTACGATTAAAGTTGGTATTTTGCACTCATTGTCCGGCACGATGGCTATCTCTGAAACAGCGCTGAAAGACGTCGCGCTGATGACGATCGATGAGATTAACGCAGCTGGCGGCGTGATGGGCAAGAAGCTCGAGCCTGTGATTGTTGACCCTGCCTCTAACTGGCCATTGTTTGCTGAAAAAGCACGCGGCCTGATTTCGCAAGACAAAGTTTCAGTCGTATTTGGTTGCTGGACATCAGTATCACGTAAGTCAGTATTGCCAGTGTTTAAAGAGTTGAACAGCCTGTTGTTCTACCCAGTTCAGTACGAAGGTCAAGAACTTGAAAAGAACGTGTTCTACACCGGTGCAGCACCTAACCAGCAAGCTATCCCAGCTGTCGAGTACCTGATGAGCGAAGACGGCGGTAGCGCCAAGCGCTGGGTTCTGCTGGGCACTGACTACGTTTACCCACGTACAACAAACAAAATCTTGCGCGCATTCTTGCTGAGCAAGGGCGTGAAAGAAAGCGACATCATGGAGACCTACACACCGTTCGGTCACTCTGATTATCAAACCATTGTTGCCAACATCAAAGCCTTCTCACAAGGTGGCAAGACTGCTGTTGTCTCGACTATCAATGGCGATTCAAACGTTCCTTTCTACAAAGAGCTGGGTAATGCTGGCCTGAAAGCGACTGACGTGCCTGTCGTAGCATTCTCGGTGGGTGAAGAAGAACTGCGTGGTGTGGATACCAAGCCACTGGTTGGTCAGATGGCAGCCTGGAACTACTTCCAGTCACTCAAGAACCCAGTTAACGACAAGTTCGTGGCTCAGTACAAAGCCTACGCTAAAGCTAAAAACTTGCCTAACTACGCAACTGCTGTAACCAACGATCCAATGGAAGCCACATACGTCGGTATGCACATGTGGAAGCAAGCTGTCGAGAAAGCCAAGTCAACGGATACAGACAAGGTTATCGCTGCGATGAGCGGCCAAACCTTTGCTGCACCTGATGGCTTCACCATCAAAATGGACGAAACCAATCACCACTTGCATAAGCCAGTCTACATCGGCGAAGTGCAAGCAGACGGCCAGTTCAAGATTGTCTGGAAAACCAAAGCGCCCATTCAAGCAGCGCCTTGGAGCCCCTTCGTTAACGGTGGCAAACCTGAGTAATGTTGTTTAAGTAAAGCTGTTTGTTAAGTACCGGAACAAGCCCCGCTGGGGCTTGTTCCGAGTTAATCTACACGGCGTTATTAAAAAAATATGAGACCGCAAAGCGATGAAGTCGATTTACCCCCACTGGCAACGCTTGTTGCTAACCATTCTTCTGATTTTGCCCATGCATGCGGTCATGGCGCTGGATCTGGTCGACAAAGCCATCCTGACGGGATTGGCGAGCGACAACAACACCGAGAAGATCGAATCCATCACTGCGCTGGGGCAACTTACCAACCCGGGCGCGGCGGCGATTTTAGAGGCGCTTGGTAACGACAAAGTGCTCGTCACCAGTGACGGCACTATCCTCATTTCGCAAGACGGCGGCAAAGCCTACGATCCAACCACTGGTAACTCGGTAGACACCCCAGCTGGGGCAGACACCATCACGATCAACAACCGGTTGCGTCGTGCATTGCAAGCGGCGCAAGCAAGCGCTGAGCTCTACTCACCCTCGACCGCTGTACGCTTGGCTGCGGTAATGCGCCTTCAAAAAGAAGCCGATGCTTCGCGCGCCCCGATCATCAGCAAAGCCCTGGAAAAAGAACAAGACCCTCAAATCAAGCAAGCCTTGAAAATTGCCTTGGCATCGTCAAGCATCAAGGGAGGTGATGCTGCCGCCCGCCGTCAGGCGGCCTTCACTCTGGGCGAAAGCGGTGATGCTGGCTTCAGGCCAGTATTAGCGGCAATGCTGCAAAAAGACGCAAACGGTAAATTCAACGAACCCGAAAACGATGTCCGCCTCGCCGCTGAAACTGCCATCAATCAGATTGACAGGCATCAAACCATCGTCGCCTGGATGGGAAATATATTTTTTGGTATTAGTCTAGGGAGTGTCTTATTACTTGCCGCACTCGGACTAGCGATCACATTTGGCCTGATGGGCATCATCAACATGGCTCACGGTGAATTGCTGATGATTGGCGCTTACTCAACGTATGTCGTGCAATCACTATTCAAGGCTTATTTACCTGGCCTGCTTGACTGGTATCTCGTTGCCGCCTTACCTGTTGCCTTTCTAGTCACTGCACTCGTCGGTATGGCACTTGAGCGAACCGTGATCCGCTGGCTCTATGGCCGTCCCCTTGAAACACTTCTTGCAACCTGGGGGATCAGTCTCATGCTCATGCAGGCTGTTCGCAGTTTCTTTGGAGCGCAAAACGTCGAAGTGGCCAATCCAAGCTGGATGTCGGGCGGTGTCACGGTAATGGGCAATCTAGTGCTGACATACAACCGCATGGTCATCATTGCCTTTGCCTTGTGCGTCGTCGGTATCGTTTGGCTGGTGCTGAATCGCACACGGCTGGGTCTCTTTGTCCGTGCCATTACTCAAAATCGACGAATGGCGGATTGCGTTGGGGTGGCGACTGGCAAGATCGATATGCTGGCCTTTGGTCTCGGAGCCGGCATCGCCGGCCTTGCAGGCGTGGCTCTATCTCAACTGAGCAACGTGGGGCCTGACCTCGGCCGAGGCTATATTGTCGACTCGTTTATGGTGGTGGTTCTGGGTGGTGTCGGCCAACTGGCCGGCACGGTGGTCGCAGCAATGGGGCTCGGCATGCTCAACAAATTCATTGAGCCCTTCTGGGGTGCAGTGATCGCCAAAATCGCCATCTTGTTATTTATTGTCCTGTTTGTGCAGAAACGCCCCCAAGGCTTGTTCGCACCGAAAGGCAGGAGTGCAGAATAATGACCGCATCCTCTTTAAATCTTCGCCCGCGTTCAATGGACGGCCTGTTTAGCCCCAAAGCCTGGATGGCCCTGCTTTTGGTGCTGGCTTTTTTTTCTTTACTGCCAATCCTTAACTTGAGTTTGCCAAGCGGGCATGCGCTGCACGTTTCAAGTTATGCAATCAGCCTAATCGGCAAGTTCACCTGCTATGCCATGGCTGCGCTGGCCCTGGACCTTGTGTGGGGTTACGCCGGTATCTTGTCGCTCGGTCACGGTCTGTTCTTCGCACTCGGCGGCTATGGCATGGGCATGTATCTGATGCGCTCTGGCAAAGCTTCGCCCGATATCGTCCCAGACTTCATGACTTTCCTAAGCTGGAAGACTTACCCCTGGTTCTGGTCTTACACCGAGCACTTCTGGTATGCGGTGCTACTGATTTTGCTGGTACCAGGTTTGCTGGCATTTATATTCGGGTTCTTCGCCTTCAGATCCCGAATCAAAGGCGTGTATTTTTCTATCATCACGCAGGCACTCACCTTTGCTGCCATGCTGCTGTTCTTTCGTAACGAAACGGGCTTCGGTGGCAACAATGGTTTTACCGACTTCAAACGCATTCTTGGATTCGATATAACCTCACCCCAAACGCGTGCCGTGCTCTATTGGGCATCGGTATTAGCGCTGACAGGTGCGTTGATTCTAGGTCGTGCAATCACCAAATCCAAACTCGGTCGCGTCCTGACCGCTGTTCGTGACGCTGAAAGCAGACTACGCTTTTTAGGCTACGAACCGCTTGGCTTCAAGCTATTTGTCTGGACCGTCTCAGCTATGATTTGCGGCGTGGCGGGTGCCTTGTACGTGCCACAAGTCGGCATCATTAATCCAGGCGAAATGTCTACCGAGAACTCGATTGAGATGGTGATCTGGGTTGCAACTGGCGGGCGCGGCACGCTGATTGGTCCCATCATTGGCGCGGGCGTGATCAACGGCCTGAAAACTTGGTTCACGAGTGCATTCCCTGAGTTCTGGCTCTATGCGCTTGGGCTGATTTTTGTACTAGTCACCTTGTTTTTGCCCCAGGGTATCGTCGGACTGATCCGTCGTATCACTCGTCAGGATAAGGCATGAGCATCATGACAACAGCACACTCTACCAATCAAACCGCTCTCAAAAATCAGGATGCCAGTGCGGGCGGTGAGGCTTCATACGGTCGCTTTAAAACGGGCGGCGTTGACACCACACACGGCGCGATCCTTTATCTTGAATCGATCAGCGTCGTGTTCGACGGATTCAAAGCCTTAAACGATTTGTCGCTTGATATTGGCGTTGGTGAATTACGCTGCATCATCGGCCCGAACGGTGCTGGCAAGACAACCATGATGGATGTCATCACCGGTAAAACGAAACCTACTTCAGGTACGGCATTTTTTGGTCAAAGTATTGATCTGACCAAAATGCACGAATCACAAATTGCAGATGTTGGCATCGGCAGGAAGTTTCAACGACCCACTGTTTTTGAACAACATACAGTCTTTGAGAACCTCGAGCTCTCCATGAAAATGAACAAGGGTGTTAAATCGACTTTGTTCTCCCGGCTATCAGGTGCGCAGCGCGACAAGATTGGTGAAACCCTTGAGTTATTGAGGCTAACCAGCGAGTATCAAAGGGAAGCTGGCCTGCTTTCACACGGACAAAAACAATGGCTAGAGATCGGTATGCTGCTCATGCAAGAGCCTTTATTGCTGTTGCTGGATGAGCCTGTCGCTGGCATGACCGATGCAGAAACCGAACGTACCGGTGAACTGCTGAATGACCTGCGCGGCAAGCACTCGCTGGTGGTTGTCGAGCACGATATGGATTTTGTGACGCAAATCGCACAGCAAGGCAAGGTCACCGTCTTGTGCGAAGGATCGGTTTTAGCGGAAGGCACCATGGCGCAAGTTCAAAGCGACGAGCGTGTCATCGAAGTGTATTTAGGGCGCTAGCATCATGCTGACTGTAAACAATATCGATCAATACTACGGCAGCAGTCACACCCTGAAGGGCGTGTCGATGGATGTCAAGCAGGGCGAGTGCATGGCCTTACTCGGGCGAAACGGCGTCGGCAAGACGACTTTGCTTAAATGCCTGATGGGTGTTGAAAACATTCGCAGTGGCTCGATCAGTTTCGACAACCAGGAAATCAGTCAACACAAGCCACACATGCGTGCGGCACTGGGCATGGCCTACGTTCCCCAGGGTCGTGAGATCTTTGCGCGCCTGACCGTTGAAGAAAATATCCTGATGGGCATGGCAACAAAATCAGGCCGCCAAGCCAGCCAAATCAAAGAAGAGATCTACGATCTTTTCCCTATTCTCAAATCGATGTTGAACCGCCGAGGCGGTGATTTGTCGGGCGGGCAGCAGCAACAGCTGGCGATTGCCCGTGCTTTGGTAGCCGAGCCCAAACTCATTATTTTCGATGAGCCCACCGAGGGAATTCAACCTTCAATCATCAAAGACATCGGGCGCGTGATTCAACGATTACGCAATCGTGGTGACATCGCTATCCTGCTATGCGAGCAATACTTCGACTTCGCGCATGAGCTGGCCGATCGCTTCGTCGTACTGTCACGGGGCGAGGTGGTAGCTTCCGGGGATAAAGAGCAAATGGATAGCGAGGATGTGAAGAAGCATTTGTCGGTCTAGTATCTAACCGGATTATCGGCCTGGCGTCTCGGCGCTCTGGCGCAAAACCTCGCCATCTGGTTAGATCACCTCAAGATAAAATGATTAGATGATCATTAGGATTTGAGGCAAATCATGATGTGGGACGTAATTGTGGTGGGTGGCGGTAATGCCGCACTCTGTAGTGCGCTGATGGCCAGAGAGGCGGGCGCAAGCGTACTCATGCTCGAATCCTCACCCAAAGCGTGGCGCGGCGGTAACTCTCAACACACCCGTAACTTGCGCTGTATGCACGACGCCCCGCAAGATGTGCTGGTAGACGCGTACCCTGAAGAAGAATACTGGCAAGATTTACTAAAAGTCACCGGTGGCCAGACCAACGAAGAACTTGCCCGCCTGGTAATCCGTGAGTCCTCAACTTGTCGCGACTGGATGCGCAAGCACGGCGTGCATTTTCAACCACCTCTGTCCGGCACCTTACACGTCGCACGAACCAACGCTTTCTTCATGGGCGGTGGTAAAGCCTTGGTCAATGCCTATTACCGCAGCGCGGAAAATCTCGGTGTTGATATCCTCTATGACTCACCGGTTGATGATCTTGAAATCAAGGACGGCGTTTTCGTCGCAGCCAAGGTCGGTGACAAGCGCTATGAAGGCCACAGCGTTGTATTGGCCTGCGGTGGTTTCGAATCTAACATCGAGTGGATGCGAGAAGCATGGGGTCAGAACGAATTTGGTGAATACCCAGCAGACAATTTTCTCATCCGCGGTACACGTTACAACATGGGGTCGGTGCTTAAAGTCATGATGCGCGAGGGCGCTGACACCATGGGCGATCAGACACAAGCGCATTGCGTGGCCATTGACGCTCGTGCGCCACTTTATGACGGCGGCATCTGTACGCGACTCGATTGCGTGTCGCTCGGTGTGGTGGTTAACAAAGAAGCCAAGCGTTTTTATGATGAAGGCGAGGACTTCTGGCCTAAGCGTTATGCGCTCTGGGGTCGTCTGGTGGCCTTACAGCGAGGGCAAACTGCTTACGTTGTGATTGACTCAAAGGCCATCGGTCGCTTCATGCCACCCGTATTTGAGGGCGTAGTCGCCGATACCCTGCCAGAGCTTGCACAAAAGCTCGAGCTTGATGTCGATACCTTTATGCAGACGATCAACGATTTCAATGCGGCCTGTCAGCCCGGTACGTTTGATCACAACATACAGGATGATTGCTTCACCAAAGATCTGACACCCGCTAAAACTCACTGGGCGAGGCCGATCAACCAGGGTCCCTTCTATGGCTACGCCTTAAAGCCCGGTATCACCTTTACCTATTTCGGCTTACAGACGGATAAGCAGGCCAGCGTATTTTTTGGCGGCAAGGCTAGTCCGAACATGTTTGCAGCGGGTGAAATCAATGCTGGCAACGTGCTTGGCAAAGGCTATACCGCGGGTGTCGGTATGTCTATCGGTACTGCCTTTGGCCGTATTGCAGGCACACAGGCCGCAAAGGCCGCAGTGCAAATGAAAGCGCTGCAAACCAAGCAACAAGGGGTAGCACATGCAGTCGCTTGATTCACTGACCCGCGAGGCGCAAGACCTGGGCGGCACTAGCAACCGGACAACGGCCGAACATACCGTCACCTGGCATGACAAGAAACTGACGCATAACGAATCTGAAGTCGCCAGACAAATGCAGATTTGTAATGCCTGCCGCTATTGCGAAGGTTTTTGCGCCGTCTTCCCGGCAATGGCGAGACGACTGGATTTCAATAACAAAGCAGATCTCAATTATCTGGCAAATCTTTGTCACAACTGTGGTGCCTGTCTGCATGCATGTCAATACGCACCGCCACACGAGTTCGGCGTCAACATCCCACAGGCGATGGCACGAGTGCGTCTGGAGACTTACACGGATTTTGCCTGGCCGGTCAGTTTCGGCAAACTATACAAAAACAATGGTGTCACAGTAGCGCTCGCAACGGCCTTCGGTCTCACCTTATTTTTAATCCTGACTATCCTCGCGAACGGCTCTTTGGTGAGCCCACCGGGCAATGGCGGCAACTTCTATTCGATCTTCCCGCACAATACCTTAGCGCTGATGTTTGGTATTGTTTTCGGCTACGCCGTGCTTGCATTAGGGATTGGCGTAGCTCGTTTCTGGCGAGAAATTACCCCAGGCCAAGCAAGTGCAATCGCGGCGGGAGAAACGCTGCACAACGTCTTGCAACTCAAATACCTTGATGGCGGTCACGGAGAAGGCTGTAACGACGAGGATGACAAATTCACACTTCGCAGGCGTAATTACCATCATCTGACTTTCTACGGCTTTTTGCTCTGCTTTGCCGCGACGTCGACTGCCACAATTTTTCACTACCTCCTTGGTTGGGAAGCGCCCTACTCCTACACCAGCCTGCCAGTAATTTTAGGCACACTGGGCGGCATTGGTTTACTGATAGGTCCAATAGGACTGATGCGTTTGAATATTCAGCGTGCACCAATGCATGGCGACAAAGCACAAAAGCCAATGGATCATGCTTTCATCAGTTTGTTAATTTTGACAAGTGCTTCGGGATTAGGCTTGCTGATCTGGCGCGACTCAAGCGCGCTAGCTGTTTTGCTCGCCCTGCATCTTGGCATCGTGATGGCGTTATTTCTGACTATGCCATATGGCAAGTTCGCGCACGGGATATTTCGCAGCGCTGCGCTACTGAAATGGTCGATTGAAAAGCGTATGCCCAATAAACTGGGGCTGGGATCGGACTAAAGCAGCACCTCGGCGGTTAACCCAAACCCACCATGCGCTTTAAGCCCAGCCATTGCTGTGTCAAAAAACCACGGCCGTAATTTCGACCACCGGCTTCCGGTAACTGATCATGGATGCCAGTCGCTGGATAAAGATCGTCAAACTGTCCCGTACCAAAGATCAAATCCCAAACCGGGAACAACACCGCAAAGTTGTTTCCCTTGGCAGGGCCCGCTGCCGACACATCGAAGGCAATTGAATGGTGTTGCCGGTGAAAGCGCGGACTAACCAGAACACGTTCACCAAGACGACCAAAACTCAACCGCACATTGGCATGCGAAAAACTCTCAACCAGCTGGGTGAAGACAACAATCATCACAAACTGCGCCGGTGGCACACCGATCGCCAGGGAAACAAAAACGATCACTGAGTCGTGCAAAATACTATCCAGTAAATGATTCCGGTTATCGCTCCACATTGTCATTTGTCGCTGGCTGTGATGGACGGCATGTAAGGCCCATAACCATTCAAAACGATGCTGTGCACGATGATATAGATACTCAACCAGATCGAAAGCGATCAAATAGATGATCAGACTCACCCACGGCTGATCTGTCACGCCGGGCCAGACTTCATCCAGACCAAAGGGAGTGAATCCCATCACGTGCGCCCAACCTGTTGCCTCATCCCAAAGTGGTTGAACCAGGAAAAAAAGCACAATACGGAAAATCGCCAAACGGTGAATGAGTGTGTAAAAAATATCGAGACGCACTTGCCCTCGATCAATCACGGGCTCGACAGGACGCCATCGCTGCAGCGTACCGAAAACAAGCAACAAAAAGGCCACCTGTAACAATCCGATCAATAACCACATGGTCCAATCGTAGGCCTCTTCGATAACACCACCGAGGCCGAGATTAAATAACAAGGGCTGAACCACTGCTTCAAAGAGCATCTGCTGAACCGCATCGAACCAATCCAACAGACTACTCACTGCGGCCCCCCTTGGTTCTCATCGCCCCCTGATAGTCAGGGTGTTGATCAAGGGTCGCGAAACAAAAGCCCTGGTCTTTGAGACCCGCAATCAGTGGTTCGAAAACTGAAGGAGCCCAGGGATCTTTGCGCGACCAGATCCCCAGGTGTACCAAAATAATTTCACCCGCCTTCACAGTGCGCAAGGCCTTGTCCAACAGCGCAGCATTTGGATACTTCTCACTTGGCAATTCATCCCCCATGAACCCTGCCGGCGTCCAGGGTACATGGGTATAGCCACAGGTTTTGGCAGCAGCTAATAAGGCGGGCGAGGTCTTGCCTCCCGCAGAACGAAAAATCGGCACCATTTTTTTACCCGTCATCTGCTCGAAGCGATCACGGGCTCGATCCAGCTCCTGGCAGTATTCGGCACCACTGATAATTTTGACTTTGTTAGCGTCTGGCCCAGCGCTTGCCTTGACACGAAACGTCCCGTCGGGCAAATCAGCTTGCCAATAAACATGGTCAAACGTGTGTGAACCAAACACATGACCTTGCTCGGCTAATTGCTTCCACCAGGGAGCCCAGACATCGTCCATGCTTGAGCCGCCCGTTTTAGTGCGTTCGTTTGCCAAAAAAAAGGTAGCCTTGACGTTTTGTCGATTGAGCACGTCAATCATTTGTGTGGCTACGCCCATATGCCCGGTGTCTATCGTCAGGTAGACGGGCTTTTCACAAATCGGGCCGGCCTCGCTCTGCGTCCCGTTTTGTGCAATCGAGGCTGCATGGCCTGCCAGTAGAGCAAGCAAAGACAGACACGCTGACGCTTTACGAGCGACTCGCATGATTCAGGATCCAGACACCATGTGGGGATTTGCCCACCGCCACGGTTTTAACGACCGCTTTCTTCTCAAGATCGATCACAGCAAGCTTGCCAGCCCAGCGTGCCGTCACGAGCAAGGTTTTGCCGTCGGCGAGTACCTCCATGCAATCCGGCCCTGCTGGCGTTTTGTAGGTATCCACAACCGTCATTGTCTGTAAGTCGATACGACTGATGGTATTGGCAGCACGATTGCTGACAAATAAATGCCGCTTATCACCCTGAGAGCGAAATGCGTGAGCACCCTCACCGGTCTGAATCGTTTTTACCAGTTTGGCGGGGCCGTTAGAGACGTCATAAACCTGCACACCGGTACCGCCTGTCAGCGCCACCAGAATATTTTTGTCATCAGATGTCAGAAAAATATCAGCCGGCGTTTTACCAACGGGCACGACCCACAGAGGCTGCTGGGTTGCCAGATCGACAGCCATCAACTCGTTGCTATCTTGCAAGGATGCATAGACGATAGTGCTCGTGCTGTTTATCGCCAGATGACTGGGCGTTTTGCCGGTTGGTACCCGTTTAGCCAATACCGGCTCAAAGCCACCGCCTTTAGCTTGCCACTTGTAAATATCCACATGGTTCAGCCGGTTTGCTGCGGTCACGAACCATTTCATGTCGGGCGAAAAGCGCAGATGGTAGGGATCAACCATATCCGCCAGCGTGCGCTGGATATCACCCGTCTTCGGATCAATAAAGGTAATTGTGTTGCCCGTTGCATTGGCAACCAGCGCAGACTTACTGTCGGGCGTCATGTAAATATGGTGAGGTTCTTTCCCGACCGGGACTCGTTTGATCTCTGTGTAGGTCACTGGGTCGATGATGCTCACGCTTGCACTTAGCGAATTCAGCACCAGAATAGGTGGCGCCGCCCATGCCACTGCCGACGACAAAACGCTTGCAAAAACGAGGCCAATACGGGGAATCCATCGACTGTTAAACATGTAAATCCTGATAAAAATCCTGATGGATATTTTCTCACAAAGCCCCTAGACATTGTTTATTTGCCTGAGATTGTTCTCAATCTGGTGGATTTCACTAAAATACGGGCTTAGTTCAAGTTTTTATGAGGATTCCCATGGTGATGCGCGAGCTAGACCGAATCGATCTCAAGATTCTCGACGTGTTGCAGCGCGACGGCAGGATATCCATCACGGATTTAGCTGACAAAGTCAGTCTATCGGCAACCCCCTGCTCTGAGCGAGTCAAACGCATGGAGCGCGAGGGCGTCATCACGGGCTATTACGCTCGGGTCAATCCTGCCGCTCTGGGCAAAAACTTGCTGGTTTTTCTTGAGATCAAGCTATCCGCAAAATCGGGAGACGTATTCGACAAGGTCAAAGAAGAGTTGCTCTACGTGCCAGAAGTCATGGAGTGTCACCTGGTTTCGGGCGACTTCGACTATCTTGTCAAAGCCCGATTACCCGAGATGAATAAATACCGACAATTGCTCGGTGAGATTCTTAAACGCTTGCCAGCGTCAGCTGAATCGCGCAGCTATGTCGTGATGGAAGAGATCAAAGAAACACTGTACTTGCCCGTTGATCGTTAAGATTAAGGTGCAAAGCCGTGTCATCTGTATTACAGTAAGGGGTATCAGGAAATTTCTCACCTTTAACAACGGGTTACGAGAGGTTTGTAGCCAACACTCCGGTATGAATACCGCAACGAGGTTCGCATGAACGCAATTACCGAGCACATGAGTTTGTCCACTGAGCTGGACATGTCCAACTATTGGATGCCCTTCACTGCTAATCGCCAGTACAAAGCACAACCGCGTTTATTGAAAGGCGCGAAAGGCATGTACTACACGACAGCAGATGATCGCAAAGTGATTGATGCCAGTGCAGGACTCTGGTGCGTGAACGCTGGCCACGGCCGCGATGAAATTATTGAAGCGGTTCACAAACAAATGATGGAAATGGACTATGCGCCATCCTTCCAGATGGGTCACCCCATCGCTTTCGAAGCAGCGAGTAAAGTCGCAGCTGTAATGCCTGCAGGCCTTGACCGGATCTTTTTTGCAAACTCCGGCTCTGAAGCAGTTGATACGGCACTGAAGATTGCGCTGGCATACCACCGCGCGCGCGGCGAAGGCACTCGCACCCGTCTGATTGGTCGTGAGCGTGGCTACAACGGCGTCGGCTTTGGTGGTATCTCGGTTGGCGGCATCCCAGCCAATCGCAAGGCCTTTTCTGCCAACTTGATTCCTGGCGTTGATCATCTGCCACACACGCTCAATCTTGAGCATGCAGCTTTCAGCAAAGGTCAGCCTGCTTGGGGCGAGCACTTGGCGGATGAGCTCGAACGCATCGTTGCCTTGCATGACGCATCCAACATTGCTGCCGTGATCGTTGAGCCCGTTGCTGGCTCAACAGGCGTGCTGATCCCACCACAGGGCTACCTGCAAAAGTTGCGTGATATTTGTACCAAGCACGGCATTCTTCTGATATTTGATGAGGTGATCACAGGTTTTGGTCGCCTCGGTGCAGCGACCGCCAGTGAATTGTTTGGCGTTACACCAGACCTGATCACACTGGCCAAGGCGATTAACAACGCGTCGATCCCAATGTCCGCCGTTGCCGCTTCGCAAAAAATTCACGACACCGTCATCAACAGCGGTGCTGCTAACTCAATCGAACTGTTTCACGGGTACACCTACTCCGCTCACCCCGCGGCTGCGGCAGCTTGTATCGCGACCCAGGATATCTACCAGAGCGAGGGCCTGTTTGGCCGCGCTGCGTTGCTAGCGCCGAAGTTTGAGGCGGCTATTCACAGCTTGCGCGGTGAGCCTTTCGTCAAAGACATCCGCAATCTCGGACTAATGGGTGCAGTCGAACTCGACTCGCGTGAAGGCGCTCCAGGCGCACGTGCCTACGAGGCGTTCTTGAAGTGTTTCGAGAACGGTGTTTTGCCTAGATTTACGGGTGACATTCTGGCCTTCTCGCCACCATTGATCGTCAGCGAAGCGCAGATCGACGAGATTTTCTCTACCGTCAGAATGGCGTTGCGCAGTATTAAATAAGTTTCAACCAGGACGCTAGATAACAGTGCCCGGCCGGATTGGCCGGGCATTTTTATTGCGCCAGCAGATCGTTGATACTGATTGCGTGGAGCGCTTTCAAAAAGCTTGCAGCCATCGCGTTAGCCGGCGTTATCCGCCTGAATGTTGGCCTCTCGTGCAACCTTGGTCCATAGCGCGATATCGCGCTGCACGAGTTGTTTGAACTCAGCAGGACTAGATGACTGAGCTACCAAACCGAAGGAAGCCAGGGTCGTGATGCTATCGCCTTGAGCTAGTATTTTTTTGAGCTCCTCGTTTAACCGAGTGACAATCCCTGGTGGCATTCTGGCTGGTCCGAAAATACCGTACCAACTATCAGCGATAAATTTGATCCCTTGCTCATCGAAAGTCAGTACTTCAGGCAAAGCCGGTGAGCGCTTGGTGCCAGCCGCTGCCAGGGCAATTATTTTGCCGGCCTTAACTTGCGGTGGCGATGCCCCGCCATCCCCGAAGGCAACGACAATCTGGCCGCCCACCAGATCATTAATCATCGGTGCGACACCCTTGTAAGGCACATGTTGCATATCAAGATTAGCGATCTTTTTGAGATACTCGCCAGCAAAGTGACCACCCGACCCATTGCCCCAGGATCCAAAGCTATAAATGCCAGGGTGAGCCCTAACCACTTCAATGAATTCTGCAACTGTTCGTGCAGGAAAGCTGGGATGTACCAGCAGAAAATTAGGCGAGTATCCTAACAAGCTAATAGGGGTGAAATCAGTCACTGGATCGTAGGTTTGTTTAACACCCATCGCAACTGGCAAAGCGTGTGTACCCGTGATACCAACTGAAATCGTGTAGCCATCTGCAGGGGCACTGGCACAGGCCTGCGAACCAATCATCCCGCCTGCACCAGATCGGTTATCGACAATGACAGATTGCTTTAAATCGGTTGAGAGGTGTTTGGCCAGGAAGCGTCCGATAAGGTCAGTCCCACCACCTGGCGGAAAAGGCACGATGAGCTTGATCGGTTTGTCAGGATAATCTGCCTGTGCTGCCCAAAGGCTGAAATCAGGCAAGCTGGAACCAATCGCAACCGATCCAGCCAGGCCAAACAAATCTCTTCTATTTTTATTCATGAGTTTTTGTCCCTCCCCGTACAGCATTTGATTACTCGATTTTTATATTCGCCGCCTTAATCACCTTAGACCAGCGGTCGGTTTCTTTTTGAATCATGGCACCAAATGCTTCGGGCGTGCCATAGACAAGGTCTACGCCCTGATCGCTTAACTTGGCCGCAGTCGCCTTATCCGACAAGACGGCGTTCAATTCCTTATTTAGACGCCTCACAATCTCCGGATCCATCTTGGCGGGCCCAACGAAACCATACCAAGTGCCAACGTCATAACCGGGCAAACCTGCCTCGGCAATCGTCGGGATATCAGGTGCCACTTGTGATCGCTTGGCCGTCGTTACCCCTAACGCACGCAGTTTGCCTGTCGCAATCAACGGCAACATCGTCGGAAGGTTTGGAAACATCATCGTGACCGTGCCGGAGATCACATCGGGTATCGCCACACTCGTCCCTTTGTAGGGGATGTGATTGAGCTCGACGCCCGCTTCCTTCATAAACACTTCTGCCGCCAGATGGACAGAGCTGCCATAGCCCGACGAAGCAACATCCAGCTTGCCCGGATGCGCTTTTGCATAAGTGATCAGTTCTTTGAGATTCTTGAACGGCGAGTTACCAGCGATGACGAGGACATTAGGTGCTGTTAGTACCTGGCCGATAGGTGTGAAATCGTTGATTGGGTCATATTTGGCGGAAGGATAGAGCGAGGGATTGACCGCATGACCAACTGACGTAAAAAACAGCGTATAGCCATCAGGTGCGGATCTAAGTACCGATTCGGTCGCTACACCGCCGTTTGCACCAGACTTGTTTTCGACAACGATAGGTTGACCAAGACGTTCGCTCATGCCTTGCGACACAATCCGTGCCACGGTATCGGTTGTGCCCCCTGGCGTAAAACCAACAACGACACGTATCGGCTTATCAGGGTAGGCCGCTCGCGCATGAATCGGCCCCAACGCGCAAGCGCAAAGAGTAAAACTGCCGATCAATCGGGCAAATAGAGTAATTTTCAAAATGCATGACTCCTATGGTCTACCGCAAGCAATTACCTGATCATTCACGCCATCACAGACGCAATTGCAACAGTAATCACTGCCGCAAAGTGTAACTGCCTGTTAAAGTCATGCGAACACATATTTGGAGGATCCTTTCATGGACTGGCAACAACCGTTTCAATCTGGCCGTAAACCTTTGTTGGCGCGTAACGTCGTGTCAACCTCGCAGCCTCTTGCCGCTCAGGCGGGTATAGCAGCGATCGCCCGGGGCGGGAATGCCGTCGATGCCGCGCTGGCCACAGCAATTTGCCTGACAGTCGTCGAGCCCACCATGAATGGTATCGGTGCTGACAACTTCGCCCTGATCTGGGACGGCAGTAAGTTGCATGGTCTGAATGCCTCAGGTCGCGCCCCTGCTGCCTGGAGCCCAGAGCGCTTCAAAGATTTGAGCAAAATGCCCGAGCGCGGCTGGGATACGGTCACTGTACCGGGCGCCGTATCTGGTTGGGTTGCTCTGTCGAAAAAATTCGGCAAACTACCTTTTGCTGACTTGTTCAAGGATGCCATCCGGCACGCACGTGATGGTTTCCCTATTGGGCCGACTGTCGCTCGCCAATGGGCCACACAGTCGGTCGATCTAGCCGACGTACCAGGTTACCGCCAGGCTTTCTTACCGAAAGGACAGCCTCCCAAAGCAGGTGAAATCTGGCGCTTTCTCGACCAAGCCACCACACTTGAAGATATCGCTGCGACCAACGGCGAATCCTTCTACCGCGGCCGTCTGGCTAAAGCCATCGCTGGGTTCGCAAAGGAGTGTGGCGGCGCGATGACCGAGGCAGATCTGGCGGCACACCAGGCAGATTGGGTCGAACCCATTAGCACCAACTTCCGTGGCCACGACATCCACGAGATCCCTCCTAACGGGCAAGGTATCGCGGCGTTGCTCGCTTTGAATATTCTGTCGCACCTGCCTTACGATCAAACGGCTGTCGGCTCGCCCGAGCGTATGCATCTTGAAATCGAAGCGATGCGTGTTGCTTTTGCTGATCTGTATGCCCATATTGCAGACCCTGCGCACATGCGCGTGACCTCAGAAGAAATCCTGTCCGATAGCTACGCAGCTAAACGCGCAAGCCTGATCGATGTCAAGAAAGCAGGCCAGTACATTGCAGGCTCACCCAAAGTGGGTGGCACGGTATACCTGTGTGCGACCGACGCGAGCGGCATGATGATTTCACTGATCCAGTCTAACTTTAAAGGGTTTGGCTCTGGTGTGGTCGTACCTGGCACCGGTATCGCCTTGCAGAATCGCGGCTCAGGCTTTGTGCTGACACCAGATCATCCCAATCAGGTTGCCGGGGGCAAGCGCCCTATGCACACCATCATTCCCGCCTTCATGACTCGCGACGGCAAAGCTGAAATGGCTTTTGGCGTCATGGGTGGCAATATGCAAGCGCAGGGACATATGCAAATGGTGCTGCGAAACGTGGTCGAAGGCCGCAACCCACAAGCCTGCGCTGATTCACCACGCTGGCGTATCAATGACGTTGGCGATCTGATGGTAGAGAAACACGTGCCACAAGCTGTGGTCGATGGTCTGATCGCAATGGGGCACAAACCAACAGTGGCTCCAGCGGACAGCCTTGACTTTGGTAGTGCTCAGCTGATCCAGAAGCTAGAAGGTGAAACTCAGGCTGGCGGTCACGCCTATGCTGCTGGCTCTGATCCACGAAGAGATGGACAAGCTATCGGTTATTAAGTAGAGGTCTGGTACGTTGGATCTTATTGAACGTTGAACGAAATGAGTTCACCGGTCAGTTTGTAATTCAACGTACCATCTTCACCGTAGGTTTCATTGATTAGCTTGATGTAACGCTTGGTTTCAGGCACGTACCAATAAGCTTGGTAGACCCTGCCCGACGTCACTTTCTCGTTCGTGACGGCGGATGAGCCCATGGCAGCGTCAGGGTCAGGTTTGTTTTTAGGCTGCCCCGGTGCTGGCGGGGTGGTGGTGCGTGCGACCCACTTGCCTTCGGCTTCGATCTTGATTGCATAAAACTGCCCTGCCTTAACAATGATGGACTCAGGCTGGAGCACTTCGTAATCAATCGTTGTTTCCTGTTTCTTGTTAGCAGTATCTTCGTTGTACTTGATTTGCCATTTTTTACCCTTGGTCAAGGGGAAATCAAAGGGCTGGGCAATCACCACTTCTTTATCGTTGATCGTTCTAAAGTCAGACCAGTTCAAGCCCTGTACAAAGGTGCGCGCGGGGGCGGTACTGCCAATCGTTGACGCCGTGACGTAAATCCCTGAACGCGTGACGCGGGCGACAGATAATTCATTGCGATAGTCTGTCCAGCGACCATTACTAAAACTTGTAAAGGTATACACCCATTTGTTGCCTTCCTCTACCGCTGGCTGCGGGATTTTAGGATCAGGTGCGGCGGTCGCGGCAATAACCGAATCAAACGTGCACAGCAAGCCGATTGACAAGGCAAGCGACAAAAATAGTTTGTTCATGACTGGTGACTCACGATAATTTACCGATTTTTTTGCATGACTTTCAAAAACAAATCACTTGTTAACCACTGCTCAAGCCAACGACGGGTCTGAGGCCAGGGACTACTATCGAACCACGCCCTATCCACCGCTGCAAACTGGCGCACAAACGGGAAAATGGCGATATCAGTAAGGCCTGCAAGATCGCCGTGCAGGTAAGCATAGTCGCAAAGCGTAGCCTCGAGTCTGCTGATCAGGCATTCGACAGCCTGATCGCGGTAATAAGTCTGTGGATGCTCAGGGTAGCGCTCAAAGTATTTGTAGCGATCCAGCCATTGTTTGAAAGGGCCGTCGTTGATCGCAATCAAATGTTTGCTGGTTTCGCTACTCTCACACGCCAGCCAGTCGGCTGGATCCTGTTGACCTAAAGCCCAGCGGACGATATCCAGGCTTTCGTCTATTACCTTGCCGTCTGAGCAATGCAAAACAGGCACGGTTCCCTTGGGCGATATTGCAAGCATCTCGGCTGGCTTGGCTCGCAAACTCACCTCATGCAAATCAACAGCAACCCCTGATTGCACGATCGCCATCCGGGCGCGGATGGCATAAGGGCAACGACGAAAGGAGTAAAGCGTGTTTGGCATCCAGCAATTATAGGGTGACCATTCCCTCGATCACGACATGTACATGACCACCAATCCAGACTGAATCATCCTCGCCGGGCGTGACGGTCACTCGCCCTGAACGACCAATTTTGGTACCTTGTGCCACGCTGTAAGCCTTGCGTAATCGCCCCTCAGACTTTAGCCACTGCGCGATGGCCGCGTTTAGGGATCCTGTGATGGGATCCTCAGTCATCGTGCTCGAGAAGCCAAACATTCGCACCTCATAGTCGCACTCGCTACCAGGCTCATGCGGCGCAAACAAACCAACAAACTGGTATTGCGGCCAATTTAACTTCGAGGCATCAACGGCCAACACGTCAGCAGCGCTTTTTAACTCGAACAACTGCCACGTCGGTCCGTTTGAGAGCTCGGCGGTGTTAACAATACTTGCCTCAGGCAAGCCAAGTGCTTCAGCGATACCCTTTCTCTGCGATGGATCCATCGGTTTGATTGTTGTAGGCGGCGCAGCAAACGAAAAGATCGGTGCGGTTGAGACATCTACCTCGACAATCCCAATGCCACATTGTTGGCGAACAATCCCCGGGGCTTTAGGGATGCCACCGCTATGCAACCATGTTGCACAGCTTCCCAGCGTTGGATGCCCAGCGAACAGCATCTCCTGCGCGACAGTAAAAATACGTACGCGATAATCCGCAGTGATGTCAGTCGGCGGTAACAAAAATGTCGTTTCAGACAGATTCGTCCAGGTTGCAAACTGTTGCATTTGCTCAGTGCTCAGGCCCTCGCCATCAACGACGACAGCAAGCCCATTACCTTGCAGGGGTGACGGACTAAAAACATCACACTGAATGAATCGACGGTTTTTCAATGATTGATCCCAAGCTGATCACGTTCTCATTGATTTTAACTTCGACTTGACTCTGAATGACATCGACTAGCGCAGCCAGAGTCAAAAACGCGATTACCGTCAGATTTCCGCTGGGCCGCCGGTAGTGGTTATTTGCAACGCAACCGATCCGCCCGCGGATACAAAAAAGAGAGTCAGGATAATTTAATCAATTATTTCTGGCGAGCTGTTGCTGGATCTCATTCACTAATTCGTCCACTTCACTTTGCGTCAGTTGATCGCTTTTTAATGAAGCCCCTGACAGAGATGTCTGTGCGTTCACTGCCATCTGAGAGGAAGCGTCTGAGCTGTTGCTATAAGTCATTTGATTATCCATGTTATGCCCCGAAGAGGTATTTCGATGACTCATAGTAAGGGCACCAATTCATCGCGCCAATCCCTTAATTTAGGGGGGATCGTTTCAAAGGCTGACGGATTTTACTGTCCGGTTGCCTCATCCGGGCTTTTTTTTGGCTAAGGCGACAAACACACGAGTCTGTAGCACGATTGAGTTGAAAGGCTTGGGTAAATAGTCCTCCGCCCCCAACCGAATACACTCAATAGATTGATCAAGGTAGTCAAAGCCTGAGATAACAATGACGGGAATATGTTTTAAATCCGGATCGGCTTTCAGCAGTTTAAGTACGCCAATACCGTCAAGTTTGGGCATTTCTATGTCAAGGAGTATCAAGTCGAACGTTTCTCGCTGCAATGCATCGATTGCGGCAAGACCATCCATTGCAACCTCGGTGCTATGAATGCCCATTCGACTCAACTCACGCTTAAGTACTCTGCGTAGAGATCGACTGTCGTCTACGATTAATACCTTGATTTCAGCACGATCCTTAAGCGGTGGCGAACCGGCTTCAGGAGATGAAAGATCTGTCACGTTTTTCTCGCTATTCAAGATAAAGATTATTGCAGGGCAAGCAAAGCCTGATCGCCTTCAAGAAGAGATTTCGGCCTGGTCAGATCCGACGCTATCTTCTTGGCGTCGACGATGAGCAGCAATCTATTAGTAAGCTTGTGGACCCCGACGATCAGTTCTTTTGAGGCTTCCGGAAAGTTTTTGGGTGGTGGTTCAACGGTATCTTGATGCAGAGTGATAATCTCTCCAACATCATCAACCAGTGCAGCGATGGTCACCTTATCCGATTGAAGGATGATGCTAATTGCTCCATCCTCTCTGCACGCAGAGCCCAACTTAAATCTTTCATGCATGTTAATAGCGGGCACAATTTCACCGCGCAGGTTGACAATACCTCGAATTGTCTTTGGGCTTTTCGGTACAGGTGTGATTTTCAAATCTCGATTGAGCTCCAGAACATCTGTCGCAATAATGCCAAAGAAAAAATCACCTAAATAAAATGTAATAAATTCTGTGGTTTTAGACATCAGAAAACATATCAATGGTTTGAGGATAGTCACTTGACTGCTCTGGCAAGTTGTACAGCATCAGAATTTCTTGCAAATCAATCATATTAATAATTTGCTCCCCTCGCACAATACATACACGCAGCCCACGTTGAGGGGGATCCAGATGATGAAAGCTCGTATTCACATACGTAATGTCTTGTAAGTGGTCGACAACCAGCCCGATAGGGCGTTTGTTGTGGTAATGAACAATGACGGATAGAAACTCCCCATCCAGTCTGGTTTTTTCCCTTGCCCCTTGGATATACCTATCAAGATAAATCAAAGGCATGATGCCATCGCCATATTTCACGACATCGCGGTCGCCGTTACGTTGAATATGGTCAAGAGGTATTTTCTCTAATCTTTCTACGTAAGAAAGCTCGATAGCAAGACTGTCGAGGTCATTCAGATCAAACAGCAGAATCGGTATTTCTCTACTGATCGAATTGCTTGCTGAATCTGCTGGGGGATTCAGTGCGCGCGCCTGCAGTTTTGCAACAAGTCCTGAGTTGGTGGCAATACCGTCAATATGTAGAATCAAAGCCACGCGACCATCGCCCAAAATTGTTGCGCCCGCAAATTCCACGATATTTTTAAGCCCTTGACCAATTGATTTGATCACGACCTCTTGTATGTTCAGTATTTCATCAACGGCCAACCCAAACAGAACACCATTTGATTGCAGCACTGCGACATTAAGTGCATGATCCTTATGCGGAAGTGGCGCATCTAGGTCTAATTGTTGTGACAGAAACAACAGTGGGACAAGCTTTTCGCGAAGGCGAAATACTGGAGAGCCGTAGAAGTCCTCCAGTTCACTTTCATTTCGTCGAAGATTGAGATGAATCAGTTCCACAATACTATTTTGAGGAATCGCGTAGCGCTCACCCTCACAACGAACAAAAAGGGCTGGCATGATAGCTAGCGTCAGCGGGATTTTCAGTCGCATATTGGTGCCGCGTCCGCGATGACTTTCTATTTCTACCGTTCCTCCAATATTTGAGATACTGGTTTTAACCACGTCAGCACCAACGCCACGACCGGATACTTTAGTAATCGTTTTTTTCGTTGAAAAACCTGGAAGGAAAATATAGGGCAATAACTGGCTATCCGTAAACGACACTGCGTCATCATAGTCTGCAAGGTTGCGCTCCACGACTTCTGTTCTGACCGCTTCAAAATCAATGCCTGCGCCATCGTCCGCTATTTCAACGACAACCATTCCATTTTCGTGACTCGCCCGCAAGAACAAACGACCAACTTCCGGCTTACCTGCCGCCTGCCTCTGGGCAGGGGTCTCGATACCATGATCGACACTGTTGCGGATAATGTGAACCAGAGGATCGCGGATAGTGTCCAGAAGTGTTCGGTCAAGCTCGGTATCGGCACCTTCTTGAATAACTTCTACCTTTTTCCCGAGTTCTGTCGCAATATCCCTAACCATTCGAGGTAGCTTCACCCAGACCTGCGAAATCGGCTCCATTCGTGTCGTCATCATTCGCTCTTGAAGCTCACGAGTCAGAAGGTCGATACTACGGACCGCAGCAGAGAAGCTATGATCCAGGTATTGATTGGTAAAAGGCAGCAGCCTATTGCGCGCCAGAACCATTTCGCTTGCCACATTGATGAGCTTATCCAATAGCTCAGGATGCACTTTGATCGGTGTCACAAAATCGCTGGACTTGGTGGCAATCTGACCATCAACAGCGTCTGTTGATTCAGGTTTACCACCCTCCGGGGAAGCGAGCGTTGGTAGCTGGCGTGGGGTAGTGACGTTCATCCCTCTAGCAAGTAACAGCAAGTTTTCAACCAACGCCGTGTCATCGCCTACCGGTTCAGTTCGATGTTCTTCAGCGTACACAATGATATCGCGAATGAGGTCAACGGCATCAAGCAGCATGGTCGCTTTTGTTGAATCGAACTCCAGCTTGCCCTGTCTCAAGACACTCAGTAGGGTTTCAGCGGCGTGACCAAGACGTTCGAGACGTACGAATGAAAAAACTCGACTATTGCTTTTCAGCACGTGCATACTGCGAAAAATCTCCGCGATCAGCCCGCTATCACCAGGATTAAGTTCAAGTTGAACAAAACCCTGATCCAGTGCATCGAGAATATCGCGTGATTCATGAATAAACTCTGCAATGGTCTCATCGTCCAGGTCCAAATCAGTCGGATTTGCAGAACTTGCCAGATTTACTGAACTTGCCGGATTGACGAGATCGTCCCCAGATGATTGCGGGGCATTAGTCGTGTTGTTCGGATTGGCCAAAGAAACAAGTTCATCGATCAAGGCCTCGTCATCTCCTGCCGATTCAACACCATGCAGAGCAACGTTGATCACGACATCTCGAATAATCTCTATTGTTCTAAGCAATGTTGTTGCAATAATGGAATCCATGACCAAGGATCCATCAAGCATCGCGGTCAGGACTACACCTGCAGCACGGGACAGTTTTTCAACCCGATTGAACGCAAAGACGCCGCTGTTTCCTCTCAGCGTATGCATACCCCTGAAAATACTTCTAACGAGTTCACGATCACCCGGCAAGAGAACGAGCTTGGTGATATCCTCTTCGAGCGCATCTAGGATCTCTCGAGTTTCGAGAATAAAATCCATAATGATTTCGTCATCTGAGTCTTCCATATTTTCTGCTCGATCTCGACGTTGAAATGTTTAGAATTTAAATTTATTAACTAAGCCTTGAAGCTCCACTGCAATCTCCGCTAACTGCTGTGCCGCCATTTTTGAGTTGGTAGCGCCCTCTGTTGTGTTCTGAGCCGTTTCAGATACGTATACAATATTCGATGCAATATTGGCACTACTGCCGGCAGCCGCCGTGACGTTTCGTCCCATTTCGCCTGTTGTGGCTGCTTGTTCTTCGACTGCACTAGCGATCATGCCCGAGATATCGCTGATTTTATTAATGACAGTGGTAATCTCTACAATAGCAGCAACAGCTTCTTTGGTATTCGCCTGGATTGACGTAATGTTGCCACCGATCTCACCGGTTGCTTTCGCCGTTTGACGGGCAAGCTCTTTAACCTCGTTAGCAACCACTGCAAAACCTTTCCCAAGCTCACCAGCCCTGGCTGCCTCAATCGTTGCGTTGAGTGCCAGCAAATTTGTTTGCTCGGCAATACTTGAAATCATTTTTAAAACATTACCGATTTCTAAGCTGCTTGTGTCGAGCTTAGTCATAGTAGAGTTCGCTTGTTGCGCCAGCGCAACAGCTTGCGTGGCTACCGTCGAGGCTTGAACTGCATTAATCGATATTTCGCGAATCGTGGCGCTCATCTCTTCAACGCTGGCTGCAATTGTCTGAGTGTTGCCACTGACCTCGCCTGCGGCAGTAGACACAACCTTGGCTTGCGCCGATGTTTCTTCTGCATTCGAGCTCATCTGAGTACTGACAGCGGCTAACTCTTCAGCAGAGGAGGCGAGGGTTGTTGCGTTTCTCGAGATGGCGATAAAGGACTGCCGCGACATGTCGATCAAACGATTGACTTGCATACTGATATCGAGGAAAAACCCTTCTTTGTCCGCAAGTGAGACTTCCGCAGTGAAATCACCTGCAGCCGCAAGAGAAATAATGTTACCTATTTGCTCGGTTGTTTGTTGCGCTTTGACGTTGTTGATTTTGACTGCTGCAGCTACCTCTGCCGCTTGTTGCAAGCTCCTCTGAAGCTTTAGCACGTCATTGGCCATCAAGCCGATTTCGTTTTTATAGTCGACATAGGGAACTTCTGTGTCGAGTTTTTCTACCGCCAAGTCATTTAAAGAATTCGATAAGCCGTTAATTGGCTGTTCAATCGAGCGGTTAATTAACAGCCCTAACAAGAGACTCAACAAGGAACCAATAACAAGCCCCCCCCAGACTACGTGGGAAAGCTGCGAGGCGAGGGCTACGTTAGCTTCGTAGTTTTGGGCTGCACCCTCGGTTTTCTCGGTCGCGACGTCAGCGAAGCTCTTGATCGCCTGAGTGAGACTGGTTTGGTATTCTTTACCAATAATAATCTGGTAGGCCTTAGCCGCACCGTCCTCTGACTCGCTGATCTTGAGTAAGTTATCGACACTCGCAAGCCAATTGACCAGCTGTTCTTGTGCCGCGATAAGTTGAGCACTAAGTGCTGGTCGGATGATGGTGCCTTTTGCCTTGTCCAGATTCGCGTAGAGCCCTTTTTTGATGACTTCAATACTTGCAACTCCATCCTTAGCCGCTGCCGAGTCTTGATGCTCGACAGCAAGCAAGGTTCTATTCAAAACGCGACCGATGGCGTTAACGTCGCGATTGACTTGCCGGATTAGCGATATCCCGATCAAGTCCTTTGAATACATTTGCTCGGTCGAGTCGACCAGCATCTTGACACGCCACAGTGTAAGCCCGGACATCACAGCGATGAGCGTGATGATCATAAGAAAGGCGACGACGAGTTTGGTACTTAGGGTAAATTTTTCAAAACGGCTAAACATCTTGATCATCCTGTTATATGTAGACTGTGTTCGACGTTGCGAGCGCAAAACAGCAAGCATTCGTTCAATTCAAAGCTTCCGTGTCACCCACTAGTTTGTAGAGTGCTGCACCTTTCGAATGCACACCGAGTTTTCTGTATATTGACTTTAGGTGATCGTTCACCGTGTATGACGAAATCCCCAAGGTATCTGCTATTTTCTTAACAGGGCTGCCTGTCATCAGAAGTTTTAAAACATCTTTTTCCCGTTGGGTAAGTTTGTTACCCCACTCACTCTGAGATGTCTCCGAAAGGATGTTCACAGTACCCATCAAGCCAATCAGTTTTTTTGACTCGTCAAGCCAAGGGACTTTGATCACCTGAACCTTAACTAGCCTATCACTATGCTGGACGGTCGACACATACTCATGGCGCTGGCTGGTCTGCCAGACCTCGTTGTCAGATGCGGCATCAATTGCTGTAAAAGACATTGACGCAACGTCGAACAAAGTATTGTTAATAATTTGCTCTGACGAGATGCCTAAAAAGGCTTCAAAGCTTCGATTGCAATACACATAGACACCAACCGTATTTTTAATGAACACAGGAGAACTGAGTGCGTTCAAAAAATCCAGGTCGACTGAAAAGTGGGGTGTCATTATTGTCATTTTCCCCTTAAATAAGGGGGGTATTTGGGTATCCGATCATAGACAATATTAATGAAATTGTTACCCCCAAGTTTATGGGGGTTGCTTGACGGACACAAACCTAAGTTTGCTGCAGTCACGCAGTCGCGCTTAATTCACCGATGGGACTCAAAGTAGCACGCTCTCGGCAAATGCCGACCTATTACTCGCTTGAGTAGGGCGCGAGCAAATCACCAAATTCAACATCCAGCGAACTGCGAACCAAGTTCCAATTTCTGATCGGCACTATTCGTTTTTTTAATTCTTGCTCGATAAGGAGGTAAATCACTTCTTTTGCTGATTTATAGCTTGGAAATATCTCACGGTGTTGGACAACTGACCGAATGGCCCTGCTCAAAGACCCCATGACATTGGTGGTGTAAATCGATTGCCGTATTTCTGAAGGACCTGCGAAGAGCGCCCGTAAGTTGGGCCAGCGAGTTGTCCAGGACTTTCTAATATGCGGGTAGCGAACATCCCATTTTCTACCAAACAGCTCAAGCTGGGCCAATGCCTGATCCTCAGTCGTGGCCTGACAGATCCGCTTGAGGTCATTAGTAACGGCTTGACAATCTTTAGATAAAACGTACTCCAAACTACTGCGAACCATGTGAAAGATGCCGACTTGGAGACGGGTTTGCGGGTATTCCGCCTCAATCGCGGCAGAAAAACCTTTCAATCCATCAGCGCAAGTAATCAAAATCTCTTGAAGGCCTCGGTCTTTTAGCTCCCTAAATGCTGAGATCCAGAAAGGCGCTCCTCTTTCTTCAGACATCCAAAAGCCCAGAACCTCTTTATATCCCTGGGTCGTAACGCCGAAGGCTACGTAGACAGGTTTGTTAACCACCCGCGAGCCATCATGGATTTTGAGTTCGATATAATCGAAATATACGATTGGATAAATGGCATGCAGGGGGCGACTTTGCCAAGTAACCATTTGTTCGGTGACCTGATCGGTGACCTTTGAGATAAGGGTCACTGAGACGTCAAGGTCATACACCTCTCTAAACGCAACAACAATTTCGTGCGAGCTTAATCCTCTGGCATAAAGAGTCAGAATCAGCTGATCCATCTCAGCGAGCTGAAGTGGATTCGTATTGGAAGGTTGCGTCTCACACATGCCAACACTGTCATAACGCGATCCGCATTCAACACCGGGCCGGTCGCTGATATTTTCAGGTATCTCGATGTCCTCGATATTGGCTTGCACCAAAATCCACCGCTCTATCTTGTTATGCCACGCCCTGAGCAAACTAAGAGATCGGTCATCAGCATAATGCTCGGCTGATCCTGTATTGGTATTGCCCGTAATTTGCTGAATAATATCAGGGGGAACCTCTATCCTATTACAAAATGCAACAAAAGATCCGCGTAAACCCGACAGATTGAGTGCTGATAAGCCTGCACTCACTAAGGCTTTTTCGTAGGCCTTCAGTGACAACCGGATGCCACCGTCTTTTGTTTGAATACTGGAGAATACTTTCCGGGATTCGGTCGACAACTCGCCCAAGCTTAACTGGCCATCAGTCGCCGGTTGTCCCACTGAGTCGATCGAATTGGCGTCTCCCAATTCGAACAAAAGACTACACAAATATGGCGTCAGCGGTATTTTTCGTTCACTCCACACCCCGCTGTTAATAACCATGCTTTGTTCATCAAAATCCAGATCTGCCCACCTCAACCTGATTAGCTCATGAGGACGGGCACCTGTCAGAAGCAGGCATTGAACATACGCAGCCTGCGTCCTGTCGTTTATCTTTCGAATACGGCTGAACCAGGCACCAAGATGCTCAGAATGCAAAATAAATTCCGAAGGTTCCATCGCTCTTCTCGGCTGACTGTCTTCGCTGTGCAAGACTCCTATTTGGTTTGCATGGACGCTTCTGCCTGCACGCTGGCCTCCTGCCGAAGTAGCTCTCCAATACGCGGCAACTAATGGCGAGTTCTTATTTAATTTCTCTACATTCCTATTAACAATTGATGTGATCACTTGCTCAAGATTTATCGGAAGATCATTAATTAAAGCTTCTTCGATAGCACTTATATCAGCGTCTTTCAGCGGATGAAAGATTGGTTCATTGACTGCCTTTAACCAGTTGCTATAAGGACGAGCCTCGTCGTCACTCGTTTCGTAATCATCACCCTGATGAGCTAATAATTTGTAAGTCTGGCCCAAATGACTAAATGATCGCATGGCAACTACTCCCCGACTTTTAGCATGCGTCAATCGTAAGCAATCAGTACTTATACGACCATCCCGTTGATGTGGGGGGGCTTGGGTTTGCGAGGAGCCCCCAAAAAGATGGGATGTTGAAAAAAGATGCGCTACCGTTAATCAAAATAACTCCGCATCAGATTTCAACTAGAGATAGTTAAAGCAGTTGCGGTAGTAATCAACTAGGCCAACGCGCCAAAAAACTTATCTCGGCTAGGTTGCTGTGATCTGCGTATCACGCACTGAAGCTTCTTTGAAGTGCAGGTTCATATGAGTAAGCATATTGCCTACTCCTATCGGGTATTCGCACAATCTACAAATTAAAAGGATATGTATCATGAACATAGCTACCAGCTTGACGTCAGTACTAACTCAGAACGTCAACTCTGTTCAAGCACAGATCGCCACCACGCAGCAACAGTTAGCGACTGGTATTAAACAGACTAACCCAGCTATCCAGGGTATTGTTACTCGCCTGTCTGCCAATGTGAGTCAATACTCTTCAATTGCCACGAATATCACAGCAGCACAAAACGTAGTCGCCGTGGGTCAAACTAGCTTGTCTACCATCAGCTCACTGATTCAACAGATGCAGCAGCTTGCCACGCAAGCAGCCAGCGGTGGCTTGTCAACAACTGACCTGGCCAGCTTGAACACAACCTTCACTGCCCTAGCCAGCCAGATCTCTGCAGCCGTATCAAACGCATCGATCAACAGCACAACCGTGCTCTCAACCGGTGGCGGCTTGACTGTACAGATCGGCTTGACAACAGCTGCAAGCTCATCCGCGGCTTTTGGTACCCTCGGCTTTGACACTGCGGTTGTGTCGGTTGCTACTGCCTTGTCCATCAGCTCAGGTACTGCTGCTTCGGCTTCAATCACCAGCTTGACAGCTTTGCTCACAACTGTGTCGACAGGTCAATCCAACCTGAACGCCTACAGCGTGGCCCTGGCTGCTGATCAAAGCTCGGTGACATCACTGGGCACCAACTTGCAGAACACGATCAACTCGCTCCAAGCGGTCGATCAAACTGCCCTGCAAGCTCAGCTGCAACAGTTGAACAACCAGCAATCGGTTGATTACTACCTGGTATCGCAGATGAACACAGCCGCTCAGGCTGTCTTATCCATCTTCCGTTGATGTTTTGACTTCTCTATAAGGCGGATTGTGCGGCGTTTAGTAAAACTGTTCACCGCACAATCCCCTAATTTTTGGGATTGGCCTGATAAATGAGTTATGAGGTAATGCAAATTCGGATTGGATTTTTAGTAAAAATCAGAGGGGTAAATGTCTATTCCCAAAACTGCGTTAACCGTTGGCGCTTACTATTCAACGAATAACTATCAATTAAGAAAAATCGTCGAAATGCCCGTCGACGCTAAAGGCGTCATCAGAGTTCGATATGTCAACAAAAGCATACGGTTGTCTGGTAAATCGTTCGAGTTTGCCGAGGGTGTGCTCTCAAATCCGATCGTGTCGGATACGTTTGCCAACACCTGCGATAAGGTGCTTGATGAGTCTGACCTTCAGCACTTAAAGGATAAAAATATTCTTCTCGCGGGAGAATAAAGGCAGTAGTTGCCGCTGGCTCAAGTCGGTAAATTCTATTTTTATCAGATGTTAGCGACAAATAAAGTTTTATCCTAAAACAAAGCTAAGTCATTGATTCTTATAGAACCCTATTTTCTTTAAAAAATGTAAAGTTCTATCCTAAATTTTCTAATATTTAGATAATCTCTGAAAGCCCATAAAATAAAGTTTTATCCTCATTGGCCAGCACTGAATCTAATTTCCAGTCACAACTTACCCATAGGTTTTATGGGAAATAAAACGCTTATAGTGATCATTTACTTTCTGCCGCAGCGCATTCGAGCAAACTGTGGTGTGGTGTCCGGGTAGTGCTCGGGTAAGGCCAGCGAAAATTCAGATTATTTAAAAGGATTGGCGACAGATGTATCTGCGGACAGTGAAGTTGAAGAACACTGGGCCAGTCGAAAGCTTCGATGTTGCGCTCCCCTTCGAAGGCGATCAGCCAAAGCCGGTGTTGCTGGTTGGTAAAAATGGCAGTGGCAAGTCCACTGTAATTTCGTTCGTTGTCAACGCGATAGTCGGCATGAAGCAGCATGTGTTCGACGACATCGAGGTTGATAAGGGACGGGTTTATCGAATTCGCTCGCCGCTCGCCATAAACGGTGCTGCGGAGTTCTATTTTGCGCGCCTGACTTTCGATCAGGGCGTGGTTCTTACCGAATGGCAGCTCAACCGCCCCAGGAGCGAATATCCCGATCATAGCCACATGCGGGCGCTGGATCCCGCTTGGGATCATTTTCCAGCCCATGAGACTAGCGCCTTCAGTCTGAATATGGGTGATCTTACTGACGCTCGCCGCATGGAAGAGATGCTTGATAAGACTTGCTTACTTTACTTCCCGGCGGATCGATTCGAACCACCCGATTGGCTGAATACCGCTGATCTCTCGTCAGACTTGAAGTTGCCGGAGCCGGAAAGGATAAAGGGGAAAACCGGCCGTCGTATCTTCTCAAGGAATCGGTTAAAGCCAACTCTCGACTGGCTGAATTCAGTCATATTCGACATGATGGTCGTAGAACATCAAGAGACCATACTCCCGATTGCCATGCGCACGCCAGAAGGTTCCAATTCGCAGCAAGGAAGTCAACTCGTACCTGTGAGAATTAAGACCCCAGGGAAAGCGCATGTCGTATTCGCCTCGGTGCAAGAGGTCTTGCGGAAGGTTCTCTGCGAGAGGGACACCGATACGTTATCCTTTGGGATTGGTGATCGAAAGTCGCGCATCATCAATGCAAACGTGGCGAGGGATGGCAAGCCGATCAAGGTCATTAAGGACTTGATGAGTCTGTCCGCTGGCGAGAGCGCACTGTTTTGCATGTTCGCATCAATTGTCCGAGATGCCGATCTTTCTAGCATGGCTTTTAACTCGCCAGGCGATATCGAGGGACTTGTTGTGATTGATGAGGCCGACATGCACCTGCACGTCGGGCTCCAGTACCGCGCTCTACCTGAGCTGATAGCTTTGTTCCCAAAGGTCCAGTTCATCATTAGCGCTCATGCACCGTTGGTCGCCATCGGATTGGAGAAAAAACTAGGAGGCGATGGCTTCGAGATCATTGACCTGCCAAGTGCTACCCGTATCCCATCGGAGTCATACTCTGAGTTTCAAGAGGCTTTCGACGCCTTCTCCAAATCCAAGGCATTCCATGACGAAATCCTCATGGCAATTCGTACGACACCAAAGCCGATTCTCTTGTTTGAAGGAAAGTCCGACTCCCAATTGATAGCGAGTGCATGGTTAAAACTGAAACCTGGCGAGGCGATGCCGTTTGACGTGATGCCTTGCGGTATCGAGCCAGATGAGGAGAAAAGGTCTGGTGGAGCAAGCATGCTGCGCCGAACCTTGGAATTTCTCTCAGCCGTAATTGACGGGCCATTGTGCGGAATATTTGACTTTGACAGGGCAGGTTACGAAGGCTTTGCCGGTCTAAATAAGCACGTCTTTAGCGTCGGCATTGATGCTGAACATAAACGCCATGCCGTAAAGAGTGTGCACGCATTATTGCTTCCAGTCCCCCCGCACCGTTCCGACTTCGTCAATAGTAAAAAACCGATTCACAGCTTTATGTCAATAGAACATTATTTTGCCGACGATGTGTTGAAGACAGGCGGCTTCCACCTCACACCAGTTATCGCCGGATCAACTGTGTTCGAGATCGACGGCCCTCCCAAGCAGAAGATCGCGTTCGCCAATGCAGCCGTTGGGTTTGACGCCATCAAATTCACGAATTTCCAGGTTCTTTTTGACAGGCTTAAATCCATAGGTTTTATCTGAAAATCGTAAATCGTGGCACCAGCAGTCCGTGCATGGCGCGCTCCGCTAGGCTCTTGGTTCGTTCGGCTTCCCCGAGCCGAGCCCAAGTTCAGGTGTATTAGAAAACCAAGTGAGAAATTTCTTTGATTAAATACTATCCCCGCGCCACACAGGACAGACAGCATGACGAAAATCAGCTCCGCAATGTGACGCTATTTGCAGGTGATGGGGGTTAAACAACTAGTTCGTCTTCAGTTTCATATAAAAGAAAGTGAAGTTTGTTATTTAAAGGAGAAACCAAAAAGCTAACTTCACCTCGGCTTGTCCGCCAATCGCATAATGGGCAATCCCTTGCACGGAGTTGTCCGAAAAATGAGTCAACTCACACAAAAACAGTCGACGCTTAGTCCGTCAAAATTTTGAGTCCCCACCACACGTAGTCAGTATTTAACAAACTCGAACATATTCATGGATATAAAATGACATTCGAAACACGCGCTGTAGCGTTTCTTGACATTCTCGGTTTCAAAGATCTTATCAAAAAAGTCGAGGCAAACGAACAGGAGGCGTGCAGGCAATTTAATGCATTTATAACTGTCGTAAATGCATTCGTTTCATTTGACAATAAAAGCTTATCAACGTTAATGCCAAAAAATGTACAACCAAAGTATATTTTTGTGTCGGATAGCATCATCCTTTCCGCCCCTCTACAGGAGAATGGATACGATGGACTAGTGGCTGTGACTTTGAAGGCAATTCAGCTTACACACAAGCTGCTTGAGTTTGGATTATCAATACGAGGAGGAATCGCTGTTGGCAACGTCTTGCACGAGCCGGCAAACATTTTTGGCTCCGCGTTCAGTGAGGCAATAGACCTTGAAAAAAAGGCGAATTATCCCCGCATTCTCTTGTCTGATAACGCTGCGAGTCACCTCGATAGAGCAAATCAGTTTACGACGCCGCTGAAAGAGTTGCCTTTATGGATTAACGATGAACAGCAACGAATCGTCAATACCTTTAACCCTTATTATATCAATGGCACCGAACAACATGGACGCATAGAGAGCGCTTTCAATCAATATCGAATCTACATATCTGAAAATTTGAATAAATATGAATGTGATCTAAGAATAAAAGCAAAGTGGAATTGGCTAGCTAAATCGTTTAACAAAGCACTATTGGATCATGGTATTGGAGTTAATCCAATTGACCTCCCCCCAAACAAGGGGGAGATTACCATTGGTAATCGTCCCCTAGATTAACGAACTTAGAGGTTGAATTTTCTCATTGAGATTTTCAAGTTAGTTGCAACTCGACAGAAAGACTAGGACTCACGACATAAACTAGTCCAAGTCTTAAGTCACCCCTCGATGGCCGATGTTCAACCGGAGCAAACACCTCAAAGGGCAAATTGCAACTTCAGCTTGCTTATAAGTTTCACTGCCCACAAAACCGTCTGCCCCGGCTCATTGACTTTGTCTCGTGGGATTAGCATCTTGGGCAAACGCTCGCAAATACACTTGCTCTTCAACTTTCCTTCGAGCTCTGTAGGCCAACGACCGCTACTGTCGACCAAACCATCAAAAGCAAGCTTCACCGACTCCTCAACCACATTGAAAGACGCATGTTGGTGAAAGCGCAGTGCAATTAACGATAGCGCGATATTACCTGTTCGCTCTACATCCAACAAAGCAATGGGTGGATGACCCGTTGAAGTAATTGTCACCACAAGTCCTACCCTCGGTTTCCTATTTGCCATAGAAAAAACCCGCCCAGTTTTAAGTTGGCATAGTGACATCGCAAAACGCGCCTGCGTAAGTTTGCGCGCCATTTGGTTTATCGTACTCGCCAAAGCTTCCAGATCCCCAATGCAGTCCCAGCTTGCGGGCTTCAAATGTCGAAACTCCAGCGGTGGTAATTTCGCACCTAGACTTTGCTCTGCCGCGCTAACCTTAACAGTCTTATGTATGTCGATCCGCTTGCCTATTTTGGTAGCCTGTTCGATCCTCTTTGTCCCATCTACCTGACTCAATTTAGTCATCAACTTTTTGACCGTGATAGAGCTGTCAAATTCAGGGTACTTGAAATAAACATCAAGCGACTTCTGGCCAGCTGCCTTAGCGCCATCCGAACCATTATCTAACTCATAGTCATATATGATTTGCTCATTTTGTACCTCTGCTCCACCGTTAACAGAATTCGCACCTGCCTTTTCGTCCAATGCGCTACGACTGATTTCCTTCATCGAAGGATGCCCATAGAACAGTTGCTCGCAGGGATGGTTCTTGCCGGTGAGGTGCAAAAGTTCAAGCACGAGCCACTTATTGCCAAACTGTAAACCTCTGAATCTCCAAGCGGAGTTTTTCAGTGGTGGTGGGGTGAACGTCACGTACTGTTTTCCTCGACTTTGAAGGCAGACACTATCCCACGCTCGTCGTGCATCTGGGTCAAGCGCAATCCACGCGAAATGTTGTGCAAACTGATGCGACAGAGAGCTCTTTGGAACTCGTGCGGTGAAGCGCAACGTAAATTGACTTCTAAAGCCTGGAATTTCGGGATGAAACAGCAGATTCAGCGCTCCTGGACGCATAACGGCGTTAGCCAACGCACGGTTGTGCAGAAAAAGGTGGCGTATTAACTCAATGGTAGGAATCAGAATCTCACCTTGCTCCGTTCGATATCGGAGTAATCGCTGGACTCCTCCTCCCTTTCCCCCGAACGCATAGATCTCTGCTGGGATATCAGCAGAGCTTATTTCGTCATAGCTGGACAAATCTATTACTGACGCATTAGCCAGGGTTCCACGCGCTGGCAATGACAGCATCTCACCGTCAACAAACACATGACTCAACGAGAGCAATGGTAATAGACCAATTGGTAACGACACCATCCTGTACCGAAGCGACTCCATGTCGCGCATTACTGCGCGAACGAACCATGCATTTTTTTCTTCGTATAACCCCGCAAGCCAGTAAAGCTCAGTAGGATCAGGTCCCAGTGTGAGAAGAGGTTTGAGAAATAGTCGGCTCATGCAGCAATTTTTGAGTATGTTGGAGTAGCCTCGATAATCGCCTTGATTGCTCCCATCTTGTCAGAACGCAAACCCGCAGCACGCATGACCTGCCAGGCCCTGACTTGGTCGCCACGGCGCTCCAATTCGGCGATTACCCAGTGGACTCGCCGAAGCTGAAAGTCCTCTGTAGTTTCGACAACTTGGCCCAAAAATTCCATTGTGCTCGGCAAACGCTGGCGCCGCTTGAGTAACCAATCACGTTTGCCGATTCGGCGCTCCAATTCGGCAATGGTGATCCGAACTGGGGGAATTTCTTCAAGTACAACAATGACCCATGCATTAAGCTTCGCCACCCAACCGCGATCGATCTCAACCCAATCATAGCGAGGCCGTCTCTGCAATTTTCTAGGAACCGTTTCGACCCTGATAGTCTGCTGCATAGGCACGACTGGTGTTTGAACAATCGCTGTGGCTACGGGGTGTTTCCCCTTTTTTCTTAACGGTCGCTGCCATGTATTTTCAATGCCCAGCTGAATTGCCAAACGAACGACAGTTTTCGGATCAAGGTGCAAATATCGGCCGACCGCACGTAGTCCACTGCCGGCACGCACCAGCTCGCGTAGTGCTGGTTCCAGCAGAGGACCATAGGAAAGAAACCGAGGTAAGCCTAGCGAGCATTTGGATGAGTCAAAGCATCGAGTGTAGACATAGCCGCAAGTGCATGTGAACACTCCAACTGTGTTGCCACGGTTACGATGTTGAGTGAACCCTTTGATTGGCGTTTTTGAGTCGTGTGTTGCAAGCGGATTCGCGCAGGGCCAAGGGCCAACTCCAAATGGCGATTTCGACTCAGACAGCTCCCGCTGTGCCAGAAAATCTTGAATCAGCAGATGGTAAAGGGGATGATTAGCTTTGCGGTGTTTGCGCACCATAGAGGCCAACCAATCACCAGCCATACGATTATTAACTATTATTGCCGGCAGCTTTTCCAAAGCATTTCCATAGAAATTTCGGAAATCGTCTACTAAGCGCAGCTGATCCATTGACCTAATCGACTTGGCCAACCCTGCATTAAGCATCTGATTTCGATAAAATGCCGTCCAATTCGACAGGGTACGAGCAGCAATTGGACGGTGCAATAATTCGGCGCTGCGTTGAGCAATTCGCCACAAGTGCGCTTTACACGCTTGATCTGTCATTTGCGCCATCGGTCGACTCCGCAAGGGACAGTTTTTCGAAGTCGCCGCAATAAAGACGTGTCGACTAATTTGCGAAAACGAGACCGTGCTGTCCATCAACAAACCGCCATGTTCTGGACATACCTGCACACTAGGAAGTTGATCAACTCTGCGCCACCAAAGCTCACCATGCTCCCCTTTCATCTCCAACACACAATCTGGACAGAATCGTAGTTGAGGATGACGCCCAATTCGAAACGCCGATAGTCCAAGGCGAACATGCAGTCCGTCAATATCTCCGTTGCGCATGAGGCTACGGGCCTTTGCTTTAACCGTAGGAGGTTCGAAAGCCGTAAAGTAGGGAAATAGTGTAAGGTTGTCGATAATGCAATCGACGCTTAACCCCCGGTCGGACGGAATTTGATCGGCCAGTGACTGTAGATGTCCGGGCAGGTCAAAAGTTGCCGTGACATGGCGGTTACCAAACAACTCTTCCAATGTGTGTGACGGACTCGGCGCCCCGACATGCCGATGATATCGAGCAAGCACACTGTAAAGAAGCTCGTCAGGATAGACTTTCGGAAAGTAAGCGAGCATCTATTACCATTACGCCGCAATATCGAGTAAGGGTGGCTTTACGACTCCTGCAACGAGCAGTGATTCGTAGCCAGACCGACCACTGTTGTTGCCTTGCGCTACGATGGAGCGCAGGTCTTGCGGGGACGATTCGTCATGCTTTGACTGTTTGAATGACAAGGGCTTCCGCGCTTTTTTGGTAGGTCGCGCCGCCAAGCGCTCAGAAATCGTGGCCATTAACAGCAATGGATCAGCAGATGGATACAGCGCCATAGCATCGGCCACTAACACGTGTGCGACATCGTCCGCTACGCCCAGTGCGCGCAAGGCACTTCTAATTACATCAGACCCATCAACTCGTGCCAACTCGGTTACTGGCTGTGATTCGACGGACGATGCTACCGCTCCAAGTGGTGGTGGTCTTGTTGCTGAAGCGAACACTTGATTTACATGTGCCTGAAAAGGCAGCAGATCATCGTATTTCCGTAGTGTTCTGATATCGTTTGCGCGTAAAGCGTCCAACATTGGACGAACAATTCGAAAGTCTTCCTTAGCTACCTTTTGTAGCAACTCTGCCGTCAAAAGTTCAGGGCCATGCCTGACTTCACCAATACTAACCACTCGTAACTGCGCCAGCATAAAAAGCTTGACTACGATGTCTAAGATGCCTTGGCTCTCTTCGTAAAGAACTACCTGAATGTCAGGATTCAGCGCAGTCGGTTCGCGTGTCCATTGATACTGCCAGAGTTGACCGATAAAGTAATCCCAAGCCTTACCCTGCGGCATGCGATCCCAGATCAACGAGCCTAGCCCGCTGGCGCGTCGGGCCTGACGAAAATTCTCCTGCAACAGCGGAATCGCGCTGAGCGTGCCAATCAGGATCACGGGCACGCCGATCGTGTTCACGAGCGTGACCAGGAAATTCAGCAAGGCGTCCGGACCGATCTTAGTCTTGTTCAAATGCTGAATTTCGTCTATCACTAGGACACCCAAAGCATGAAGGTTGGCAATATGCGCCATGTGAACCATCATTTCGTCGACGCTAGCGCGTCGACTGCCATACCAATTGAAATAGTTTGTTCCTGCGAGTCGATCGACGGCTGAAAAGAAATTGATACAGAGCTGCTTCGGGGATCCTTGGTGGGGGCAGTCCAACTTCAACCAAGTAATTTGTAACAAGCTAAAAGGTTCAGTGTGCTGGATGCATTGAGGATAAAGATGAAGAACCTTTTCAATTGCCTTGGACTTGCCAATGCCAGAGCAGCCCACTAAGGCAAAGCTCGTCGCAGTATTTTCAACTGGCTGACTAGTTGAGGTCGTCAACGACTTTGCCTCGATGCGCTCCGCGCCGCTTTGAAGGTGACGGATGTAATCATGTGTAAGTGGGTTTCGTCCGATATATCCCTGACGAAGTAACATATCAAAGCGATCCGCTAGTTGAATCTGGCGCTCCAACGGTTCAAAGTAACGACCCAGACGCATGATGCAGTGCTTACGCAGGCCAGCCGGATAAGCTCTCTCTTTCACATCGTATTCCGGCCTGGCAGCTAGAAGCTCATACAACTCCAGTTGCGACTGCAGTGGCGGCAGGCGCCCGATGAAAGGATTTTTCTCGTACTCAGGCAGCGAGGATTCTGACGCTTCAGGGTTTGTTGTCATGGCGAGGACCGCTACCCAATATTTCAGTGATGTCAGGCTCGTTAAAGTCGTCAGACGTCGCCCTTGGAAATTGAAGAATGTCAGCGCTCCTGCCGGCCACGGGACTTGGCGAGTCGATGTTAAAGCGGAATGCTTCGGTGGCTCGATTCAACTGTTTTTCAGCTGCGCGATTGATGCGGATGTTCTTGGTACGTTTGGCCGCACTATCAGTGCTAGATTGGTCCTTTTGTTTTACCGCGCCTGCCACCACCGCTTCGATGCTAGCTGATAAATCTGCACCAGCTAGCTGCTGGCTCGGCTGGCGCTTTGCAGACGTCTGCTTCCCTGCCTCATCCGACAATCCCAGTTCCCATATTGATGTCTGCTGATGCGTCCGACTGCGTTCAGTCAATTTGCACACTTGAAACTCCATCAAAGCTATGGAATCGTGTAAGTAGATCTCATCTAAGTTGCGAGGATCAAATGAGACCTTCACCTTCCAGTTTCCACGCTGTCGCGCCTTGTCAAACCATCTTTCCTCCAAGGCTTTTTTACACGTGTAGAAAATGCCTCTTAGCCGTATGCCATTGCTCGTGACAGTGGCCTCATCAACCGGCAGTAAACTAAAACGTACCAATTCTTCTGGGTATTGACGTAAGCTGCCGCTACGGTTAGCTATGCCCCAGTTCCAAAGATGAATGGGCACAATTGGAATGTTATCGGCGGCGAGATCGGGATCCTTATCGTATCTCTTTATTTCATGGTGATTGTTATAGTAAAGAGCGCATTCGATAACGATGCGGGTAAATTGATCAAGATCCAACACAGCATCTAGCCGATAATCTTTTCCGCCGCGCGCACGATAGTCGACATCGATGTAGCCTGGCACAAACGACTTGAATTTTGCTGGTAGCAGCCGAAATCGCTGTTCAACAATTCCCTTCCAGTCAGCACGGTAGGCAGCTGCGTTTTCAACTGTCACATTGAAATTGTTAATTAGAGTTTCAATCATGCGGCCTTCGATTTCACCGCGATCCGCCAGAAGAACAGCGGGTAGATGGCGGCAGGGCCAGTCTTCAATCTCAATCGTGCGACCATTTTGCAGGCAATAGTTCTGTTTGTTAGATGCCGTGTTAGCCAAAGCCATCATGGCGCCAACCCAGGATGGTCCCTCCAGCCCAACATACATTCCAACAATCATTCGGCTGAATACATCGATCACGACGTACAGCACAGGGCGTCCAATGATTTTATTTCGGTCAGAGCGCGACACGAGAAACACATCTGCGATGGTTGCGTCAATCTGATAGCGGGAACCGGGCCCCCATACCTCTGCTGTGGAGGTGCCTAGTAATCCACGAAAATCTTTGTCGTAGATTCGTGGTCGCAAGCGCTCACGCTTTATATCTAGCCTATCGTTGTCCTGTCCAAGCCAGTAATAAAACTGTCCAAAGCTTGGGAAGCCCGTGCCTAAAACGTCCGCGTTCGGCGTATGAATGACCGTACCTTTGACACGGTCAATCATGCGATCGCAAAAGAAGTCTTTGATCATTTGGTCGTAGGCACCACGCAACGTGAACTTGTTTTGTGTGGTGTAGTAACGCGCCACAGCCACACGGAAAGTTTTACGCATCTCTTCGTCGACATTTAAACCAGACAAGTCTCCTAGTCTTCGCGGACGGCCGCGCTTTATGTTCAAGTTGGGAATCCGGACTTTACCTTTGCCACCCGAGTTGGTGAAGTCGGGCAGTAAAGCGTTAGGTGTCTGACCACGTTGCCAATAGCGGCGAAGATACGAATAGATTGTGGCTCTAGTTGCCAATCCAGCAGCCACGCATGCAGCGACCTTTTTCGCACGATGGTTCGGCTTGTAGATTTCCGGTTCATTAGCAATCAAATCCGCAACAATTTCCCATGCGCGATCCCGCCGATTTTTTTGAATCTCAGGCAACGCCGAATCGTCCACTATTTTCAGATGCGGATCGGTTGTCAACAACTTGCAACGACCCACTTCCAAATCTCTTTGCAAAGCGTCTAATTGAACGACTTGGGGTAATGCACCGTGCGCGTGGACGTCTATGGCAAATCCGACAGGCTCTATTGAGTGCAGCCACAGCAACCGAATTGTTCGCAAGGGCGGTTCGCTGTATTCAATGAGATCGTTTCGTAATAACATCATGCGACCTTGCGTGAAGAGCTCACATTAGAGGATGATGTCGAAATTGTTAGTGAATCAATCTCCTTGTTTAGATCAAACTTTACGTCGAGATCTATAGTTATCCTCTTATTAGCGCATAGGTGCCTGATAACTGTAATTGCCTCTCCTATGCCAAAGCCCTGCGTCTCTTCTAGATACCGAATGAACTGTTTTACTGACACCCTCGACGCCTGCGACAAGCAAACCAGGAATCTGCTGCACCTAATATCCCAGTAATCAGAGGGTGATACTGCCAGATGCTCCAGCGACTGCATTTCGTGCAACCATCGCAAATTCTTCACGCGCTGTACGGGTAGGTCGAGATCGGTTACCAACCCCCAATCGACACCCTTAAGTTGCCAATAGCGGCGTTCAATTTCTTGTTTTTCAAGGGTGCGAACGATGTCCAGTTCTTTGGCTGGCTTTACTGATCGTGCCACTAGATTAACGGTGTCACCAACTTGCACATCCACCAAGAAATCGGTTGTCATCACAATATCGGTTCGGCTCTGTGCATCGGCTGGGTGGCGAACCCCCATTTCAGCTGCAATGATGCGAGTGTCATCTCTATCCAAAGGAAATTGCTCTCGGATGTCAATCACCGCGTCGGACCAATCAAATAGTAGAAATAGGGCTGTCTCAATGTCTGACAACAAGTGATGCTCACGACCCGTCTTGCGGCTATAGATGCGAGAAGACCGTCCGATTGACGATACGTCCTGGATCGTAAGCCAGGGTTGATAGTCCTTGCCGCGACCTTGTCCGCGACCTTCTTGATGAAATCTTGCTACTTTATCCTCGTCGAAGGTGTACCTGCGCTTTGCCATTAAGGCACTCCTAGCCAAAATTTCTGTTACGACATTATTTTTATTGCACTCAATACCCTATCTATGCTTTGCCCGGTAACGAATTACATGTTGTGAATCTTGTCCGACAGGTTGAGAAATACCAGCCAAATAAGTTGATATTTCTAATTTATATTCGTAATAAATTTCAAAAGGTCTTACTAGATAATTTGATCGGATATGAGTAAATTCCCGACAACTCCTGGTTATCCTCCGCCTTTTCCGCCATTAGTCGTTCTGAATTAACGTGAATTAAACAAGCTGGCACACTGGTCTTTATATTGATCTAGGCAGACCACATCACATCATTCGCAAGGTTGAATCACCTAGTTGCTCATCCTTATAATGTGGGCAGGTCTCAGGGATATGTTGAGGAACTGGCGGCTCAAGCACATCATTGCGACCGTCATACTTTCTGTAATAACCCCTTGTTTTGGGTCTTTTGGTCCAGCCGGTTACTAAGTCGACAGCGATTCCCACGGCGGTCGATGCCAATACACCGTTAGGCCAGACTACTTGTGGTTGGGCACCTGCTTGATCGTATGCCGTGCCTTCCTTGGCTAGATTCTCAGTGGTGATGAAACCCATGCACTTCATACAGGGGCTGTTAGGCGAAGATAGTATTATCTGACCCCCGATGGTGGGGCCGTCATGCACGTCCATTCCAATATCAATGTAGTGCGCAAGATACCGTCGACAGTGCTGTTCAACTTCGAGGCGCCCAAGATATGTTTCGATGCATCCAAAAATAACTTGACACCGCTTCAAGGCGTCTGGCGACTCTTGCCAGCGACATAAAAATCCATCTATGTTTGCATTGGGCTGCAGACCCAGAATCATGTTTTTGGCTAGATCTACCTTTGATGTTTTCACAGACACGTCAATTGCGCGTGCTCCGATCAAACGATTTAAATTTGTGTCGGTCACCACGTCATGGTCATAAAGAACAAAATTCTTAAAACCAATATGCGCTAGCTGTTGCACGATATGCGACCCACCACCACCAAGACCGATCACTCCGACGATTGCGCTTTCGATTGCTGTCTGAGAATCTGCACCGAGAAAGGACTGTCTTTGGTATCGCTCAGTCATGATGTTTTGACTTTCTGAAAGTTAATAACGACGGTCCAATTACACTGATTAGGTTAACCTCGTCCAATATGATTTTGCTTTGGGCGGTTGTTGCGCACGCAAAGGCATGATTCGTGCTAAATATAATGAAACCGTGAGGCGCGTTTGCATTTGTCTGTTGAAGCCCATCAACAATTTGCGGGATACTAGACCGGTCAACGCGACTCATTGCAGGTAGCCCTTTATGGTCATGTAGGTGTACATGGAAAACACCCGTGCTGGTTTGTCTTCCTTGGTAGGCTAAATGCACGGCTGCTGTTATCGCCTGCTCGCCGATTCTGGCACCAATGCTCGGGTCAGGAATATAGTGTTCATCCGCGACTGGCCAATATCCAACTACTAGCAAAAGTGCGCCTTTATTTGTCTGTGTTTGCCGGACTTGGCAAAACCCCACGCGCTCGGCCGCAAACTCATGAGGTCGACGCAAGTCATTCAAAATTCCTTCGTACAACTTAGCTGTCAGTTTCATTTCTAGGGTCATGTTGATTGCACCAAGCCGGTAAGGTGAGCACTCAATATTTCGCCAAGAGACAGACCATTGGGTTCTACAATGAAGGAAAATGCTTGCCAGTTTTTCTCTAAGATCCGCCCCGTATAGTTCCAGTTGCGATCAAAGGGGCTAGTGATTTTTTGATTGAAAAACAGTCTGGACGGATAGCCCGAGGCATGAGTTGTTGAGCACAATAGCGCGTCGCAAGTTGCAGGTATGCATTTAGCTGGTAGTCGCAGATTCGTGAGAAAGTAGTACCTCACTCCGAGTTCCTCACCGACTAGCACGTCCTGACAGTAGAGTTTGAGCGCATGCTCCTGCTCTTCCAATGTTGGAATGAGTTGACCGACAGTCATGAAGATTTTCCTGACTTGACCTGATAGGTGAAAATCTCACAGCCAACAATGTTGAGCATTTCATTTTCAGGCACAGGCATTGGCGGCTGGCCTGGCTTCTCTTCATACAAGTTATAGCCTGCAGCCGTTTCACCAACTAGCCCTAGGATTTGGTCAACGGAATGATGTCCGCGTTTTATTAGATGGGATTGATCTTTAATGAAGATTGTCACGGTTTGACGATGCGCCGTAATAAATCGCCGCACCCGGTGCTCATCGAGTTCAATTGGGTCTCTTGGCCCGATTTCACAGTTTTCTTCCTGTCCACATTCAATTAACTCATATGCGCAAGCCCTATGACCTGCGAGTTCCAGCAGATATTCAGCGCTAGGATTTTGATAGGCTATCGAATGTATTTCGTCGTCAATTAAGACCTTGTAGTCACTACGGGACTGATCACAAGGACTTTTGTGGTTATCGATGAGCAACGCTGTGCTTTCACCGTCGTTATTATTCAATTCCGTAACATTAGTATTCATTTTTTTCCTTTTTTAGAAATAAGTTGATTGAGATATTGGCGCTTGAATGCGATCTATCTCACAAAACTCGCTCAAAAGGACTTGACAAGTGATACCCATTTACGGAAACTGAAGGCTTCCACACCGAGTCTGGTTTCGTACTGGATTCACTAGGGGCTAGCTTTTGAGCTGGCCCCTTTTTATTTTGAATTCTGCATCGCTACTCCTGTTCCGTAATTCAAGCTTTGGTAGTTTTACTAGATATGTGGGCTATTATACAGCTATTTTTTAGCTAAGCAATAGCCTTGACGTAGCTTCTTTTGGTTGATACTATGCTTGCATAGATACATAAACTAGTGGCGAGATGGTTATGGCTTTAAAAAAGACGATGACATTGAATCTAACTGATGCTGAAATGAGTGCGTTAGAAGAGCTGTGTCTTAAGAAGGATCTCAACAAGACTTCCTTAATAAGGCAAGCTCTACGACTTTATCAAGTTGTTGACGCACGCGCAGGGAGAGGCGATAGGTTGTTTTTCGAAGACGATAAGACTAAGGAAAAAGCCGAGTTCATGATGCTATGACTAGTGATAGATCAGCGGTTTTTTTATTAGATGTTGCAAACGATATAGCGGTGGACGCAGAGATCTGCGACGGGATTACGGAACAGCAACTAGTCGATTGGGAGGCCGGATGGGTACCAGAGTTACATGGTGCTCTTCGGCGTCTGCGAGATGCGAATGTTGCAAGACAATATTGGCCGCAAAGCCGGCATTGGGATTGGCGAAAAAAAACACTAACTCTACAAAAATTTCTGACCGCGCAAGGTTTTAGTGTCACGTGTCGTGGAATGACAGAGGGGATGATGGTAGTAGACAGCGCGATGCACCGCTGCCGAGCTCATGAGCAGCTGGGGCAACATCTCGTGTACGTTGATTATTTAGAGACCGCGCCGTGGAATCGGAAAGAGTTGCTATTCGATCCACCGCGCTACAGAGGTGTTGGAAGCATTTTAATGCGTGCGGCGGTTGAGCTGAGCCTACAGGAGGGATTTAAAGGAAGAATCGCTCTTCACTCTTTACCCCAGGCGCACGATTGGTATGCGAAAAAGTGTGGAATGACGACTTTAGGGGTTGATCCCAATAAAGAAAACTTACACTATTTTGAGATGACATCGGCTCAGGCGGATGCGTTCATAGGAACAGGAAACGTAACGTGAAGATCGATTTTACGAAAGAATGGTGCATGCGGATGTCGTATATCGAAGGCGATTCGTTGATCGGTGCTGGACTTTACTCGCTCGACCCTGCGACTGGCCATAATAATGACGTCGCGTTGGAAACTGCAACATGCGATGATTCGAACGTGGTATTCGGTCGGTTCGTAAGGTTGTTGCGACGACGCCAAGGTCTAACAGTGGAAAAGTTAGCATCTGATGCTGATGTAGATATATCCGAGCTGGTCGAAATCGAGGATGACACGCGCTATAAGCCAGCGCCCAGAACCGTTTATCAATTGGCTAATTTTTTTGGTTTAGAGCAGAACAACTTTATGCAAATCGCAGGATTGACAGCACCGAAAGACTCTCGTTTAAATAACGAGGCGATTCGCTTTGCCGCCCGATCAGATCCAATTGCACAATTGACACCAGAGGAACAGGCAGCGCTTGAAGACTTTGTGGCCGTTCTCAACATGCAAAAGTGATCAGTTGACGCTTTGGCCAAAAATATTATTCTTTCGGAGAAGACAGCCAGAGATATCGACGATCGTGTAGCGCGCGTCCTGCGAGGTCTAGGAAACCCAGAGCCACCTTTACGACTAGCAGATGTTCGCGAATTACTGAAGCTGGATCTCGGTTACTACACGGCAGACAATCCCGGCTTTGCGAGCGAGACCATCAGCCGCATTCGGGTAGCCACCATCCAGATCTATGAACGACCGACATTGCTCATTGACGCAATTAGGAAGTTGTCACTTAAGGCACTCTATCTCCCAGATCGAAAGAGGATTCTTCTGGATGAGTCCTTGCCAGTGTTGAAACATCGCTGGAATGAGGCACATGAAATTGGCCACAGCATAATTCCCTGGCACGAGATGATGATGCACGGCGACAATGAGCATACCCTGTCGCGCAACTGCCATGAACATGTCGAAGCCGAGGCAAATTTTGCATCGGGGCGGTTGCTCTTTCTCAGAGACCGATTTGTCGATGAGGCACTTTCACTGGAACCACGATTCAGCACAGTTAAACAACTACACAAGACTTTCGGAAATACTTTATCAACGACTCTGTACCGCTTCGTCGAATGTATTGGAGAGGAAAATCCCGCTTTGGGAATGATCACTTGCCATCCGCATATTGATCGCCGGCCTGTTGATCACGATCTAAATAAGCCATGCAAATATGTTGTCCAGTCAACATCATTTCAGGCTCAATTTGGAAAGTTGACAGAAATAGAGCTATTCCGTGCGGTCAGTTCATATTCGGGAAGGCAAAAAGGCGGAACCTTGGGTCAAGCAGAGGTGATCCTAGCTGACGATAATGGTGCCAGTCACCGCTTTTACTTTGAAACATTCTTTAACGGCTACGATGCCCTGACTCTTGGCACTTACTTAGGGTCTGAACGTGTATTTGTTGCAGCAGCTGGATCAGGTTAAGGGATGACACGCGTCGGTTTTAACTAATTCGGAAGTGCATCCAGCTTTATATAAGGATCATATCTTTTCTCAGGCCAACCTAAGTCCAGAACCTAGTCAATATCTAACTACTTGCTAGCATCCCGTTTGTAACGGTCCCGTGAATACGGAATGCCAGAGGTTTGCGGTTAGATCGACTTCCCTTTGCTTCCGTTCTTCCCACTCATTAAATTCTTTCGACACAAGCCTAAGGTTACTATCCGAGCACCCGCCAGGGAGCAAGCAATTAGCTAGTTCATAAGCGATAAATTTGCCCCACCCTTGTGACTTTGAATCTCGGCAAGCTTATCACTTGCTGTCACCGCTTTTTCAGAAGAACTAGTTGACTCAGCAGATCTCAGAATGGCCACAATATTCAGCCGGCGCGAACAGATTGAGCCATTCTTGGTGTTTTACTTTCCGCATCCCACTAATGCCGCCATTTGCTCCGCCAAATGTGAGCATCGCAGCGTTGTCACTTAACTGGGTGCCTTCGGAAACAAATAATGGTGCCTGATTTATTTCGCGAAAGCGTTTAATAAATGATGTCACGTCGAAGCCGAACCCATAACCCGTCGTGCTTTTATACGGCGGGTCAACATACACGACGGCATTACTAGGAAAGGGATCACTGAGCGTTGTCATGATGTTCGCTTTGAGGCAGGTGACTCCTTTCATTCCGCTCACAAGTGCGCTGATTCGTCGTCGCAGCTCTGTCGGAGAAGGTTGCATCGGATTGGCTGGGCTGCGACGTATACTTGTTGCAGTTGGCTCCCAGTAATCCCTGAAGCAGGCGTTTACCCAACGATCTCCATCGCGCCAAATCTGTTTTCCACCGAAGGAGCATGCCTGAAGCACTGGATATAGCTCTACTTCCTGGTCACCCACTGGGAGTGCTGATAACGCCGACATATGTGACTTAATATCACGCTTATCAGTCGGCAAGTCGGACAAAAACCGATCAAATGCGTCCATGTTGAATGTGCCGGAGCCGATAGCGGACCAAAACGTACCCCAAGAGCTGATGTCGAGCATCCAAATGCGTGATGGAGCTATGCCCCTGTTGACCAGCTCGATAGATACCGCGGCCGATCCGCAGCATAGGTCGTAGAATCGCGAATTTGGACTAGGAGCGGCATCAAGAAGAAGGTCGACAATCTGAGTTGCTACACGCTGTTTGCCGCCCTGAAATGTGCAGGGAACTCGCATTTGACCTCTCATGAGTACTTCCTGCGGATCAGAATTCGCGCATAAACACGCCGACCGTTGATGATGCCAACGCCACCTTTATCTTCACAATGCGGGCGATACCCGACCTCTTTAAGGATCTTTGAAGATACGTTTGTACGTGCGTTGCCGTTGGCGAGCATAACGATCTGGAACTGATCAGGGCTGTATTTGTCGAGGAAAGTGATCGGCACACCCATAAATCCATCGTAGTCGGCAGGAATATTTTGAGTTCGACCGACATCGATAGCATCGTAATTTTCGTAACGAGGATATTCATCCGGTGTGTAATGGCAGGTCAATGCTATGGGCTCGTGCCGCTTTATAGTTTCCAAGTTGGTGAACCATCGCACCCCCTTCACTCTAATAAAGCGACGTCCTCTCTCGTCTATACCGCAGCCAGCTGCGTTTAAAGGGTAACCCTCAGGGACGTAAAATTTGCGATCCCCGGAGCGAATGGATTCTCCATACCAGACTTTATTATCCCGAAAGAGCGGGAAGACCTCCCTACATGTTGCTGCGTTCATGTTGCCAAGAATAATAAAATGTTTTTTGTGGCGCTCTAGCAAAGCCATGTACTCGCGAAAGAGGCTGAAGGGCGGATTGGTGACTACAATATCTGCTTCCTTGAGCAAAACTTCACACTCATCTGACCGAAAATCACCGTCGCCAGCAAGACGCACGAGGGAATTCTCTTGCATGGCAAATAGAGATTCTAAATCCAGTGAGCCGTCCGGCTTCAGCATAGGCTCGTCGGGCACTTCGGTTATTACCGCCTTGTAGGCTCCGGTCCCTCCCTCTAACGGATATTCCCGTCCAGCCATTGGAGAACCGGCGTAGCAGGTGGATGTTACCCCCGCGAGTCCGAGCTTGTTGAAATTAATCACAAAAAATCGGAAGAACGCCGACTCAAAAGGGTCATCACAGTTACAAAGTACGGTTTTCCCCTTTAGTTGCTCTCGATGCTTCAGCATTTCTCTAGCTACGTCCTCGTACTGCGTATAAAACTCGTCTTTCTTGACGATAAACGCGCGATTGAGTGTTGCATTACCGGATTTCGAGTAGGACTTTGGATGTTCCGTTTTTATATCAAACGGCATCGTACCCTCGCGAACTACCGCTTTAAGGAAGGTATTAATTGCGGCGGACATTCCGATACCGATCTCGTCGAATACCTCGTTGGCACGTCTCTTGACATCTAAGTCGAGGCGTATTGTCGTGGTTGGTTTGATTGCCATGCTTAGCCTCCTTTTGATGAAATACAATGTAGCACAATATGAAGTGAAATACATTGTAGCTCAGAAAAAGAAAGGCTGTTGCCCCTTTTTCGTTCTTGTAAATGGCAAGCGGACAGACAATTTCACCACCCAATTCAACTCAAAGACAATTTAATCAACCGAAAATCTCGATTTCTTTATGCTAAATACTTTGGCCTCCCCCGTGCCTGCGGTCACAACAGATATCAAGAAATATCTCAGTTTTTTCAATTAAAGTGACGGAGCCATGTGGCTAACAATCAATTGAACTCGCTTTACCAACCCCAGTCGATCAGGAGTTGCAACATTTCTACATTTACAAAATAGCAACTCCATCTTAAATTCGACCAAAATGCCTACCTCCACTTTTATTGCAGTCCCAGACCGAGCTAGATGTCTTGAATATGAGTAGGTCGCTTCGGGGGCTCACCAGTGAAATTTCATAATGATTTGGCGCGATAGGGGTGAATAACAATATCTTTTGGACGAAGTTTGAACAAAATGACGTCAGTTTATGACCGCTTGGGTCGATGCCGTTTAGTTGTAACCGCCAAGTTCCATTAGATGCGCCTGCTCGGGTTACAGGAAACTTAATCTGGTTGTTCGCGTAGTCGACACCCGCATATCTGATGGTTACAGGAGTCGAGGCACCAGTCGCGCCGCTGTTCACTCCGAACAATGTGACGCTGCCGGGGATATTTCCATGTGTTGTCACCATGGAAAGGTCCAATTGATTTCTCGACCCACCCGTAAGCGCACCCGTCTCAATCCAAAAAGCATTTTTATTCGCAAAAGTTTGTGGAGTTGGAGTTGGTGTTGGTGTTGGTGTTGGAGTTGGCGCAAGCGCAGGACTAATGGCTGTACTCAGTGCGAGAGCGGCAGCAGTTGCAGGAGCTACCATCGGTACTGGTGATTGATCAAAATCATCGGCGCTATCGGCATCTACTGCAGCAGGCATCGGGACGGTCGGCAAAGTTGTGAGGCGTGCGAGTTTGGGGTGGATCGTACTAAGTCCGATACCACCGCCAATCTGTTTTGGCAGAGGTGTTCTGGCAAGGATGCCTTCGACGGTAAGTTGCTCGATTACATGTAATTGGTCAACCAACTTAAAACCTTGTCGTAGAGGCACAGTGAACCATTCATCAATCGCCGCAGCGACTTTTGAAACCTCAGTATCGTTGTCACCGTCTCTAGTGTCCAGTGAAATGGCAGCCTCAATATTAAGGGCCAAACCTTCTCTAGTTAGGTTTGCGGAACCAACGTAAGCCGCTTGGCTGCCATCAGTACGGCGAATGTGATAAACCTTCGGATGAAAGAGTCCCGTCCCAAAACTAACGATACCAAGGTGAGCGTTGGTACGAGGCATCCCCAATAGTTCAAACAGTTTCTCAACGTGAATCTTCAACGTGGAAGCATTATTCGATCCGAGAAGGCAGTTTATGAGTAGATTTGATTGTGCCGCTCGTTCTAGGAAAGGCAGAATTAATCCGAGAGACTTCGCTGAGAAGTAGCCTGTTTGAACACGAAACTCGCTAACTTCATCACCTAGCACTTCCTGAAGCCAGTTTGATAGCGCTTCTGAAGGATTGCGTGAACCAGTATCGTGATATCTCACGGTGTGACATCCTTTGTCCAAGTCAGATGAGAAGAGTATAGGGCTTTATTTACCAGCAACATGACGTCAACTACACTTACACAGACCTAAGCTTTGCTTTCTCACGCAGTCACATAAGAAATCCTTTCTGTTGGCTGTTTCACGCGTGAAATGAATATCAAACGCTCCTTAATTAATAAATTAAATTTAATACAATTTAAAACAATAATTTTATTTAATTCTTCAATAAACAATTTATGTTTTTTATAAAAATAAAATAATATTTTAAGTTAAATTATTTACTTAATATATTGATTTTATTGAACAAAAATTTATTTTATTTTTATTATAAAAATTCGCTTGCTCTTTTAAAAATATATTGATAATCTGAAATTAAGGATCGCGTTTGATCATTTGTTTATTAAATTTAAGCAAATAGATTGGCGTTGTTCAGTTGAATTTATATTTCATTAATTAATACTGATTGGCTCATTTTTACTTAACAAGACTTGATGCTCGATTAGTCGTTTTTACCGGAGACACGCATGTCGCATGCACAAGCTAGTTTCGATCAAGTTGCCGACGAAAACCTTGCCTCGGTTTGCGAGACAGAGGAGGACGATGCCGATTCTCTCGGTCTGGCGAGACGGGATGAGCCAATCCGTGCTCCGCTTGATAATTTTTTCGGAAACGACCTGTTTTTAATGCTCTTTCATTCCCGAGCCGTTCTCCCCAGTCGACTGACGGAAATAAAGCAGCGGCTTCATCTGGTGACGCAGGAGTCTACATCGAAAAAAGATAGGGCGGTGGCGGCAATTGAACTTGGACGCTATTTGCAGTCATGTCAAGCAGACCACACCCGCCGAGCCTTTACCTTGTCTCAGCCGGGGTGGTGGTTTGACTTCGCACTGAAGCGTTGTGAAAGCGTCCTAGGCGCGCAGCAACTAGCAGCAGAAATACTATCCGCTGACGACCAACTCGTCATTACTCAAAATCTGGAAGCCGAATGGATACCGTCCTTAACTGGACGAGACTATCCTGCGCGGAAAAATGATCAATCGGTGAGTAATCGCGTGTCGGAGATTTGGAAAAAGGGAATGGGTCTTGCGCTGCACGGCGCGACAACCGACTTTTTAGACTGGAACGAAGAAAGTGTGCTGGCGGCTATTGCCTGCACCGTTAACTTTCTTGTTTTTAAGCCAAGGGTAATTCTAAACCCGCGTAGCCCTAATGCTCAGCCTATCAATTCAGATATCCTGACATGGGCGGTTCCAACATGGAACCGGCTGATAGAAACACTTTTGGATCGAAATCTTGCCAGACAACTCAAAGCCCAGCAAAGGGTCATTTTGATGATGGTAAAGGACTCCAATGGCATTGAGGCGCCTGATCAAATGCAGCCCGTCGATGAGCGCGACACATCGGATCATGATTCTGTCGTGGTGATCAAGGGCGTGATCGCCACAAGCCCAGACAGGGAGGACGCATCACAACTTGATCAATACAGCGTATTGAGAATGCCAATAAAGTTAATTTCATTACCGAGCTTAGATGCGCTTACGGCCATCCGTAGAACATTACAGGCTGAGTTCCCTTGGGCAAAGGATGCCATCTCAATCACGATGAGTGAAATATTTGCACGCAAAATCCATGGTGCTAAGCGGCTAGGTATGCAGCCCACACTTCTAGTAGGTCTGCCAGGCACCGGTAAAACTCGCTTTGCTCAGCGGCTTTCAGAATTGCTGGGCACGCCAAGCACCGTGATCAACATGAGCGGCATGACCGATGTCAAAGTACTAAAGGGTGTAACCAGAGGCTGGTCAAGTAACAGGCCTTCACGGATTGTTGAATTCATAAAGCAGAGTCGAATTGCGAATCCCCTGTTTATTCTTGATGAAGTTGATAAAGCCCACGGCTCTGGCAACGGCGGTAATCCGCAGGATGCGTTACTTGATTTGCTTGAGGCGGGCAATGCTAAACGCTACAGCGACATCTACCTCATGACTGAATGCGATGTGTCACACGCACTCTATATCCTGACAGCGAACTCATTGGAGAAACTCTCAGAGCCGTTGAAGTCACGGTTGCGGATCGTATTTTTTCCAGCCCCTGGGCCAGAGCACACGTCCGTGATCGTCGAAGGAGTCTTAGCTGATTTGGAAAAATCATGGAATGTGCCCGCAGGGACACTCAGCTTGGACCCTGAGGAAATGCAGCTTCTAGTTGGATTGTCTCCTAGAGAAATAAAACGGGCAATTCTCGAAATTACGAGCAAGCTTAGTGATCGCAAGCACTATGTGTTGCACTAACCGAAGTAGTAACCAACGAGATCGAAGTTGACTAATGCGACCGATATTTACCCCACGCCCTTTGTCACGCCTAATGGGTGCAATGAAAGGCTGGAGAGATGTCCCTGCATCACTTACTCCTTTGGAATCCCGACATAGCCTCACTCTTAGAGCACAGAGCAGCCCAGGTTTTAACTGCACCTCTTTATCAATAATCGGCAATTCATATGGATAAAAACACTGGCTAGCCATTCAAACTTTAGGATAAAACTCTATTTTTTAGGATAGGCCTATATTTGTCGGGATAAAACTATATTTTATTTCAACATCAGAAACAAGCGGTGCGCGGACTTACTCCACGGTGACACTCTTTGCCAGGTTACGTGGCTTATCGACATCCGTGCCTCGTGCACATGAGGTGTGATAGGCCAATAACTGCAACGGCACTGTATGCAGAATCGGCGACAACACCCCATAGAACTCAGGCATCCGGATCACATGCACGCCTTCACTGCTTGAAATGTGTGAATCAGCATCCGCAAAGACATACAGCTGACCGCCTCGCGCACGCACTTCTTGCATATTGGATTTCAACTTCTCTAACAAGGCATCATTTGGTGCGATCGTCACAACAGGCATCGACTCAGTGACTAACGCAAGAGGCCCGTGCTTGAGCTCACCCGCGGGATAGGCTTCGGCGTGGATATAGCTAATTTCTTTAAGCTTGAGTGCCCCTTCAAGTGCAATGGGATAGTGCATGCCTCGCCCCAGAAACAAGGCATTCTCTTTGGTCGCAAAACGCTCGGCCCAGGCAATGATCTGAGGCTCAATTGCCAGTACTGCACTTAACGCGGCGGGCAAATGACGCAAGGCTTTCAAATGCTCAGCTTCTTGCATAGCAGTCATGTGACCTTTGACCTTAGCCAAAGTCAGCGCCAACAAGAATAAGGCCGTTAATTGCGTCGTAAATGCTTTAGTTGATGCAACACCAATCTCAACACCTGCGCGAGTCAAGAACGACAATTTGCATTCACGCACCATAGCGCTTGTGCCGACGTTACAGATGGTGAGAGTTTGCTCCATGCCCAGCGACCGGGCATGCTTCAAGGCCGCTAGCGTATCCGCTGTCTCACCCGATTGCGAAATCGTGATGACCAATGTATCTGGATGAGGCACGCTATCGCGATAGCGATACTCACTAGCAATCTCAACTGACACAGGAATTTTTGCGATGGATTCAATCCAGTACTTAGCGGTCAACCCAGCGTAATAGCTCGTTCCACACGCAAGGATCAAGACGCGATCGATCTGCTTAAATACTGCGGTTGCTTGCTCACCAAACAAACCCGATTCAATCGACTCAATCCCCGAGATGGTGTCACCCACGGCGCGAGGTTGCTCGAAAATCTCTTTCTGCATGTAATGGCGATAAGGCCCGAGTTCTGCCGCGCCAGTGTGCACGAGAACCGTGTTGACCTTGCGCTCTACCTTGACGCCATTCGCGTCGTAAATGTCGATGCGGTCAAGATGCAAATCAACCACATCGCCTTCCTCCAGATAAATAATCTGATCGGTCGTGCCTGCCAGCGCCAGTGCATCAGACGCTAGAAAATTTTCACCCTTACCGATGCCAGCAACTAAAGGCGATCCCTGACGGGCACCGACCACCCGGTGAGGTTCATCTTTGCAAAACGCTGCGATACCGTAAGCGCCGTGCAGGCGTGCAACGGTCTGTTGAAAAGCAGCCAACAAATCGCCCTTGTAGAGGTGATTGAGTAAATGGGCAATCACTTCAGTGTCAGTCTGACTCACAAATACATAGCCGGCGGCTTGGAGCTCGGCACGCAAGACCTCGTGATTTTCAATAATGCCGTTGTGAACCAACGCAATACGTGGCTCGCTATCGCCGAACGAAGAAAAATGCGGGTGCGCGTTTCCTGTTGTGGGAGCACCGTGCGTGGCCCATCTCGTGTGGGCAATGCCGGTAAAGCCACTGATCCTATCCTGCTCAATGACCCGATCAAGTTCGGCAACACGCTCAACGCTTCGTGCGCGATGCAAGCCTCCATCACGGTAGACCGCGACGCCGCAAGAGTCATAACCCCGATATTCCAGACGCTTTAAACCCTCGACCAAAATCGGGGTAATGTCACGGGTTGAAACAGCGCCTACGATGCCACACATAAATCAATCTCCTGTCTATCCCGTGATTGTCACCGCTTTGCGATGTGGGCGCAAACTAGACGGCCACCAGATCCCGATAAACCTCGAAATAGCTTTCGGCCATTGCATTGACGCTGTAATGCTTCTGCACATCGTCGAAGGCCTGTTGAACCATGGGCGCCACAAGGGCCGGACGGCCCAAAACCATTAGAATCTGGCTCGCCATGGCCTGCGCATCCCCTACAGCAACCAACAGACCTCGTCCGTTTGCCAAAGTTTCTTTTAATCCCCCCGCATCCGTGGATACGACAGGTATCTTCTGTTGCATCGCGTCTAAAACGCTACTACCGAGCGCCTCAAATCTGGATGCCATGACAAAGACCGACAGTGCTGGGTAAAGCTGCTCGACCGAGTCCTCAAACCCCATCAACAAATAACGACTCTGCAGCCCGAGTTGCGCGATACGTTCGCGCGAGACCTGCGCAGCTTGTTCGTCCGCCCCCCAATGCACAAAGGTCACATCGTCAAGCGCCTTGCAAACCGTGGCAGCCGCCTCAATCAAGGTCAGCGGATCTTTTTCAAAGGACAAAGCTGACGCGGTCCCAACCAAACGACGTCCTTGCAAATTTCGGTTAGTCAGAAACGCCTTAACTCGCCCAGGACTTGGCTCAATTGCAGGGACAGCACTGGAGATCACACGAGTTTCTATACCCAGCGCTCGAGGGCCTGAGGCGGCAGCTTCACTGATTGCGACCAGCCGATCGACTTGCTGCCACTTCAAACGGGATTTCCAATAACCGCGCTTCAAGGCAAAACTGGTGCGTTTAGTAAACACCAGAGGGGTTGATACCGCTAACCGGACCAGCGCGGCCCAAGTGACGGCCTTAGCGGTTTGAGCGTGCGCCACGTCATAGTTGCGTGCGACTAACAACAATCTAAGCCCGAAGCTAACCCCAGAGCCTGCTTCAAACACCCTAAAACCGGTAGCTTTGGCCCGCGCAGCGAGCTCGCCACCTCGCGCGCACAACAAATCGACCTGATGACCTTTTTCTCTGAGTGCTTGCATGGTGAGCAGCGTCTGCCGTTCACCGCCTCGCCAGGTTTTTTCTGTATTTATTTGCAGGATGCGCATTGCACTCAGCCGTCCGATCTAGATGCCGTGCCCTGGCGATGTCTGATGACATTGACCAAAACCGCAATTGAGGCAAAGCTAGCACCGACGGTTAAACCGATGGTTGGTCCCCATTGTTCGGTCAAGGCGAACGCAGAGGCGACCGTTGCTGCGCCGAAAGATTGACCAAACACACGGGTAGTCGCTTGCAGACCACCCAAGGCACCCGCTCGGGTTTTAGGAGCAGACCGTATGAGTACTCGGTTATTAGGCGTTTGAAAAAAGCCAAAACCAACCCCGGCGAGAACCATTGCGAAAATGATCCATATATCCGCGGTACTCACTGGCAGAAGAATAATTAACCCAATCCCGCAGGCCATACCTGCCGCACCAGCGCCACTTAACAAGGCAACGGGATAACGGTCAGATAGTCGGCCTGCGAACAGGGCTGTCAAAGCGGCGCCGGCTGGCCATCCCCCCATCAGAATGCCCATCGATATTGGAGGACGGTGCATGACGTGCTGAAAATAGAAAGGCAAAGAAACGAAAGTAGCCATCTGTGCCATAAAGGTACTCGCCGAGGCTGCGATGGCAAAGCGCATGGCGGGGATCCGAAACAGGTCAACTGGTACGAGCGGTGCCGTCTGTCCAGACGACTGACGGACGAGCAAAAAACCGATCCCGATGCTGAAGCAAATTGCACCGGCTGCGATAAGCGGATACGTCGACAGGTAATCGACGCCCACGATCAATGATCCGAGGGTCAGCATGCTCATGATTGCCCCCATATAATCAAAGCGAGATTTAACCGGTGGGACATCAGGTAAAAATTTCACCCCCAGCATCGCAAGCAGACCAATTGGGATGTTGAAGGCAAAAATCCAATGCCAGTTGGCGATATGCAAAATAAACGACCCGATTGCTGGCCCCAGCACGGACATAACGCCCACTGTCATAGCATTGATGCCAATACCCTGTCCCATTTTGTCGGGCGGGTAGATATAGCGCACCAACGCCCCGAACAAGCACATGATTGCTGAGCCACCCAAGCCTTGGCAAACCCGGCAGAACAGCAATAAGCCAAGGTTAGGCGCTAGTGAGCTTGCGAGCGAGGCAAGCGTAAAGACAAGCAAACCATAATGAAACAGCTTTTTGAAGCCTATCCGCTCGCCAAACGCTGCAAGCGGCAAAAGCGTCATAGCCACAGTCACACCATAGGCATTGACGACCCACACCACAATAGAAGAGGATTGATTCAGTTCGCGGGCAATCGCCGGCAATGCCATATTGGTCATTGACGAATCAAGCACTGAGATGCTGAGTCCCATCAGAAAGATCAGGGTAGCCCAATGCCTTCTCGGCAATGGCAAGCCTTCAGGCGCCGAGTAAGCAGGCTTGGAGGCCGCTGTTGTTTCGTGGGTCAAGTTTTCTTTACCGGCCGCTTCCATTTTGGGATAGTTATTTGCTTGGCACGTGAGATAGTCAGTTGATGCTCTGGCGCATCGCTTGTCAAGGTCGTGCCAGCTCCCAGTGTTGCGCCGCGCCCCACATTAACAGGGGCGACCAGTTGCGTATCAGAACCTATGAACGCATCGTCACCAATCACTGTCCTGTGTTTGTTCACGCCGTCGTAATTGCAGGTGATCGTACCAGCGCCGATATTGACTCGCGCACCAACATCCGCATCGCCAAGGTAAGCCAGATGACCGGCTTTCGCATCCTCACCAAGACGGGTATTTTTTATTTCAACAAAATTACCAACATGCACGCGATCACCGAGAGTCGCCCCCGGACGAAGGCGGGCATAAGGGCCGACCTGCGCTTCAGCACCCACGACTGCCTGCTGCAAATGACTAAAAGCCTCGATCCGGCTTGAATCGCCAACACTGACGTCGCGCAAAACACAATGCGGACCAATGTATACGCCATGGCCCAGCGACACGCGCCCTTCGAACACGCAGCCAACGTCAATAAACACATCCCGCCCACACTGCAGAGACCCGCGCTGATCAAAGCGCGCAGGATCAGCCAGCGTCACACCGGACTCAAGCTGTCGTCGTGCGAGCTCTGCCTGCCAGGTTCGCTCAACCGCGGCCTGTTGCACGCGGCTATTGACACCTGCCGTCTCGTAGGCCGCACCCGGGTGCGCCACATTGACACTTAGACCGTCGGCAACCGCCATACCAACAATATCGGTCAAGTAGTATTCGCCCTGAGCGTTGTTATTGGTAAGCTTCGCGAGCCAGGTTTTTAATTTTGCTGTAGGCGCCGCGACGATGCCCGTATTGACTTCCTTAATGTGGCGTTCGGCCTCATTGGCGTCCTTGTGCTCGACAATCGCTACGACCTGGCCGTGAGAATCACGGACGATGCGACCGTAGCCTGTCGGGTTGTCTAGCATCTCAGTCAAGATCGCAACCCCGTCACCCCTTGAAGCTAACAAGCGCTGCAAGGTCTCAGGCTGCACCAACGGTACATCCCCGTATAAAACCAGCGTGACGTCATTATCCTGATTCTCACTTAGCAGGGGCTCAGCTTGTTGGACCGCATGTCCTGTCCCGCGCTGCGGATCCTGAATGGCAAATTGCAGGCTGGTTTCATGGGCAAAGCTATTTTGCACTTGCTCTGCCCCATGGCCAATGACGGCGATAACATTGTCAGCCTGCAATGCCCGTGCTGAGTCAAGCACATGGCCGAGCATGGATTTACCGGCTATTGGGTGAAGCACTTTAGGCAAATCAGACTGCATTCGCTTGCCTTGACCAGCAGCGAGAATAACGATGTTCAACATTTATTTTTGTATGTAAGTTGGTCGCAAGTCGTTTGAATTGACTAGCTTAAATGGTTATGTGTCAGGGCTTCGTCGTGGATGGCTTGCTTGTCTTGCTAGCGCGTCGGGGAGTCGTTTTTTTCGCGGCGGGTTTCTTTTTAACCGCTGCCGGTGACGCTGCATTGACGACAGACTGAGTGGCGGCTGTCGAGGCTGCCATTGTTGCTGCCGTTGCCTGCGCGACCTGACCAAATTGTTTCTGCAACATATCCCACCAAGCTTCAGCGGCTTCAGTCACCTTGGTATCTGCCGCCGGCAAAGGCGACTGCTCTGCCGCGGTATTCATGCCTGAAACGTAGGATTTGAGTGTCACAATAGTGGCCAGCTGGACTTCCATACCTTGTATGGTGCTGCTCAACATCGACAGGTTAAGTTTCAACCAGTTTTCTACGGCACGAAGGTCAGTAATTTTTTTCTCAAGCTCGTCCGGATCCATTGCACGCGTCATTTGAAGGCCCGCATTGAGACCCCCGGCACCGGTTAACCCAGAAAAAGCTTGTCGCATCATCTCCATACTGGCCAATAATGGATTACTGCTTGCCTCACCGGACTGCCCCATCCCGGGCAACACAAAGGGATTGGAAGAAAAAGCGTTCATGTGACAGTCCTTTTATCTGAGGTTCAGTAAGATATTAGAATATTCTGGGACAATAGCGCCATGCAAACAACCATAACCATTACTGAACTTGAAGCTGCGATTAATTTCTGGCGCCAACGCAGTCCCTCTGTTGGCGAAGAGTTACGCTTATGCAAAGAAGCCTCTGCCCTCGCCAATCCCTACGCCCTGCTGATTTATCTGCGTCGCCAATCCATCAACCTGAACGAAATGCCTGAGGCTGCTCAACAAGCCTGGTCTGCCTGGAAGTCAAGCACGACGGGCTAAGTCTGAGCCTTGAGCCAAGGCTAATCTGCCGGTATTCTTTACTCAGCAAGCAGCGTTATTAAATCTTTAACGATTGCCACTGCACCAGAATTATTTTGCAACAACACGCGCGATTCGCCTTTTTTATCAAAAAGATAGAAAGACGCACTGTGGTCCATCGTGTATTGTCCGTTTGCTTGAGGCACCTTCGCGTAATAGGCCTTGTATAAACCAGCAACCTGTTTGATATCGGCTGGCGTACCGGTCAGTCCGAGTATTCTGTCGTCAAAGGCTTTGATATAGGCGTTAAGAACCTCAGGGGTATCGCGCTCCGGATCAACAGTAATCATGAGCATTTGCACCTTGCTCGCCTGATCGCCCAGCTGCTTTAAGACCTCTGCCAATTCTGCTAGCGTAGTGGGGCAAACGTCAGGACACTGGGTAAAACCAAAAAATACCAGCGTCACTTTACCTTCGAAACTTTTATCGGTGTAATGTTTGCCGTCCATCCCTGTCAAGCTCAGCCCACGGCCCAAATGGGTGCCAGAGATATCACTGCCCATAAACGCAGGTTTCTCATTGCTGCACCCAACCACCGAGACAAGCGCGGCGACAGCGATAAAAGAGGCAAGACCATAGCGTTTGAAGCGTCTTGATACCGAGGTCAGCATCATTGACTCACGACCCAGTGATCAAGCAGCAAAGCTGCGAACAATAGTGACAGATAAATAATTGAATCTCTGAAAAGTTTGCGCGCTAATTGATCGCTGTACGACTTGAACAGACGGTAGGCATTAAATACAAACCAAAGACCCAACGACATAGCCAGCGCAAGGTATAACAAACCGCTCATACCGATCACATACGGCAGCATCGTTGTGGCCCAGAGTGCCACGCTGTAGAGCAAGATGTGTAACCGGGTGAATTTTTCACCGTGAGTAACAGGCAGCATGGGGAGGCCAGCACTTGCATAATCTTTAGTACGATAAAGTGCCAGAGCCCAAAAATGCGGAGGTGTCCATATAAAGATAATCAGCACCAAAAGCCATGCCTGCGCCGGCACGGCATCTGCAATCGCTGCCCAACCAAGCGCTGGTGGCATTGCGCCTGAGAGCCCGCCAATCACGATGTTTTGAGGTGTGCGAGGCTTGAGGATGACGGTATATATGACCGCGTAGCCGACAAACGTGGCGAAGGTAAGCCACATCGTTAGCGGATTGACCCAGCGGTATAGGATCAACATCCCAACACCACCCAGCAAGCCTGACATCAATAAAACCTGTATCGGTGGGATAGTACCTGCAGCCGTACCTCGCTTAGCTGTGCGAAGCATCTTGGCATCGACCTGTTGCTCGATCAAGCAATTAATGGCGAAGGCGGCAGCCGCTAACAACCAGATGCCCACCGTCGCGCAGATAACCTTAAACAGATCAGGGAGACCTGGTGTTGCTAAAAACATCCCAATCACGGCACAAAAGACCGCTAGCTGCGTGACGCGCGGCTTAGTAAGCACCCAATATTGGCGCAACAAACCGAGATCGGGGTCTTTAGCGGTGGCTGAGGTCATGGCTGGGTTTGTGTTGGATGAGGTGACATTGTACCGAGCCGAACCAGTAAGGTCACTGACACAATCACTAGACCCGCCGCTCCGCCGCTATGCAGGACAGCGATTAGGATTGGCCACTGGAAGAAAATAGTCGTCAATCCCGTTAGAACTTGAGCGCAAAGAAGCGCCAGCATCAAATTAGCCGGACCACGCAGCCCTGTGTATTGCCTGACTTGCCAGGCCAACACCGCAAGATAGGAAAACACCACAAACGCCGCGTTTCGGTGAACCCAATGGATAGCCGTGAGGGCATCTTGAGAAATCATCGCACCTTGGCTAGTTTCGCCTAACCCCCTCAAAAACGAGAAGCCGTCGGTAAACGCCATCTCAGGTAACCACGCACCCTGGCAAGTCGGGAAGTCCATGCAAGCAAGCGCCGCGTAATTGGTGCTCACCCAGCCACCGAGCCCGATTTGCGTAAACAGTATGATCAAACCCAAAGCGGCCCAAGGCCTAAAGCGTCTAGCCAGCAGTGGTATCGGGGCGTGTGTTTTTTGGCGTGCAGCAAGCCAGGTCATCAAGCCAAGCAGTGACATACCAAACAGCAGATGGCCGGTTACGACAACCGGCATGAGCCGGTGAGTCACTGTCCAGGCACCGAAAGCGCCTTGAAGGCAAACCGCGACAAGAGTAAACATCGCCAGAAACGGTGTGCGGCCAATAGATTTTCGATAACGCCAGGCCATAAAAACGATGACGATGATCAGCAGACCTAACGCCGCGCCCACATAGCGATGTACCATTTCGATCCACGCCTTCGAGGTGGTCACTGGACCTTCGGGCATGGCGTTGGTAGCAGCCTGGATGTGCTGCGACGCGCCAACGGGCGTGACATTACCGTAGCAACCCGGCCAGTCCGGACATCCCAATCCCGAGTCAGTCAGCCTCACGAAAGCGCCAAACATGATGAGATCCAGCGTGAGAAACCACGTCAAGAAAACCAGGCGGCTATACCGCTGCAGTCGAAGGTCGCTCATGTTTTGCTAACCAATCCGCGAGTTGCTGAGCAGTTTGCGAAGTTCGTCGCGAATTTTGCTTGGATCTGCATCCTCAGGATACTGGATGAAGAGGTTACCGAGAGGATCGATCATCCAGAGAAAATTGTTGAGACCTTTGTTAACCGGGTTTTTACCATCCTGGGGATATAAGAATGCTGCGAGCTGCTCTGGCTTGACTCGCACCATGATGGTTCCTTTGTAGGCATCCAGTACTTTCTGTGGCACCGGGGCATCATCGGTGATGAACCAGATTCGTTTGAGTCGCTCGACTTCTTTACCCTGACTTGCATGGGCATTGCGCCAGATGAAAAGTTTTTTTGCGCAGTCGTCGGTGCAATCGCCGCTATCGGCCGTAGCAAGTACCCATTTTCCGTTAAGTGTTGCTAGGTCAAAGGGCTGACCGTCAATAGTCGTTAGCGCAAGTGAGGCTGGCGCTGGAACTGGGCGCTGGGGATCAATCAGCATGCCATAGGCAACACTGCTGGCGGGTCTCAGACTTGGATTGAAATAAACCAGGACTGCGGCCAGAACTGGGGCCAGACTCAATACAAAAATAAGGATCAGAGGCAGCTTGGAACGACTCTTCCCCTGCTGGCCTGGCGGTGATTGACCTAAATTAATTTGGCTCATTTCACAGTTACCTATAGAAGCTCGTGCACAGGTTGTCACACGCCCAGTATTATCGCCCATCTAGTCTTGGCGACCTGCTCGCTGGTAGGCTTTGAACGCAATAACCATCCAGGCTATCAGGGCAATTGTTGCAAATCCAAACCATTGAAGGGCGTAGCCCTGATTTTTGTCAGAGTCCACGGATGGTTGCGGCCACGATCGGCTCAAACCATCATCCTTTACGTCTTTTTGCAGCAGTACGGTTGGGATAAAGTTCAGTCCTGTTGCCGTTTTTAGATCCATCAGTTCAATATTTTGAACGCGTGGTAGCGTATCCAAGGTCAGCTGATTGATCCCGCCTCTCTGAGCTGGCCAGCCTGAAGGCAGCACGCCTTGGCGGGCCGGCCCACTTAAACGCCAAAGTTCAAATAGCCTCGGCACATGCTCTGCAAGCTCGCCGGTAACCACTTGTTCGGTCTGATCTTTTAACGCGGCCTCAATCAAGGCAAGATTGCCAGCGGCACCTGCGGCCAGAGGTGTAGGCAGACCCTCAATGGTTCGGGGGAACCAGCCTCGCAACACTAACACTGCGTAGCCGTCGTCCAGCATAATTGGGGTTGCCAGCCATAGACCTGGTTTGCCATCCTGATTCCGGTTGTCGATCAGAAGGCTCAACCCGGGCAGCCATCGTCCGTGGGCTGTTGCTGGCACCCAGGGCTTAAGGCTTGATGGGTTTAGCGATGAGGACAAGGCTATTGGGGTCCCTTGGCGTCCGGCTTCGATTTGAGCCGCAATGCCCTTGCGTTCATCTGCGCGACGCAATTGCCACTGACCCAAGGAAATAAATACGGCACAAAGCAGGGCCAAGAGAAGCAAGGCCGCCCAAGTCATCAGGCGCTCACGGCGGGTGATCATTTGAGCGATAATCCTTTTCTTACGGGAGTATTTCTAATGCGTATCGTTGTTGCAATCATCTTTGTGGTCATCCTGGCAAGCCTTGGTTCAGCACTGTTTTATCTGATGAGAGATAAAGGCAAAAGCAGCAAGACAGTGTATGCACTCACTGTGCGTATTGGCCTGTCGGTCGTACTGTTCCTCTTTTTGTTGTTTGCCAACTGGATGGGCTGGATACAGGCTACAGGCTCATTGCGTTGATACATAAACTGTCGTTTAGATAAAAAAAGCCGGCATTGCCGGCCTTTTTTTAGCTTCTGGAGCGCGCGAGTTACATCCAGTAAACAAAGATGTAAAGACCAAGCCAAACCACGTCAACAAAGTGCCAGTACCAGGCAGCACCTTCAAAGCCGAAGTGATGATCAGGCTTGAAATGACCCTTGATCATGCGAAACAGAATCACAGTCAACATTGTCGCACCAAGCAACACGTGAAAGCCGTGGAAACCCGTCAGCAGAAAGAAAAGCGAACCGTAAGCACCCGAAGAAAACTTCAAATTAAGTTCTGTATACGCGTGAACGTATTCAACGGCTTGGCAACCGACGAAGACAAAACCAAGCAAAATCGTCGCAGCCATCCAGAAAATAGCCTTGGCACGATGATTCGCAATCAAAGCGTGATGAGAGATTGTCAGGGTGACACCTGAGGACAACAAAAGTGCCGTATTGATGGTTGGCAACCAGAAGGGTGTAACGGTGCCAAAGGACTCAACGGTGCCAGCAGGACCAGTATTGGGCCATACTGCATTGAACGCTGGCCATAACAATTGCTTGTGGTCCAAATCACCCAGCCAGGGAATGGTCACCGTGCGTGTGTACCAAAGCGCCCCAAAAAATGCCGAGAAAAACATGACCTCAGAGAAAATAAACCAGCTCATGCTCCAACGGTAAGAATTGTCGATCCGTTTACTGTTGAGACCAGTTTCTGATTCGTGAATCGCATCGCCGAACCACGAGTAAAGAACAACAAACAAACCGAGTACACCAGCCAGCACAATCCACTTTGCAAAGTCTACGTGGTTAACCCAGGCAGCGGCGCCCAACATGACAACCAGCAGGCACAGACTCGCACGAGCCGGATGGGGCGAGCTATGTGGCACGTAGTAATACGGTGCCTCTTTGGCTTGAATCGAGTGTCCTGCACTCATGTCGTTCTCCCAACTACAGATGTTTGCTTACAAACAGTTAATAAGAAATTACTTGAACAAACTTTGTCTAACCGATCTGGATCGTTACTTTAGTAGTGATATTGCCCAAGTTGCTACGGATACTAATCCCACCACAAAGATCACACCACCGATCAGTCCTGCAATCACTAAATGAACTGGGTTCAATTTAGCCATATCTTCTTGATACCCAGAGCCCTTACGCACCCCGAACATCGCCCAAGATACTGCTTTGAGCGTCTGAAAGAAATTCAGCTTTCTCTGGCTAAGTTCTTTCAGGTCTTCGCTCATTCGTAGAGTTACCTCTTTTATTCAGAAACACCAAACAGCTACAAATTCTTGATGATGGTCCAAGCAAATAGCGCCACAACAATAATCAGAAAAACCAAACCTACCCGTTTGTTTTTACTACGCTGCTCTGGCGTCATTGGCTAACCTTATTTGACCACGGGCGGTTCTACAAAGGTATGGAATGGTGCAGGCGAAGGCACTGTCCACTCCAGGCCTTCTGCGCCATCCCAAGGCTTTGCAGCTGCGGGCGTACCCTTGCCTGCATATGCTTTGAGAACGATGTAGAGGAACAAGAGCTGTGACAAACCGAACCAGAACGCGCCGATCGTAGCAATCTGGTGGAAGTCGGTAAATTGTGCGGGGTAATCGGCATAACGACGTGGCATCCCGGCCAACCCCAAAAAGTGCATGGGGAAGAAGGTGACGTTGAACGAGATCATGCTTGACCAGAAATGAACTTTGCCCAGTGTTTCGTCGTACATGTAGCCGCACCATTTTGGCAACCAGTAGTAAGTACCGGCAAACAGACCAAAAAGCGAACCAGCAACGAGAACATAGTGAAAGTGCGCCACTACATAATAGGTGTCGTGCACCTGGATGTCGATCGGCGCCATGGACAGGATCAGACCGGTAAAACCACCGATTGTGAATACAAAAATAAAGCCAATCGCAAATAACATGGGGGTTTCGAAAGTCATCGAACCCTTCCACATCGTAGCCACCCAGTTGAATACTTTTACGCCAGTCGGAATAGAGATCAGCATGGTTGCGTACATGAAGTACAACTGCGCTGTGACAGGCATGCCAGTGGCAAACATGTGATGCGCCCACACGATAAAGGACAGGATAGCGATAGAGGCTGTTGCATAAACCATCGATGCGTAACCAAACAGTTGCTTACGCGAGAAGGCAGGCACGATTGCCGAGACGATCCCGAAAGCCGGCAAAATCATGATGTAAACCTCGGGATGACCGAAGAACCAGAAGATATGCTGATACAGGACTGGATCGCCACCAGCTGCGGCGTTAAAGAAACCGGTGCCGAAATGACGGTCAGTGAGCACCATGGTGATCGCTGCAGCCAAGACGGGCATGACTGCAATCAGCAAATACGCAGTGATCAACCAGGTCCAGCAGAACAAAGGCATCTTCATCAGCGTCATACCGGGCGCACGCATGTTCAAGATCGTCACAACGATATTGATGGCGCCCATAATTGATGAGGCACCCATGATATGAACAGCGAAAATCGTCAGGTCCATGCCTGGGCCCATTTGCGCGGTCAGAGGCGCATATAAGGTCCAGCCGGCAGCTGTAGCCCCACCTGGCACGAAGAACGAAGTGGTCAGCAACACCGCCGCAACGGGCAACAACCAGAAACTAAAGTTGTTCATCCGGGCGAAAGCCATGTCTGAGGCGCCAATTTGCAACGGAATCATCCAGTTCGCAAAGCCCACAAAGGCCGGCATGATCGCACCAAAAACCATAATCAGGCCATGCATGGTCGTGAACTGGTTGAAGAGTTCAGGCCTAAAAAACTGCAAGCCGGGTTCAAAGAGCTCTGTACGCAGCAAAAGGGCTAACGTGCCCCCTTCAAGAAGCATCGTGAAAGAGAAGATGAGGTACATCGTCCCGATGTCTTTATGGTTGGTTGCGAACAACCAGCGACGCCAGCCATGAAGCATGCCATGATCGTGGTCGTCTTCGTGCCCGTGTCCTGAAACGTGGTCTGCTGTAACGCTGCTCATATTGGACTCCCTTGCTGCTTTTACCTATATCGTGCAACTGTGGCGCGATACTTCGTTAAATTTGAATATTAAATCCTTAGACCCAGCCTTAGCGGGCCGCCTTAACATCTGCTGGCGAGACCACAGGATCCTGACCTTTGCCCGCGTTACCCCAGCTGTTGCGCGTATAAGTGATGACCGCTGCAATTTCTACGTCGCTCAGCTGATTGGCAAATGACTGCATGGCAGTACCCTGACGCCCTTTTAGCAGAATGGTAATTTGATCCGCCTTGGGGCCCATTACAACCTTGCTTCCGTCCAGAGCGGGGAATGCACCCATGACGCCTTTGCCGCTACCTTGATGGCAAGCTGCGCACGTCTGATAAACCTTTTCACCACGCGCGACCAACTCAGCCTGAGTCCACTCTTTGTTTGGATCATCTGCAGACGCCGCAAGCAGTTTTTGCTGCTCCTCAGACCACTTGGCAAAATCCGCCTCTGATCTGACATCAACGACGATTGGCATAAACGCATGATCTTTACCGCAAAGCTCTGAACATTGTCCGCGGTAAACCCCTACCTTGTCAGCCCGAAACCAGGTATTGCGAATGAAGCCAGGAATAGCGTCCTGCTTCATGCTTAGCTCAGGCACAGCCCAGGAGTGAATCACATCGCCACCAGTCGTAGCAATACGGATCTTTTTGCCGACAGGGACTACTAACGGATTATCAACTTCCATCAGATAGAAAGGCCCTTTAGGCTCTTTGTTCTCAATCTGGGCGCGTGGCGTCGACAGATTTGATAGAAACTTGACGCCTTTGGCAGGACCATCAATGTACTCGTAACCCCATTTCCACTGATATCCAGTGGTTTTAATGGTCATGTCAGCACCGCTTGTGTCCTTCATGGCAACCACTGTGCGGGTTGCTGGCAAAGCCATGCCGATCACGATCAGGAAAGGGATAACTGTCCATGCGACTTCAACGCCAACGTGTTCATGAAAAGTGGCTGGTTTCGCACCCCGTGATTTACGATGTGCCCAGATTGAATAAAACATGACACCGAAGACCGCCAGAAAGATCACCAGGCAGATCCATAACAGCATGTAGTGCAAATCATTGATGGCGTGCGTAATCTGAGTAACGCCTTCAGGCATATTGATCTGATTGACACGCGGCCCGCCGGGCATATCCTTGACCTGCGCAGTCACCAGCCCGCTCATGAGCATGGCACAGGCGCCTAGAAATCCACTGAACTTCTTCATGCTGACCTCGAAAAATTCATCACCAAACCGCATGAGTATAAACGACAGCGAGGTGTAGTGGTTTACGATAAGTTAATTAATATTTCTATTCGGAATCATTCCTATTAAGGATGCCATGCGCTCGTTTCCACACCAAGTTAATTTGAGCCTTTCTCGCTCCAAGCTTAGCGGTTTATTGTCGTATTTTTTAGGGCAAGCTAACCAGACTGCGCCTGTAGACGCTTTACCCTTGTGGATTGGTGGACACCTTTGTGGTTCGCTGCGCCGGACCGTTGTCGACACAGTGGGTCAGTTTCGTTTCGTCCGCGTCAACGTACGCACCGTTCATATTGGTGATGAGACAACGTCTACGCAGGCGCTAAACGAAGCGCTTGCCGAACTCGCCCAGGCGTTGCGGGCAGCAGGTCAGGCCCCGGGATGGCGTAATGAATTACTGGACGTCTGGTCGGATCAAAACCATTCAATTGCTGGCATTGAGCGCGGGGTAGTGCGCCCTCTTGGACTCGTCACAAAGGCTGTGCATCTGAATGGGCTGTCTGCCGATGGCGGCATTTGGGTCGCTCGCCGATCGTTGACCAAAGCGACAGACCCAGGGGTTTGGGATACCTTAGTAGGCGGACTCGTGGGGTATCAGGAAGACCCGGATACCGCACTGATCCGTGAGACTGACGAGGAAGCGGGTCTGGATGCGTCTCAAATTCTGCAACGAACGCCTCTCAGAAAGATCACACGCATGCACAGACAGGTTAAAGAGGGATTTCAGGCCGAAGATGTTCTCACCAGCGAATGCGTGCTCGGTGATGATGTGATTCCGCAAAACAGGGATGGTGAAGTGATGGAAATCGCTTGTCTGGCACCTGATACGCTCCTGCGAATGCTAAGTGAAGATGCCTTCACGATTGAGGCATCCATCGTACTGGCGGAAGACCTTTTACGCAGGAGTATTGGCTGAAGCACTCACCTGACGGTTGGCGTAACCGTTTTGGACGCGGTCTGTTGCGCCTCCCATACCTCGATCGCCCTGAGCCTCTGCTTGGCAACGGCCTCGATGTGCCTTCGTAAATCTGGATCTTGATCCAGCAGTGTGTTGAAGGCCTTGGCCGGCAGACATAAAAGCTTGGTGTAACCCATCGATCTGACCTCAAATCCGGGCGTTTGCTGACGCAGCAGATTTAGCTCACCAAAAAACTCGCCATTCCCCAGTTCGACATGAGTGTCGTCAGGTAATAAGACACGGACCGCGCCAGAGGCTACAAAATAGAGCTCGGGCGAAGGCTTATTCTTGGAAATGACCGTTTGGTCTGGTAAATAAAGCCTTGGGCGCAGGAGTTTTGTCACTTCATTCTGCTTGAGCTTGGATAGACCTTGCAAGAGTGGCACACGGGCTACAAGATCCTTTGCTCCCATTTCAATATCCAGCCCTGGATCCTGCTCCAGAAAAGCCCAGCGGTTGCGCAGTTGGCCGAGTAGATCCTGGTAGACAGCCCCGCTCAGTAACGAATGACGGAACATCTGCTCATATCGTTCGCGCTCGAGTTTCCGGGCAATGCGGCCCAGATATCGCTCTTGTAACCACAGCGCATACGTTGGGTACTGCAAGTTCAACGCTTGTAACCCTTCGTTGATTAAGGACAGCCGTTCGTGGTGAAGCGACAGGATCTCCTGACTAATGTCTTCACCAAGCAGGGGGCGGACCTCCCTGTCAGCGAACTGGATGACCAGCTGAGCGACCGATCTCATGACCAGGAGTAATCCAAAGCGTTGTGCCAACTCAGCGGCCAGCCAGCGTTGCAAACCAATCGCTTTGTGCGCCTGCAGTGCTCGTCTGAAGCGCCGTGGGTATCGCATCGCCTTGGCGGACGCAAGACGGAAGCCTTGCACCCCTCGGGTTCGAATACCGTCTTCCGTTTGTTCTGCTCGACTGAGTAACTGCGCTGCTATCTTTTCGTCGATGAGCTGCTCTTTCAGAATATCGAAAAACATTTCATGCTCGTGTCGCGCCGCAATCGCCAGGCCGAGTTCAACACGATCGGCGACAGAAAAGTTTCTGATGAGACCTTCAGTTAGCTGACTCGTATTGACAGCCAGTACTGCGCCTACCTTACTCCTTACCTGTCCTGATAATCCTTCAGCTTCGGCAATATCATCTGTCGCAAGCTGTATGCTGCTCGTTGCTTCGAACAACGCGGTGTTGCGCAGCGCTTCATCTTTTGGGCTGAGGCGATTTAGTCCGAGCAGCGCAATCAGGGGTCTCAGTGTAAGCCCCTTCAGGACAAGCGTGGCAAGCACAAAGCCCGTGGCAGAAACACCAACAAAATGTCGAACAGCTTCCGGAATTGACTGATTCTCGATGACCGCAAGTGCCAGTGCCAGGGAAACCGCACCGCGCAACCCGCCCCAGCACAGAGCGAGTTTGTAGTGCGTGCCCACTCTGGCACCGAGATTGACCAAGCTTAATAGTGGTAACAAGCCAAAAACCACAATCGCCCTGGCAACCAAAGTTGCCACGAAGACCAGCCCTATTTCCACCAGATTATCGACGCTCAAATCAGGCATCAATCGCGGGATGAGCATAGCCGCTAGAAGGAAAATAAGGGAGTTAGCCCAGAACCCGAATTGATGCCAGGCCTGTGTCAGCATTTCAAACGTGTTGGGAGCCATTTTGGTTCGGCCAGTGGACCCGACGACTAGCCCTGCGACAACGGTAGCGACCACTCCCGACACGCCGAAATAATGTTCGGCCACCAGATACGACAAGTAGGCTAGCGACAGAGTCAGCGAAATTTCGGCGGCAGGCCACCCACGTAGCAAGTAAAAGAGTTCGCAGGCAAGTCTTCCCAACACAAAGCCGGTAAGCGCGCCACCCAGAAACGAGATCGCGGTATCGGACAAAACGAGTCCGACTTGCCAGCTGCCAGAGTGGCTCACCACGCCAAGCAAAACCGTATATACCGCTATCGCGCCGGCGTCATTCAGCAGGCTTTCACCCTCTACCAAAGTCATTAATCTGGTTGGCGCGCCAACCTCTCTAAAGATGCCGACAACCGCTGCAGGATCAGTCGTGGCGACAATTGCACCCAGCAGCAGGCAGGCCGCCAGGCTATAGGGTGTGAACTGGCTAACCAGAAAACCGACGGACAAAGTGCTGACAAATACTGCCACAATAGCAAGCATCAAGATGGGGCCGATGTCCTCCATCAGTCGACGCACATTCATCGCCAAGGCAGTTTCAAATAGCAGCGCCGGCAAAAAAACGACTAAAAAAGTCTGGTGCGACACGTCGAACGTGTTGATGATGCCGAGAAAGTCGCCTAACACGGGCGGCAACCAGACATTTGCGTGGGCCGCGTAAGCAAGCAGAAAACCGCAAATGGCAAGAAGTAGCGAATGCGGAAGTCGTAATCTCACCGCGAGTGGTGGCATAAAGCAGACCAGTGCAAGCAGACCAGCCAAGCCAAACACCAACGCGCCGATTTCCATCTCAGGCGGTAAGCGCTAATCTCAGTTTTTTCATGGCGGCGACCTCAATCTGGCGGATGCGCTCGGCAGAAACACCAAACTCAGCTGCCAGTTCATGCAAGGTTGCACCCCCGTCATCTTGTAGCCATCTAGCTTGAACGATACGCCGGGAGCGGTCATCAAGCTGCGCCAAAGCCGTTTCCAGGCCCTGTCCCTGCAGTAGATCAATCGACCGGCGTTCAATAACTTCGGTTGGATCGTCGTGACCTTCGTCTGAAAGAAACGCTATCGGCGCAAATGTGTCATCGTCGTCTTCCGGGTTCTCGAGAGCCATCTCGCGACCGGACATGCGGACTTCCATTTCACGAACTTCTTCTGGTTTGACATTCAGTGTTTTGGCAATGTGGTCCACTTGCGCTGGATCAAGGGTATGTCCGTCAGGGCGCATGCTGCGCAAATTGAAAAACAGCTTTCTTTGCGCCTTGGTAGTTGCCACCTTGACCATGCGCCAGTTTTTAACGATGTACTCGTGAATTTCGGCTTTAATCCAATGAACAGCAAAAGAGACCAAACGTACGCCGCGCTCTGGGTCATAGCGCTTGACTGCTTTCATGAGACCGACATTGCCCTCTTGAATCAAATCAGCGTGTGGCAGTCCATAACCGAGATATTGTCTTGCAATCGACACCACTAGTCTTAAGTGCGACAACACAAGCTCTCGGGCAGCGTCGATGTCTTGCTGGTCCCGCAAGGCACGAGCAAGGCTCACTTCTTTCTCAGCAGACAAAACGGGCAGATGATTGACTGCCGTAATGTAGGCGTCGATAGATCCCAGAGCACCTGGATTGGCAATGGCCATTGCCAGTTTGTTTTGGGCCAATGTCACAGTCGTCGTCATGATGTTTATTTACCGTCCCCACACAGAATTACATTTTCGCTCGGGATGACTTTCATCACATTCTCATCTCGATTTTAGCACTCTCGTGAACTGAGTGCTAATAGGATTGTCTGTTTTTGGGAAAGTTCCGTATTTTATGTGAGGGTGTTAATCTTGGTCTGCGGGCGTCGGGCATCACTGCCCAACGTCTGCCTTGTTTATGCCCCGGACTCAGCATGGCCGATTTATTCAAATTTCTCTCTAAAATCCTGCTTGCTTGTGTGCTTGTCATCCTGGTTGGATGGGCGAGTTACATTGGCGTTCGGTACTACCATGCAGAGCAGGTGGCCTATCGCTGGGTTTCTGGCCTGAAGGCCAAGCAAGCCGCCTGGGAGAACAAAATTGCGTCGGCAGGCGGCAACACGCTTATTGGTTACTCAGGCTCAGATTCGGCCATAGCGGTCGAGGGGGTCAAAGGCAATTTGTCTGGCCTGGCTTACGATTCACTGCAGGATAAGTTGTGGGCCGTTGTTGATAAGCCGGCTGCACTGGTTTCTTTGTCTCTTGACGGAATAGTGCTTGCCACCTATCCACTTAAAGGTATCTCTGAGGCCAACGGAGTGGCATGGCTGGGTGCCAACAAGATTGCCCTTGTCAATGGCCGGCGCAATCGTGTGGTGATTACTGAAATCCCAACCACGCCGCAAACGATTGACGTCACGCGTGCATTTTCTCTGGTGTTGCGATTTGGCGAAGACGAAGACAGTAATCACGGATTTCAGGGGCTCGGATACGACCTGAAACGTGATCGGCTTTACATCGCCAAGGAGCATAGCCCCAAGGGCCTCTACCGTATTAGCGGCCTGAGTAGTCTTCAGTCGTCCGAGTCTAGAGGCTTGCGAATTGAAAACTTTAGTTTTTGGCTGGATGAGATTCCCTTCGCAACAGACCTCGCTTCGGTCGAGGTCGATCCGAGCAACGGACGAGTCATGCTGTTAAGCGAGGAGTCCCAAATCCTGGTGCAGGTGGACGGGGATACCGGGGCAGGTCGCGGCATGCTTGAGCTTTCTACGAATAAGGGTGGTCCCATGCCAAAACCTGAAGGGGTAGCAATGGACGATCGTGGCAATATCTATATCGTGAGCGCGCCGAATCTGTTTTACCGGTTCCGTAAGCCCTGATCAACCGACTAACGTAACGACTGGGCACACCATCGTGGCTCGACTGGCTCGACTTTACGCCCCCGGTATCACTCAACTTGCGTTTGCCTCGTTTTCGACCGAGTTGTCGCGCAGCAATTTGCTGAACGGAACGATTTTTACGCTGATACAAGGTTGGCTAGCCGGAGCAAGCCAACACTACCAGGTGCCTGTTCATGGCTGGTGCATTGACCAAGACGGGATAGCGCTTCTGGCGACGCCTCACGAAGGCAGTGGACTGGGTCGGTTGATGCAAGCAATTGGCCGTCATTTAGCTTCGCAACTTGTTCGCGGCTCTGTCTTTGCCGGGCGTTACCATTCTTGCCTGATTCAAAATGATCGCTGGGTGTTACCTTCCCTCGTCTGGCTTGAGAGTCGCGCCTTTAGTCACTCCAGTTTCAACCCGGCCGAACCTTGGTTTTGGTCGTCTGCTGGCGTGCACATTGGATTGCAACCTTCTGTCTGGCACTCGCCACACCCTGATTACTGGGCTTGCGGTAACACGCCCTTCGACAGACAGGCACAATACAAGCGGCGACTGGTTCTCGGCAACACGCGAGCAGACACCTTAGCGATTGAGGCTGCTGTCCGTGGTCAGTGGGCCTTGGGGGATGAGCAATTTTTAAGTGCGCTGACGCAGGTGGCGAATCGCAGACCGATTGCCTTGCCTCGAGGCCGTCCAAAAAAATGCATCGCTAGCCCAAAAATGACGCCATAGCCATCGAGGCCAGCACTGCCTTTTCTGCGGCCTTGATCCGTCCCTAATATTATTAGAACCCTTCGCGGAAAAGATTAAAATGGGGACGGATCGTAAATTTTTACTTGCAAGCTAGGGTTTTCCACGGTATCGTCCGTCTTCGCACTGCACCATGACCGCAGAGCCACCGGAGCACCCCATGAGCACCCACCCAATACATTTCCATCCGACCACTTCGGTACGGACATCAATAACTGCCCCCGTCGGTTTGCCGCCGTCGCAGGGTCTGTATTCGCCCGCCAACGAGCATGATGCTTGCGGGGTTGGTTTTGTTGCTCACATAAAAGGGCATAAAAACCACGATATCGTCAAACAAGGTTTGAAGATTCTAGAAAACCTCGATCATCGTGGCGCGGTTGGTGCAGACAAGTTGATGGGCGATGGCGCTGGGATCCTGATTCAGATCCCCGATGTTTTCTATCGCGAAGAGCTTGCAAAGCAAGGGGTAAAACTTCCTGCTCCGGGCGAATACGGCGTTGCCATGGTGTTTCTGCCCAAAGAGATCGCCTCGCGCCTCGCCTGTGAGCAAGAGCTCGAGCGTGCCGTCAAAGCTGAAGGTCAAGTAGTGCTGGGCTGGCGTGACGTGCCGGTCGACACGGATATGCCCATGTCACCAGCCGTGCGTGCTTGCGAGCCATTCATCCGGCAGCTATTTATCGGACGCGGCGCAAACGTGATGGTGCCTGACGCACTCGAACGCAAGCTCTATGTGATTCGCAAAACAGCCAGCCATGCCATTCAGTCGATGGGGCTTGCGCACGGCAAAGAATATTTCGTCCCTTCGGCCTCTGTTCGCACGGTGGTCTACAAAGGACTCTTGTTAGCCGATCAGGTCGGCCGTTATTACCGAGATCTAGCCGATCCACGCACCGTGTCAGCCGTTGCGTTGGTGCACCAGCGCTTTTCGACCAATACCTTCCCCGCATGGCCCCTGGCTCACCCTTACCGGATGATCGCGCACAACGGCGAAATCAATACCGTTAAAGGCAACTTCAACTGGCTGCGCGCCCGTGAAGGCAAAATGCAATCGGCGGTGCTTGGCGAAGATCTCAGTAAACTCTATCCGATTGTCTACGAAGGTCAATCTGACACTGCAACGTTTGACAACTGCCTTGAGCTGTTGGTGATGTCAGGTTATTCACTCGCACATGCCATGATGATGATGATCCCTGAAGCATGGGAACAGCACACCCAGATGGATGCGAGTCGCCGAGCCTTCTACGAGTATCACGCCGCCATGATGGAGCCCTGGGATGGCCCTGCAGCCGTCGCCTTTACGGATGGTCGCCAAATCGGCGCGACACTGGATCGCAATGGTTTGCGCCCAGCGCGCTATCTGGTCACTGATGACGATATGGTCGTAATGGCCTCGGAGGCGGGCACTTTACCTATCCCCGAAAGTCGCATTGTCAAAAAATGGCGCCTGCAGCCAGGCAAAATGTTCTTGATTGACCTTGAGCAAGGCCGCATTATTGATGACGCTGAAATCAAAGCCCAGTTGTCGAATTCGCGTCCTTACCGGCAGTGGATTGAAGGGCTTCGCATCAAGATCGAAACGCTCGTGGCACCTGAGGGCGAAACCCCGGCCACAAGTCAGGAAACATTGCTTGACCGCCAACAAGCATTTGGTTGGACACAAGAGGATTTCAAGTACATTCTCGAACCGATGGCTACTTCTGGTGAAGAGGCGACCGGCTCGATGGGCAATGACGCGCCACTGGCTGTTTTGTCTAATCGTGACAAGCCTTTTTATAACTACTTCCGTCAATTGTTTGCACAGGTCACCAATCCACCTATCGATCCGATTCGTGAGCAAATGGTGATGTCTCTGGTGTCCTTTATTGGCCCAAAGCCAAATTTGCTTGACATCAACAACGTCAACCCTCCATTACGTCTGGAAGTTAACCAGCCGATTCTGGATGCAAAAGAAATGACGCGGATCAGATCGATTGCAGCGATCACTGGGGACAAGTTCAGCAGCCATGAGCTCGACATAACCTATCCGGCTGCCTGGGGCTCAGAGGGTATCGAAGCGCGCGTCGCCGCCTTGTGCGCCAGCGCCATAGATGCGGTTAGAAGCGGCTACAACATTCTCATTCTGACCGATCGCGCAGTCGATCGGCAGCGGGTTGCCATCCCTGCGCTGCTCGCTACTTCCGCGATCCATCAGACTTTGATCCGGGAAGGTTTGCGTACGAACACAGGGCTTGTGGTTGAAACCGGCTCAGCCAGGGAAGTGCATCACTTTGCCTTGCTCGGCGGATATGGCGCTGAAGCGATCCATCCATACCTGGTCATCGAGTCCTTGGAAGCTCAGGCAGCGACTACAGAGAAAGCCGAAAAAGCAGTCAAAAACTTCATTAAAGCGATCGGCAAAGGCTTGAACAAGGTCATGTCCAAAATGGGCATTTCAACCTACATGTCGTATTGCGGCGCGCAAATTTTTGAAGCGGTTGGATTGCAATCAGGTCTGATTAACAAGTATTTTTCTGGTACTCCAAGCAACATCGAGGGAGTCGGCATTTTTGAAATCGCAGAAGAAGCACTGCGTACTCATCGCGCTGCCTTTGGCAAAGATCCCGTGCTTGCCCACGCGCTTGATGCCGGGGGGGAATACGCCTTCCGTGTTCGGGGTGAAGAGCATATGTGGACCCCGGACTCGATTGCAAAACTGCAACACGCGTCGCGCGCCAACAGCTACAACACGTACAAAGAATACGCACAGCTGATTAATGATCAAAGCAAACGCCTGATGACGCTAAGGGGTTTGTTCGAATTCAAGGTCGACCCAACACGTGCGATCCCGCTCGACGAAGTCGAACCTGCCAAAGAAATCGTCAAGCGCTTCGCGACCGGCGCAATGTCGCTCGGTTCAATTTCTACCGAGGCGCATTCTGTGCTGGCTGTGGCCATGAATCGCATCGGTGGCAAATCAAACACTGGCGAAGGCGGTGAGGACGAACTCCGCTATCGCAATGAGTTGCGTACGGGCAGTAGCGGCATCAAAGCCGGCGCGACCCTTGCATCCGAGTTAGGGGCTGATCGCATTGCAGCCGACGTGCCGTTGCAAGCGGGCGACTCGATGCGCTCGAAAATCAAACAGGTCGCCTCCGGTCGCTTCGGCGTGAGTGCCGAGTATCTGGCAAGTGCTGATCAGATTCAAATCAAAATGGCTCAGGGTGCAAAACCTGGCGAAGGCGGTCAACTGCCTGGCCATAAAGTGTCAGAATACATTGCAAAGCTGCGTTGCTCGGTTCCGGGTGTTGGATTGATTTCGCCCCCGCCTCATCATGACATTTACTCAATCGAGGATTTGGCGCAACTGATTCATGACCTCAAAAATATCAACGACAAAGCATCAATCTCAGTCAAGCTCGTTTCTGAGGTCGGCGTGGGTACAGTCGCTGCCGGCGTTGCTAAAGCAAAAGCAGATCATGTGACCATCTCAGGTCATGATGGTGGCACGGGTGCATCACCTGTTTCGTCCATCAAACATGCCGGTACCCCGTGGGAGCTAGGTCTCGCTGAAACTCAGCAAACACTGATGCTCAATCGCTTGCGCAGCCGGATCCGCGTTCAGGCAGACGGTCAGATGAAGACCGGACGTGACGTTGTGATTGGCGCACTTCTTGGTGCGGATGAGTTTGGTTTTGCGACCGCACCGCTCGTCGTGGAAGGCTGCATCATGATGCGCAAATGCCACCTCAACACCTGTCCTGTTGGTGTAGCAACTCAAGATCCTGTCTTGCGTAAAAAGTTTCAAGGCAAGCCCGAGCACGTCGTCAACTTCTTTTTCTTCATCGCAGAAGAAGTTCGCGAAATCATGGCGCAGCTTGGCATTCGCAAGTTTGACGATCTGGTTGGACGCGTTGATTTGATCGACACACGGGCTGGCATCGATCACTGGAAGGCCAATGGCCTGGACTTTAGTCGCGTGTTCTATCAACCACAGACTGACAGCTCGCGGCGTCAGATCGAAGAACAAGATCACGGCCTCGATGCGGCACTTGATCACGAGCTAATCGAGCGTTCAACCGCTGCGATCGAGCGAGGCGAGAAAGTATCCTTCATCGTCCCGGTAAGAAACCGTAATCGCACCATCGGCACGATGCTGTCTGGTCGTATCGCCAGCAAGTATGGCGACGAGGGCCTGCCCGACGACACTATCCACATTCAATGCAACGGGACGGCTGGACAGAGCTTCGGCGCCTTCCTGGTTAGTGGCATCACACTCGACCTCGTAGGTGAAGGTAACGACTACGTGGGTAAAGGCCTGTCGGGCGGTCGAATTATCGTGCGTTCGCCGAACGATTTCAGAGGGTTCGGTCCAGAGCACATCATTATTGGCAACACGGTGCTTTATGGCGCAACATCTGGCGAGGCCTATTTCAACGGCGTAGCCGGTGAACGCTTCGCCGTGCGCAACTCGGGTGCAGCGGCAGTCGTCGAAGGCACAGGCGACCACGGTTGCGAATACATGACTGGGGGCACTGTTGTCGTTCTGGGCGCGACGGGGAGAAACTTTGCAGCCGGCATGTCTGGTGGCGTGGCCTATGTCTGGGATCCAGACGGAAGCTTCACCGATCGTTGCAACCTGAGCATGGTGGCAATTGAGCCTGTTCTTTCTGCTAAACAGCAAGAAAAAGATCAGGGCATTGCACTGTTCCACAGCATGACCCGTGGCGCCGAACGCGAAGCAGACGAAACCATCCTGCGCAGATTAGTCGAGAATCATTTCCGCCACACGGGCAGTTTCTGCGCTCGTGACATGGTGAGTGACTGGGACAGCGCTCGTGGCAAGTTCGTCAAAGTCATGCCTACCGAGTACAAACGCGCGCTCGCTGAAATGTGGGATGCCGCAAACCCCAAATCCATTGCTGCATAAGAGATCATCATGGGCAAAATTACTGGTTTTCTTGAAGTAGAACGTCTGCAGGAAGCATCCGAAGCTCCTCAGAGTCGCGTGAAGCACTGGCGAGAGTTCGTGCTGCACCTGTCAGATGAACAAGCAGGCAAGCAAGCCGCTCGTTGCATGGACTGCGGCATCCCCTTCTGTAACAACGGCTGTCCTGTCAACAACATCATCCCCGACTGGAATGATTTGGTGTACCAGCAGAACTGGCGCGGCGCGATTGATGTGCTGCATTCAACGAATAATTTCCCTGAGTTCACAGGGCGTATTTGTCCCGCGCCTTGCGAAGCGGCGTGCACGCTGAACATTAACGATAATGCCGTTGGAATCAAATCCATTGAGCACGCAATTATCGACAAGGCGTGGGCCGAAGGGTGGGTCACACCACAACCCCCAGAGTCCAAGACAGGCAAGCGCGTAGCGGTTGTGGGTTCTGGCCCAGCGGGACTCGCCTGTGCCCAGCAACTCGCGCGCGCCGGACACGACGTCACGGTTTACGAAAAAAATGATCGCGTTGGTGGCTTACTTCGCTACGGTATTCCCGACTTCAAACTCGAGAAGCAGTTGATTGATCAGCGGATGAAACAAATGGAAGTTGAAGGCGTGACCTTCAAACCATCTCATTACATCGGCAAAGCAACGGATCCAGCGGTAACCAAGGGACTTGCGGTAATCACCCCTGAAGCACTAAAGGCTGAGTACGACGCGATCGTGTTATCCGGTGGCTCCGAGACGCCACGCGATTTACCTGTTCAGGGTCGGGAACTTGACGGTGTCATGTACGCCATGGACTTCCTGCGCCCTCAAAACAAAGTTGTGGCTGGTGACAAAGTCGAAGGTCAAGTGCTTGCTAAAGGAAAACACGTTGTCGTGATTGGCGGGGGCGACACCGGCTCGGACTGTGTTGGCACCAGCAACCGGCATGGTGCCAAATCAGTAACGCAAATTGAGTTGATGCCGAAACCGCCTGAGACCGAGAACAGAACCATGACTTGGCCTTATTGGCCAGCCAAATTGCGCACCTCGTCCTCACACGAAGAGGGTGCGGAACGCGACTGGGCCATCACAACAAAACATCTCGAAGGCAAGGACGGCAAAGTGCAAAAGCTTGTCGCCTGTCGAGTTGAATGGATCAAAGACGAAGCAACTGGCCAGCTCAAAATGCAAGAAGTCAAAGGCTCAGATTTCGATATCAAAGCTGACTTGGTTCTCCTTGCCATGGGATTTGTTGCGCCAAATAACAGTGTTCTGAAAGCGTTCGACGTTTATCAAGATGGTCGTGGCAATGTCCGAGCCAACACCGATGACTATCGCACCAATGTCGACAAAGTATTTGCAGCTGGCGATATGCGGCGCGGTCAGTCTCTCGTCGTCTGGGCGATTCGTGAGGGTCGCCAGTGCGCGAGATCCGTGGATGAGTTCTTAATGGGTACGACGGTTTTGCCTCGCTAAAGCGATGTCATCTATCCTTGCGCTAGACCGTGTCTCACTCGGTTACGGTCAGAGAACAATCCTCAAGGATATCTCTCTGACTGTTGCGCAAGGCGAGGTCGTTGCGCTCATGGGCGGCTCAGGCTCAGGAAAAACCACGTTACTCAGAGCCGCTACCGGTCAGTTAAGGGCGCTATCGGGATCCATAAAACTGTTCGGTCAGGACTTGAATAGTCTCGACCAGCATGCGCTGCGAGAAACACGGCAACGCATGGGTGTTCTCTTTCAGCAAGGGGCACTATTTACCGATCTGAATGTATTCGACAATGTGGCGTTTCCCCTCAGAGAACATCTGTCGCTACCTGATGGGCAACTTCAACAAACGGTTCTCGATAAGCTGACTTCTGTTGGGCTACGCGCAGCTGCCCATCTCAAGGTATCCGAGATTTCAGGCGGCATGGCAAGACGCGTCGCACTCGCACGGGCCATTGTGATGAACCCAGAACTGATTCTGTACGACGAGCCTTTCGCAGGGCTTGATCCAATAGCGGTCGGTGTAACGGCACGTTTGATTCGGCACTTATCGACGACGCTGATGTGTGGCTCATTGATTATTACCCATGATGTAGCAGAAACCTTCGAGATTGCCGATCAGGTCTATTTAATCGGGCAAGGTGCCATAAAAGCTAAAGGAACTCCAGCCGAACTACGCGACGCCGTTGACCCTTATGTTCAGCAGTTTCTGGGCGGCTTGCCGGACGGTCCCGTTACGTTTGACTACCCGACCAGCAAAGAATTTCAAATGTGGCTAACGAAACAAAAAGGCCACTCATGAAAGCACTCTCCTGGATTGCGGCGGTTGGTGGGTTCGTCAATCAAAAGCTGATTGCAGTGGGCTCTTTTGCAAGGCTGCTCGTGGCAATGCTGCGTAATACTGGCATCGCCTTTAAACGACCGCGCCTAGTCATCAGTCAAATTCATTTTATCGGTAACTATTCACTGATTATCATCGCTGTATCCGGCCTTTTTGTCGGCTTTGTTCTTGGCTTGCAAGGTTATTACACGCTCAACCGCTACGGTTCTGAAGAAGCGCTCGGGTTATTGGTTGCACTTTCGCTCACACGCGAACTTGGACCAGTGATTACAGCCTTGCTCTTCGCTGGACGCGCGGGCACCTCTCTGACGGCCGAGATCGGCCTGATGAGAGCCGGCGAACAACTCGATGCCATGGAGGTCATGGCCGTCGATCCAGTCAGACGCGTATTAGTCCCAAGGTTTTGGGGTGGTGTCATCGCGATGCCAATTCTGGCATCAACGTTTTCAGCCGTTGGGATTTTAGGCGGGTGGCTAGTTGGGGTAGCCTTAATTGGCATCGATAATGGTATTTTCTGGTCTCAAATGCAAAATGGCGTAGACATCTGGAAAGACATTTTCAACGGCGTGGTCAAAAGTTTTGTTTTTGGTATCGCGGTCACTTCGATTGCGCTTTATTCAGGCTGGAGAGCCAGACCGACCCCAGAGGGCGTCGCACGCTCAACGACTCAGACGGTTGTAGTGGGGTCGCTAACCGTATTGGGGTTGGATTTTCTGCTGACAGCGCTGATGTTCAGCAACTAATTAGGGAAACACGCAACATGTCTAACGAGAAAGCGGATTGGTGGGTAGGGCTTTTTGTCTTGCTGGGCCTTATTGCGTTGACCTTTTTATCTTTGAAAGCGGGTAATCTCAGCTCATTTTCCCTCAGTAAGACTTACAGCGTTTACGCTAAATTTGACAACATTGGCGGACTGAAAGCTCGCGCCCCGATAAAAAGCGCAGGGGTTGTCGTGGGCCGTGTGTCAAATATTGATCTGGATACCAAGAGCTTTCAGGCAGTTGTCACGCTAGATATTCAGGAGGGGGTCAATTTCCCCGCTGATTCTTCAGCAAAAATTCTGACCTCTGGCTTGCTCGGCGAGCAATATATTGGCCTCGAACCAGGTGGCGATGACAAAAACCTCAAAACGGGCGACACGGTTCACTACACCCAGAGCGCAATTGTCCTTGAAAATCTTATCAGCCAGTTTTTATTTAATTTTGCCGATAAGCAAGGTTCTAGCAGCGCCCCCCCTGATTCAAGCGCGGGATCTAAAGCCGAGCGATAATGTTACAAAATGTCGCAACTAGCCTGATATAACGTCAGGTTTGTTTCACCAAGGCTTAGCTGCAAAATGGTTGTCCCGATGATCAAGGCACTGTCCTGTGCTGTCCTGTGCGCCGCACTAATCGGTTGCGCAACGAATCCGGCTGGGCCACTTAATCCTAAGGATCCTTTTGAAGGGGCGAACCGCAGCATGTTCGCCTTTAACGACGGTGTCGATCGCGCGGTGCTCAAGCCATTGGCTCAGGGTTATCAAGCAGTGACGACGCCTGATATTCGCAATTGCATCAACAATATGTTCCTGAACGTGGGCGAAATCTGGTCGGGCGCGAATAGTGTGATGCAAGGCCGGCAAGAAGACGCACTAACAACCATGGGACGCTTCTTGTTGAATACAACTTTAGGTCTCGGTTGTTTCGACTGGGCTGGTGCGAACGGCGCCAAGCGTATTCCTAATGACTTTGGCGTGACACTTGGTGTGTGGGGCCTGAGCACCGGGCCTTACGTCGTTTTGCCGATTCTGGGTCCCAGTAATGCACGCGATGGCATGGGCAAAATAGCCGACCTGTACATCAATCAAATTGAAGTCGGTACAAGCATACAGAACGTCGGGCTTCGTAACAGTCTGTATGCTCTTGAATTACTCGAACGACGGGAAGCTTTGCTCGGGATTTCCGACACCATTGATAAAACCGCACTCGATTCTTACAGCTTCATACGCGATGCTTACTTGCAAAGCAGAGCTGCTCAGGTTCGTGGCGCTGCGGCTGAGGCTGATCATCTTCCCAATTATGACGATATCGACGACGCCACTACCACGCAACCTTCAGCTGAAAGCACAAAAAAGTAGACAGACATGACGCTCAAGAAAATCATCATTGCTGTTGTTCTTGTTGGCCTTGCCCAAATATCTTTTGGACAACCGAACGGTGCAGCCGTAGCCACGGCTGCGGACGCAACCAAAACACCTGTCGAGTTCATCGAGCAGGCAGTCAATTCAACCCTGCACAGCATTCAAAATGATCCATCAATCAAAATGGGCGATATGGCGCGCATTTCGCAAGTGGTTGAACAATTTGTGAATGCTTACGTTGATTTTAAAAAAACAACCCGGCTTGCAGCTGGGCGCTACTGGAAGGACGCAACACCTGAACAACAAGAGGCGTTGGCTCTCGCCTTCCGCGCAACATTACTCAGAACATATGCCGGTGCTTTTACGCGTGTCGAACCCGCTACTGTGATGAAAATCATGCCATTCAGGGGCGATCCTACTGCGACTGACACAGTGGTCAGAACACAATTGTTCAGACGGCCGACGAGCGAAGCAACTATTCTTGATTACCGGCTTGAAAAAACCCCAACAGGCTGGAAGATCTACGACGTCAACGTAGAAAATATCTGGCTGATTGAAAACTATCGAAACCAGTTTTCACAGCAAATTGCTCAGAACGGGATCGCCGGGCTGATTGAAGCGTTAAACCAGCGCAATCAAAAACAATAAGGACAGTGCGTCGTTATGCATGCAGTTTCGTTTGAACAGGTATCAAAAATTTATCCCCCGCGTCGCGGCGGGTTTCAGTCCTTGTTCTCAAAACCTGGCGGCAAAGGCTTTCAAGCACTGGATGACGTGTCGCTGACGATTGAGCCGGGCGAGTTTTTTGGTTTGCTCGGGCCCAACGGGGCTGGTAAAACAACTTTGATATCAATACTTGCCGGCTTGGCAAGAGCTAGCTCTGGGCGCGCAAGCGTTTGCGGGCATGACGTTGTGACGGATTACAAGCAGTCGAGACGTTCGCTTGGCGTTGTTCCGCAGGAGTTGGTGTTTGATCCGTTTTTTACCATACGCGAAACGCTAAGAATTCAGTCAGGCTATTTTGGTTTGTCCAAAAATGATGATTGGATTGACGAGATCCTTGCAAATCTCGGCCTCACAGAAAAAGCAGACAGCAACATGCGCACATTATCCGGGGGCATGAAGCGTCGAGTCCTGGTTGCGCAAGCTTTAGTACACAGGCCTCCTGTCATTGTGCTGGACGAACCGACCGCAGGCGTTGACGTGGACCTACGTCGCAGTCTGTGGGAGTTCATCTCAAGGTTGAACAAAGAAGGTCACACTATTCTGCTCACCACCCACTACCTTGAGGAAGCTGAGTCGCTCTGCGGGCGGATTGCCATGCTTAAACGCGGGCGAATAGTGTCCCTGTCCACCACTGCTGCGCTACTTGAGCAATTTGGCGGTCGTAGCCTGGAAGATGCTTTTGTTGAAATCATGAAAGACGATCCCCAAAATGAGGAGGCGGTCTTGTGAGCCACGACAGCTTAAAAATCGCCTCGCAGCAAGTGATGGGAATGGGTTTTCCGACCTTGTTCAAAAAAGAATTGCTGCGCTTCTGGAAAGTCAGTTTTCAAACGGTCGCGGCACCGGTGATCACTGCCCTGCTCTATCTGGTGGTTTTTGCGCAAGTGCTGCAGGACAAGGTTCAAATGTATGGTCACGTACCATACACCGCCTTTCTCATACCAGGCTTAATGATGATGAGCATGTTGCAAAACTCATTTTCTAACCCATCATCGTCCTTGATTCAAAGCCGCATGACAGGCAATCTTGTTTTCGTCCTGGTAACGCCAATGTCTCATTACGAGATTTTTAGCGCCTATGTGCTGGCCGGCATTATTCGCGGGGTTGCGGTTGGCCTATGCATCTGGCTCGTGTCTTTTTTCTTTGTGACAATTGAACTGGTACAACCACTCTGGATACTGGTTTTTGCAGGACTGTCTTGCGGCATTATGGCAATGCTCGGTTTGATCGGCGGTCTGACCTGCGAAAAGTTTGATCAGCTTTCAGCGTTTCAAAACTTTCTGATCATGCCTGCTACATTTTTATCGGGCGTATTCTATTCGGTACACGCTTTACCAAGGTTCTGGCAATACGTTACGCACTGGAACCCGATTTTTTATACTATTGATGGATTCCGGCACGGTTTTTTTGGTGTGTCGGATGTTTCACCTTGGCATAGCCTTGCAGTAATCGTTTGCGTCTTCGTCGCACTGGCTGCGTTTGCGCTTCGTTTGCTTGCCACTGGCTACAAACTACGAACTTAAGGTTTACTACTCACTTATGCTGCCCACCCCAGAAAACATTCGGGATTACATTGCCGCCGGTTTGAACTGTGAGCATCTTGAGGTCACAGGTGATGGCGCTCACTTTGAAGCGATCATTGTCAGCCCCGCGTTTGCGGGCAAACGACTAATCGCTCGTCACCAACTCGTCTACCAGGCGCTCGGTGAAAGGATGAAAGACGAAATCCATGCGCTCTCCATGCGGACCCTAACGCCCGATGAATACAAGGCGCTGGGTTGATGGACAAGCTGTTAATCAGGGGCGGCGCGCAGCTGAAAGGCGAAATTAATGTGTCAGGCGCAAAAAACGCCGCATTGCCGATTCTGTTTGCTTCCTTGCTGACAAGCGAGCCGCTCAATTTACAGAATGTCCCCCATCTCAACGATACAGCTACCGCTCTCAACCTGCTGGGTAGGCTGGGCGTCAAAAGCGAGAGGCAAGCACCTTATGGTGTCACCGTCTGCGCAGATCAAGTAACTGGTGTTGAAGCGCCCTATGATCTGGTGAAAACCATGCGCGCGTCGATTCTGGTTTTAGGCCCGCTAGTCGCAAGGTTTGGTGAGGCAAAGGTTAGTTTGCCCGGCGGCTGCGCAATCGGTCAGCGCCCTGTCGATCAGCATATTAAGGGCCTAACCGCGCTTGGAGCGGAGATTGTCGTTGAGCATGGCTATATCATTGCCAAAGCAAAACGACTCAAAGGTGCCGTCATCCGTACCGATATGGTGACAGTCACTGGCACCGAAAACCTGCTAATGGCGGCTGTGTTGGCCGACGGTGAAACCATCCTCGAAAACGCGGCGCGCGAACCAGAGGTCGTTGACCTGGCTGAGCTGCTTATCAAAATGGGCGCAAAAATCAAGGGCCACGGCACAGACAAAATCGTGATTCAGGGTGTTGAAAGCCTCTCTGGTGCCACTCACAGCGTCACACCAGACCGAATCGAGGCTGGCAGCTTTCTCTGCGCGGTTGGTGCTGCAGGCGGTAGCATCGTGCTGCGCAGCGTCGATCCCAACACTCTTGGTGCGACCATTTCAAAGTTGCAAGAAGCCGGACTGGATATTACCCAAGGTGATGACTGGATCAAGGCGAGTATGTCCAGGCGACCCAAAGCCGTAGACGTTCGCACGCATGAATACCCTGGGTTTGCAACGGATATGCAAGCCCAGTTGATGGCCTTAAATACAATTGCGCAGGGAACTTCTGTTATCAATGAAACCATTTTTGAAAATCGTTTCATGCATGTACAAGAGATGATCCGTCTGGGCGCTAATATCGATATCGACGGTCATACTGCTGTGGTGCGAGGCGTCGAAAGGCTCTCGGGAGCAACAGTCATGGCGACCGATTTAAGAGCATCGGCTGGTCTGGTGATTGCTGCGTTAGCTGCTGAAGGCGAGACCATCCTCGAAAGGATTTATCACCTCGATCGTGGCTACGAGAAAATGGAAGAGAAATTGCGCACTCTCGGCGCCAATATCGAGCGGATCTCGAGCAGGGCAACTCAATGAATACTCAAACGAACCTCAGTCCGTTAACGCTGCCCGTCACTCTAGCCCTCTCAAAGGGACGCATCTTTGACGAAACGCTCCCTCTGTTAGCTGCTGCTGGCATTGAAGTGTCAGAAAATCCAGAGACTTCGCGCAAACTGATTATCGCGACCAGCAATCCTATGGTCAGGCTAATTATCGTGCGAGCATCCGATGTACCAACTTACGTCGAATACGGTGCGGCAGATCTCGGTATTGCGGGCAAAGACGTGCTGATCGAACATGCAAGCGATCACCCCGGCGGTATCTATCAGCCGATTGACCTGAATATCGCGCGGTGCAAGCTTTGCGTTGCGGTTCGCAAGGGTTTTGACTACACCTCTGCTGTTAAGCAAGGGGCCAGACTTCGCGTTGCGACCAAATATGTCAACGCCGCTCGCGAACACTTCGCCGCGAAGGGCGTTTACGTCGATTTGATCAAGCTTTATGGCTCGATGGAACTCGCACCGCTGGTCGGGTTAGCTGATGCGATCGTCGATCTGGTATCGACAGGCAACACTCTGAAAGCTAACGATCTGGTGGCCGTAGAGGATATTGTCGAAATTTCCTCTCGTCTCATCGTCAATCGCGCATCCCTTAAGACGAGGCATTCTGAACTTCAGCCACTGCTGGATGCCTTCGAAAAAGCGAGCCGCAGTCCTGCGGCGTCCTGAATATCGGTTTTAATAAGTACGGTGTAACCCATGGCAAATATTTTTCGCCTCGACTCTCGTGATCCCGGTTTTAAAGCGACGCTCACTCAGCTGCTGAAAGTCGATGCTGAGCAAGATGACGCCATTGAAGTCGCGTGCGCGCGCATACTTCGGGAAATTAAAACTGACGGTGACAAGGCCTTAGTGCGGCTGACCAACCAATTTGACCGGATGAATATCTCTCTGGCCAGCGAACTCGAAATAGATCGTCACGAGTGGCTGGCGGCACTGAATGGTTTGCCCCGTCTACAGCGTCTCGCACTCGAGGCCGCAGCAGATCGTGTCAGATCCTATCATCAGCATCAACGTCAAAATAGCTGGTCTTACACAGAAGCTGATGGGACTAAGCTTGGTCAGCAGATCACCCCGCTCGACAGAGTTGGTCTGTACGTGCCGGGTGGCAAAGCAGCATACCCTTCGTCGGTGCTGATGAATGCCATTCCAGCAAAAGTTGCGGGCGTGGATGAAATTATTATGGTGACTCCAACGCCCGACGGGATTCGGAACCCGATTGTGCTCGCGGCTGCAGCGATCGCAGGGGTCGATCGCGCCTTTGCGGTGGGTGGCGCGCAAGCGGTTGGTGCACTGGCCTATGGCACCCAAACGATTCCAGCAGTCGACAAGATTGTCGGGCCCGGCAATGCCTATGTCGCAGCAGCAAAGCGGCGCGTATTTGGCACAGTCGGCATCGACATGATTGCAGGTCCAAGCGAAATCCTGATTATCTGTGACGGCAAGACTCCCGCTGACTGGATCGCCATGGATCTGTTCTCGCAAGCCGAACATGATGAATTGGCGCAGGCTATCCTGCTTTGCGCTGACAAGAATTACCTCGATGCTGTCGAGGCTGCCATTGATCGCCTGCTGCCAACTATGCCGCGCGCCGATATCATACGGACAAGTTTAGCTAACAGAGGCGCGTTGGTGCTGGTGAAGGATCTACAAGAGGCTTGCGATCTGAGCAATCTGATCGCACCAGAGCATCTGGAAGTCTCTGTTGCAGATCCAGATGAGCTGCTGCCCCTAATCAGGCATGCGGGCGCTATTTTTATGGGCTCCTATAGCTCAGAGGCTCTGGGCGACTATTGCGCGGGCCCAAATCACGTTTTGCCGACCTCACGCACAGCCCGATTCTCGTCTCCACTCGGGGTTTACGATTTTCAAAAACGATCCAGTTTGATTCAGGTGTCGAGCCAAGGGGCAAAAACGCTAGGGGCAATTGCTGGCACGCTAGCTGACGGCGAAGGGCTGCAAGCCCATGCTGCAAGTGCTCGTTTCAGACTAAAAAACGTGTCTGAATAAAAACAATTTGGCAACAAGCCCTACAATAACAATCCAAATATCCGATTGGCCGATCAATATGTCGAGTGCATGAAATGCGTACCGCCGAGATTACCCGCAATACAAACGAAACCCGCATCCGGGTAGCGTTGAACCTTGATGGCACTGGCCGTCAAAACTTGAACACGGGTGTACCGTTTCTTGATCACATGCTGGATCAAATCGCACGACATGGTTTGATCGATCTCGAGGTGCAGGCTGAAGGTGATTTGCATATTGATGCCCACCACACGGTAGAGGACGTCGGTATCACGATTGGTCAAGCCATTGCGAAGGCCGTCGGTGATAAGTCAGGCATTCGCCGCTATGGTCACGCCTATGTTCCGCTCGACGAGGCGCTGTCACGCGTGGTCGTTGATTTCTCTGGCCGGCCAGGACTTCAGTTTCATGTGCCTTTCACCAGAGCTCGTGTTGGTGACTTCGATGTTGATCTGACCATTGAGTTCTTTCAAGGTCTGGTCAACCACGCGTTACTGACTATGCACATTGATAATCTGAGAGGTGTGAACGCACACCATCAGTGCGAAACGATTTTTAAAGCTACTGGTAGAGCCTTACGTATGGCACTTGAGCGAGACCCTCGCAGTGAAGGGGTAGTCCCTTCAACAAAAGGCGTGCTCTGATCCATGCAAAAGATCGCCATCGTTGACTACGGGATGGGCAACTATCACTCAGTCGCGCGTGCTCTGCAACACGCTGCACCTGAGGCCGATGTCAAACTCTGCCAGTCAGCTCGTGAGATCGATGCAGCTGACCGCGTCGTGTTTCCCGGCCAGGGAGCAATGGCAGATTGCGTTCGGACGCTGGACGAAGCAGGGCTTCGCGAGAGCGTAGTAAGAGCCCTCAACAGCAAGCCTTTGCTCGGGATATGTGTCGGCGAGCAAATGCTCTTCGATCGTAGCGAAGAGGGTAATACCGAGAGCCTTGGTTTTTTTAAGGGTGTGGTGCAAAGATTTAGCGGCCCTGACTTTGGTCTGAACGATGAACAGTCGACTGACCGGCTAAAGGTCCCGCATATGGGCTGGAATCCCGTACGGCAAGTGCGCGAGCACGCATTGTGGGCAGGGATCCCCGATATGACGCCCTTTTATTTTGTTCACAGCTATTATGCTGTGCCTGAAGATCCACACCTTACCGTTGGCTCAAGCTTGTACGGCAAACCCTTTACTTGTGCCGTCGCGCAAGACAATATTTTTGCAGTGCAGTTTCACCCAGAAAAAAGCGCGGATTGCGGTTTGCGCCTTTGTCGTAATTTTGTAGACTGGAACCCTTAAATCTAATAATGTCCACTTCTCAGCCACAACTCACAGAAATGACATTTACTTCTCGATCAAAAACGATATGCTGCTGATCCCCGCGATTGACCTAAAGGACGGACAATGTGTCCGTCTTCGCCAAGGTGACTTGGACGACGCCACGATATTCTCCGAAGACCCTGTAGCCATGGCAAAACATTGGCTGGACAAAGGGGCAAGACGGCTACACCTGGTTGACTTGAACGGTGCGATTGCTGGCAAACCAAAAAACGAGTCCGTTATTAAAGCCATTGTTCAATCGGTCAGTGCAACAATCCCCGTTCAGATTGGCGGCGGTATTCGGGATCTGGATACGATCGAAAGATATCTGGATTTCGGAATCACCTATGTCATCATTGGCACAGCAGCGGTAAAAAATCCAGGATTTTTGCACGATGCTTGCGGTGCATTTCCCGGCAGCATCATCGTCGGGCTCGATGCGAAAGATGGCAAAATTGCAACTGACGGCTGGAGCAAGCTCACGAAACACGACGTGTCCGATCTTGCCAAAAAATTCGAAGACTACGGTTGTGAATCGATTATTTATACCGACATCGGCCGTGATGGCATGCTGTCGGGCGTCAATATTGAAGCGACTGTCCGGCTCGCTCAACACGTCAGAATCCCTGTGATCGCCTCTGGCGGTGTGACTGATCTGAAAGACATCGACGCGCTTTGTGCAGTTGAAGAGGAAGGCGTTGAGGGTTGTATTCTCGGCCGCAGCATTTACGAAGGCACGCTGGATTTTGAAGCAGCGCAACTGCGTGCTGACGAACTGGCACCATGACTGGGAAGCCCGTTAGCGGTACCCAAAGTGGTCTGACGCGCAGGATTATTCCCTGCCTTGATGTCACAGCCGGTCGTGTCGTTAAAGGGGTAAATTTCGTTGAACTCGTCGACGCGGGGGATCCAGTAGAAATCGCCAGTCGCTACAACGAGCAAGGTGCCGACGAACTGACATTCCTGGATATCACGGCAACCAGCGACGGGAGAGACTTGATCTTACCCATTATCGAACAGGTGGCGTCGCAAATATTCATTCCGCTGACAGTAGGCGGTGGCGTCAGGCAAGTAAGCGACGTTCAACGATTGCTAAACGCTGGGGCTGATAAGGTTTCAATTAATAGCGCTGCTGTTGCCAACCCTGACTTGGTCAGGGATGCGTCGAATTATCACGGATCGCAGTGCATTGTGGTAGCAATCGACGCCCGTAAGGTCAGTCAAGCTAATGAACCCCCGCGCTGGGAGATCTTCACCCACGGCGGGCGTAAACCAACAGGTATTGATGCGATTGAATGGGCAAAAAAAATGGCCGACTTCGGTGCCGGTGAATTGCTGTTGACGAGCATGGATAGGGATGGCACCAAGGCAGGGTTCGACCTTGATCTCACCAGACGAATCAGCGATGCGGTTTCAATTCCCGTGATTGCCTCAGGCGGCGTCGGCAACTTGCAGCATCTTGCGGATGGTGTGACGTTAGGTGGCGCCAGTGCCGTGCTAGCGGCCAGTATTTTTCACTATGGCGAATACACGGTGCGCCAAGCGAAAACCTTTTTGGCAGAGCAAGGTATCCCTGTTAGGATGTCCTGATGACAAAGACACATACGCCCGCTTGGCTAAGCGACGTTAACTTCGACGACAAGGGATTGATCCCTGCGATTGCCCAAGACGCTGAATCCGGCGACATACTTATGGTCGCCTGGATGAATGCCGAAGCGCTGCTCGAGACTGCGCAGACAAGTCGCGCCGTATACTGGTCACGCTCGCGCGATCGGATCTGGCGTAAGGGTGAAGAATCCGGGCATACGCAAGACGTCATCGAACTGCGCATAGACTGCGATGCAGACGTCGTTCTGCTGAAAGTCAGACAGCATGGCGGGATTGCTTGCCATACCGGTCGTGTCAGCTGTTTTTATCGTCGGCTGAACACGCGTGACGCTGAGCCGAATTGGGATTCAGTTGACCCTGTGTTGAAAGATCCAGAATTAATTTACAAATGACCTCTGAGGGCCTCATGAACGATGATCTAGTTCTGGCGCGGATTGCTGACGTGTTAGAGACCCGTTTGCCTGCCCGTGGTGGCGACCCGTCTTCATCCTACGTCGCCAAGCTATTTGCAAAGGGACCAGATGCCGCGCTGAAGAAGATCGGCGAAGAAGCAACTGAACTCGTGATGGCGGTTAAAGACGGGGCAAAAGAACGAATCGTTTCTGAAACGGCGGACCTATGGTTTCACTGCCTGGTCACCCTGGTTGAACACGGCATCCGACCAGAGCAAGTTTTAGCCGAGCTGGCCCGGCGTGAGGGCGTATCGGGATTAACAGAAAAAGCGAGTCGTCAAACATGAGTGATCACTGCCTATTTTGCAAGATAGTTGCAGGTACTATCCCTGCCAAAATTGTTCACCAGGATGAGGATTGTGTTGTTTTTCATGACATCGCGCCTGCCGCCCCGGTCCACTTATTGGTTGTCCCGCGTCACCACATCGTCTCTTTGCAAGAGGTAAACCCCACAGATGCCGGTTGGTTGGGTAGAATAATGGCATTGCTTCCCAAGATTGCACGAGAAAACGGCTGCAATCCTGGACACGAGGGTGGTTTTCGTCTTATGGTCAACTCGGGTATCGAGGGCGGTCAAGAGGTCAATCACCTGCATTTTCATATTCTTGGTGGCAAGCGACCCTGGCAAGGGCGCACCACGGCTAACGGGTAAACGGAGATCCAATATGGGCGGCTTTAGTATTTGGCATTGGCTGGTTTTGCTGGCAATTGTTGCGCTGGTTTTTGGTACAAAGAAGATTCGCAATATCGGATCAGACCTTGGTAGTGCCGTCAAAGGATTCAAGGAAGGGATGAAAGACCCTAACGCGAAAGAAACCGAACCCACCGAGACACCTCGTGTCGCAACCGGTGAAACGATTGACGTGGCCGCCAAAGAGAAGTCTGGTACCACGCACTAAACTTCGGGTTCAACTCCGGTTGGACCTGATCTCTTCGGCATCTCAAAATGTTTGACGTCAGTTTTTCTGAATTAATGGTTGTCGGTGTCGTTGCCCTTATTGTCATCGGCCCTGAGCGTTTACCTAAGGTGGCTAAAACGCTCGGGCATCTCGTGGGCCGGGCACAGCGCTACGTCAATAATGTGAAATCAGACATTCAGCGCGAAATGGACCTTGACGATCTTCGGAAGTTCAAGGATCAAGTGCAAGAAGCAGCACAATCAGTGAAAAGCTCGATTAGCGAAGCTCAAGCAGCGGTAACCGATCCCCTGAAGACTTTTGAAAAAGACACCATGGATACGCTCCATGAGGTCAGTCATGATGCGGGACTAGCCTCGTCGGAGGCTACTTCAACAACGCCCCCGGACCAAGACCTGGCCAAGGTTGAACTGACTGACTCGGACTCTGCGCTAGCGCAGGTCGAAGCAGCCACACCCAGCACGACAGCGCACGAGCCTGCTGTTGTCTTAGAACCCGAGGCTGTAGAGCCATCCGCAATCGTTTCTGCCGAGCCAGCCTTGCCCAAACAACTTGAAATTGACGCGTTGCAGCCGCAATCATCTCCGGCAACAGCCGCAGCGACGCCTGCCAAGACGGGGGCGAATTCGTGAGCGCGACGGATAACGCCGAACAGGATGCAAAGCCCGGCGATACGTTCATGTCGCATCTGATCGAACTAAGACAAAGGCTGCTCTACGCAGTCGCCGCAATAATGGCTGTTTTTCTCGTTCTGTTTTTCTACCCTGGTGCATCCTACATTTACGACTTGCTTGCGCAACCAATGCTAGCCTCTCTTCCCGAGGGTACCAAGATGATTGCAACGGGGGTCATCACACCTTTCATGGTGCCCGTCAAAGTAACCTTGATGGCTGCTTTTGTTATTGCGCTTCCCGTCGTGCTCTACCAAGCCTGGGCTTTTGTAGCACCTGGCCTATACCAACACGAGCAGAAGCTGGCGCTACCACTCATTGTGTCGAGTTCAGTTTTATTTATCGGCGGAATGGCATTTTGTTATTTTGTTGTGTTTCGAACCGTCTTTACGTTCATTGCTCAGTTCGCTCCCCAATCCATCACGCCGGCACCAGATATTGAAGCCTATGTCAGCTTTGTCATGAGTATGTTCTTGGCGTTTGGCGTCACTTTCGAGGTCCCGGTTGTCGTTGTGATCCTGGTTCGTATGGGGTTAGTGACGGTTGAGAAGCTTAAATCCTTCAGGGGTTATTTTGTCGTTGCGGCCTTCTTTGTCGCTGCGATTGTCACGCCACCAGACGTCGTTAGCCAGTTTATGCTTGCCGTACCGCTTTGCATTCTCTACGAAGTCGGTTTGATATTTGCCCGAGGGGTGAAGCCACGAGGCAAAGAGGACGAGTAAGTTTCACGTTGTTGGCCTAGCTTATCGCGCATTGAAATAAAGCGAAAATACTCGTTTTTCGCTTAACATAGCCTAATTAGCGTATTAAATATATCCGAAAGACATCAAAAACATCTTGATGTCTTTTTGTGTTGCATATAACCTTTAACTCAGGATTTCTTTTTGACCGATGCTTCTTTGAGCATCGCAACCCGATCTCGTTAAAGGAGCTTCAGCCCATGCTAGCTCACCGCCTCAAGCAAGCGCGCTTAAAAGCTAACTTATCACAAGAGAAACTTGGCAAGCTTGCCGGTATTGATCCGATGTCAGCTAGTGCCCGCATGAATCAATACGAGCGGGGCAAGCACGCACCTGACTACCAATTGATGTGTAAAGTATCCGAAATCCTGACCATGCCAGTGAGCTGGTTTTACACTCAGGACGAGGACGCTGCAAAGTTGCAAGAGATCTTCTTTCACTTATCGACAGACAACCGCAAATCAATTCTGGCGACCGCAGAAGCTTTATTTGCACAAACAGCACCTGTCGCCGCGGGCGAGTAAGTCACTGGTACCCAAACCGGTCAGTTATTTGTTCATGGGTGGCTTGGTTCCCAGCACGACCGTAACTTCTTGATGCTGAGCTCGCCGAACCACGTCCAGCCTGACAGTCTGGCCAGGTATCAAAGCCGCTATTCGCCCTAAAAGTCTGTTGGCATCCTCGACTTTGCGACCGTCCAAGTGCTGAATGATGTCTCCAACCTGCAACCCAGCCTGCATCGCCGGCCCATCCCGGACAACGCCGGCAATAATGGCACCTTGGACTTCTTCAACCCCAAACGCGCGGGCAAGATCTACTGTCATATCCTGAGGCTCAATCCCCAACCAGCCTCGTTTAACTCGACCTTCCTTGATAATCTGGTCCATCACTCGCAGCGCCGCGCTGGCAGGAATTGCAAAACCAATTCCCAGCGATCCTCCTGACTGGGAGTAGATCGCGGTATTAATACCGACTAGCTTTCCTTGAGCATCAATCAGGGCGCCTCCCGAGTTACCCGGATTAATCGCTGCGTCCGTCTGAATAAAGTTCTCATAGACATTCATGCCGAGGCCGTCGCGTCCGAGTGCAGAGACGATACCCATCGTGGTCGTCTGACCAACGCCAAACGGATTACCTATCGCCAGTACGACGTCGCCAACTCGCAACGTCTCCTGTGTGGCGAATGGCAGCACATGCAAATCGGGTAATTCAATCTTCAAAACCCCCAGATCCGTCTCAGGATCAACACCGATCACCTTTGCGTTTGCTTGTCTACCATCACTCAGGGCGACCAAAATCTCTTCTGCGCCGTCAATGACATGGAAATTCGTCAAAACATGACCAGCCTTCGAAACGACAACGCCAGAACCAAGGCTATTGCTCTGCCGGCGCTCGCTAAACCCCGGCATTTGCTCAAAAAACTTCCTGATGAAAGGGTCCGCGGGTAGTGGCAATCTGCTTACCGCAACATGTTTTGTCGTGAACACATTAACTACACCCGGTGTAGCGACAGCAACACCATTTGCAAACGAAATCGGAGCGTTAACCGTACGAACCGTCCGCTCTGATTCTTTAGACACAGTTGCTCGGTCTACGTTAGTATTAAGTCCAAGTGGAGGCGATGTCTGATAGGTGGTCGGACGGCCAAGCCATTCTGGTCGCAGAGTCACCACAACGAACAAAACCCCCAGGCAGACCGTCACCGTCTGCGCAAACAATAGCCAAATTCGACGCATCATGTCATCACAAAAAAAGAAAGCCGTTGCTACAACCGAATTGTGTGCATGGCTGGATAAAACACTTAATGCCCAAGCCTTTACCGATTACTGCCCAAACGGGCTGCAAGTTCAAGGCCGCGAGTCCGTCTCGCATATTATCGCCGGAGTCACCGCAAGCGAAGCGCTGATCGATGCTGCGATAGAAGAAAAGGCCGACACGCTGTTAGTCCATCACGGCTGGTTCTGGAAAGGCGAGGATCCCCGCATAGTTGGAATCCGCCGCTTGCGTCTAGCCAAATTGCTGGCGCACGATATGAATTTAATTGCGTATCACCTTCCCCTCGATGCCCACCCGACGCTCGGCAACAACGCGAGATTGGCAACTGTTCTTGGCTTGGATCTCAGCCACACCGCTGGGCGAGATGGCCTGATTTGCCTTGGGCACAGCCAATCTATTCGCAATGTGGGGCAATTGAGTGCCCAAATTGCCGACAAACTGAGTCGTACACCCTTGGTCATTGGCGATAGCAAGAAAAAGATCGCCCGAATCGCCTGGTGCACGGGCGGCGCACAAAGCATGTTTCAACAGGCTATCGACGCAGGCGCGGACGTTTTCATTACGGGGGAGATATCTGAACCGACCGTTCATCTGGCCAGGGAATCAGGTGTTGCATTTATTAGTGCTGGGCATCACGCGACCGAGCGCTATGGTGTCCAGGCGTTGGGGCAGGCACTTCAAGAGCGCTTCCCCGTTACCGTCAAATTCGTTGATGTTGACAACCCGGTTTGATGGGCAGGATCAAGCCACAGAATGCTTATTGTGGTTTGCTGGTGTTGTTCAGGCTGGCTTGAAGCAAATCCCGAATTTCAGTCAATAAAACTTCCTCGGGTTTGGGCGGAGGGGCTGCGGCCTCAAGCGCCTGACGTGCTCGTGTACTGTTAATCCCCTTCACCATGAAGAAGATTACAAAAGCCAGCAAAACGAAATTGATCACAATCGTGACAAAGCTGCCCCAGGCAAACACATTGGCACCCGCTTTGGTCAGATCCGCGTACGTCAGCGGCCCACTATACCCAGCCGGCATATGTAACACAATGAATTTATTACTAAAATCTACCGTACCACCGACCATGAAGTTGATCACTGGCATGATGATATCTTTCACCAATGACTCGACGATCTTGCCAAAAGCAGCACCCACAATGACACCGACCGCGAGATCAACCATGTTGCCACGGACTGCAAAATCACGAAATTCCTTTAAAAGACTACTGGCTTTGCTCATTTCTTGTTATCCATCCTTTTTTTGCTTTGCGGCTGACGCTATAATAAGTGGTTAAGGATATAGTAACAACCGTAACCTTCTCGCTGCAACGACCCTTTCAAAGACCCGAAGACATGACTTTTCGGGCGCAAAGTAAGGGTCAAATTCCGCAGCCGCAACAAGGATCGTAGAGAATGAGTCAGGATTCAGCTATGCAAGACGACGAGGGCTCAGTGCCCCCAAATCTTCCGTCAGACCCCTCACGTCGCTTCTGGATTGGCGCCACCTGTGCGGCAGGCGGCGTTGCAGGTGCAGGGATGGCGGTGCCATTCGTGAGTACTTTTCAGCCATCAGAACGGGCTCGCGCTGCTGGCGCTCCTGTCGAAGTGGATATTTCCACGTTGCAGCCTGGCGAAATGCGCACCGTCGAGTGGCGTGGCAAGCCTGTGTGGCTGATTCGTCGCACCAAAGAGCAACTTGATTCGCTCAAAGTGACCAACAACGAGGTTGCCGATCCTGCGTCCAATCGCCCCGGTTACACCCCAAAATACGCTCAAAATCAATGGCGTTCGCGCAAAGAAGAGCTGTTTGTCGCAGTCGGTATCTGCACACATCTGGGCTGCTCGCCATCGCCATACTTCAAACCCGGCGCACAACCCAGCCTGCCCGACAACTGGGAAGGCGGCTTCTTATGCCCTTGCCACGGATCGACCTTTGATCTGGCCGGCCGTGTCTTTAAAAACAAGCCTGCACCGGATAATCTTGAAGTGCCTCCTTATCAGTACCTAAGCGACACCAAAATCATTATCGGTGTTGATGAAGATAACAAAGCTTAATCGTCATACTGACGAAACCGTAACAACGCGACACTGAAACATATCAAGGAGCCATCGCATGGCTGGCGATAAAACCGTCGAAACGACAGGACTGATTGGGTGGATAGATCGTCGATTCCCCCTGACGTCGACTTACAAAGCACACCTGTCAGAGTACTACGCACCAAAAAACTTCAACTTCTGGTACTTTTTTGGCTCACTGGCCCTAATCGTGCTGGTGTTGCAGATAGTGACGGGTATTTTCCTCGTCATGCACTATAAGCCTGACGCACAATTCGCGTTTCAATCTGTTGAATACATCATGCGAGAGGTTCCTGGCGGGTGGTTCATCCGCTACATGCACTCCACCGGCGCATCGATGTTCTTTGTCGTGGTCTATCTGCACATGGTTCGAGCGCTGATCTACGGCTCATATCGCAAGCCGCGCGAGCTGATCTGGATCTTCGGGGTAGGTATATTTCTCTGTCTGATGGGCGAAGCGTTCTTTGGCTATCTTCTGCCTTGGGGTCAGATGTCTTTCTGGGGTGCGCAAGTTATTGTTAACCTCTTCTCTGCCATCCCTTTCATCGGCCCAGAATTGTCAATCTGGATACGCGGTGACTATGTCGTGTCGGATGCCACGCTAAACCGGTTCTTCTCATTCCACGTAATCGCTATTCCATTTGTACTGGTAGGCCTTGTTGCTGCTCACATCGTTGCGTTGCACGAGGTTGGGTCAAATAACCCGGATGGCGTTGATATCAAGAAGTACAAAGACAAGCATGGTCGTCCGCTGGATGGGATTCCTTTCCATCCGTTCTATACCGTACACGACATCATGGGTCTGGCAGGTTTTCTGATCATCTTCATGGCCATCGTCTTTTTTGGTCCTGAGATGGGCGGCTACTTCCTTGAATTTAATAACTTCATCCCAGCTGATCCACTGAAGACACCACCGCACATTGCGCCAGTCTGGTACTTCACGCCGTTTTACTCGATGTTGCGTGCAACGACCAGCGAGTTCACCACGGTGCTGACTGGCTTGGTCGGCTTAGGTGCCATCCTGATGTTCATCCGTCAAAATGGCATCATGAAAATCATTTCAGCTGGCGCGTTGATTGTCGTTGCTGTGCTACTGCAAGTCATTGACGCGAAGTTCTGGGGTGTTGTTGCGATGGGCGGCGCTGTTGTTCTGCTGTTCTTCCTGCCTTGGCTCGATCACAGCCCAGTCAAATCGATCCGTTATCGGCCAGGTTGGCACAAGGTTCTGTATGGCATCTTCTTTATTAACTTCCTGGTGCTTGGTTATTTGGGTACGCAACCACCTAGTGCCGTGTTCAACTTGATGTCGCAGATTGGCACGTTGATTTATTTGGGCTTTTTCTTCCTGATGCCCATCTGGAGCACGCTTGGCACGTTCAAGACTGTTCCTGACCGTGTCATCTTCCACGCCCATTGAGCCCAACTTTATTTACGGAATGACCATGATCAAGAAGCTGATTGGTGCTCTTGCCCTAGTAATCTTAGCCACCGGAGCCAGCGCTAACACTGGTGGCTATGAGTTAGAAGCCGCACCTAACCGTATCAATGACTTAACAGCGCTGCAAAACGGCGCCAAGTTGTTCGTCAATTACTGTTTGAATTGCCACAGCGCATCATCGATGCGCTACAGCAAACTTAAAGAACTTGGTTTGACTGATGAGCAAATCAAATCCAATCTATTGTTCACTGGCGCTAAAGTCGGTGACATGATGATGGGCTCGGTCGGTGCCAAGGATGGCAAGGCATGGTTCGGTGCAGCACCGCCAGATCTGTCTGTGATGGCCCGTGCAAAGTCAGCGACGGCAGGCCCTACCGGTTCGGACTATATCTACACCTACTTGCGTACCTTCTACCGCGACACCAGTCGCCCAACTGGCTGGAACAACCTCGCCTATCCCAACGTGGCGATGCCTCACGTTTTATGGGATCGTCAAGGTGATCGCGAGATGACTATTGTTGCGATGCATGAGCATGCGGCAGCCGAAGGTCACGGCGGTGAGCATGCGGCATGGCAGCGGGTTACAACGACTTACGATGCGCAGGGCTACTCTACAGTCAAAACAGAAGCAGTTGAAAACTATCATGGTGGTGCGACATCGGTGGTCACGTTTAAAAACGCTGATCCTGCACGCGCAGCCGCTTATGATAACGACGCAGCCGACATCACCGCTTTTATGACGTGGATGTCAGAGCCTGTGCAGCAAACCCGCAAACGCATCGGTGTCTGGGTGTTGCTGTTTCTGGGTGTATTCTTTGTCATTGCCTGGCGGTTAAACGCTTCCTTCTGGAAGCACGTCAAGTAATGTCTTTTCCGAGGCCGGCGTCTACCAGAGAGGGGACGCTGGCCTTTCGCTTTTTTTATTAGGACGGAACCAATCATGATGGTCCTCTACTCTGGCACAACGTGCCCGTTTTCCCACCGCTGTCGTTTTGTGTTGTTCGAGAAAGCCATGGACTTCGAAATCCGTGACATCGACCTTTACAACAAACCTGAAGACATCGCGGTCATGAACCCCTACGGTCAGGTGCCCATCATGGTTGAACGTGATTTGATTCTTTATGAATCAAACATCATCAACGAATACATCGACGAGCGTTTTCCACACCCCCAATTGATGCCTGCTGATCCGCTCATGCGAGCACGCACGCGTCTGTTCTTGTACAACTTCGAAAAAGAGTTGTTCATTCATGTTGCTGCCCTCGAAGATCGCTCAGCACGGGGGGATACCAAGCGGCTTGACGCTGCTCGCATCGCCATTCGCGATCGCTTATCTCAGCTGGCACCCTTGATGATGAAAAACAAATATATGCTGGGCGAAGAGTTCTCTATGCTGGACGTTGCAATGGCGCCCTTGCTCTGGCGTTTGGACCACTATGGGATCGAACTACCCAAGACAGCAGCCCCAATCCAGAAATATGGTGAGCGCCTGTTCTCGCGCCCAGCCTACATTGAGGCATTGACCCCCTCCGAAAAGGTTATGCGTCGCTAACAGAGGCGTTCGAAGATGGCTGAAAGCTCAACCAAGCCCTACATGATTCGTGCACTACATGAGTGGTGCACGGATAACGGTTACACGCCGCATTTGACCGTCAAAGTTGACTCGAACACCATGGTGCCACGCGCCTACATTAAAGACGGTCAAATCACACTCAATATCGACACGCTGGCCACGAACAGGTTAGTTATTGGGAACGAAGCAATAGAGTTTCAGGCGCGTTTCAACGGAGCGACGGAAGACCTTTACGTACCGGTAGCTGCGGTAACTGCCATCTACGCACGAGAAACCGGTGCAGGCATGGCCTTCGAGGCGACTGACTCGTCGGCACCAGCCCCAGCCAGTCACGTGTCACTTGAGCAAGACAAGGACTCAAAAAATGGCGATGAACCGAAAGATCCACCACCATCACGTCCAAAACTAAGTATCGTCAAATAAGTTTAGCGAAAATCACCTATAATCTCGTGCCTTGATTACCAAATCAAGCGTAAAACAGCAGTGAAATGCCGGAGTAGCTCAGTTGGTAGAGCAGCTCACTTGTAATGAGAAGGTCGAGGGTTCGATTCCTTTCTCCGGCACCAATAACTAAAGCCAAGCCTTAAACGCTTGGCTTTTTTTTGCCCGCAGTACACACTTGACCACTGTGGCCCCTCGTGTCATCCAAACAGATGAAAAGTATCTTTTCACGTAACAAAATCAGGTTATAAAAGCTAACGCAAACGCTTCAGAAACCACCCGCCAGGAGGCACTCGTGGATCAATCATTTACCTTTGGAACCATCGTTTACCTATTCGTTGCCCTGTTGGTGATCGTAGCGCTAACAAGAACGGTCAAAATCGTCCCCCAGTCTGAAAACTGGCTGGTGGAACGTATCGGTAAATACAACCGAACCCTCGGGGCTGGTTTGCATCTGATCATTCCTTTCTTCGAATCGATTTCAGCGCTTCACAAAATTTCAATTCAAGAAGTGCAGTTGCCGACAGACCGGATTGCTGCGATTACGAAAGATAACGTCACGATCAGCATAAAACTCGCGATCTTGTACCGTATCGTCGATGTATCCCGAACGGTTTACCGTATCCAAAATGTAAAGAGCGCGGTCGAAACCGTTGTTATTGGTGCGATCCGTAACGTCATCGGTCAAACCGATCTGGATGGCGTACAAACTAATCGCCAGCATCTCGCAGCAGTCATCGAAGAGCAGCTTCAGCACGTCGCAAACGAATGGGGCATCAAGCTGACCAGAGTCGAAATCATCGAAGTCGATGTTGACCCTGCAACGAAAGAAGCCATGCAGATTCAACTCAATGCCGAACGCATGCGACGCGGTAGCGTCACTGAGGCTGAGGGTAAAAAACAAGCCCTGCAACTTAAAGCCGATGCTGAGTTATACACGGCTCAACGAGTTGCCGAAGCAACCCGATTGCGCGCAGATGCACAGGCCTATGCTTTAGAAGTCGTGTCGAAAGCGATCAGTGCCGGTGGCAACAGCGCGGTTGAGTTTGAAATTCGAAAAATACAAGCCGCCGCTGTGCAAGAGCTTTCCAAAAGTAGCAATTCAAAAATCATCATGCTGCCTACTGACGTCTTGTCGTCCTTGACGTCGACTATTGCGCGAATTTCCGACAAGTTTTGAAATGGAAATCTATCAAATCAGCCTCATCATCGCAGTTGGGTTTGCGATCATTGAAGTATTGACCTTCACGTTTCTGTTTCTGAGTTTCTCTATCGGCATGATTGCCGTTGCGCTTTGCCAATATTTTCTTAATGGCTTGAGTTGGAGCCGCGACATTGTCACTTTTTCGGTGATCACTGTCATAGTTGTCGTATTTTGCCGACTGATCTTTAAAAAGCGCACAGATCAAATACAGTCCGCTGACGAAGACGTGAATCGATACTAGTGCGGTTAGTTACTGTCAAAATTAATAGCGCAACCAGGACATTTTTGACTCACTGCTCAGCTTGCAACTTCCGGCATCCGACTAAACTCAGCCCCTGATTATCTAAAAGGTGTTGCATGCAAACTCGTATTGCCAAACTCGAAGCTATTATCCCCACTCTCGCCACACCTGAGCATTTAGCTAAGTTAGAAGTCGGGATGCATCAAGAAATCTCAGTAGTTCATCGTGAAATTTCATCGGTTCATAAAGAAATAGGTCGGATGCACGAGACCATTGCTAGTTTGACCTGGAAGATGGTGTCCACCATCATCGCAACGTCAACCGCTTTGGTGTCCGCCACTTATTTTCTCGCTACCCGTACTTAATTCGAAAATCCCGTTAGACAGCCGAGCTCGGATTCCTCCGCGTCGTTGCAGGCAATTTTGTCCATGGCAAGTCAGCCGGATCAGCTGCCATCGGCCCTGCGGCTTTAGCAACGAGAACATGCGAGGCAATGGGTGTGAAGTCTGCCCTGAAATGATTAGAGCTTTTTACAATCAATATCTTCATTGCCTCTGGGTGAACGCCAAGCATTCTGAAGAGCTCCCGATCCAGCAATTGCTTTTTACCGCTGGCTACCGCGACCAGCACACCATCTATTTCAAGCAAGGCGCATTGACCTAACTTGATCGACAGCCCTGTCATCATTGGGCCCTTGAGGGTTACTTTGCCATCAGACAGTGCCTTAACTTTAAAAGTCCCTTGCACAGGATCATCACTCAGTTGCCCAGTGAAGGTCGGCACAGCAGTGCCAACTGTAGTCGTGATGGTAGAACCCAGTCCAGCGGCATGTGCCATGGCGGCCGCCGCTGAGTCATAAATTAGTCCGATCGCCACTTTACCGGGTATCCGCTTGCCTGCACCTTTTTCTAACAAAGCTCTGAGCAAACCAGTTGTATTACTATCGCCGCCGGCACCCGGATTATCCTGGGTATCAGCAATCACCACTGGCTTATCGTTGGATTCAGCAAGTACACAGGCGTGCTCAACTGCATCGCGTGCTGAAAAGATTTCAAGCGCCCACTGCTTCGGTTCGCTAACAAGTCGATACAAGCGATCAACCGCAATGTCTGCTGCCGGCCCATAGCCCCAGACCATAGGGGCACACTCGGCAATATCCGCTGCGGGGAAAGCCATACAGAAACTCAGGCAGGCATTGAATTCCTTATCGAGATCGAGGATATCCTCGTAACGCGACTTGGCAGGCTCTAACCAGGTGCTTTGAGCGTTTAACGGAATCAAAAATGGCAGTCGACGATATGCGATCGGTTCTTTGTGACCCAACTGTACGCGACGCTTCAATAATTGTGCTGCAAGCTCTCCCGTTGCGGCCATATCCACATGAGGATATGTCCGGTAAGACGCTAGCGCATCAGCTTCCGTCAACATTTTTAAAGTCACGTTGGCATGCAGATCCAGACTCACGACGATTGGCATCTTGGGACCAACGATCGCTCGAATCCTCCCGATCAATTCACCCTCGCAGTCATCGACATGCTCGGCAACGGCAGCGCCGTGCAGATCTAGATAGACCGCCTCGAAGCCCCCTTGACGAACGTCGGCGAGGATTGAGTCACTAACCCGCTCGAACGCATCTCGCGTGACATAGGAAGAAGGGATCGCACCGCACCAGGAGCCAGGCACCAGCTGCCATCCCTCGCGACGAGCCGCATCCATAAAGCCGCCTATAGGAATATTGACGCCGCGCAGACTATCAAGCATCGCCTGCCCTTTGATAAACGCCGGGAAGGAATCGCCGCGATTAAACGCAGCCCAGTCGGCAAGCGATGGCGCGAAAGTATTAGTCTCATGCTGAAATCCTGCAACGTAAATCTTCAAGGTACTTCCCCTCTGTTCAGACGTTTCCATGACTGGTTCATTTTGTCACAGATCCGCGTGGCAATAGCGCGTAGCAACAAAAAACCGCCTGGCTACACAGGCGGTTTTTGATACAGCTAGAGCGGTTTCAATCGCTCATTTCGTTAACTCCACATCTTGACCACCAAGGGCACAATCAGCAGCGCCACAATATTGATAATCTTGATCAAAGGATTGACAGCTGGGCCAGCCGTGTCTTTATAAGGATCACCCACTGTGTCTCCAGTCACGGCAGCCTTATGAGCGTCTGAGCCTTTGCCACCGTAATGACCTTCTTCGATATATTTCTTGGCGTTATCCCAGGCACCTCCGCCGGTACACATCGAGATGGCGACAAACAGACCTGTCACGATGGTGCCCATCAGCAAACCACCCAGGGCGGCTGGGCCCAACGCCAAGCCAACGACAATCGGTACGACGACTGGCAACAGCGACGGTACGATCATTTCTTTGATCGCTGCTGAAGTCAACATCCCAACCGCAACACCGTACTCAGGCTTAGCCGTGCCATCCATGATGCCGGGTATGTCGCGAAACTGTCTTCTAACCTCTTCGACGACAGAGCCAGCACAACGACCGACCGCCTCCATCGCCATCGCACCAAACAGATAAGGAATCAAGCCGCCAATGAATAGCCCGATGATCACCATGTGGTTAGATAAGTCAAAAGTTACCTTTTGACCTGCGGACTCGAGTGCGTGGGTGTAGTCAGCAAACAAAACCAAAGCTGCAAGACCTGCAGAGCCAATCGCATAGCCTTTGGTGACCGCCTTTGTGGTGTTACCGACGGCGTCGAGCGGATCCGTAATATCACGGACTGATTGTGGCAAACCAGCCATCTCAGCAATTCCACCCGCGTTGTCAGTAATCGGGCCGTATGCATCCAAGGCTACAACAATCCCAGCCATCGACAGCATGGCGGTAGCAGCAATGGCAATGCCGTAGATACCCGCCAACGCGTAAGCCGCATAAATCGCAGCGCAGACACACAAGACAGGGCCGGCTGTTGACTTCATCGATACCCCAAGACCCGCGATGATATTGGTGCCATGGCCTTGAGTTGAAGCTTGTGCAATGTGCTTGACGGGTGGATAGTCTGTACCGGTGTAGTACTCCGTGATCCAGACCAGTAAAGCGGTCAGCGCTAACCCAACGACCGTACAACCAAACAATTGCATGCGACTACCGGCATGGCCGAGTGCGTCGTCAGGCATCGCCCAATTCGTTGCGAAGTAAAAAGCAATCAGCGAGATCACGCCAGCAATAATCAAACCCTTGTAGAGAGCAGGCATGACATTTTTCATGCCGGGTGTTGCTTTAACAAACGAACAACCAATGATTGAAGCAATGATTGAAATGCCACCCAACACAAGGGGGTAAATAACCGCTGCTGCAACAGCGCCCTTAATCATCAGCGCGCCTAGAACCATCGTCGCAATCAAGGTAACCGCATAGGTTTCAAACAAGTCAGCCGCCATGCCTGCGCAGTCGCCGACGTTATCACCGACGTTATCGGCAATCACAGCTGGATTACGAGGATCATCCTCAGGGATGCCGGCTTCGACCTTACCGACCAGATCGGCACCGACGTCGGCACCTTTGGTAAAAATACCTCCGCCCAAGCGAGCAAAGATCGAAATCAACGACGAGCCAAACGCCAGACCGATCAGGGGATGCAAGACAGCAGACATGTCCGCGCCCTTACCTGTCGCGCCCAGATACATGTAGAAGAGCCCTACGCCAAGCAAACCCAGGCCAACTACCAGCATGCCGGTGATCGCACCACCTTTGAAGGCAACGTTCAAGGCTTCGTTCATGCCTTGTGTGGCTGCTTGAGCTGTACGAACGTTTGCACGCACGGAAACATTCATACCGATGAAGCCGCAAGCACCTGACAGGACAGCGCCAATAACAAAACCCAGGGCTGTTGTGTAGGGTGCAACACCATGGTCGATAAAGACGGCGATCAGGACCGTCAGGACAACACCGACGATGCCAATCGTCCGGTACTGTTTAGACAGGTAGGCCGCAGCCCCCTGCTGGATGGCGTCAGCGATCTCAACCATCTTCGCGTTACCCGTGCTTTGCTTGAGAATCCATGACCTGACGGTAAAACCGTAGATCACTGCGATCAGCCCGCAGGCCAACGCAAAATAAAGACCTTGTGTTTCGATAGGCATGCTTAAAAACTCCCCTAAGTGTTGTCTCTTAATTTATTTTGATTCACTCACCAGAACTTTTGCTGCAACCCCAGTATGTAACAGTTTCTTCGCCATGCAAAGGGGGATGGACAGTGTTTCTTTGTTAACATTAGGGTATTCACTTATTAATCAACGTTTTACGGAGTTTGCATGAGTCTAGATATGGTCACAGCGGGCGATAAAGTGCCTGAATCTTTCAATGTCATCATCGAAATTTCGATGAATTCTGACCCTATCAAATACGAAGTTGATAAAGATTCAGGCGCGCTTTTCGTTGATCGTTTCATGGGTACATCGATGCACTACCCATGTAATTACGGCTATATCCCCAAGACGATTGCAGGTGACGGCGATCCAGTTGATGTCCTGGTCATCACACCCTTCCCCGTTATTCCCGGCGTCGTAGTCCGATGCCGAGCGCTCGGCGTTTTACTGATGGAAGACGAAGGTGGTCAGGACGCCAAACTACTGGCTGTGCCAATCGACAAAGTTCTACCCATCTACAGCCACTGGCAGCAAGCGACGGATATTCATCCTATGCGCTTGAATGCAATCCAGCACTTCTTTGAACACTACAAAGATCTCGAAGCGGGCAAATGGGTAAAGGTACACGGCTGGGGCGGGATTGAAGATGCCCACAAGGAAATCCTCGAGGGCATCGCGAACTACAACGCCGGAAAGTAGTCTTTGAACGCTTACATGGACTCACGCAGAATTTCTACGTAGTCCTGTTCAGTGGCGACGCGAGGATTAGTGAAGTGACAATGATCCTTCATCGCCATGCTGATTGCCGCGGGATACATGTCCTCGGTCACACCCAGTGCACCAAGACCAGACGGTAAACCCAGGCGTTGGTTCATCGCCTTAACAGCTGGGGCCACGTCGGTGCCGGACGACAGCCCGGTCGCTTGTGCCAGACGAGCCAACTTGTTGGCCTGCTTCATCGAATCCACACTTGAGTTGAAATTAATCACAGCTGGCAGCAGCATCGCGTTCAGCGTGCCGTGATGCAACTTGGGATTTAACGCACCCAAGGAGTGGCTCAAGCTGTGAACAGCACCCAAACCTTTTTGAAACGTCATGGCGCCTTGTGTCGACGCACTCATCATGTGAAAACGCGCCTCTCTGTCACCCGGGTTGTTAGTAGCACGTTCGATATGAGCCCAGCCCCGCCACAATCCATCCAGCGCAATGCCTTCAGCCGGGAAGTTCAACGCCGCTGACATAAAGGTCTCCATGCAATGCGTGATGGCATCCATACCTGTTGCTGCAGTCAACAGCGGCGGCAAACCAAGCGTAAGTTCTGGATCGCAGATTGCCACCTTGGGAATGTTGTGGGGCGATACCAAGGCCACTTTACGACCATCATCGAGAATCATCATTGAGCCCCGGCCTACTTCACTACCAGTGCCTGCCGTGGTGGGGATAGCTATAACGGTCGCCGTCGCAGCGGTAATACGGGCGACACCGCCTTCAACGGCTGCAAAGTCTTTAAGCGGGCCATCGTGCGCTGAACAAATTGCTACAGCTTTTGCCAGATCCATGGCTGAGCCACCGCCTAAGGCAATCAAGCCATCAAAATTACCTGCACGATATTGTGCAAGCGCCACACGCATGGCAGCCTCTGTTGGATTAGGAGGAGTCTGATCAAACACGCCTACTGCTGAAGCGTTTTTGAGTTGCGCCAGGACTTTGTCGACGAGTCCTGCGGCGCGCACGCCCGCATCTGTGACGAGCATGGGGCGGGTCACACCCAAACGCTCACATTCGGCTTGTAAAAGTTTGATTGCGCCATGTTCAAATTGAACCTGAGTGACGTAGTTAATCAGTGCCATGCGTTGTCTCCGTTTGTTTTTTTATATCTTTTAATGTCTTGCTATATTTTACTGCCCCCAACCGAGAATCTCTGCCAGGCGTTTGACTACCCAATCCGCCTCTGGCTGGCTTAAGCCGATATCCGTCTCGGCTAACCCATTACCAATCCTTAGCAGGACATCAGACTCGGTTATCCCTAGCTCCCACAATTTGTTGCTGGCTTGTTCAGTCAGCAGATTAGCCATGTCTTCACACAAGTCATAGCGCTCGTGGATATGCTCCTTTGACGCACTTGGCTTGATCCGGCCTGGTTCTACAAATATCGCAATAAAAGACGGCGGGATAATGATTTGATTGTCGTCCGACATCTTGTCTCTCTGTGTCTAGTTGTAATACATATTGCCAGACTCAGCTTAACCGAAGATATCTGCGCTAATGGGCCGAGGTTGTCATCGGTCCAGCTATCTCTGATAATCAAGCGTGCCATCTTCTCGGCTCAATCAAAAGGATAATAAAAATGCTCGATAATTTTTCAAGCTCACAAATAATCCGCAAAGCTGTTGTCGCCACCAAGGGCGGCGTTGTCTCGGCTCAACACAGACGAGCTGCTGAAGTCGGCGCCTCGGTATTGCAAGCCGGTGGGGACGCGATTGACGCTGCGATCGCTACGTCGTTTGCGATTGGTGTGCTTGAGCCCTGGATGAGCGGCCCAGCCGCAGGCGGTGCCATGGTGATCTGGCGCGCGAAAGAACAGAAAGCACAGGTGATCAATTTTGGTTGCCGCTCGCCTCGCGAGCTTAATCCGGCTGACTATCCTTTATCAGGTAGTGGCAAATCAGCTGACCTCTTCCCCTGGCCGGAAGTAGTTGACAATCGCAATGTGCAGGGTGCAACCGCTGTCGCCATACCCGGCGTGGTCGCAGGCATGGATTTAGCTCATCAACACTTTGGCAAGCTACCCTGGAAAGAGCTTGTCACCCCTGCCGCCAAGCTTGCCGAAGAAGGTCTGCTGGTGGATTGGTATACCTCGCTGGTCACTGGCACCAACGCCAAAGTATTGTCAAAAGACCCAGATACCGCTGCCATGTTTCTGGATGAAGGTCGTTATCCAATATCAGGTTCATGGACCGCCAATATCGAGCAGCATCTCAATCAGAAAGCTTTTGCCAGGACACTCGAGCAGATCGCTGATCAGGGAGCCAAGGCATTCTATGAGGGGGATATCGCTCACGCGCTGGTGAAAGATGTTCGGGATAAAGGTGGTTGTCTGAGCCTTGCTGACCTTGCTGACTATCGAGCTGAAATGGTCGACCCATTGACTATTCCTTACCGTGGCGGCCAGATTTTTGCCGCCCCTGGTCTAACTGGCGGGCCCACCTACGGCAAAGCGATTGAGATACTTGCAAACGAATTAACCCCCAAACCGGGTGCTCCCGGATCCGATACTTATTCGGCCTATGCGCGCGCGTTGCAGCTTGCCTTCAAGCTACGTTTTGAAAACATGGGTGATCACGAGTCTCCCGCAGCACCCGGGTGCACAACTCACTTTAGTGTGGTCGATCAAGAAGGCAACATGGTCGCCGTCACGCAGACCTTGTTATCTATTTTTGGCTCTCGTGTGGTGTCGCCATCGACCGGGTTACTGCTTAACAACGGCATCATGTGGTTTGATCCAGAACCCGGTAAAGCCAATTCGCTTGCCCCCAATAAACGCTGCCTGGCGAACTATTGCCCCATCGTGGGTCAAGATGCGGCAGGCCGGACCTTTGCTCTGGGTGCGTCGGGCGGACGCAAGATCCTGGGATCGGTGATGCAGCTGACCTCATTCATCATGGACCACGGGTTGGATATTGATCAAGCGTTTCATCAGCCGCGTATCGACATCAGTGGCGGCGAATCGATTCTTGCGGATCAGACCTTGCCTGACGATGTGATGGCCGCTTTGAATGAAGTCATGCCGACCATACCCACCCGTCGCGGTATCTATCCCTATTCTTTTGCATGCCCCGCAGGTGTGATGCGTGCTGGTGATCTCAACACCGGCTGCACAGAAATCATGTCGCCTTACGGAGACTCGGTTGCGCAACCAGCTTGATCAGCTGCTGACTCGCTGCAGTTTTTCAAGCCCAGCGATAAAGTGAGCAAGTGGCGGGGTCTCACGTCCTTTTACTTTCGCGAGATCATCATATCTGCGCAAGCGAACCCCTTCAGGTGCGAACGGCTGGGCGATAAAGGCAGCCGCCTGCTCGTCGTTGAAAACCCCGCCTTGTAGCTCGAGGCTGTGTTTCGACGCGGGCGACAAAGTATCCCAGTAAGACTTTTCAGTGGCACACAAATAGCGTTTTGCGTCGACATGCAAACGAATCGGTTCGAGCACTGCATCGTCAAAAAGCGGGCGCAAAAACGGTAACGCAATATATTGATGCAAGTCGTCTTTTGCTGGCGGTTGAGTACGATCCATTTCCTCTTGCTGATCTAGAAAATGTCCGAGGTCGTGAAGCAACGCCGCACCGACTGTCTCTGGTGTCTCGCCTGCCTGTTCTGCCAAGTGGGCGCATTGCAGGGCATGATCCAGCTGGCTCACGGCCTCGCGGCCATACTGGTTTGAACCACGAGTCAAAAAGAGTACCTGAATCTGTTCTAACGTCAGTGCCATGTTGATGATTGCCTGTTTAAATTAAAAGCTTACGGATATTGGCGGAAAGCAGATCCAGCAAAATCACAGTCGCGATGATGATGATCATCACAGCACAGGTTTCCCCATACTGGAAGCTTCGCATGATATCCCACAGAATAGCGCCGATCCCACCTGCACCTACCATTCCGACAACAGACGCTGAGCGCACGTTCGACTCGAAACGATAGAGGGTAAAAGACACCCATAACGGCATCACCTGCGGCAAGACACCATAAATTACTTCATGCAAGCTGCTGGCGCCTGTTGAGCGAATGCCTTCAACAGGCTGAGGATCAATGGCTTCAACTGCTTCAGAGAAAAGCTTGGCCAGAATGCCGGTGGTATGCACCCACAGTGCTAACACGCCAGCAAATGGCCCCAAACCAACAGCCACCACGAACAGCATCGCAAAGACCATTTCGTTGATGGCGCGACACGAATCCATCAGACGTCGTACAGGCTGATAACACCACCAGGGCACGAGGTTCGATGAGGCCAGCAGTGCCATCGGCACTGCACTGACCACGGCTAGAGCTGTACCCCATAAGGCAATCTCCAGGGTAACAAGCATCTCATCAAGATAAACTCGCCAGTCGGCAAATTTGGGCGGGAAAAAATCCGCCGCAAATTTTGCCATATTGCCTGAGTCCCGCCACAGCTCCGCGGGACGCATGTCAGCGCCATGCCAGGATGCAAGCAACAAAATGCCCAAGATTGCCCAACCGAACTGTATCAGCAGACTGCGGCGGGACAAGCTATCAGCGCTAGAGAGCATCGTGGTGGCAGACATAGTGGCAAGTTACTTTTTCAAGGCTGCAAGCTTGCTGTCGATTTCAGCAATGGCTTTAGTCTTGTCGCCTTCACTCATTGTCGTGTCCGCCTCAAGCTTCAGGCGCTTCGAGAACAAATCCAACTCACGAATCGGGATCAGCTGATCATTCGTTGAAGCTTTAAAACCAGACAACTTGGCGACGTCTTTGAGTACTTGCTTCTCGCGGTCATCTTTACCGTAGCCCATGAAGAACTTAGTGATTTTCTCTTTGGTCGCGGCTGGTACGTCTTTACGGATAACCAGTGGATCTGAAGGGATCAATGGTGAAGTCCAGATGATTTTGATTTCTTTAGCCTTGTCGGGCGCGTTGGCCTTCATGATTTCGAACTGCTCGCTATTGAAAGTCGCGACATCGACTTGTTTGGCAGAGACAGCTAAGCCGTTGCTTTCGTGGTTGCCTGAACGCATGATTTTGAATGCTGTTTTAGCGTCAACTTTGTTTTTAGCGAAGACGTAAAAACCAGGCACCAGGTTACCTGAAGTCGAATTTGGATCACCGTTGCTGAAGCTTAGCGTTTTTGCAGCTTTCAACATGTCGTCGATGTTATTGATCGGGCTATCTTTGTTAACGATCATGTAAGAGTAGTAACCCTTGGATCCGTCAGCATTGACCATCTGAGCGAAGATCTCGCCTTCTGAGCGATCAACGGCTTCCATTGCTGATTTGTTGCCAAACCAGCCCACTTGAACCTTATTGAAGCGCATCGCTTCGATCACGCCAGCATAGTCAGGTGCGAAAAAAGGTTTGATATCCAAGCCAGTTTGTTTGACCATGTCATCGATCAGAGGCTGCCAGCGGGCTTTGAGCGCTTGCGTTGAGTCGGTCGAAATAATACCGAAGTTAATTTCTTGAGCTTGCGCAGTGACTAGCGCTCCGCTCAAGGCAAAGGCCGCAGCGGTGGTAGCTAATAGCTTTTTAAACATGAACGCTTCCTATCAGAAAAACGGTTGAAAAATGATTCAGGCGGCTTGAGCAATCAACGCAGCATGGCTAGCGCCTGAACTAGCGTGCGTACTCTGGTGTGCTGAACTCGGCGTTGAGGAAAAAAGTTCGTCAACCTGCACACCATATAAGTCTTTTAAAAGTTCCGGGGTTAGCAATGAGGAAGCACCGTCAAACACCACACGACCTTGATGCAGGGCAATCGTTCTGGGGCAATATTTGATGGCCATTTCAACTTGATGCAGTGATACAAGCACGGTTGATCCATCTTCGCGATTGATACGACTGAGAATTTCCATCACATTTCGCGAGGACTCTGGATCCAGCGAGGCAATGGGCTCATCAGCCAGCACGATGCTGGCACCTTGCACCAGGGTTCGAGCAATAGCCGCGCGTTGCTGCTGACCACCCGATAATGTCGAAGCTCGCTGCGCTTGACATTGCGCAATCCCGACACGGGTTAGGGCTTGAATTGCCAGTTGCTTGTGGGCACTCGTAAACAAGCCTGTAAGGCCCCGCCACCAGGCGATACGATGCAACAAACCTACTAACACGTTAGTGATAACCGGCAGGCGATCCACCAGGTTGAACTGCTGGAAGACAAAGCCGATGTTGGCACGGGTACGGCGAATATGGCGATCTATCCTTCCGCGTTGCTGGACCACCTGACCATCTACTTCGATCAATGAATCAGTCGATGCATCACCTGCGACGAGGCCGGCAATATGTCTAAGCAGGGTTGACTTGCCAGACCCAGAGGCACCAATCAATGCAACCATCTCACCTCGTTGAACAGACAGGTTGACATCAATCAGCGCATGCTTGTCGCTGGAAAAATGCTTATTGAGATTGGCAACACGCAGGATGGGAGCGGTCATGTGAGTACTCAATAGAGTTTTCAACTAAGACCGCTAGTGTGCTACATCCTCATGACAGATTTTTGACAATGGCTTTAGCCAAAGCAAGATCCTCAAATGACCTGTGTGCCCTCGCGCCAAACTGACCGGACTACCGCATGTCTGTGATCGTTATCCAGCTGAACGAACCTAGCTCGCACCAAATCCGCGCGCAGACCAGCCTCGATCTGACCACGATCGGTCAGGCCCAAAGCCTCTGCAGGGGCTTTGGTCACTGTGTTGACAGCGGCAGATATCGACAGAATATCGTCGTTGACAAGCCTCATGACCGCACCAATCAGACTACCTGGGACATAATCTGACGACAAGATATCCAGTAACCCAAGCTTTGCCAGTTGCGAGGCTGCGACGTTACCTGAGTGCGAACCACCACGAACGACGTTAGGTCCCCCCATCACAGTCAACAGGCCGAGCGCATGCGCCGCCTGAGCGGATGTCAACGTCGTTGGAAACTCAGACATAACAGCTCCCTCGTGATGAGCCTGTTCAACATGTTCGAGCGTGGTGTCATCATGGCTTGCCAGACGGATGTTGTTTGACTTGCAATAGTCGACAAAGTATTTACGATGCGGTGCTGCATATTCGGCTTGCAGTTTCTCCGCGTGCAGCACTTTGTCATTGAATTTTTCTTGGCTCCACCCTTTCTTGCCAACGAAGTAAACGCGGGCTTGCTCAATATCCTCCCACTGCCGCTGCCCAGGCGTGTGATCCATCAGAGAAATCAACGAGAGTCTGGGGTGCTGGTGAAAAGGCTCAAACAACTCGATAGTGTTTGGTGCAGGCAGTTCACAACGAACATGCAAGTAATGGTCAGCACGCAATAAGTTTTGGTCATGACAAAGTCTGATTGCATTTATCACAGTACCCCAGGCACTGCCGCGCAAGCTTTCCTTATCTGACTCACCTACACCTAACGCATCCAGCACCGTCGTGATACCGGCCGCAGCAATCTCGGCATCGTGTGCCAGAAGCGCTGGCAACTCTGCCCAATGCACTTTGGGCCTTGGCATCAGGTGTCTTTCGAAGTTATCGGTATGGACTTCGATCATACCGGGCATCAAATAGTCGCCACCAAAGTCAATGGCCTCTGGTAGAGAAGAATTGCCGTGGTCAAGAGATTGGATTTTTCCATCCGAGACGTGAACAGTGCCTTCAATGACTTCAGTTGGCAGAATGATTCTCGCGTTTGTTATCACCATGGTCCCGCTCATACTATTCCCCTGAATTCACCTACATTGATTCTGCGCGTGGCCACTTCGTCTCCGACGTGAGCATCATGAAAAATACCGATGATTGCAGAGCCTTGCTCGCGCGCCTCTTTAATTAGTTCAACAACAGTCTCGCTGTTCCCCTGATCAAGCGAGGCTGTCGGCTCGTCCAGTAACATCAGCGGGCGCCGTTTTATGAGGCCTCTGGCGATGTTGATACGCTGTTGTTCTCCGCCTGAGAACGTGGCTGGCGGCAAATGCCATAGTCGCTCAGGAATGCGAAGTCGCACGAGCAACTCACTGGCCTGCTCTCGCGCCTGCTTGATTTTATGGACGTCGCTGGCGGCTGCGTCGACCAGAGGCTCGGCCACAACATCCAATGCGCTCACTCTGGGTATCACTCTCAGAAACTGGCTGACGTAGCCAATAGTATCCCTTCTGATCTGCAGCAGCTCTCTAGATGTTGCCTGAGTGATATCAATCTGCTCAGAGGGGGCATGAGGTGCGCCATGGTTCACCCATATCTGGCCACTGCTCGCTTTGTAGTTTGCATAAATGAGCTTGAGCAAAGTACTTTTACCCATGCCCGAGGGGCCGTCAAGCACCACGCACTCGCCTGCAGTAACAGTCAAATTAACATTTTGCAGCACGGGTAATGTCGCCGCGCCTTGATTGTGCAACACAAAGCTCTTAGCAACGCCCTGCAGAGTAAGGATAGGATGGCTCATGGTTGCAGCACCGAAGAAACCAATAACTGTGTGTAGGGGTGTTGAGGATCATCAAGCACTTGATCGGTCAAACCTGACTCGACTACTTTGCCCCGTTGCATCACCATCATGCGGTGCGCCAATAACCGGGCAACAGCAAGGTCATGCGTCACGATGATCGCGGCCAATTGCATCTCTCGTGTGAGTTGTCTAAGCAGGTCTAGCAACCGGGCTTGAACCGACACGTCAAGCCCCGAGGTGGGCTCGTCCATAAATACCAATCGAGGCCTGGTCACTAAATTGCGCGCGATTTGCAATCTCTGGCGCATGCCTCCAGAAAAAGTCCGGGGGATGTCATCGACCCGGTTGGCATCAATCTCAACCCGCTGCAACCAGTCAATCGCGGTGGCTCGAAGCTTGCCATAATGCCGATCGCCCATTCCCATAAGTCGCTCGCTGACATTAGCACCTGCGGACACATCCATACGCAATCCGTCCGCGGCATGCTGATGTACGAAGCCCCACTCAGTGCGCGCGAGTAATCGCTGTTGTGCCTGAGTCATTTGATAGACGTCATGCAAGTCGCCGTCTGTCATCCGGTAGTGGACCGAGCCACGATCGGGCGCAATCCGAGCTGCTACGGCATTCAGCAGGGTTGTTTTGCCTGAGCCGGATTCACCAACGACAGCAAGTACTTCACCTGGCCACAGGTCAAAGCTCGCATCCGCCAACGCTAAATGATCTCCGTAGCTTTTTTCGAGATGTTGAACACTCAGAATAGGTTGCGCGAGATCGCTCATGACGAGGCACCCGTTTGCACATCGCCAAGTTCCTGGCGCTCAGCGCAGTAATCCGAATCTGAACAGACATGCATTCGGGTACCTTGGTCATCAGTGATAACTTCATCCAGAAAGCTGTCTGCAGCACCGCACAGCGCGCATGCTGCGTCCCACTTCTGCACCTCGAAAGGGTGATCCTCAAACCCAAGACTTTCAACGCTGGTATAGGGTGGGACAGCGTAAATCCGCTTCTCGCGACCAGCGCCGAAAAGCTGCAAGGCTGGATTCATGTGCATCTTGGGATTATCAAATTTGGGGATGGGTGACGGAGCCATCACATAGCGATTATTCACAAGAACAGGGTAATCATAGGTCGTCGCAATATGGCCGTATCTTGCAATATCTTCATAGAGTTCAACGTGCATCAAGCCGTACTCTGCAAGACCGTGCAGCATCCGCGTCTCTGTCTCGCGCGGCTCGAGTTGTTGCATCGGTTCAGGTTTAGGCACCTGATAAACGATGATCTGATCCTCTGTGAGCGCCGCCTCGGGGATGCGATGACGCGTCTGAATTATCGTGGCCTGTGTCGTTTTCGTGGTGATCGCCACTCCAGTGGTCCGCTGAAAAAAGCGACGGATATTGACGGCATTGACCGTATCGTCAGAACCCTGATCAATCACTTTCAACACATCTGCTGGGCCAATCACCGCAGCGGTAACTTGTATACCGCCCGTACCCCAGCCATACGGCAGCGGCATCTCGCGCGACCCAAAGGGCACTTGATAGCCAGGAATCGCCACAGCTTTGAGGATGGCGCGCCGGATCATGCGCTTAGTGCGCTCATCAAGGTAGGCAAAATTGATATCGCCGTCTGTATGTACGGTGGTGGTCATCCCTTATCCTCATCGTCACCGATTGGGTTCGCCCGCATCTTTCTTACCAGTTCAAGCTCAGACTGAAAATCAACGTAATGCGGCAACTTGAGGTGCTGCACAAAGCCCGAAGCTTCAAGGCTATCGCTATGCGACAACACAAACTCTTGCATCTGAGCGGGCGCCTTAATGGTCTCGCCAAGTTCCTCAGCCCGCAATGCGCGGTCAACCAGACTCATCGCCATCGCTTTACGCTCGCTATGCCCGAACGCCAGACCATAGCCTCGGGTAAATTTCGGGGGCTCGGTTTTGCTCCCGGCGAATTGGTTAATCATTTCGCACTCAGTCACTTCGATGTCACCGATCGAAATCGTAAAATCCAGTTCTTCGGGTGCGATTTCAATTTCGATCGCACCAAACCTGATTTCTCCGACGAAAGGATGCGAATTAGCGTAGCCACGCTGGGTGGAATAAGCCATCGCTAACAAAAAGCCTTCATCCCCGCGAGCCAGATTTTGCAAGCGAGTGGCGCGATCAGCTGGAAATCGAAGGGGCTGACGCGTTAAATCTTTCGGTGCCGGATCACCCTCTGGAACACGAGTGGTCTCAATCAAGCCCTCGTGATTTAACAAGTCGACAACGCGCGGCGTCATGTCTGTTTTTTGTTCAGTGTGACTACCGATGGCCTGTGGCAGAGGTTCCGTAACCGTGCCAGTCTGTCGTTGTTGTTTCTTCTCGTCGTGATCCTGCACAAGCAAACTAAAATCAAGCAAGCGCTGTGTATAGTCGTAGGTGGGGCCAAGCACTTGTCCACCTGGCAGGTCTTTAAACGTCGCAGAGATGCGCCTATCGAGCTGCATACGCGCGGTATCAAGGGCAATCGTTGTACCCAGGCGAGGCAACGTAGCGCGGTAAGCACGCAGCAAAAAAATTGCCTCGACCAGATCGCCAGATGCCTGCTTGATCGCCAGGGCCGCGAGCTCTGGATCGAACAGGGACCCCTCTGTCATCACCCTATCGACGGCCAGCTTTAATTGCTGCTGTATCTGACTAATACTCAGTTCAGCTTCGCTTGTATCGCCACGACGCTGCCTTGCCAGCAGCTCATAACTATTGAGAATAGCTGTCTCGCCACCTTTAACTGCTACATACATGACTTAAACCTCCTGCTCGGTCATCAGGACCGTCGTGCGGGCAAGGCCAGTTATCTCTGCCGGCTTTGCCAGCAAGATATCAACGCCACGAGGAAAGCTCACCCGATTTGCTTGCATTGCGTTCAATAAGCTTGTGCGGGATTCGTCATTCAATCCAGTGAGTGTCAATTCGACCTTACCGTTGATGCCTGGTCCTGTCAGCACGACCGCTGGTCTCAGCTGTGCGCTCACGGACTCCTCGGACAGATCAATCACGACCGTCGCAGATTGATCAGGGTAACTGTCGGTGCCCTGTGAAAACTGACTGAAATCACTCAGCGGGTCATCCTGATGAAACCACAGGAAATTCGCGGCTGACGGATCAGCTACCAGCACACAACCCGTATGAAATCTCAACCAGGTCGGCGCAGTGCTCGCCAATAAAGTGGGAGACAGCCAGACACTGCAGTCAGGATCAAGAAGTGCAAGCAAGACAGCTGCTGAACTCGAATGACCCTGAGGAGGTGTTTCTGCATCGTGTGTCAGTTCTACCGCCAGGCCTGGGCGCGACAACGCTGCCAGCACCGCACGAAACACCTGCTGACTACCGAGGGATTCATTACTGAAGCCAGCTCCGATTGCTTCCAGGGCGACCTTGTTCATGCTTCATCCTCGTCTGCTTCAGGAGAACTGGATTCCCGGGCGATAGTGAAGAACTCGACTTTGGTGCTGTCGGCACGCTGACGTCGAGCCTCTCGCTGGATATCAAGAGCTTGCTGGATAGGTGTCAGGACAGTCTCCCTGACCACCAGCGACGTCGTGTCATCTTGCAGCAAGGCATCAGCCATCGCCGCAAGCTCTGCGTGACGGTGTGCCCGACCCAGCACGTAAGAGACGCCAACAACTGTTTTGTTCGCGGACACAGTCAATTTGAGAACGCAGCGAGTGACAGTGACTTCACCGAGATTAAAACGCTCGCCAGTCGCGCCGGCGCGGCCTTGCACCATCATCAAACCAATTTCAGGTTTGCGCAGCCACTGGGGCGTCGAATCACCACAGAGTGAAGGGATTTTTTCCAGAAGGTCCAAGGGCGCTCGCGACAATAGCTTGATCCAAGCTTGGCGATCGACGGCAGGGGCAGCACTGGCATTGTCAACAGACTGAAACATTGAACGATTACCGTAATATTTGTATAGACAACTTTTTGGATATGCAAGTAGCATAACCTTTTTTCATTTCCCTTTTATGACATCAAACCCCGTCGCTGAGTCACCATCGCCTCGCACCAGTGCCTGGTCGCGAATTGCAGAGAAGCTCTCACATATGATTGCAACGGGTAGTTATCAGTCAGGTCAACGCCTGCCATCTGAACACGCACTCGCAGTCGAATTTGGCGTTAATCGCCACACCATCCGGCGCTCTCTGGATCATCTGAGTAGACAGGGACTAGTGAAAGTCCTTCACGGTAGCGGGACTTACGTTGAAGACTTCGCCGTCGATCTGATGATCAGGAAACAGCCTAGTCAGCAAAATAGCCTTGCTATTGCTGGATTGAAAGGTCGATTGGTTATTTTGGCCAGCGATCAGATACGCGCGAACACTGAACAAGCACGTGTATTAAAAGTCCCCTTGCGCAGTGCTGTTTTGCGCTTAACAGTGATGGGTGAAGTACATGGTCGACCCCTGCACGTTGGTGACCGTCTGTTCCCTTTGCCGCGTTTTGCACAGCTCGAAAAAGTGGTTGCAGAAACTGGCTCCATTTCGGCTGGTTTCCGCCAATGTGGTGTTGAAAAATACAGCCGGATTGAAAGCAGGCTCGCAGCGAAAATGCCAGAGCGACCTATCGCCGACTATCTGCGGCAACCGCAAAGCCGCCCGGTGCTCTGGGTTGAGAGTATCAACATCGATGAACATGGATCACCAATCGAGTTCGCCACTACCTGGTTCGCTGGTGACCGGGTCAAACTGACCATCAGCCATCTCGATTAACTTTAAGAGCAAGAAAGAATGAACAGCTACGAAGACGCCTACCGCTACGCCATTTACTTCTGCCCTGCACCTGATTCTGCTTGGTGGCAGGCGGGAAGCTCCTGGCTTGGTCGGTGCGCCTGGACTTCCGACACGCACGCACAACCAAAGATTGCCGGACTTTCTGAGGCTGAGTTTGCGACGCGAACCTCAGATCCCAGGCGCTATGGCTGGCATGCGACTTTGAAAGCGCCATTTAGTTTGAACGCTGACGTCAGACTGGGGGATCTGCGAGAGGCGGTTGCAGTATTGGCAAAACGCTTGACTGGGATACAAAACCTTAAACTGCATCCTGCCCGGCTAGGGCACTTCATTGCCCTGATACCCAGCCTCGCAGAGCAAGCCAGTCAGATAAACCACATCGCGCGAGAGGTGGTCGAGCATGTGCACCCGCTCGTGCGCCCCTTAACTGAAGACGAGATCGCCCGTCGACGCAAAAGTAAACTGACTCCTGAGCAGGACGCGTTGATGTTGCGCTGGGGCTACCCTTATGTGATGGATCATTTCAAGTTTCACCTGTCCTTGACCGACAGACTTGATCAACTTCCCGAGTCAATCGTATCCAGTATCCTTACCGCGGCAGACACGCACTTCGGATCACTGCCAGATTTACACCTGGATGGTTTAGCAATTTTTGCAGAACCTGTTAAAGGGGCTGACTTCAGGCTCGTTGAAATCCATAATTTGAAGTAAGGTATCAGCTCCTGACAACGACAAATCCGCCGAGATCACACCATGTATCTACCTGCCCATTTTGATCAACAAGATCCCGAAGAGCTGGCAACGCTCGTTAAGGCTTATCCCTTGGCAACCATGGTGACCTTGAATGGCAACGATCTCGTTGCAAACCATATCCCTTACTTGTTAAAAGGGCCCTTAGTCGTTGGTGCAACGCTCAAGGGGCATGTTGCAAAGAATAACGACGTCTGGCAACACGCAGACCCTGCCAAGGATATTCTTCTGGTGTTTCAAGGATCAAGTGCCTACATCACGCCTAACTGGTATCCCTCGAAACAAGAGCACCACCAGGTTGTACCCACTTATAACTATGTCGTTGTGCATGTTTACGGCAAATTGTCTGTCTACCACGACAGGCCAAGCAAGCTGGCCATCGTCGACCATCTGACTCAATCGATGGAGAAAACACGCTCTAGTACGTGGAAAGTCGGCGATGCGCCCCCAGACTTCATCGACAAAATGCTCGACGCCATTGTGGGCGTGGATGTCACTGTGACCCGTATCGAAGCCAAATGGAAAATCAACCAGAATCGCTCGGCGACTGACCGCGAGGGGGTCGCTGATGGCCTGGAACGAGCAGCGCTTTCTGATTCGGACAAGCAGATGAGTGATTTGGTTCGCTGGGGTCAGCACTGAACGTCATCGATCAGTGACTTAGCTCAGGCTTGCAATATTGATCAGCGTTTCGCGGCGATGCCACCTTTGTAAATTATCAATAAAGACTTGAGCGACGCGGGCAACAATGCTGTCTGAAAAGCCCGCTGTGTGCGGGCTGCAAATCACATTCGGCAGATCCCAAAGCGGTGATTCTTTAGGCAAAGGCTCCTGGGCGAAGACATCGAGAAACGCCCCCGCCAATCGCCCATTCTCTAAGGCCGCTATGAGCGCCGGCTCGTCAATCACAGCACCGCGTGAAACGTTGATCACATGAGACGTCGCTTTCATCCTGGTTAACGCGTCAGCACTTAACAGGTTGGTAGTCTGAGCAGTCAGCGGGCAAGCAAGTATCAGCCAATCTGTAGTCGGTAGAACCTCTAGAAATTGCTCAAACGAAACAAAGTTAACGCCGGCCTCGCTTGCCTGCGCGGTACGCCGAACAGCGACAATGTTTAAACCAATCGCACTTAACCACGCACCTAACTTTTGACCGATTGGCCCCCAGCCGACGATGGTGGCAGTTTGACCTTCCAGCTCTGGTGGCATGCTAGTTTTAATAAAAGGCATCCACTCGTGCGCACGTTGCGCCTCTGCTAACTGGGGAAAGCGTCTCGCTAAGCTGAGCAAACCCGTTAACGCTGTTTGCGCAACCATGCCCGCACTGGCGCCGGATGCGGTTGTAACCATGACACCTTTTGCAAGCAAATCAAGAAAAACCTGACGATCCGCGCCGGCAGAATGGATTTGTAACCACTTCAAGTTCTGCGCCTTGAGCAACGCGTCGTAAAAAAACTGCGTGTCTGGCATGATGCGATGTTTGGTCGAATGACCTGTCACTTCTCGCGAAATAAATGCAACATCCGGCGTTGCGATACCTGAATGAACATCTTGAGCGGTCACATGCGTCCATCCCTCAGGCCCACAAATCGCATTGACTTGGTCGCTTAGTTCGCGGGCGCTGTGGTCCGAAAGCAGTATCCTTAGCTTACTCACTTTTCGCTAGCCCCCGAGCTTTCGACAACCGCCTTCCATTTCAAATACTCAGCCTGAATAAAAGCCTTAAAAAATTCTGGCGACTTGCCAACCGGATCGGCGCCCTCTGACACGAAACGATCCTCCAAACCGACCATCACTTCGTTCACGCTCTGATTCAGCTTGTTAATGATCTCTGGCGGTGTCCCTGTCGGAGCAAGCATGCCAAACCACGATCCCGCTGAAAATCCCGGATATCCATTTTCAGCAACAGTCGGCACATCGGGTAGCGACCGAGATCTATTCAGGCTGCTAACCACAAGTGGCTTGAGCTTGCCGGCTTTAATTTGCCCAATCACCGACGGGATCGTAGCGAACATAAAGTCGATTCGCCCTGCAATCAAATCGTTCAGGGCCTCAGCTCCCTTGTAGGGAATATGCTGTGCGTCGACACCTAAGAGATCCATCAACATGACGCTCGACAAATGAGACGAAGTACCGACCCCGGTCGATGAGTAATTGATTTTGCCATTCGCAGCCTTTGCGTAGGCAATAAATTCTTTGAAACTATGAACAGGTATTTTTGGGCTGACCAACAACACGTTAGGGACGTCTGCAATCAAAATCACCGGCGTCAATTCTGTCAGAGGGTTATATCGCAGGTTTTTGAATAGCGTCGGGTTGACCGCGATTGGTCCGACCGAGGCTACCGTCAGCGTATAGCCATCAGCGGGGGATCGGGCAACATACTCATTACCGATATTGCCGCCCGAACCCGGTTTGTTCTCGACGATGAAAGACTGCTTAAATTTCTCTGACAATAATTGCCCAACGCTACGGGCAATCACGTCAGTGGTTCCGCCGGCCGTGAAAGACACGACAATCTTGACAGGCTTTGTAGGATAGTCGTCCGGTGTGCTCTGTGCCCTGCCGATATGGGGTGCGCTCAGAAGTGCTAGCGACGCAAATAATATGGATAGGGTGCGAGCCAAGCGTGCGCTTTTAAAAAGCTTAAGCGTCAGCATCGGCTTAGTCCCGGTAAGAGGGATCAAGCCGATCAAGCTTGCGGAGCAAGGCTGGCCATTCCATCACACCGTAGGGTCTGCGAGTACCGGGCTGGTAATTGTTCCAGGTGTCTTCGAGAACAGGTTGAGACACCTTCATCAAGGGGGTGTTGCAAGACATGGATCCAATCTGCGCGCGACACGCCAGCTCAAGTCTGTGCATCCAGTTAAAAGCCTCACCGATGGTACGTCCCACAGTCAAGGCGCCATGATTACGCAAGATCATGGCTTCGCCAGTACCCAAATCTCTCACAAGCGACTCTTGCTCAGCTTCGTCGAGAACGACGCCTTCGTAGTCGTGATAACTGATTTTCAGAAAACGCATGGCCGTCTGGGTCAACGGCAACAGCCCACATTCGAGCGAAGAAATGGCCATTGAGGCCCAGCTGTGTGTATGAATCACGCAACCGACTTCAGGGCGCGCATGGTGAACGGCACTGTGAATCACAGCGCCCGCTTTGTTAATCCCGTAGTTCAGGGAGCCAAAATCAGGCTTAGTCAGAATATTCCCATGGTGATCAACTTTTAGCAGACTCGAAGCCGTGATTTCTTCGTACATCATGCCATACGCGTTAATCAGGTAAGTGCCTTCCTCACCGGGGACTCTGGCTGAAATATGGTTGGCCATCATATCGGCCATGCCGTAGATTTCAACCAACCGATAGCAAGCTGCCAAATCGACTCGTGCTTGCCATTCAGCCTCAGAAACTTTGCCTTTGAGCGATGGAATATTCAAAATCCCTTGCTTAGTCATAATGTTTGTCTCCCTTCTCGTCGGCACATCGTGCGTGCCAATTGGTTATGATTAACAGCGTATCCGATTTGATCTACACAGAATTTAACCGCAGTGCCCGTAAGCGAGCGTAAATTGATACCCAGAGCATTGTGCTACTTATCGATCACAGTAGTCTTGACCTTGTCGGGCTGCGAGTCAAGTCATCTATTTCAGCAATCAGCTGCTTTCTATCACCACGATCCTGCGCGGCACGTTGCGGTGATTGACCGGCAAGAGATTAGTGTCATGCCCCGCGGCGAGAACACCTGGGAAGCCTATGGCGGAAATCCTGGCAAAACGACTCAGCCAAGCGGCAACGTACAGCAACGACAGATCAAGGCAATAGAGACAGTATCTCTTTGCAAGGTCGTCTCATCGGCTTACGACGCCGCTCACGAAAAAGACCAACTACTGTTGACCGCCCAGGTTGACTGCACGGCAAAATAAAACCGGTCGAGGTCTTCCTCAAATGTCGATTTCTTCACAGGTCACGGCGATTTTTAATGAGTGATCGCCGCCGCCCCGGATGACACCCCTTAACGGGGAGACGTCGCCGAAATCCCGGCCGACTGCCAGCCGAACGTGCTGATTCCTGGCGATAACATTATTGGTCGGGTCAAGTTCAAGCCAGTTGCCAGGCACGCCAGGACAATAAACCGATACCCACGCGTGCGAAGCATCCGACCCGCGCAACTTGGTGGTGCCTGGGGCTGGCTGGGTCAGCAAATAGCCACTTACGTATTGCGCGCTCAAACCCAGGGCTCTAAGGCAGCCGATCAAAATATGTGAGAAGTCCTGGCAAACACCCGCGCGCTTGTTAAAAGCCTCCCCTATCGGGGTATCGACTGTAGTCGCCGTGGTTGAATAGGTGAAGTCTTTAAAAATGCGTTCATTAAGATCCAGGCAAGCCAAGCCGATCGGACGCCCCCTTTTAAAAGACTCCAGCGCATATTGTTTTAAAACCTCAAGCCGGGGCACGTGGGGGCTGGCAAACACGAACTCGGTTGCAGGCACATAGGGTCGATCAAGCACGTAACTCAATGATTCTGCGACCTCTTCCCAAGCAGGAGACTCATCCAGATTCAAGCTGACATAGGGATCGTCGAGTTCTACTACTGATGAGGCCCGCACCGACAAAGATAAATGCGGCGCAGCGATCGTGAAAAAAGTGCGCACATTGCCAAAAACATCTCGCCCCTCGGATCGATTGGTCGGATTGGGTTCGACTACGAAGTCAGCACTGATGATTTTTTGCCAGCGCGACGTAAGCGGATGCAAATAGGCTAGATGATGGGCAAGCTCGACATCGGTTTGGTAACCGTAGGTCGTCTCGTGTTCGATTTGTATGCGTGTCATGATACGAAATGTCTATCTACAGCGTGCGCAAAAAACCGGTGGCTGATGCTATCCGATAATTGCAAGGCAAATAGCCGCAGTCCTTCTACACTTTGTACAACCTTAAGCACATCATCTTCAGAGGGATCGATCGTCGGAATCGTCGATAACAAACTCTCTGCATGAGGGATATGAGCGATTTCGCCGACGAGCTGGTCAAGAATACAGATGAGTGCTCGGGGATTTGTTTGATCATGAACAATCAGGTCAATCAAAGCCAGCGTATCTTGTTGCCGCTGATAGCGTCCGCGATAAGTGATAGAACTATCAAAAAGGGTAAGCAGGCTATCGAATCCGCGAGGCGTGTAAACCGCAGCGTGTTGGAAAAACGCCTTTATCGTTGTGGTGAGAATAATCATGCGCTCGACGAGTCTTCCCGCCGTGAGCATATGCCAACCCAAATCTCGGGTCATGCGATCAGACTGAAAGCCTACCAGCGCCGCTAACTGAACGCCAACCGCGTCGAGTAACTCTATGGTGTCGATGGCCGGCCGGTTCGCCAGACTGATTGCTTTGCGTGCCTGCGCTCTCGTGTTGTTTTTTATAGCCCCATCTGTCCGGGACACCATCAGGTCAATACCCAGAGTTTTTTTCATGGCATGCGCGATTTCCGCATGCTCTGCAGGCAAGCGATCCCGGGCTGCTTTCAGGGTGAATTCAAGCAGATCGATATGATCAGTCAACCCGTTGTTACCGCGTAGTGTTAATCCCCGGATGAGCGTTTTACCCAAGAGCGCAGCTGATCGGGTCAGATCTGGGGATACAGAGGGGATCATGCCGTGCTGTTCAAGCAAATCACCGACTGTATCGTTGAGCACGGGCAGGCTATTTTGCTGGTCGGTACTCACAAGCACGAGCGCCTCTTTGGCTAGCCGCACCATTGACTCGCAGCGTTCGGTATAACGTCCCAGCCAAAAGAGGTTTTCTGCCGACCGACTCGATACCAATTGATTTGACTCTGTCCATCGTGGCAACTTGACTCTGCTCGGTAACATCGAATAGTCATCGACAGGCTGATCCGTCATGACCCAAGTATCAAGGGTGCTACCCCCACTTTGTATCGACACAACATGAGGATCAACCGCTGCGATGCGGGTCATGCCTCCCGGCAAGGCCTCCCAGCCACCGTTGCCGTCTGCAATCAAATAAATGCGCAACATGGCAGTGCGAGGCGTCAGCCCCTGGCCTGACCAGGTTGGCGCTTGTGAAAACGGCAAATAACTCTGAGTCGTGTATCGGTCTGGATCCAGATCAATGCGGTCGCGCAGATGTTGCAACTCTGGCGTGTCGAGCAAACTCGCGATGACCGGCGGAAAACCCTCTCTTCCGCTGGTACCAAAAGTCGGCTTGACAACCTGCGTATGCAAATCCTGCGAAATATCCTTCCAGGCAGCCCGCTCACCGCACCACCAGGTATACAAGGATGGCATCTTCAATGGCTCACCCAGGAGATACTCGGATATGGATGGCAAGAAGCCCTGTACGGCGGGCGACTCGATGAACCGTGTGCCGAGAGCATTTGCCAACACCACATTGCCTGCCCGCACTGCCTGTAACAAGCCCGGAACGCCCAGAGTCGAATCCGCTTTAAGTTCCAGCGGATCACAATATTCGTCATCCATACGCCTCAACAAGCCATGTATGCGCTGTAAGCCATGCATCGTTTTCAGATACAGCTTGTCATCGCGCACAGTCAGATCAGCCCCTTCGACTAAGGCTAGGCCGAGGTAACGTGCGAGGTAGGCGTGTTCAAAATACGTATCACTTGAGGGACCTGAGGTCAGCAACGCCAGTCGAGCACCACTACCGGCGATCGCGGAAGCCGCCGTCCGTATCGAGTGAAGCAACCGTTTGTAGCTAGAGGCCACATGCTGGATACGCATTTCGCGATAAGCCTCGGGAAACAGCCCCGACGTAATCAGTCTATTCTCAAGGGTATAACCGAGACCCGAGGGCGATTGGGTACGCTGCCTGACCACCCACCACCTGCCGTCAGGCCCCCGGGCAATATCGAAGGCGGCGACGTGCAGGTAGATACCCCCGAGTGGCTTGACGTCTTTCATGCTGCGCAGATAGCCTGGATGGCCAAAGATCAGTGCCGCGGGCAGATAGCCCGCTTTGATCAGGGTCTGTTCGCCGTAAATATCATGAAGCATCAGATCCAGTAACTTTGCCCGTTGCGCGAGCGCGCCAGCAATTGAACGCCATTCTGACGGGGTGATCAAAAGAGGCAAGGGATTCAAGGACCAGGGCCGCGTTTGCTCTTTATTGTCGGCAAATACGTTGTAGGTCACGCCATTTTGAGCGATCAGGCGCGCGATCGTCTCGGCACTTTCTGGAAGTTGCTCGAGGCCGTTTTGCCCAAGATACTGAAAAAATCTTTTCCAGTGTGGCCGCAGTCCATCTTGTAAATCCCGGCACTCATCAAAGTGGCCGGGTTTTACAGCAGCAGTCATCGCTAAAATATTTTTTATTAGCTCATCTTGACCATTGGCCTCAAGCTTTTCCGGGCCAAATTGAGAGGTCGATTCAAACGACATGTAAGTAGTACTGTTGAATTAGTTTCGTCTGAGGTCAAGTGTAAATGGAAATTCAATTCCCGTGGTTTGGTGTGTCAGTTGCAACGAACCAGGGGTATGTTGTAGCGGAAAGAACCTCGCCAATCGACGGCTTTCAGCTTCGAATGCGTTAATAGGAAGCGTGTCGTAATTGCGACCACCAGGATGAGTGACATGGTAGCGGCACCCCCCTAAAGAACGAGATAACCAGTTATCAACCACGTCAAAAGACAGCGGCGCATGAGCATCGATAGACGGATGCAAGGCTGAGGGTGGCGCCCAGGCCTTGTAGCGAACTCCGATCACGTACTCGCCTTCAATGCCCGTAGGCTGCAAGCTAGGCACTACGCCATTGACCGCAATCGCGTAGCGATTGTCTGTGTAGCCCGACACTTTGAGCTCAATTCGCTCAAGCGAAGAGTCAACATAGCGGACTGTGCCACCAGCAGACCCTTCTTCACCCATCACATGCCAAGGTTCGAGGGCTGTCCGCAAGGATAAACGCATCCCCCGAATGTCGACATGTCCAATAGCGGGAAAACGGAACTCCATGTGTGGCTCAAACCAGGAACGATCAAATTTGAAACCAGCGCGTCCCAGCTCGGTCAGCACATCTTCAAAATCCATCATGACGAATGTCGGTAATAAAAATCTGTCGTGCAGTTGAGTTCCCCACCGAGTCAACCTCGTTTTGGAGGCAGGCTGATAGGGAGTTTTCCAGAACCAGGCCACCAGCGCACGGATTAATAGCTGCTGCACCAGACTCATCCTCGCATGAGGCGGCATTTCGAACCCGCGCAACTCAAGCAAACCGAGACGACCTGTAGGCCCATCTGGTGAATACAGCTTGTCGATACTGAACTCCGCCCGATGGGTGTTGCCTGTCACATCCGTCAAAATATTACGCAGTGCGCGATCAACCATCCACGGTGGGCAATGCCCTTGCGTCTCTAACTGGCGTTCAATTTCACTTAACGCGATTTCAAGCTCATAGACTTGATCGTTGCGCGCTTCATCCACCCGCGGAGATTGGCTGGTCGGGCCGATGAACAAACCCGAGAACAAGTAAGACATCGACGGGTGATTGTGCCAAAAAGCAAGCAGGCTACCGAGCACATCCGGGCGTCTCAAAAAGGGACTATCGGCCGTCGTTGCACCACCCATGACAAAATGGTTGCCACCGCCTGTGCCGGTATGGCGACCATCGTTCATGAATTTTTCGGTGCTCAGTTTCGTTTGATGAGCTGCCTCATACAGAAACTCAGTGTTCGCAACCAATTCGTCCCAACTGTTTGCAGGATGAATATTGACCTCAATGACACCCGGATCAGGCGTGACCTGTAAAACAGTCAACCGGGGATCGCGCGGTGGTGGATAGCCTTCGATCACAATCTTGAACTTCAGCGCCGCCGCCGTATCTTCAACGGCGCTCAGCAGCGCGAGATAATCCTCAAGTGCGGTTAGTGGTGGCATGAACACGTAAAGGACAGCATTCGCGCTGCCTTCAAACTCGATCGTCGGGCCATTGGCTCGTTTAGGGTTGCGAACCTCAACAACCAACGCGGTTCTAATCAATCCCGGCAAGGACTCGCGCTTCTGAGGCGCACGAGTCGGCGTATCAGTCAGCGAAGCGGCGGTGACCGTTGTGTTGCCTTGAACATTCAGTTTCGCCGTTGCTGCATTGACACCAAGAGCCGCGCCGTCCCGAGCAGAATATTGTCGCTTCAACTCGGTCAGCGCTGGCAACGCTGCTCGCGGTGCGTAAGGATCCTGATCATAGGACCGCCATTGATCGTTAGCAGTGGCCCAAGGCAAAGAGTCGAGGGGCAACCGGTAACCCATGGCCGAATCACCCGGGATCAGGTACATCCGATCGTCGCGAAAAAACCAGGGGCCCGAGCGCCACTTGCTGGATCCCGGGATGTCGACTTCAGGCAGCACTTGCAGGGGCAAGGCATAGCCCACCGGAGCATCAAGTTTCTGCTCAAAAACCCGACGTAGCCGGGCCCTCTCCATCTCATCATCAAGTTTAGACTCGAACGGATCAACGTTGACCGCTAGTTTTCGCTCACGCCAGAGATAGTAAAAAACGTCCTCAAACCCAGTCTTGATGAAGGCGCTAGACACACCCAGCTTATCAGTCAACAAACGGATGAATTTTTCAGCATCGGCCTGGGTGTAATGATGCGGCTCTCTTTCATCGGCAAACAGGGTCGGATCGGCCCAGCATGGCTTACCGTCTTTTCGCCAATACGCAGATAATGACCAGCGCGGTAACTGTTCACCGGGATACCATTTGCCTTGACCAAAATGCAAAAAGCCACCCACTGCATAACGCGCTTGAAGCTTCTTCAGTAACTCGGTACCCAGGCCTCGCTTGGTAGGGCCCAGAGCGTCGATATTCCATTCAGCACCGTCGCGATCAAGCGCTGACACAAAAGTCGGCTCTCCTCCCATCGTCAATCGGACATCCATGCCTGCGAGCGAATGATCCACTTTCTGACCGAGGTTAACGATGCTGCTCCATTCGTTCTCCTCGTAGGGCTTGGTCACCCGGGCAGACTCATGCACCCTCTTAACCGACATCAGGTGGTCGAATTCAACCTCGCACTCATCGAGCCCACCTGACACTGGAGCAGCTGAGGATGGCTCTGGTGTGCAGGCAATGGGGATATGGCCTTCGCCCGCAAGCAAACCCGACGTGGGGTCCAGACCAACCCATCCGGCACCAGGCAGATACACCTCGCACCACGCATGCAGGTCGGTAAAATCTGTTTGCGCACCACTGGGACCATCAACGGCCTCGACATCAGCCTTGAGCTGAATCAGGTATCCAGAGACAAAACGTGCCGCCAGGCCAAAGTGTCTCAGAATCTGCACAAGCAACCAGGCTGAGTCCCTGCAAGACCCTGAGGCGAGCTCAAGCGTCTCTTCCGGCTCCTGAACACCGGGCTCCAGCCGAACGGTGTAATCGACCTGATCGCGCAAACGTGTATTCAAGTCAACCAGAAAATCGATCGTACGCAGTTTGTCGTACTTAACCTTCGCAAGAAACTTGGCCAACAAAGGGCCTGCCTCCTGAACGCGCAGGTAAGGCGCCAAATCATCGGCGAGTGCGAGGTCGTATGTAAAGGGAAACTGCTCAGCATCCGCTTCGAGAAAGAAATCGAAAGGGTTGTAAACAGACATCTCGGCAACCAGATCAACCGTAATCTTGAATTCCCGCGTGCGGGCCGGGAACATCAACCGCGCTTGATAATTCGAGAAGGGATCCTGCTGCCAGTTGATGAAATGCTCGTTTGGCTCTACACGCATCGAGTACGACAGTATCTTGGTTCGACAATGCGGTGCTGGGCGCAGGCGAACGACCTGCGGCCCCAGATTCACGAGCCGATCATATTGATAAGTTGTAACGTGATGGAGTGCGACGTGGATGGCCATGATCTCAATACTGCACTTTTTAGGTGCATAAAAGGTTAATTTCAATCCTCGTTCTTATACTAACTTCATTAGATCTCGAAGATATTGCCGAATTGAGATATATTTTTGTAAAAGCGAGCTTGTGTCGTTTTTATTAAAGGTATCTGCATGCAACAACGAGTAGCCGCTTTTGACGAAATGATGAGTGATGCTGGGTTGACCGATGCAGTTGGTGGCATCGCAAACGCTCACCCACGGGCACATTACAAAGCCTTCGCTGCCTGGCTGGCGCAACAACCCGATCACGTATTGAATGCGCGGCGAGAAGAGGCTGAGCTTATTTTTCGCCGGGTTGGCATCACGTTCGCGGTCTATGGCGACAATGACGGTACCGAGCGCACCATCCCCTTCGATATTGTGCCGAGAGTATTCCCGGCCAACGAATGGTCGCTTCTTGAAAAAGGCCTGATCCAGCGCGTTCGCGCGCTGAACATGTTTTTGCACGATGTTTATCACGATCAAAAAATTCTGAAAGCGGGCATCGTACCGGCCGAGCAAGTGCTCAACAATGCTCAGTTTCGGCCTGAAATGAAAGGCGTCAAAGTACCTCTCGACATCTATGCACACATCGCTGGTATTGATCTGGTGCGTGCCAACTATGGCGAGTCCTCAGGCCAGTTCTTTGTGCTCGAAGACAATCTGCGTGTGCCGTCGGGCGTGTCGTACATGCTTGAAAATCGCAAGATGATGATGCGGTTGTTTCCCGAGCTGTTTTCACACCATCGCGTAGCGCCCGTTGCTCATTATCCGGACTTGCTCCTTGAGGCACTGCGCCATGCGACGCCCTCGCACACCAATATGCCCAACGTGGTTGTGCTGACACCCGGGATGTATAACTCAGCGTATTTCGAACACGCGTTTCTTGCTCAGCAAATGGGTGTAGAACTGGTCGAGGGCAAAGACCTTTTCGTGGACGACGACGTGCTGTATATGCGCACCACGCAAGGGCCACGCAGAGTAGATGTCATTTACCGACGCGTCGACGATGACTTTCTTGACCCGGAGTCCTTCAAAGCAGACTCGACGCTTGGGGCTGCTGGCCTGTTGCGCGCGTATCGGGCTGGCAACGTGGCGATCTGCAATGCGATTGGCACAGGGGTGGCGGACGATAAGTCCATCTACCCTTACGTTCCGGACATGATCAAATTTTATTTGAGCGAAGAGCCGCTGATCGCAAACGTTCCCACTTATCTGTGCCGTAAATCCTCAGAACTCGATTACGTGCTCAACAACATGGCTCAACTAGTCGTGAAAGAGGTACACGGTGCAGGTGGCTACGGCATGCTGGTCGGCCCTGCATCGACAAAAGCCGAGATCGAAGACTTCAAAATAAGAGTCAAAGCCAACCCGAGCAACTACATCGCGCAACCAACCCTTGCGCTATCGACCTGTCCAACTTTTGTTGATGCCGGTATCGCTCCTCGCCACGTTGATCTGCGACCTTTCGTCTTGTCTGGCAATCACATCCGCATGGTGCCTGGCGGGCTGACCCGCGTCGCCCTGAAAGAGGGCTCTCTCGTCGTGAACTCATCGCAAGGTGGCGGCACTAAAGACACCTGGATTCTTGAGGAATAAGGCTCAACATCATGCTATCAAGAACCGCCGATCACGTTTACTGGATGTCGCGTTACACCGAACGCGCCGAAAACACCGCACGCATGCTGGACGTCAATTATCAGATGTCCCTTTTGCCTCAATCGGAAGAGGCGACCGAACACGCCTGGCGAGCGATGCTAGAGATCTCGGAGCTCAGCACGCAGTACAACTCCGAGCAATCGAAATTTCTGCCCGCTCCTGTCATCGCCTTCATGGTGAGTGATATGGATAATCCTTCGTCAATTATGCGCTGCCTGCAAGCCGCCCGCGAAAACGCTCGCGCCGTTCGTGGCTCGATTACGACCGAGCTTTGGGAGACCATCAACACCACATGGCTAGAAGCGCAACGAATGATCCGTGATGAAGCACTCACACGGGCACCCGCAGATTTCTTTGACTGGGTTAAGTTTCGCTCGCATCTGACGCGTGGGGTACACAACGGCACCATGATGCGCAACGAAGTGTATGACTTCAGTCAACTCGGTACATTTCTTGAGCGAGCTGACAACACCGCGCGTCTGCTTGATGTCAAATTTTTAGCCGCAACGAAATACCGTCACGAGGACCCCAACGCAGTAGATGATTTCTATTACTGGACGGCGATCCTGCGCTCTGTGTCTGCCTTTGAAAACTACCGCAGCCACTACAAGGACGTAATTACCCCTGAACGCATCGCTCAGCTACTGATTCTTAACCCAAGCATGCCACGCTCTTTAGCTGCCAGTGTTCAAGAGGTATGCGAGACCCTTGTTCGCGTTCGTAACCGGCAATCGGGTGGCACGCAGCTAGCCGCCTTCGGTTTGTTATCCGAACTGCAAGATTCCGTTATCGAAGAAATCCTGCAAAAAGGGCTTCATCTCTATTTGACTGAGTTTCTTGATCGCATCAATCGAATCGGCAGTGGCATCAGCCGGGATTTCCTGATGCCCTTGATTGAGCAGACCCAAACGCAACAGTAAGCACTGGTTAAATCCGTTGGGTTAGCGTCGCTAGCGTATAATGCCTGCACGACACAACGTTCCAGTCCTCGTGTCTCGCTAAGCCCCGATTCTGTGGGCGATCGCCTCAAAGGCGTTTTACTCCCTGTTCGTCTACCCCGATTGGAGCCTGCGGCAACCCCGTAGGCCGGTATGACGATGGAGCACTTTTCTTGTCTACTTCTACTACATTCGCCGATCTCGGATTGGCCGATTCCCTCATGCGTGCCATTGCCGATGTCGGCTACACCACGCCCACCCCTATTCAAGCACAGGCCATCCCCCGTGTCCTGGAAGGCCGTGACCTGCTCGCCGCTGCACAGACTGGTACTGGCAAAACTGCCGGCTTCACGCTGCCCATTCTTCATCTCTTACTGTCCAAACCAGCCGAGTTGCGCAAGCCTGGTCGCCCACGTTGCCTAATCCTGACACCGACTCGCGAGCTAACCGCTCAAGTTGAAGAATCCGTTAAAACCTATGGTGTACACACCAATATTTCATCCATGGTGATGTTTGGTGGCGTCAACATCAATCCCCAGATCAATGCATTACGCAAACCGCTCGACATACTCGTTGCAACCCCTGGTCGCCTTCTCGATCATTGCGGCCAAAGAACCGTTGACTTGTCCGGTGTTGAAATCCTGGTGCTCGACGAAGCCGATCGCATGCTGGATATGGGCTTTATTCGCGACATTCGCAAAATCCTGGCCTTGTTGCCTCGCCAGCGACAGAATTTGCTCTTCTCGGCAACGTTCTCCGACGAAATTCGCGAGCTATCCAAAGGCGTTTTACGTGACGCAATTGAAGTATCGGTCGCCGCCCGCAACACAACAGTCGAGCGCATCGATCAAAGTGCGCACATGGTGCCGCAAGCGCACAAGCGCGACGTGCTCAGCCATATCATTCGGGAAAGCGGCTGGCATCAAGTGCTGGTTTTCACTAGAACCAAGCATGGCGCCAACCGCCTTGCAGAGAAACTCGTTAAAGACGGCCTGAAATCGGCTGCGATTCATGGCAACAAGAGCCAAGCCGCACGAACGCGCGCCCTCGATGACTTCAAAACAGGCAAGGTATCCGTGCTGGTTGCGACCGATATTGCAGCGCGCGGCATCGACATTGACCAGCTTCCGCAGGTCGTCAACTTCGAATTGCCTAATGTGCCTGAAGACTACGTACACCGCATTGGTCGCACCGCGCGCGCTGGTGCAAATGGCTCAGCCTTGTCCTTGATTGATAACGATGAGCTCAAGTATCTGCGCGATATTGAGCGGTTGATTAAACGCAAGATCACGGTTTTACCTGCCCCAACCGGCTGGACCGCCTCACCTCCTTCGGCGCACGGTGCTGACGACGACGAACGGGCAGCTGGCCGACGCGAGGCACCTCGCCGCCCAAGACCCCAAGGTAACGCCTCTGCAAACGGAAATCGCCCGGCTGCGGCTCCCGGACGATCTGGCCCTCCACGTGCCCGCTCTGGCTCCCCCTCTGGTCGACCTGGTCCTGGTTCTTCAACCGGTGCAGGTGGACAAGCGAACCGAGCCCGTCGTCCTTCCCCTTTGAGTAAATAACCCGTCTAAAATCTCGCGCCATGAGTATCCAAACTGAAGTCGCACGGCGTCGCACATTCGCCATCATCTCGCACCCCGATGCGGGTAAAACCACCCTCACCGAAAAGCTTTTGCTTTTCGCGGGTGCCATTCAAATTGCCGGTAGTGTGAAGGCGCGAAAAGCGTCAAGGCACGCGTCTTCAGACTGGATGGAAATCGAGAAGCAGCGGGGTATTTCCGTTGCGTCATCCGTGATGCAAATGGAATACCGCGACTGTGTCATCAACTTGCTTGATACGCCAGGTCACCAGGACTTCTCTGAGGATACTTATCGCGTGCTCACTGCGGTTGATGCGGCGCTGATGGTCATTGACGCCGCTAACGGTGTTGAGCCGCAAACTATTCGCTTGCTGCAGGTATGTCGGGCACGCAATACGCCCATCATCACCTTTATTAACAAGATGGATCGCGAGGTAAAAGAACCTCTTGATCTGCTAGCCGAGATCGAAGATCACATCGGTATGGATGCGGTCCCTATGTCTTGGCCGGTTGGAATGGGTAAAGCCTTTGGGGGGGTCTTCGATATCGCCCGCGACAAAATGCGTCTGTTTCGCCCCGGGCAAGAACGTCGCGATGACAGCAAAGACGATGTCATCGATGGCCTGGATAATCCTGAAATCGCAAAACGATTCGGTGACGCGTTTACGAGCGCAAAAAACGATATCGAACTCATTCAAGCCGCATCGCCCGTTTTTGATCGGGCCGAGTTTCTAGCGGGCCGTCAAACGCCAGTTTTCTTTGGCTCCGCCATCAATAATTTTGGCGTGCAAGAAGTCTTGGATGCCCTGGTAGAACAAGCCCCGCCGCCTGGGGCGAGAACAGCCATGGAAAGACAGGTCAATCCCGAGGAGCCAAAATTCACGGGCGTCGTTTTCAAGGTACAAGCCAATATGGATCCCGCGCATCGGGATCGCGTTGCGTTTGTGCGAGTGAGTTCTGGCAAATTTAATCGCGGTATGCGTTTAAAAGTGTCGCGCAACGGTAAAGAAATTCGTCCTAATAATGTGGTGTCATTTTTGTCGCAACGCCGTGAACTCGTCGACGAAGCTTACGCTGGCGATGTGATTGGCATACCCAACCATGGCATCTTGCATCTCGGCGACGTTTTAACGGAAGGCGAATCCTTGCATTTCACCGGTCTACCTTTTTTTGCTCCCGAGCTTTTTCAAGCTGTGGAAGTCAAAGACCCCCTGCGCATCAAGCAATTACGGACAGGTCTGGCTCAGCTAGGCGAAGAAGGCGCAATCCAGGTATTTCGTCCCATTGCTGCCGGTGGAGCACTACTTCTGGGTGCTGTGGGTCAACTGCAGTTTGAAGTCGTCGCGCATCGTCTCGCCGCCGAATATGGCTGTGAGGCCCGAATGATGGCCTCTCGTTACAGCATGGCAAGGTGGATCACTGCTGAAGACCCTAAAGAACTGCGCAAATTTATCGACGCTAATGCTTCTCATATCGCCTATGATGTTGTCGAAGCGCCTGCGTTCTTGGTGACCTCAGGCGCGCAACTTCGCGTTGCAGAAGAGCGCTATCCCGCTATTCGCTTTCATGCAATGCGCGAACACGGTGCAGCCCCATCCGCTGCGCATTAACTGAGACGAAAGACCATGTCATGGCGCGTGTTGATCGGTTTTCTGGTGATTGTCGGCATTGGCTGCTGGCAAGGTGGCATCAGGCTGGGTGAGTGGCTTGTCAACAAAGCACCCGCAAGCATTTCAGCTGGCAACGACGCAAAAAACCAGGCCGCGCTGGACGATAAAAACAAGCTGACACTGGCGCAACCACCGCAGCCGCGCATTGACGGCACACTTGGCGTGCCAAAAGAAATCCCGCCCGTCGAGTGGTCTATCTTGGCGATGAGTGTGGACGGAATCGTGCGTGACCCTGATGAGATGATTCGCATCGATATCCCGAAAGCAGAAGCCGACATGCCAAGGCAAGAATTATCGACCGGTGGCAGTCAATTGCCGCAAGGCCCTGCAGATATTGTCACGATCGATGCCCCTCGGGCATCAAATCAGCCTCCGGTGATCATCGCTAACATTCCGAGTACCCCCGCGACACCTGCGATACCGGCAACTCCAGCAATACCAGCCCGGCCTGCAGAACCTCTCAAGCCGGCAATGCCCAGCAATGCGGCGATTGGATGGCAGCAAGCGCTCAAAAACGATCTGGATCAATGCAATAGGCTCAGATTCCTTGACCGTCCGCGTTGCATAGAACAAGCGCAACGCAAATTCTGCGAACCAAACCGCGCATGGGGTCGCACTGCTAATTGCCCGGATATTGCCGGAACACCAAACCGCACAGCAGGCGGTTAGACAACAGCCTTAGTTGGCCTGCGCCTGGGATCTTCTCAACGTAGCTGTGGGAATGCGCAATAGCTCACGATACTTGGCCACCGTGCGCCGCGCGACTGTAATACCGTCTTTACCCAGCAGCGTAACCAATTGACTATCCGACAGAGGCTTGCGCCTGTCTTCCGCTGTGATTAACGTCTTGATCCGAGTTTGAATCGACGTCGCCGACGTTGCTTCACGCCCCTCTGTTGAGGCCAACCCCGCACTGAAAAAGCGTTTTAACTCAACGGTGCCGAAAGGCGTAAGAATATATTTTTGCGTCGTAGCTCGTGAGATCGTGGACTCGTGCATCCCAAGCTCAGCAGCGATATCTTTCAGAGTTAAAGGTCTGATGGCTTGCCAACCGCTAAAGAAAAACGCTTGTTGATAGCTGACGATGATCTCAGCAACCCGGCGGATCGTATCAAAGCGTTGCACCACGTTTCTAATCAACCATCTGGCTTCTTGCAACTTTCCGTGAAGATCAGCGTTCGAACCCGATCGCGCGGTACCAAGCGCCTTTGCGTACAGTTCATTAATGCGCAACTTGGGCATCACTGCGTCATTTAGAAACACCCGCCAGCCCTCGTCCGTTTTACGAACAATCACGTCAGGGACGGCGAACTCTGCTGCCGGACGGGTCCAATTAGAGGCTGGTCTTGGGTTTAACTTCAGAATCAGCGCGTGAGCCATCTTAAGTTGCGCCGCGTCGCAGCCCATCATTTCTCGTAACTTGACCATGTTGCCAGTCGCAAGAGTAGGTAAGCCTGTGCGACACACCTCGCGCGCCAATGCGACTATTTTCTGATCCCGGGCCTCGGGCAATTGATCCAGATCTGCATATTGAAGCTGTAATTCCAGGCACTCTGAAAGATCGCGAGCACCAATGCCGGGCGGGTCAAACGAGTGCAAGAGGTTTAACGCAACGACAAAATCATCAACCGTCAAACCAAGAGCAGGATCCATCCACGTGACGATCTCCTCCACTGGGGATGCAAGCAAACCGTCATCGTTCAATTCTTCAATCAGTATCTCGACTAGCGCTGCATCTCGCGTCGAAAAACGCGTGGTGTTCAACTGATCCAGCAAATGGTCACGCAAACTGCCTTGCACTGCCGTTTCTGGCCTGACATCTTGATCATCATCGCTCGAGTCGCGTGCAGACTTAAAGTCTACGGACAATGTCGTCGAACCGTAATCCGAGTCGTCGTTCTGCGGTTCTGATGCAACAGCGTTCACTTCACTGCTTTGGCCATTATCAATCTGTGTAACAGCTGTCTCGTAGTGGTTGAGGGTAGGACCTACTTCACCAGATATAGGCTTTTCGCCAGTGCCGAGGTCCTGGTTCTGCGACTCCAGGAGCGGGTTTTCTGCCAACGCACGTGCCACTTCAGCTTCGAGATCAAGAGTAGACAACTGCAAAATCCGCAAAGATTGTTGCAGTGCTGGGGTCAACGTCAGTTGCTGCCCTGTCCTTAGTTCAAGTAGTTGTCGGCTCATATATATAATATTGTGCATGATCATCCCGCCTAGTGCCAAAAATCGCCGTCAGGACTCTCGTTTATTGCAAAATATCTGCATAAGACTGGCGTGGCTGCCTGTTTTGATCAGGGTCTTGGTCGTCAGCGTTGTTGCTGGCGCTTGGTACATGGTCTGCGTTAATGTTCTCAAAAGAACAGATGGTTTGCGCTATGAGAGCTTCAACTGGCTCAGCATTCTCGGGCCACAGGCGCTTGATTTTCTGACTCGCATCAATTGGTATATCTGGGCAGTGTTACTGCTCATCATCAGTTTATTCATTCTGGGTGGGATCAGAAGCTACCTGATTCAAAGCATGGCGACCGGGCGCCACGCGCTGGTACCGCTTGAAATGATCCAGGAATTATCCGAGCGGCTTTCACCTGAAGCACTTGATGTACTGCGATGGGTCTGGAAAGACAAAGAAGTGCCGATTAACTACGGCAATATGCGGATGACTTTAAGGCAACTTCGGTCGGGCCGCGCGGGAAAACTCGCGCTTGCTCGTGCGCAAAAGGCAGTAATTGATGCAGCACTTGCAGCCGCTTCCACTGCGGATGCCGAGCCAGAAGAGACGCCTAGCCAGACATCGCGACCCCGACCACTCTAGTGGTTTGAGTTTGCATTTCTCTTCAATTTATGTTCGACTTACGGAATGGACACAATTTTTACGACTAATCCTCGTAACCTCCCTGCAACAACAACCCGTCTCGACCTCAGTGTTGGGCGCGCTTGTTCGTTCGCCGTGTCTGGCAAGCTACATACCCTTGGGCTTTCGCTACTACTAGCGATCGGTTGCCGGGCCTAGCGTCCCGTGGCAGTCCGGCAGCCATCCGCCACCCACTGATTCAAAGCCTGGCGCAATCCAGTCAGGTCAACATGCTAAAAAGTAATAAAGTCTCTTGGGTTCAAGCTTAAAGAGATATTTGTCATGATTCGAGGTCACTATGCTTTCCAACCCAGCAAGTAAATACGTTCCGTTCAAACCCTTCGAACACGATTTTGTTGAGAGAACTTGGCCAACCAAGCGCATCACTCACCCCCCGATCTGGATGAGTACTGATCTGCGGGACGGCAATCAGTCGCTGATTGAACCGATGAGCGTCGAGCGCAAATTGCGTTTCTTTGACATGCTCATCAAAATCGGTTTCAAAGAAATCGAGGTTGGCTTCCCCTCAGCCTCGCAAACCGATTTTGATTTTGTCCGCAAATTAGTCGATGACAAACTGATCCCTGAAGACGTCACTATCATTGCGTTGACCCAAGCACGTCCCGAGTTGATCGCGCGCACCGTGGAGTCTGCCGCCGGTGCGAAACGAGCCATGATCCATTTGTATAACGCTTGCGCACCGGGCTTTCGCCGCATCGTGTTCAACATGAACCGCGACGAAGTCAAACAAGTCGCCATTGACGGCACGCGCTGCGTCATGACCGAGATGGCCAAATACCCACAGACCGACTGGCTGTATGAATACAGCCCAGAGGTCTTCAGTACGACTGAACCTGACTTCGCGCTCGAGGTCTGCAATGCAGTCACTGAAGTATGGCAGCCAACACCTGAGAAAAAAATCGTCTACAACTTGCCTGCGACGATCGAGGCGACAACACCCAACATGTATGCCGATCAAATCGAATACATGCACAAGAACCTGAACTGCCGCGACAGCGTCATCGTCAGTCTGCACCCTCACAATGATCGTGGCACTGCGGTTGCCGCTGCCGAGCTCGGTTTGATGGCGGGTGCAGATCGTGTCGAGGGCTGCTTATTCGGTAGTGGTGAACGCACTGGTAACGTCGATCTGGTGACCTTGGCGTTGAACCTTTATACGCAAGGTATCCACCCTGGTCTTGATTTTTCGGATATTGATGAAGTAAGGCGCTGTGTTGAGTATTGCAATCAGTTACCCGTCCACCCACGGCATCCCTACGTGGGTGATTTGGTGTTTACAGCGTTCTCCGGCTCGCATCAGGATGCGATTAAAAAAGGCTTTGCTGTCCAAGATCCAAATGGTGTCTGGGAAGTCCCTTACCTGCCTATCGACCCCGCCGACCTGGGTCGCAGTTACGACGCTGTGATTCGTGTCAACAGTCAGTCTGGCAAAGGCGGCGTGTCCTACTTGCTTGAACAAGAGCATGGCTTGGTCTTACCTCGTCGATTACAAATCGAATTCAGTCGCGCCATTCAGCGAGTGACTGACGAGACCGGTCGCGAAGTGACAGCAGATGATGTGTATTCGGTATTCAAGTCAGAATATCTGACCTTGAATAAACCCTGGCGCCTGATCAAGCACAGTATCACCGGCAACCCAACGGCTGCCGCGGGCCAAAGCTTTACGATCGAAGCAGAATTTGACGTGGGTGGTGACCGCCGTACCTTGACTGGCAGTGGTGACGGTGCGATCTCTGCCTTTGTGGATTGTCTGGGCGTACCGGTCCGTATTGTTGACTATCACGAGCACGCTATTGGCACAGGTACCGATACTCGGGCAGCTTGCTATGTTGAAGCGCGTATCGATGATGGCAATACCGGTTTTGGTGTTGGGATCGATCGGGACATCGTGACAGCGTCGTTTAACGCGGTGTTAAGTGCCGTTAATCGTCACCTGAACGCCAACTAGTCATTGACGTGGTGCTAAGCGTCTGAAAGCTCAGGTCCCTAACGCTGTCAATTCGGCCTCTTCAAATCCCGCAGCACGTCGTGCTTCGAGATTGAAGGGGCCTTTTAATGTGGGTGCGCGATACGTATGCGACAAATCACGGTAGGTGGTAATGGGATCCAGTCCACGCTGATTACACACATGGCGATACCATTTGTTGCCGATCGCTACGTGCCCGATTTCATCTCGCAAAATGATATCCACAATACTTGCCGCGACTTTGTCTCCGCCGCTCGCTAACTTGTGGCGTACAAGGGGTGAAGCGTCTAAGCCTCTTGCCTCCAGGGTCCGTGGCACAAGCGCAAGTCTTGCTAACACATCGTCTTGCGTACGTTCGGCCATTTCCCACAAGCCATCGTGACAGGCAAAATCCCCATAGGTGTAACCCAGACGCTCAAGATGTTCATTGAGCAAACTGAAGTGCAGAGACTCCTCCTGCGCAACCGTAAGCCAGTCCCGATAGAATTCCTCGGGCATCCCGGCAAATCGCCAAAGTACATCCAGTGCCAGATTAATTGCGTTGAATTCAATATGAGCAAGAGAATGGATCAAGCCCGCTCTGCCCTCGAGCGTATTGACGCTTCGTTGTGGTAATTCACTCGGCGCTACTAATCGCAAGGCTGGTCGTCCTGGGATGCCCTCACTCGCGACTAAACTTGCCTTAAAATCAATCGGACTTGTACCGTCGATGCGCGACAAGATATGCGCCTTGCCCTGCCAGTCGCTCTGTTTAAGCGCCTCAAGCGCAAGGTGTCTAAGCTCATTCTTCATGTCCCCATCTTACTCATATTTTTGTGAACAAACCTACCATGTCAGTTCAACTTGTCACCAAGCTCAGTAGCATCCCCTTTGCAGCGTTCGTCCCGGGCGTGCTGGGTCTCCTCCCCTTTTGGTTTTTTGCGATTGCCTCGAATCACGATATCGGGCTTGACCCAATTACTGCTTTGCTAGCTCTGCTCGGCTATGCCGCCGTAATCCTGAGTTTTGTCGGCGCAATATGGTGGGGCATTGCTGCGCAGATGGCGGCTGGCACACAAAGAAACGCCATGTTTCTGTGGTCGGTCTTCCCGGCCCTGATCGGATGGTTCGCGATGGTGGTTACGCCGGATGTTGGCTTGGTCATGTTAATGACCGGTCTTGGTCTTCAGTGGTTACTCGACCTGATGCTTCACAAACGCCTGCCGCCCTTGATCAGCACGTGGATGCTTCAGTTACGCACCTTGCTGACGATAGGCGCTTGCAGTGCGCTTGTATATGGCTGGTATGGTTTACAGCACGCAATCAAGCTCGCCAGCTAGCTATGGTTTCCCGGTCGCTTTTGTTCTGGTTTTCTTCTTTGGCAAGGCAAGCATGGTTCCTCGGCAATCGGCCGCACCGCAACGACAGGCGTATTGCCCTTTCAACGTCTTGGTCAACTTTTCGTCGATGACTAAGCCATAGTCATAATTCAATTCTTCGCCGCGGGCGATATCTCTTTTGGCTTCAATGTAGACCCGCTTACCGCCCTTGCCCTCACTACTTTCACAATTGGGGTTGCACGAGTGGTTGATCCACCGGGCGTCATTACCGTGGTCATTACCGTCAATCACTTTGCCCGAGCTAAGTGAAAAAAAGAAGGTGTGAAATGGGTCATCAGGATTGGTTGGGTGCCGACGATCTGCTTCTTTAGCACTGATCGTCGCGCCGAGATACTCGATAATTCGAGTTCCCGCCGGAATCTTCCGAGCAGCGAATACGCCACTGCCATGAACTTTAGATCGACGCACGACGTGCCAGGGCTTTTCAGTTTTGCTCATGACTCAGATGCATCGGTCAGCTTTGTAGGGGTAAATAGGTTTAGTCTTTTTTGACTGCAAAACAGTGTTGCAATTCAGGAAACTTCGATGATCGTACCTCATCGGCATAACGTTCGACAGCCTGACGCATTTCATTTTCAAGATTGGCATAACGCTTTACGAATTTGGGTACTCGCGAGCCGCTCAGGCCGAGCATATCCTCAGTCACCAAAATTTGTCCGTCACAAGAAACTGAGGCACCAATACCGATGGTCAAGGCAGATACTGCAGAGCTGATGCTGGCGGCCACAGCTTCAGCTAAACCTTCGAGCACAACGCCGAAAGCACCTGCGGCCTCGAGTGCCTTTGCGTCGTCCATCACCCGCTTGGCAGACTCGTCTGTGCGACCCTGGGCGAGATAGCCGCCCATCGTGTTCACATATTGCGGCATCAACCCGATATGCGCCAGCACTGGTATCCCGCGAGCAACCAGATACTCGACTGTCGATGCCATCACCGAGCCGCCTTCAAGCTTGACGGCGTCGGCACCATGCTCAAGCAGATAGGCTGCGCTTCTGAATGCTTGGGCAGGTGACTCCTGGTAGCTCCCAAAGGGCATATCTGCAATTACACAAGCCCTCGCTGTACCTCTGACGACCGCAGCCGTATGCTGCGCAATCTGCTCAAGCGTGATCGACAAGGTATTCGGCAACCCATACGCCACCATCGCCGTCGAATCGCCAATCAGAATAAAGTCTACATAGTCATCCAGAATCCGGGCCGTCGATACATTGTGCGCAGTCAACGCCACCACTTTTCGATGACCCTTGCATGCCACAAGTTGCGGCACAGTCATACGCTTGATGTCTTTGTGTACGCTCAATTGTTCAGCCCTTTTTATTCGTCACTTGCAGCTGTTTTGGTTGTTTTAGTCGCTTTTTTTGCTGCCGTTTTCGTTGTTTTCTTGACCGCTTTTTTCGCAGCTGCTTTTTTAGCTGCTACCTTCTTGGGTGTTGCCACTTTAGTCGCAGTTTTAGTTGCAGTCTTGGTTGCTGTTTTGGTTGCCGTTTTGCCAGCTGTCTTTTTGACGGTTTTAGCTGCGACCTTTTTGGCAGCCGCACCGCCCGCCGTTTTACGGGCTGGTCTATCGGGTCTAGCCTCAAATTCGAAGCTCACCTTCCCGTCAACCCCGCGCGACAAATATGCCTTGAACTTACGGTTCGTCCGGCTCGAGACGAAACCCTCGAGCAAATCAGTCTTGCCAGTTTCAAGGAGCTTGCTCATTTGTTCTGCGCTGACTTCTTGCTGCAGAATGACCTTGCCCGACTTGAAGTCACAAGTGCGCGCTGGCCCAACCGCTTTTTCACACAAATAACTCATCCCATGCTCAAACACCCGAGCGCTACATTTGGGACAGGTACCAAGCGGTTGATGGCCTGAGAAATCCACTGGCTCGGCATTTTCATCGTCATTCTGGCCAAAATCAAACGCCAGTTTGCACTCACTATCCAGGGTCAGGATAGCGGCAAATGGTCGACCCATTTTGCTGATAAAACCTTGCATCGGACCAATCTGCCTGTCACGCAACAGCGCCTCAACTTCGGCGGGTTCGAAAGTGCGACCACCGGGATGCTTACTGATTGAGAAGTCACATTGCGTGCAGGCGTAACGCCGATAGTTCTCTTTCACGACCGCAGCACACTTAGGGCAGGGCGTAGTCAAGGTAATGTAGTCACCAGGCACGGTATCGCGGTCATATTCTTTGGCGCGCTTAACGATGACTTGGGTCATCTGGGCAATTTCGCGCATGAAGACCTCGCGCGCCAGTTGTCCCTGCTCCATTTGCTTGAGCTTGTGCTCCCATTCACCTGTCAGTTCAGGAGAGGTAAGTTCCTGAACATCCAGGCCTTTCAGCAATGTCATCAGCTGGCGTGTTTTAGCGGTAGGCACCAAATCCCGGCCCTCGCGTCGCAGGTATACCTCGTTGATCAGGCCTTCGATAATCGAGGCGCGCGTCGCTGGCGTACCCAAGCCTCGCTCAGACATTGCCTCTCTCAATTCGTCATCTTCAATATCCTTGCCGGCTTTTTCCATTGCCGACAACAGAGTACCTTCGTTATAGCGAGCTGGGGGTTTGGTCACCAAGGCGACGACATCGATTGCTTCGGTGCGAACATTTTCCTTGTCCGCAACTGCAACCAGGTTAGCGTCTTCTTCCTGCGCTTCCTTGCCATAGACCTCAAGCCAGCCCGGGGAGGTCAACACTTTGCCTTTGGTTTGGAAGTGATGGCCAGATACGACCGTGATCCGCGTGGTTTCACTATATTGTGCTGGAGGGAAAAACACCGCCAAAAACCGTTTAACCACGAGATCGTAAAGTTTGGCTTCCGCCTCGCTCAACTCTTTAGGGATTTGAAGGGTTGGGATGATGGCAAAGTGATCCGACACCTTGGTGTTGTCAAAGATTCGTTTGTTCGGCTTGATCCAGCCATTCTTCGTGATTTTGGTGGCATGCGGCGCTAATCCCCGCGCAACGCCCTCACCCTGAGCCAAGGCAGAAACCGTTTCAACCACGGTCGGGATGTAATCCTCAGGCAGATGTTTAGAATCCGTTCTGGGATAAGTTAGTGCTTTGTGGCGCTCGTACAGGGACTGGGCAAGCGCCAAGGTTGTTTTTGCCGAGAAGCCAAAACGGCCATTGGCGGCTCGCTGTAATGATGTCAGATCAAATAAGGCATCGGCGCCACGACTCGTCGGTTTAGCTTCTTCAGTGACTACGCCGTTTTGGCCACGACACGCCACGACAATTGTTTTTGCAGCGGCTTCTGTCCACAGCCGAGATTCAACTTGTTCTTTGTCGTCAGGATCAGTCTTTGCAAATTTTGGATCGAACCAGCGTCCTTCGTAGAAACCCGCCGCCGCAACAAAGCTTGCCCGAACTTCCCAGTAATCTCGCGAAACGAAATGGCGAATCTGCTCCTCGCGCCTGGCAACGATGGCCAAGGTGGGCGTTTGCACACGGCCAACTGGGGTTTTAAAAAACCCACCATCTTTACTGTTGAACGCCGTCATTGCGCGCGTGCCATTAATACCGACTAACCAATCGGCCTCAGCGCGTGAGCGCGCGGCAGCTTCCAGGGGTTTGAGGGAATCATCCGAGCGCAACTCGGTGAACGCTTTACGAATCGCATCTTGAGTCATCGACTGCAACCATAGCCGTTGCACTGGCTTGTTCTGACCCGAGTACTGCTGGATGTATCTGAAGATCAGCTCACCCTCGCGTCCCGCATCACAGGCGTTGATCAAGGCGCTGACATCTTTGCGTTTGATCAGACGAACCAGCATCTTCAGGCGCTCAGTGGTCTTTTTGTCAGACGGGTTTAATTCAAACTGCGGCGGGATTACGGGCAGATGAGCGAAGCTCCACTTCCCTTTGACCGGGTCATTGGGTGCAACCAGGCTCAAAAGATGACCAACGCTGGACGAAAGCACATATTGCTCACTCTCGAAGTAGTCGCCTTCACGCGTGAAGCCGCCAAGTGCTCTTGAAATATCAAGTGCTACTGAGGGTTTTTCGGCAATGATCAATGTTTTAGTCATGTCTATCCAGGTACACCGATGAGCACGGAACGCATTAAGGCACGCTTAACCAGAATAGGTCAAGATACCGCAAGCGCATCATAAGTGCGTTATCAACAGCCGTGCAAGTTAGCACGTTGTGCTACCTGACCCCAAATCCGGATGGCTTCCCGCCAGAAAAGGGCGAGGTTATTCGCTGGAAAAGGTTCAAATCCTAAGAGTTTCCAAGTTTTTTGCAGAGTCTCCAGCGGCTTGGAGGAGTCGAGGGCAGGGGCGGCGTTTTGTTTTGAGAGTTTCAAACCCGCCTCATTGGTGACGAGCGGTACATGAAAGACAGTGGGTTGCGGGTAGCCCAGCACTTGATTAAGCATCCGTTGCCTCGCGGTGCTACTTAGCAAATCCTCGCCACGGACAATATCCGTGACACCCTGGGCTGCATCATCAACGACCACCGCTAATTGATAGGCCCAGATCCCATCCGCCCGCTTCAACACAAAATCGCCCACAGCCTGGGCGACATCCTGTTGCATCGCCCCCAAGCGCCTGTCTGTAAACGCCACGACACCCTCAGACACCCTAAAACGCCATGAGAGGGCTTGTCGGCCGGCAGGCAACCCATGGCGACAAGTGCCGGGATAAGGGCGCTCACCGTCCGGAAACTGGCCCTGTCGTTGCAAGACAGAATCAGCAATCTCGCGCCGGGTACAACCGCAGGGGTAAACGCGCTGTTGCGCAAGCAAACGATCAAAAGCAGCCTGATAGTGAGATCGTCGGGTCGACTGGTACCAGATATCGCCATCCCAGTTCATGCCCAGAGCCTTGAGCTGGCTAAGTATGATTTGGTCTGCGCCTGCTACATTACGGGGAGTATCAAGATCTTCAAAGCGAACAAACCACCTGCCTTGGCTCGCATGAGCATCAAGGTAGCTCGCCATCGCAGCCACTGCGGACCCGTCATGCAAGGGGCCGCTAGGGCTGGGGGCAAAACGTCCGACGTACGACAAACCGATCAGTGCAGTAAGCGGTCTTCGTCGTCGCGCAGCAGCTCTTCGAGGATCAAATGATCAACTTCTGCCTCTTGGCTCCAGAGAACCATCAGTGCAATGATCTTGATCTTCTCGAGCGAGACAGGTGCCTCGGCCGTTGCCATGGCACGATCGATCACAATCTCACGCAACGCAGGAGATAACGCCTCGGTTGCTTCAAGAAAAGTGATAAATCCTATTGAGTCAGAGCCAAGATGGCTGTGCTCACTGTCGGCATAGACCCGGGTACCGCTTCCGGGTGATTGCGCCAATTCGACACACTGTTCAGTGGTCTCGGCCAATCCCATCAACCAGCCCAGGGCATCGTCGATGTCTTCATGCTCAAACCCCGCTGCTGCTAAGCGCTTGGCCAGTACATCCGCTGCTGGACAAGCCTCTGGGGTGTAATAGTTTTCGAACAGGTACACCAGAATGTCAAACATAAGGTCGCCTATTTAAAAACCGGGAGCCGGATTGGACTCCCGCTGTTGTCGTTTTACTTTACGCTCAAAACTAGCTTGCGACAACGTCTAATGCAAATATATTTTTCGCGTGGTTAAGATGCCACATTTACCGCTTCACTGGACTGCATGCTGAGCAGTTCAACACCCTCTGCTACCTGATCACCCAGCCCGAAATAAACCTCCCCGACAACGCCATCTGCAGCAGCAAAAATCGTATGCTCCATTTTCATCGCCTCCATAACCAGTAGCGCATCACCGCTTTTAACAGGCGCCCCGGGCTTAACGTGCACCGCGATAATCTTGCCCGGCATTGGAGCGGTCAAGCTGCCCGCATTGGCGTGCGTGCCTTGCTCCGCTTCTGCAAGAGCATCGATCAAAATCAAGCTCGTTTGCCTGGCTGGCTCAAATACCTGGATAGAGGCATCATCCCTAACGACGGTTGCCTTGAATTGTTGCCCAAGCAGAGATAGACAAATATGCATTACCTGCTCTTGCTGGTCGGCTTGCGTAGTCCAACCTGCCATCATTTGCCGACCGTCGAGCTCAAACAGGCGAGTGCACCCTTCGCCTGTCACCAGGACAGTTCGCATGGTCTCGCCATCCGCGAACATCACTTGTCGAGGCGCAAGACCCGCTACTCGCCAGGCACTCTGATTTCTCCAGGGGTCATCCCAGCCGTGCGCCGTTAGACGAAGCTCCGTTAGCGCTGCGACTGTGGCAAAAATCAGGGTTTCGTCCGTCGCGGCAGCCAGCGCTGGTAACAAGGTTTCGCGATACTGTTCAATCAGGCCGGTATCAAGATCGCCTTGAGCAAAGGCCTGGTTAACGATCAGTCGGCGCAAAAACGTCACGTTGGTATGCACACCAACGACACGAGTTCGCTCAAGGGCTTGCACCATCCTGGCTCGGGCCTGATCCCTGTCTTCCCCATGCACAATTAACTTGGCAATCATGGGGTCGTAAAAGGTCGAGATGGCGTCACCAGTTCTAACACCGCTATCTACGCGAACAGGGCCATTAGAGAACGCCACGCTCTCAGGCATTCCCAGATATTGAAGGGTCCCAACGGAAGGTAAAAACCCATTGTCTGGATTTTCGGCATAAATACGAACCTCAATGGCGTGACCGGTCAGTTGCAACTGATCTTGCGTCAACGGCAAAGGCTGGCCT
>Ga0208744_1000005_pt1 | contig 174226 bp, 221 predicted proteins | sample CryBogCBH24Aug09_FD_184620 | JGI IMG/M metagenome (GOLD analysis project Ga0208744, IMG submission 184620) | Freshwater microbial communities from Crystal Bog, Wisconsin, USA - CBH24Aug09 (SPAdes) (version 2) | ecosystem: Environmental > Aquatic > Freshwater > Lake | place: Crystal Bog...
CGACCAAATAAGTCATCACAAATTTCTTGGTAAGGTTGTTCGTAAACTTCCGATTTTTGTTTGTCGGTTCCTGGTAGGAATCCCATGTCGCGGCTTGGTACGACCGATCGGATGATAACAACCTTCTTATATGTCTTTTCGTGTAGAACTTCTTTTAATGCGAGATAAGATGACAGAAAGGTTTTACCGGTGCCGGCATAACCGTGTAACATAAGATTTGCTCCGCTATCATATGCGTCCCACACTCTTTGCTGGTTTACTGTTAGTGGATTTATATGACGCAATTCAAAGTGGTTTTTCTCAGCGGCGTTTTGTGCAGATATCTCATGGTTTGGATTACGGTTATTTTTCTTTCTTTTTACAGACATATCTTTACCTTTTTGTTTTTTGTTATTCACAGCCTCATAAACAAAAGAGGCCAACGCCTTGCGGGCGCGGCCTCTATTCGGGGATTTCTTGGGTGGTTGAGACAGTTCTAAATCTCCTTTGGAATGTCCCAGCGTCTATTCGCAACGGCAGAGGCCTCTGGTACAGCCGACTTAATTCTGCCTAATACATATTTCTGAAAATCTGCTGGTGGTTTTGTGATACCCACATTAACTGGGTCAACCATAGTAAAATTACGGAGAACTTGCTCCAAGTGAGGTTTATCGTCTAGATATGTGTCGTGTTCCGCCATCGTCATGGTGACGGTAAATTCTTCATTGGTTTCTTTATTACGAAAAGTATAGTTTGGCATTATTTATTTCCTTTCTTGGTTTCCCAAGATTGACCTAAAGATCCATCACCTCTACTAATAAGACCTTTATCAGCGGCATCAAAGAATGTGCGACCGTAAGCACTGTTTATCTTTTGTTCCATATCAATCATTTGTTGTTTACGTCTTTCGGATCTAACAAAATTTGTTAGATCATTTTCAAGGCATTCAATCAATTTACCTCTATAAAGATCCGTATCACTTTTAGATTTTGGGTTATACATTCTTTTATTAAAGTTTATCTCTTTTTGCATACCGTGTATTTTTACACGAATGTTTTTTGGAAGTTTCACATTATCCATTTTGGTACCTCACGGTTCTTCCACTTATGTAGGTGCACCTTACCAACCTTGTAATAGTTCCGATAGTTGATTATCGGATCTTCTGATATAATGTATTTAGGATCCATCGCACTTGGTGGTTCAGTTAGGCCAGCATTTTTAATCTTATGTGGAGGATATCTAAGAGCATGAAGGAGACCATCAGTCTGGACTTTATGTGTCTTTCCATAACGATAAGTATATTCTTTACAATACTCATTTAATAAAGACCATAACCAAAGATAATTGGTATCGGTTTCACGGCACCACACGGCCGATGGATGATTGACATGAGTTGCCGAGTATAATGTTACATTGCGGTCATCATCAAGGCGCCATCGCTTTACCTTGCGTTTACCACCATCGTCTATATACTCAACACCGTCTAACACTCGGTGCGCTGTGGACAAAAGTTGCGCACTCTCAAGGATCATCTTAACACAATGAGAGTCCACAGACCACTCGGCACATAATTGTTGGTCGTGGTCAAGGTAAAATATATTCATTAGATTTCCTCGTAAAACATATCCCACCAACCATCACACCACACATTGTAAAGTATCTCATGGACTCCTTCATAAGGATTATCCATAGGGCATACCTTATCAAAATACGCCTCTTTACCTTCACTATAAGCGATTTGTTTTAGATAACTATCCATTACGACCTCTCAATAACATCCAGCAAATCTTCCAGAAACATCACCTCATTTAAATATGCAGCCTCTGTAAAGTCAAGAGGACCATACTCATCTATTTGCATATTTTTAATAAATGGACGGAGAATAGCAAGTCGTTTAAGTATTTTTGTCTCAACTTCAACCAACGCTTGATCGGACATTTTTCTTTACCTCGTTTGTGTGACTGCACCATTTGCGATAATGATATGCCGTGCAGGTGCATGAATAACGACCAAAGTTACCGCGGGTAATTACATATGTTTTTTTATCACCATTTACTAGAGTGACGCCATCATCATACTTGTCATTACCAGTCCATGCCTCCAATATATCACGTTTATCCAGAATACGAGCCGGTGCATCAGCATCACCAGTGGTCAGCATAAACTCGTATTCAGATAAACCTTTTGGTTTAGGAAGAACCACACGACCTTCATAATAATTATATTCAGGTTGTGGAACGTAGCAAGAACCCGGCCGATAGGCCGAGTTCTTGTATTTAACTTTGAGGCGCATTAAATAATCCTCACATCTATAGTATCCTCAAAAAACTTTTTCAAGGACTTTTCGAACTCCCTATTATTATTTTTATATAATGCTAGGAAGTTTAAGTATAAGGTATGGATTTCGTCATGCATATTTTCTAATGACTCCGAGTTTTCATCAGTCTCACCCGGCATCATAACATGATATTCACGATCCTCCAGTTCAGCGATTAGATCATCCGTATCAAAATTATTTAGATCAAGAGTGACGATAGTTGACAACTAACACTCCTATTAGTTAGATGATTTTTGAGAGGTCAACACCGTCGATGGAGTCCCAATCTTTGTCAACCGAGAATGAGGTGGCAACCTCACCACTGGTGCCAAATTGTTCCGTTACGTCATCAAAATCACGGACTTTCTTAGCGACCTTTTTCTTAGCGGCCACTTTCTTCATACCCATGTCCTTAGCAACCTTGCGGAGTGTATCAAGGTTCTTTGCCTTGATTTCAGCAATATTTTCTGCTTCAGTAACGGCACGAACAATAGCGGCATTTTCAGCAGCCAATGCCTTAGAAGCAGTAAACTTTTTATTTACTTTTTTGACAATCGTAGAAAGTTTAACCGTCTTGGCCTTAGGTGCCTTAGGTTGTGCGGCACGGAGTTCCGCAGCATTAGCAGGCTCGGCGATCATTGTATAAGAAACGACCTTGCGGCCATCTTTATTGGCGGTGATAGTGAAACCATACCGCGTATTGAGGAAGGACACATACTTGGCAGCATAATCGCCAGTGCCGACATGGTCATTGATTTCGGCAGGCGTAACAGTTTTACCCATCACAAGAACCGCAAGGGCGCGGATTTCAGGGCGGATACCGTTGGATGCAGATACTTTAGGCATTCGATTTCCTTTCACATTTCTCATTTAATACGGACATTATAACACAACGGACGGATATGGCAACCAAAATCGTTTGTAAACACATGCGACAGGTTGTCGCACCTATAGGTTGTGGTGTTGACAATAGAAATCCTCTCTATAGAAATCGTCTATAATACGATTGATTTGCTCTATAGGGATTGTCAACGCCAGACGGTCGTTTACATACGTCTGGACTTGCTGTTCCGTCTGGGCACCGTATTCGATGGCCTGAACCACCAACTCATCTACTTCCAAAGCAAGGTCGGACATTCTAGACATTATTAACCCTCCACAAGGTTGTCAATATCGGACTGGGAAACGACCGTGACGGTCAGACCTTTTAGCCATTGGTTAATATGCTTTGAGGTCGTGCGGGAATACTTTTCTTCGGTCATTAACCAACCTTGAATAGGATGGAAAGCGGCCACTGGAGTCCGATATGAGAAAAGCACCTTAATGCCATTCTCAAAGACGATTACATTTTGGTTTGAACCATGCGGAATGAGTTTCATATTAATTTCCCCATTGATAGTTGACGAAAGAGTTAATTTTTCCTTGTAGTGTAAGGGCATGAAGTTTTACAAAAAATGGAACAGGTGCGTCTATGGTTAGATAGGCAAAGAAGCTATTGACTTTATACATAATAAGGTTTTTCATGTTTACTATCCTCTCTGATTATGTCTAATAATAGCATAAACGGACGGAACAGTCAATCAAAATCGTATGTCAACAGATGCGACAGGATGTCGCACCTTGCGATTGTAAACCTTCTTGCTGTTGACAATCCGCTGTTTACATACAGGATTGCGGAGTGCCTTGGCAACAGGATTAACAGTCTGGATCAAAGTCATGCCATTCTTGCGCTTCGTCCGGTTGGCCGTCATAATCATCTTCCTCCTCTGCTAGTTCACCATAAAACTCGGCATAATAATTACTCAAAAAGTTTGCGACCTCGGACTCGGACAGATAGTTGAGAAGGTCACGGATCAATTCATCACGATCCAACACACCTTCATCCTTAGCCTCAATAACAGCATTGGTGAACCTACGCATTATGTTTACTCCCAATCAATGTGAAACGTTAGAGATAATTTTAACTCCTGGTAATGTCTAACCTTTTTCATCATGGCATTTCTGGTAATGTTTTTATAGACGACTTGATCACCGTTTTTAAGATATACCGTCAATGTATAACTCTTTATGTTATGCATTATCTTTCCTCTACACTCCAAGAGATATAGTTTTCTTTCTTAGAATAAAGATCAATATACCTACAGGCCGCAGTTCGTGAGATACCACGGAATGTAAGGTCATAACCTTTGAACCAAATCGACAGATTGAAAGTTTTCACATTAGCCATATTATATTCCTTAGAAGTTAGCGGAGTCGTCAAACGCAAAAAATTTCACCTCTTGCGTTTCATCACTATCAGCAAATATCACCACATCATTTTCCATAACCTCATCGGCGGCACGCTTATCCCATAGTCTATGGATAAAGTCAGGAGTGCCGAACACCTTGACGGCCGTATGATAACGGTTATCTTTGAAACCCACAAAGTGGATGGCGTTATTCATTATTTCTCCATCACATAAGTCCACTTACCATCGGACCATTGTTTACAACGGACAATCTTATAACCTTGAGCATCAAATTCCTCAATACGTTTAGCCACGTAACGGAAAGAACCAGATACGATTACTTGCTTCATATTAATCCTCCAAAGTTCCAGGAACAGCCCACCAAGAAACATCTACAGGCAGGATTGCATTGTATAACCAGGTGATAACATCAATTCTGCGTTTACCAAAATCCGTTTCTGAATAAAAGACAACCATATTAACCTCCAAAATAAGCGATAAGACCAACACCGAACATAAGACCAACCAAAGTCAGGAAAAGACCGAGGCATTGGACCATTTGTTCATCATCTTTAAACATTATCAGACTCCGAGAGTAAAGCAACAAGAGCAAAAGAAACTGGAATAGCCAGCGATACGGTTAGAGCGATTATTTCCAACATTAGATACCTTTCACCTTTTTGCCAGTGGTATAACCCTTCTTAGGGCGTTTAGGTGCCTTACACACCTTAATATCATTACCCTTGAGGAAGAAGTCCTCCAACTGGTCAAGAGTAACCTGAATAGCGGGTTTTTTAGCAGCAAAACGAGCATTAGCCATTATCTTACATCCGTGTTAAGTTTAGGTTTGCGGGATTTGATTAGTTCACGTTCTAAGGTATGAGCAGCGGACTTACCGCGGACCACGTCCAATACAGTAACGTCAAAGGCATCAGCGCCATATTTACGTATAGCAACACAGAGCTTCCAGTTTTTGTTTTCTGTAAGGGCCCGTCGGACATGTTTCTGCCACCTTCTGGTTAGGGATTTCTTCACTGCCGACCGTTCGACAAAGGTCACACCAATGTATTCCTGTCCGTTTACAGACAGACTGTAAACAAGGTGTTTACGATCAGACCGTGATTTCCGCTTTTGTGTTTTCATCATGGACGTATAATAGCACTAAGGAACGGAATAGTCAATAAAAAAGGTATGTAAACAACTGCGACAGGATGTCGCACCCTGGCCGTCGTTTACATACCCTCGTTTACAAATAGATATAGAAATTGGATGGATAAATAGTCATGCTGGTGCTCCTCTAAAGCATTAGAGTAGGTGGGTTCCCCAACCGCGACCTACATGACTATTTAGTAGTTCTTATTTTTCAAAGAAATCATCACATTCATCCCAATCTTCTAAATGTGATTCCCATGCCTTCTTGAGGTTCTTTAGTGGACGGCGATCACGACGCATTTCGGACTCTGGGCGTTCCAATTTGCGACCACCATATTTACGGTCTTCTTCTTGTAGTTCAACATAAGGATCTTTGAAAGTGTTTTTTAGTTGCTTCATGTTATTCTACCCTTGTGGTAATAATCCTGGGAACGCTTCATTAACAAGCGCCTCAGTTAAATGTGGTACCTTCTGATCTTTTAGAATGATACCCATATAGACATCAGCCTCTTTAGGCTCTAGACTTTCCAATACTTGTAGTAAAAGTTCTTTCTTTCTTTTTTCGGTGAGTGCGGGAGGTGTGCGTGGATGGTTTTCCATGAAAAGATAGATTTTATCCAATGCCTGTGACATATTGCTATAACCCATACCAGGAGGTAGGTCTGTTTCTTTCTTCCAATTCGGTGCTTCTTTGATTACATATGTAGCACCTGGATGAAATGTTCCTTTTAGGACATTTACCAAAGCAAATGTTTCATTTTCTTTTAGGACCGCAATACGGTCTTTCTTAGTCTTAGCCTTGCGGAAATCATCAAAGACTTCATATACATTTTTCTTACTCATTATATTCCTCAAAAATCGTTGATGGACTCAATCATTACTTTGAGGCCCTTATCTATAAAGTAGTTCAACATTTTCTCTTTCGTCGCCACTTTGGTATTTTCAAACGCGGAAACGATGCTTGCCTGAATGTCTCCTGGTATATAGTCAAAATCAACCAAAGTTTGATTACGTTTATAACCACGTAGCATAATATCCGTAGTGCAGAAAGTTTCGGCATCCTGACTAATCCATTCCTGAAGACGTTTACTATTTATGACCTTTTGACGTTCGCCTGCCGCAAAGGTATTGTCTGGTGATAGAAAGTTAGGAATGCCATCACCACGGTCACCTTTAAGAATGTGTTCACGGATGAATGTGGTAGGGTTATCAATCTTAATGAACCGCTTTAGAATAGGTGAATACTGGGTTACATTAGGATATTTCTGTAGTTGACCAAAGTCTTTGTCCGACGACAAAATGAGAATGTTACTGCTCGACGACAATCTAGCAGTAAGGACGGCAATGATATCATCCGCCTCGGCACCTTCTACATCCAACACCTTGTAAGGGAAACTCTCTTTGAACTCATCGCGGATTTTGTTGAGAGTGTCAAAGATAAGGTGCCAATCAAGCCCACTGGCCTCGCGGTCGTGCTTGCGCTGGCTCTTATAGAATGGAAAAAACTCACGACGCCAATACTTCTTGGAGTCGCAACAAAGTATTACATTAGGATATTTTGATTTGAACTGTCTTACATTAGCACGGATAGTATTGATAGACATATGACGAATAAGGTCCTCATTCATCTCATGCGATTTACTTATTTGTTTCAGGTGTTGCATCAAGTTGGAAATGAGGACCTGATTTAGATCCACCATGATATAAGACATTTTCTTTCCTTACATTAGGGATTTAGCATACTTGCATCTGTTGGCGAAACCGTCGCCGTTCTCTGGATGGTCTTTAGTATAACCTCTTGGTCTTTCATAGGCAATAGCAACCAATAAGGCCTCATCAATGTTTGTGGTTTTATGTAGTGCCTTACCAACAGGCATTTCAGAACCTTGTGTAAGCTCCCAGTTTACGAAACGGGCCTGTGTATCAAGGTCACCAATAGGTTTGTCTAGGTTATTGGCGAAGTGTTCCAGATCAGCAAGACGTTGACCACGCCATTGTGCAATACCAAATGCTGTATGATGGTCACCCCATACGGAGCAACGTAGGTCTGTATAGGATTCCTGCATAAACTGACCACACATGGCAGCTGCTTGGAAATCTTTCCAACCAAGTTCCATTAATACCTTCTTTACATATAATGGTCGATCAATACCTTTAAGGGTATTCGGATCTACTGTATCTACCATATCATTCTTCCTCTTCTTTGGCAAGTTTTTCTTTTGACGCTAACATATCCTCAATCATTTTTTGGATTTGTTCCTCATCCATGTTTTCCATTGCTTTAGCATCCGCTTTGGAAATAATGGTTATATTATCTTCTATAAAAGGATGTAGGTGATGTTCAAAACCAAACTGACGATATACGGTAGCACGGAGAGCATCTACAACAAGGACAAGATCCTTTGTGAAAGACTCATCTTCAACACTTACATAATAGTTATCAAGTTCAGTGACAATCATTGTAGTTATATCGGTGACAATGGCATCTGCCATTTTCATATCAGCTCGTCTTGCTCTTTCTTCTAAAACTTCTCCTGGTACATCACGAACAACTTTGTGTTTTGGGAACTCGATAACTTTATCGGTCATTTACTTATCCTTATTCTTTATATCTAAGTAGGTTCCATACAATACCAAAAGCATAGAAATGACACCCACGAACATACCAAGATATATCATAGACCAAATTAGGTCAATTTCCGTTGTTTTTAGAATAGTTGAGACCATATTCCATTACCTCACTCTTGGTTCTTTCATATAAACCTTTATGCTCATCCTTTGTCCAACCATCTTTATTGACATGCTCGTACCAATAGAGATAGGCCAACTTATCTATCATATCAATTCTTTCTACCGGTATATTGTTATAGTATTTTATCCCGCCTGTAGGTATTGTCATTTAACTATCCTCAGTAATATAGTTTCTTCGTTACAGCGGCCATTGGCCTTTGTTTCTGTTGTCTTAATAGCACTCATAATCTTACGCAAACCAACTTTACCCTCGTTTAACACTTGGGGGATCACTTGTTCTGGTTTTCGGAGTTTTTTGGTGACAGAAGTATCTTGATCATATCCGATGATCGTAGTCCCTCTGACAGAAAGCCCGCTATTACCCAAGGCATTATACACAGAAAGATTACGATACTTAGTATTGTAGACCCAAAGTTGTTGCGCATGAATAATATCCTTGGATTGGACACTCTTGATATTTAGGTCCTTGTCTTCAACTTTATACTTTAACTTAGAAACCAAAACATGTGCTGGTTTTTCTTTCTTCTTACGAGGTTTGCGAATAGAGACCTGTGCTGCTGATGTTTCATCAAGGTGATCTAGGATCTTTTTGATGAAAAGGGCCATAATTTTAAGAACAGGTTTACGCCATCTTTTATATGCTTCCACCAAATCTGGATCTTCACCTTTGAGTGCTTCGGTGATTTCTTCATATTGCGGCCGGAAATGGTCTGTAATCCTCTTCGCCACTGGCGGTTTGATTGCCTTCTCAAGGGCCCACTTCTTAACGTCAAACTGGATTACTCCTTCTCTATAGAAAACGTCTAACTCACCTTCTAGTTCTCCGATGAGGTCCGATGCACGGCTCGCGATGCGGTCTTGTATAGAGACCACAACCTTTTGCGGTTGATCTTCTTCAACCTCCGAATTGACCAACACCTCGCTGGCCAGGTCCACAATTCGTTGCTCAATAGATTCCCAGATTCCGTCAGGTAGGGATGACCCGGTGTGGAGGAGCCGACAGTTCCATCCAATAGAGTGGAGTTCCACAGACTTAACGTTAGATATTCGTCGGATGATTTCTTTGTCATAGTGAATACTCTTTAGGTAGGATATGGTGAATGACTTAGCATCATCACTTGTATAGAAATAGTTAAACCAGTTATATGCAACAGCCAACTCAGCCTGTGTGGAATCCTCCGTAACGGTAGGTTCAGAACCAAGATACTTTTCATCCGCAAATTTAGGACGAGTTTTCACTTTCTTCTCCTTATCTTCCACTTTTTTCTTTCCACATTTCATATAGTTGTTTTTCTAGTAATCGTGCCTCTGCTTCCCAAGGAAGATTTTTATAACCGACTACCTTCTCATTATATAATACTTTATTCCATTTTTGATAGTTGCAGTCACCATCAACCAGTTCTTTTCTGGCATATTGCTTAACATGTGTTAATTCATGTGCTATGGTGCGCAGTAGGAATACACGACCAAGGCCACTATCTACCTCTATCTCAAACTCCCTATGGTTATGGTTTTTTGCATCATCATCGGTATACATTGCAAAACCAAAACACTTACTTTGTTTATAGAGGTCCTTTTTGAGTTTTATTACCACAAGGACATTTTTACTCAGGCGTTTCATAAGATAGTCGCAGAAAAAGGAAGCGGCCTCTTTTATTTCTTTTTTATCTACCTTTTTAGGAGTACCGTGTATTTTTATCTGCGCCATGTTTTCCTCATACAAAATAGAACCATCCTGTTACTATATACTTTTCTTGGGTTGGTGAAGTTATACCTCTATGCGTAAAAGTCCAATCACTAGGCCATATTAAAGTTAATCCTCTTTCAGGTTTAATCTTAATTTTCTGGTGGTAAAATTCGGTTTCACCTTCATCTGTAACATCATTCAGATAAGTCATGTATACCAAATGACGGAAATGTGTTAGATTACGACCTACTCCTCTTTCCGAATGCCATCCATGAAATGCCTGGCCAGGTTTATAATGCTGTATCTGAGGATACATAATCTCCATCCAATTTGATAAAGTATTACAAATAGGATATTTATCTATATATCTCAATACAGAATTCCTACGGTATAAGCAATACTTATCATGTAAGAACTTTTCATCAAGTTTACAATCTGTGCTATCTTTGATATTAGGTCTTACTTCTTTACATTGTTTACCCGGTTCTTTGGAGTCACTATTCTTATGAAACTCAATAATTTCATCAATAAGTGGATCTTCAAGATACCACCCTCCGATAAAATTGTCAAGTTCATTTACATAATGTTCACGCATTATAGAAAAATATTACCAAATGACTTGAAGTCGGAAATCACACAAACTCCGTCTTCAGTTGGATCGGTATTATGCTCTAATTCCTCAGCAAAGTCAAGAGCCTCGTTTATTGTATAGAAAACAGGCACTTGTGCAAAGGTATCAAGGATTGCTTCAACATTTCCTTCATATTTTCCTGTTTCAGGATTCCATTCACCATAGATGTTATCAATGGCATTGGCCCGTGTAACACGGTATTCTGGACCTCTTTCGGACTCAGTTAGTAACACATATATTCCATTATCTGCTGACATTTACTTATCCTTCACTTAGAACTTGCTTGACCGAATCCAAACGGAATGAACGCCAACCACCAGCATCAATGTCCCATACAGGTTGGACACTATCATTAATCTGCCTTGTGTTCTTAGGAACCTGCCCGTCATATTCGGACAACATCTGTGGTTCAACCTGAGGAACATAAAGATCGGAAAGAGTGCAACGCATTGTGCGTTCCGTTCCGTCAGTTTTCTCAAAAACAACGGTAACAACTCCATTCTGTAGTTGTTCCTTTAAAGAATATTTATCAATCATAACTTAACTCCTACTTTCTACATGGTCATAGTAATCATCAACGGCCCTACGGATAAGATGATCACCACTTATATAATAATCCGGATCCAAAATGGCCATCAATAGATGTTGATAATCCCTTTTAGGTAAGATTGATTTAGCCCTTTCTAGGTATTCTCGTCTAGTTTTCCTAGTATCTCTATTTTTGGTTACTTCCGTATATCCAACACGCATATCTGGAGTTACTTTAGGAAAAGAAAGTATATTAGTCATGACCGTTCCTTAGTAAGTTAGTAGCAAATCATATAACTCATTATAACCGCCAATATACTTCTTGTCAACTGTTATTACAGGAAAAGTTCTAGCTTGTGGGAACTGTTCCAATAGAGTATCTCGGTCAAAATCCTTACCTAGTTTATGCTCAATAAACTCTATTGCTTTTACCTTTAGTAAATGTCTAGCTTTATCACAAAAGGCACAGTTGTCTTTGGAATACATTATTACTTTCATCTATAACTCCCATTAAATGCTATGCTAATACGTTCTTCGTTAGTTTCGTTTGGTTCAACATAATGATATAACCATGCCGGAAATATAACTAAATCTCTCACTTTTGGTATATATCTATAGGTGGATGAATTAAAGGTGTTGTATTGTTTTATATTGTTCATTTTTATATATTGGTCATATTTTCCTACAGGTGTTCTTAAAACTATATTACCCGAATTGATAGGAACTTTGACATAATAAACAGCAACAAAGATTGAGTTAGGATGATCATGTGGATTATTACTATTAGTTTGTTTGTTTATGTTTATCCAATAGTTGTCTATTTTTATCCTTTCAGGTTCATTGAAATCTAATCTTGTTCCTAGTGATTCAAAATTCTTACAAATAACATCTATTAGATTTAATATATTTTCATCATGGGTATCTTTGACATATAGGTCATTACTTTGCCATCCACCTATATTGGATAATACTCTACCTTTCTCATCTTCCTTTTTCTTATCATAACAATAATTCAATATAGCATCATTATCTAATTCAATTTCATCATATGCTATAAAATTAGTAAAGATTGTTTCAAATTTCATAGTAGATGTTGCGCCAATACCATACAAGAAATCCAGGCCCAGATTGTATTGAAACCAACTAAAGTTGGTAAAAGTTTCTTATTACTGGCCCAAATGAGTGCTAATGAAGTAAATAGAGTTAAGAAGTATAGTTGCCATACTTGAATACCAAATATCAAACCAGGAACAATGATAAGGGCTTTAGCAAACCATGAAACAAACTCAACGGTATTGTAATCTGTCCAATATGCCCTTGTGAACCACATACTATAACAATTTTTTATTTTGGTAAATGTTATATGTTTATAGACAATTAGTAGTAAAAAGGCCCATACGCCTGATGCTATTAGAATTTGTTGTGTTGTCATGTTGCCTCACTTTTTGATATGGGACTTTCTTACTCGTACCATGATCCATGTATTATAGTAATCTTCGGTCATCAAGGCATCTCTGGCAAACTGTTCTTTGGCCTCAAGGTATGAAGCCTCGCCTTTAGACTTACAAAGATATAGGATTTCTCGTTTGAACTTGTCTTTGCCGTATAGATCCACATGTTCATTCAGTTCTTTGTTAGAACCATAATAATCTAACCAGTCGGAGTCAACCTGTTTCTTCACCCGCTTACCTTTTCGTTTGGTAGAGCGGGTGAACTTAAACAGTTTCTTTCCGATATATTTACGACCTGTTACCTCGTTTGTGATAAGGTAAACAAAGGCTACATAACCATCGGGTATTTCTTCAAAGGGTGTATTGTTGTATAACCACATACACCTATGTAGGTATTAGTCCTCTTCGTCTTCCATTTCAGGTGGATACTTTTCGTTCCATACCTCATCCCATGCTTTATCATTCTCAAGGCATTCTTCTAAGTTCTTAGCATCAAAGTCCTCAAAAACCTCTAGCAATATTTCATAAACGATTTTACGATCATCATATGAAACTTCGCTATCAACCAGTTTTTCAATAATCTGATCTAGTATTTGTGAACCTGTATTAAGAGCCATTAGTTTTTCCTTTTAGTTTATAATTCTTATTGTTGTACCTTCACGGTCATGTTTAACTATATCATATAAAATGGCCGCATGAGCAGGCGATAGACGGACACAACCGTGACTAGCAGGACGACCCAAAGCACCCACATGAGGCGTAGCATGAATAGCATACCCACCACTGAAAAAGATAGAATGAGGCATAGGAGCATTATCATACTTTTTGCTGTAGTGCATAGGCTGGAGTGAATATGGGTAAAAAGTTCCATTTGGTGTATAGTATCCTTTTCGTGCAGTTGATACTGGCCACTGATATGAACCTTCATCAGTATCAACCTGCATCATCTGGTGTCTCTTGCTGATAGTTATATCAGTTTGTGCCATTGCTGGTGTAGTAAGTAGCATCATTGCAACGAGTAGTTTCTTCACATCAGTCTCCATTACAGTTAGTTATACCAAAAACTTCACAGTAAGATTTAGTCCAGTCGCCTGAAATCTTATCCTGTGCCTCTTTTAATGTCATCTTACCACTACATACTAAACTATGTAGCTTATTTTCAAGTTCATCTTTCACATGGGCATTCCATGGTAAAGTTTTATATGACTGTGGCCAAAGATTACTGATTTCATTAGAACCACCTAACTGTAAACTGATTAGGTGGTCTATCTCATACTGACCTGGTTTGCGAGATGTAATACCATATATCTGATATGCCTTATTCTTTACATTCTGTGGAACATTCCTGACACGACCAGCATAACCAGGAACGCAAACCTCTTTCTCTGTTACAGGAAGAGTTGCGCCTGGTGTTAGTTGATGGTTTGGCAGCAAAGGATCAAGTGCCATTGCTGGTGTGGTGACAAGGAGAAAGGCGAGGATTAGATTTCGCATGTGCCACTTGTGCAAGCTAGTGTCTGCACCCCTTCAACATTGTCTTCCATCTCAACCAAACTATCCCAGTCAAGATGTGTTGGAATAGAAGGCAGCATAGCATCATAAAGGTCTTTGGTTATGGCCTCATAAGGTGCTTGCCGATAGCTACCACCATCGTAAGGTAGGAACGATACGCCGGACATCTCATCAAAGTGGTCGTAAACCCAGGCACCGACCTTCATCCATTCGTCCTCACGAACATTGATAGTGACTGATGGCTTGTGTTCCGCCCAACTTTCCTGATACACCGCCCATAGTTCTAGATGACTAATAGCGTTGATATCGTCACGAACAACGGCACCTTTTGGTGCTTTCTGTGGGAAGGAGAATACTGTTGTGGAGTCGGGCTTCATAACATCTGGTTCCCAAGGCACACCCTTTTCTTTCATAAACTTTGTTAGAGGATCTTTATTATCAGCCCGAACACGACGGATATAATAATTAGAATGCCGTGGATGAATACCAGACGCGGAGTCGCATAGTTGCGATACTGTGCCAGAAGGCTTGACACAAGTAATAGCAGCGGCAGGATTAATACCAAGTTTTTCAGCCAGTCCATTATTCACCTCAACAGCATAGTCACGAAGAGAAGCAAGGCGTGCCTTAATCTCTTTATCATGTGGATTGTTAAACAACTTGGAGTCATAGATGCCTGTAAGTGATACACCAAGTAGGCGTTCTTCTTCGGCGTTCTTCTTCCAAACTTTTCTCAGGTAGGGAAAATCCGTAAGAGTAGATTGAAAAGTACCGAGGATAGTTGCAATCTTAACTTTATCTCTAATAGTTTCCATCGTGTCATCTGACCGCAGGACAACTTCAGTAAGGTTGCAAAAGCCATATGGTCTAAGGATGATCTCCGAACACGGATTGGTTCCAAATGCTTGGTCTGGATTTCGTCTGCCATTTCTCGCAGCGATTTTTTGACATGCTTCACGACTGAATAAACCTCTCTCGCCTGACTTGGATTCATATAATGATAACCACTCGGACATGAAAGATCCAATCTCTGGTTTCTCATTATAGACGGCCGAGTTGTTTGACAATGCCCGTTGTGGGTTTGCTTCCCACCACGCACCCGCCTTGGCGTGACGCATACGGTCATCGGATAGGTTAGATAGAGAAATCATAGCAGAACGACGGACACCGCCAACTACAACAACCTCACCAATCTTACACATTATATCATGACACTCAATGGAAGTCAGGCGACGACCATGAGCATTACGGAATACTTTTACAACAAACTTGAATAGATCATTTAGAGGACCTGGGCCAGATGAACGACCACCAAAGGTCTTCAACGGAGCACCAGCAGGACGCACCTTGGTTAGGTCCCACTTTGGAATCTCACCTGTGTATAGGAGAGCAATAAGCATACGTAGAGCCTTAGCCCAACCTTCTTTGCTATCTCTCACGGAAATGGTGGTATCGGAGTCATACATCTTCTCCGGAATCTCTGGCAACTGATTAATGAACTGGCGCTCAACGGAGAAACCAACACCTGTTCCACATAGTAGAATGAACATGGCCTCATCAAAGGCCTTAGGGTCATCAATAGTTAGAAATGAACAGTTATAACCACATGTGTGGTCTCGCTCTAATGCCTTACCAGCAGTCATAAGGGACCGCATAGATGGCATAACTTTTAGTTTGATAATGTAATCTTTTATCTCTTCACGATAAGGTGCCATATCAAAGTTATAAGTATCGGCGAGGTGATTAGACATAAAGGTAATATAACGTTCAACGGTTTCCTCCCAATTTTCTCGACGGTTTAGTTCTGGTACATAACGAGCATATCTGGATTTATAGATGAATTCCTGGTAAAGTGATTCCATTATTACTTCCTCTTATATATTCTTCCTTTGACAAACCCGGATGGTATGTCATCTGTTTCTTTTATTCTCTTGCTTATAACACCATCATTTATCCAGATAGTGTCTTGACAAACTTTTGCTGTTTCACTGGTAAATTTTGTTATGTTAGCAGCAGCGACAATCGCTTTTTTTTCTTCTGAAAGTTTCCATGTTCTTCCTTTTGATGCTTGTATTCTTTTATTTCTGTTTCTGGCCCAAGATGCTCTCTGTGCTTCGGAAACTTTTTTATTTCTTTCTTCTGTATATTCCATTATCAAACCGGTGTTACCTTCACCACCATCGGTTCTATTATGTAGAATGCCGGTATTAAGGTCTTTACGACCATACCAACGAATATAGAATCTTTCTAAAGCAAGAGCACCGAGGTCTGTTAGATTGGACTCCATTATAACAATTCTATTTTTATCAGTAGGCCTTATAATGGAATGAGATTTGTGTTTCTCCCACGCTCTGCGACCTTTTCCCTTACCAATATAATAAGGTGTAAGTTCATCTTTACGCAAATAAGCATAAATGTAGAAACCTGGAGGTTGATTTGAGGATGTATAAATAGACATGCTGGCACTCCCTAAAAGTGTTAGAGTCCGTAGAGTTCGCACCTCGTGACGGACATGTCTATTTAGTAATCCTATACTTTTCACCAAAATGGCCACCAAGGTTTTTCTTTAGCGTCTGGATTCTCCATCTGTATTGGTGCAGGATGCCAATACTCTCTCAATGACGGGAAGTGTTTTAGAATTTCTTCCTGTGCATCAAGAGCAATCAAACGATGTTCTTTCTGTGTGCCTACTTCCGCACGAACATCTATCCAGTGAATCCAAGAACGAAGTGTACCTGACATATATAGTCGTGTCTTGGTTAGACCTTCTGGTAAGATTGCTCTAGCCTGTTCTTTGGCGATACCAAGTTCAATAGCAGTCTTATAATGTCTAACTGCAAGATCACCAACAACACCTTGAAGATAATTCCAATCATATTTAAGATTGTCATCATCCGTCTCAATACTATTCTGACGGTTCTTGGCATCCTGTAGTCGTGCTTCTCTTGTAACGAAACCCATATCCTTTGTTGGATCAGCATAACGCTGGCTAAACTCTTGGAATGAAAATGACCGATGACGGATAATTTGATGTGCTATATCACGGGTTGTCTGAATATCCATAGTGATAGACACCATCTCAAATGGAGACCAGTGCTTATTTTTGATTAGGTATTTGAGAAGTTTAGGTGCTGTTAAGGTATTGTGTTGATTAGACGGGTTTGATACTCTGGCTGTGTAAGCAATAAAGGCCTCGGCACCGATTGCTCGTTCTGTTTGTGTTTCCCATGCCGAAAGTATCGGTTGTGTCAATGCTATAATTTTCGCGGTATTCATTTTGTTTCCTCATTAATAATCTTTATAACTTCGGATAAACTTTCTTCTACTGTCCATTCTGTACCACCCGGACCACCAAAAATAACTGTGGCAACGCTACCACTATCTCTTCGGCGTCTTTCATAGACAGCAATAATCCACTCAGAGTTAATGTAAATTGGCATGTCAACTACATTGTCGTTTGACATATTTTTAAATTTCAACATACTCATAATCTACTCCATATATTCAAGTTCATCGTAGCCTCAAATCCGCTGTGTGTGTTTATATCTATAATGTGTTGGAGAATGGCAGGAGACAATCCTGAAAGAACCATTTCATTAATATCTTTTTCTTTAATTGTGTCAGGCCAAATACAAATCTTATAACCTAAATCAATAGTCTTGCGCATATTGGAAACAATTTGTTTGTTCCTAGGTTCATTATCATACACAAAAATATAATCTTTGTCAAGACCTACAATGTTAGGAGCATTAAACAGTGCTGCATCCATAGTAGCCAGAGAATTGTTAAGGAAAAGACTGTCGATGGGTCCCTCAACAACATATATAGGCATATCAAAGTTAAGTTTATCCCAACCAAAAACTTTTGGGTTCTCTTCGTCACTTTTGATCGTGATATACTTGATCTTGGAATGTCTGTCAATGGATCGCCCCTGTATTCCCAGTAGTTGGCCGTCCCTGTTATAGAACGGGATTATTATGCGAGGTTCCTTATATAGTGTTTTTGCGTGTGCAGGAAATGTGACAGAAACGAAGTTTGCAAAGTCTTCCGCATACCACATATCATCAATAGGAACCTTCCTATCTTCTAAATATTTTCTAGCCGGATGATAAGGATTCAATCCATTAACACGAACGGCATCACTGTATAGTAGGGACTTAGGTTGTTCTTTAAAGACTGGTTTGGAGACAAAATCCTTGACGTCCACAACGGTGTTGGTCGTGTTAGGTTGGACGAACGAGTCCAATACAAAATCACGATATAACATCGGATCTTCATCTTTTAGGAACTTTTGAAATGTGGTGGAGGTGTGACAATTATGACACATAAAGAAGAGGTGTTCCTTCTTCTTATAGATGTAACCACGGGCCTTTAGTTTGTCCTTCTTGGAATCACCACATACGGGGCAAGAAAAGTTCCATAAAAATTCCCCCCTCTGCTTGAAGTTTTTCAACTTGGGCGAAAGGAGGGAAACATATTTTTTATCTATGTATAAGGACATATTCCACCATAATCATAACGAAGTTTTTTATTATACTTGGTAGTTGGCTCTATGTCAACTACTTTCTTGGTGGCAGTTCCCTTTTATGTTGTTGTTCTATATTTTGTAAGGACTGCTTTATATCATTTACCTCATCCCAAAGACTTTTACGGTCATTATCAGTCAATTCTTTTCTTTGACCAAGGTAATCTTCAATATGTTGGACTCTGGACTCAAGATAGGTCACTTTTGTTTTAAGTTCCATATCTCCCACTTTAAGGTCACTAATGGTCCATAATAGTGATACACCAATACCACACACGGCAATTATAGCTGTAATAGCGTGTGGTAAAAAATTGATAAGATTGAATCCACCTCCATCATCGCCAATCTCGTCGTTATGGTTGTGGTCGTGTTTTAACATTTTGGTTTACTTTCTCCTGTTTAAACCTCCATCTTATAAATCGTCGCCCTCACAGGACCGGGGCGACGAATTAGTATCTCCATGCAGCCTGAAAATGCATCGGGTCGTTATCGCCGGGTCTACCGCGCCACCACAATCCGTGCTTCTCCAATATATCTGCGAAATCGTGGTTCAGCATACCTTCATGCCATGCAGATGGCCAAGGATTTCTTGCTGGGTCCATATCAATGGCTATACCCCATGAATGGACTGATAATCTAGAACCACCTCGCATCAGTCTGTAGTTATAAGAACCACCTGACTGATCTAGGTGTAGTTTCTTAATGTTATCTTTACCAAAGTGTTCTAGAACCTCGGTAAATGCCGCAGTATAGACATCAACTACCTTCTTATGTAGTTTCATTGTCTTGAACTGCTGGCCACTGGCATTAAAGAACATAGGGTAAGGTGGTGCCCACTTTACGATGTTCTCTTTGAACCAAGTAGGATCTACATCTCCGTTTTTACCAGATGGATCCCCGAAAAACTTATTTAGATTTACCACATCTTCGTGCGGAAAAAGTTCTTTACACTTTGCGTTTGTTACCGTACCTGGCATATGTCATTTCTCCCGTGTTTTGGTTTCTCAATACTATAGGTTTGCCTGGGTTCTTATTGGCATATTCTCTAATCTCGGCGAGGCAATCGTCCTCTTCTAAATACTTTCGCCATGTCTTATGCTTACGCTTTTCCATCTTTGCAGTATGGAACACATGTGATGAAACCTCAAATACTGCTGCGCCTGCGAATGTTTCTTCTTTAACCAAACTTGGTATTGTTCGTTTCATCATATCAGGAAATAGCAAAGGTGACTTGGTCTTACCGTATCGTTTCTTCTGCGAACTTACAGGCATACCTGGTTCACCTTGCGGACCTACACCAATACCTGCTATACCACCAGCACCTGCATTATTGGTTGGTGCTCCTACACCGTCTTCGTAAACCCTCTTCATTGTAGATTCCTTAATATGTCCGCAATATCCAGATCAACTGGTATTTCTTCTTGCCTTACATAGTATTTATCAAACGAGACAGTTAATCTTTTAGGTAAATAGTTAAGAAATATAAGAATAGTTTTGAGGAGTGGATAATCTTCTTTATCCACTTTGAAGAATAGCATATTCACTGTCGCTTCAACACCAAACACATTAGCAAGGATGATTACATGGTTTAGAACCAACCTCTCCTTGAACTCACCAGTTTGTCTATACTTTCGTAATAACCTTTTTACATACTTTATTCTCTTTAGATCATCCTCAAACTCCGATTGTAGGATATGAGGACGATCATAAGATTTTGCAGCATAGATAAGAAAGTTATCATCACTTAAATCATTTATCATTACATTTTATTCAGATGCCAAGTTGTGTTTTGATGGATCGTATTTATCTTTTCTAATACGATGAACTCCACCACCTGTAGCAGCATGTGGATCACCCTTGTTTGTTACAAGAACGGTATCAGATTTTTCTTTACCAATACCAAGACCCTGCTTAACTGCGGTAGAAACCTTCTTCTTCATTTTTTTCATAGCATATGATTTCTTTACAGGTGTCAGACCTTCGTCAAGGTCTTCATCTTCCTTAACAACAGCAGGCCATTCTTTATCTAACTTACCATTAGCAAGTTTCTTATCTTTTGTTCTTTCAGATGTATCCATAGCCTGTTTGGTACTTGGAGAACCATTGTTACCATCGGTATGCATTGGTTCTTTAACAGCACTTCTCTGGCTCTGTGTTACTTTATCCCAACATTCTTTCATGGTCATCTCGGCTGTATCAAGCATTTTGTCTAGTTCTGCTTTATCAACAACCTTAGCAACACATAAAAACATACCCATAATCTGTGTATATTGGAAGAATAGATGATACTGAACTGGCACTTCACGAATAAACTCACCTTGGTCGCTCATACCCATCTTTTCACCAAACTGTCTAATCTCATAGACCTCTACACCTTTATCACCTTCCAAAAATGTTCTCTTTGGAAGGATAATGCTAAAGTAGGCAAGGGCCTTAGAAATCTTACGCAGTGTAATGTAAGGTGTAATATGTGAACGGCTACAGATGCCAGCAAGAATGGCATTAACCTCGGAACGAACTGCATCGTTTTCTAGGTCAAAGTTGCCATTCTCTACATTTGCAGTTGGAAGGACTTCCTCACTAATAAATGACTTAAAACTTTTCATAGTGGATATCCTTCTTTATTATGGTGTATACCAAATAACTGTTGCGCTTGTTGAGGTTACAGTATTTGAGTTTGCGGCCGAAACAACACACTGGAAGGTGTTACCATTTGCAGTCTTGTTGTTAGCAGTAAATGTAGCAGATGTTGGGTTGTAATACTTGCCAGCAGAACCTGTAACGTTGGTCCATGATGTACCAGTGTTTACCTGCCACTGATAAGATAGTGTAGCACCTGCTGGTGTAGATGAAGCAGCAACGGTGAAAGTAACATTCTGTGGAGCACCATTCATTGTGCTGCTTACTGGTTGTGTAACAATTCTCAATGTATAGTCTGGGAACCAGAGGCCATCATTGCTTCCATCACCAGGAATTGAATTTGTAGCAACAAGTGTTTCATATGTTACACGTCCTGCGCGGCCGCCTGTACCTTCTTTACGAAGAACCCAACCAGCATGATAACCATGACCTGTTGGGCTAGCTTGGATTTCTTGTGCAGAAACACCAAACTGACCGTAGATGACGTTTGGATTTAGATGTGGGCCAACGGCACCTGCTGTATCATTCTCAAAGATTAGTGCGGCGTTTGCCTCATTTACTGGCATACCCATTTGAATGACTGCTGCAAAATCTGAGTTAGCAGCATTATTATAAGTTCCCCATAATGGCATTTTAGTTTTCCTTCTCTATGATAGGTTTAATTTACAGATTGTTGTTGCATCCCTGCTTTAACAGGGTTTACTTCAATTGGATCCGCTGGTTGACCTGTGGCAGTTTTGCCAGGGTTTAGCATCTTTTGATCGGTTGATTTCTGCAAGGCAACCTTAGTTGCTTCCTGTGCCAACTTTTTGGATGATCCATAACGATGTTCAAGGGCACCGAGTGTACCGCTACCCTGATTGTTTGATCCCTTTTGTGAAGGTACCTTATTTATTCCTTCACTTAAACCAGACGGTCTCTTCGGTGGAATAGGTGCTGGTGTTGGTGCAGCCGGTGCTGGTGTAGTAGGTTTAGGTGCTGGTACTGACGGAACACCAGGTGCAGTTGATTTATTCTGGTCCGGTTCTGTCTTAACCGATGCCTTAACGTCCAAATCAGCCGGTCTTGAAGGTGGTGTTGGTGTCTGTGCAGGTTCTGGTTTTGGAGATTGTGCGGGTTCCGGTACAGAAGTTCCTGAAGATGAAACTTTTATATCATCTGGATTCCACTTAGTATCACCTTGTGACTTATCTGCTTTGAAATTAGCAGATGTTGGGTCATTAGCACCACCTTTTACAGCAGTTTTACCTTTAATTGCGTTCATATACTGACCGAGTGTTGCACCTGGATTGAATTTTCTGAAATCATCCAATTCAGCTTTAGACACAACACCTGGTTTAGAGGTGTATGATGATTTGGTAGTTGGTGCAGTTTTGTTTGTTGGAGCAGGTTTTGACAAAGGTTCTGTTGTGTCTGGTTTAAAACCTGCTTTTTTAACTGCGGCATGAGAATAATCGCTATATGATTTTGCAGCTTTGCCAACAGCATCAGCGGCATAATCTAGGCCCTGTTTAGAAAACATTGTATCAAACAAGTCCTTAAAAGAAGATTTCATCTCATTTACCGACTTACCAGTTGCCTGTGCGTTTAAAAAGACTGTTCTTCCTTCATATGCTTTGCACGGATCTTGGCAAGGATAGCACCTGCTACCTTCTTACCTTTTTCTTCTGAACCATATTCTTTACCGGCTTTCTTGGCAATCTTTGAGAACATTTTGTCTGGTTTGCCGAGGTCTTTACCAGCACGACCAGCCTTTGCTGAATATGCTGCCTCTTCCATTTTCTTAGGTGCTTCGTGTGCAGTTGAACCAGCAGCCTTATGGAAACGGCCATGGTCAAAACGAGGATTCTGCTTTGCGAAGATACCTGCGTGATGTGTAGCAAGTTCATTTCTCTTTTCTTGGGACTCATGACCTTTGATTAGGTCTGCGACCTGCTGGAAATGCTTGCGTGAAACTGCCTCATCGAGGTGTTCTTCTGGTAGATGCGGTTTTGGACGACCACGTTCACGCTCAATCTTGGCAGATGTCTGTTTTGCCCAAGATTTTTGTGTAGTCTTATTATATTTACCAGACTTTGTTGGTGTTGAGTATTCTGAACGACCTGAATGACCATCATTACCTTTTATTCTTGACCGTCCTTCACCGCGACCTGGCTTTTCGTTCTTACCCTGCTTACGTTCAAGATGTTTGCGGAGTCTATCTGATGTTTTGCCGGCCCAATGATAATCGGATACCTGGCCATTATCAAGATTATCTTGTGATTTTTTATAGGCCTTGATAGCAAGTTTTTTTGAGACTTCATCCAACTTTGCTTCTCTCATAGCACCGATTTTAGCAGCAAGACCTGCTTTATCTGCGGCAGATGGACCTGATGTGTCTGCTTTTGGTGCTGTAGTTGAAACAACTGGTTTGTTATCTTTTGTAACAGCAGCACGGTCTGGAGCAGAGTAATCAATCTCTTCTGGTAGATTTGGTTTTGTATGCTTACCGATTTGGTTTTTGATCTGACTTTTTAGATCAACACCGTGCTTTTTCTGCTGTGCTTTACTGTACCATTTATCTGGATCTTTTCTGTGAGCCAACACATCTTTATTCGGACCATCACTGATCTTACCTTTTTTGTTTAGTTGAAACTTAGTTTCATGTCCGTCTTCACGATCTTCTGATGAGTCGGTACCCCAAGTCTTACCTTCACGGCCTGGTTTGCGCCATTGTGATCCCTCTTCCATCTTGCCAGCAGCCTTAGCAGCACGGAAGCGTGAACCCCATACTTCGTCTTTTGGAGATTCAATCTTGCCGTCTTTGTCATAGTCTTTGTCAGCAAGTTTTTTGCCTTCTGTAAGATTGCCTGCCATCATGCCTTTATAGACTTCTTCAATACGAGCATCATATGCGGCAAGGTGTTCGCGGACAACTGCGTTGCGATTGAATACGCCGAACTCTTCGTTGACGGCGTTGATTGCTTCGCGGCGCTTCTGGCCTAGTTCCATAGCGGCTTTGGCGGCTTCCACCAAAGGGTCTGCTTTCTTTGAGTTAAATTTGTTAGAGAATACCATGTTAGTTTCCTTTGAAAGTTGTCCTAGTCGGATAATATAAAATGTTCCTACTATTTAGTATATTTCTTTTTCTTATATTTCTGTTTTTTAAATAATGATGTTTTTTCATCTTCTGCTTTTGCATCAGGTCTTACATCTTCTGGAGGACCACCAGTAGCAGATGCCGAAGCCATAGTTCCAGAATATGGGTCATCCAAACTTTCTTTCTTCAATCTATCGGCAACTTCTTTAAGTTTCTTGTCGGCCAAGGCACCATACTTTGCCTTGAACCTTCTTCGTGTTTCTTCTTTCACCATCCAACGGTCAATCTGCTTGCTATTGGCACCGTTTACACCGGTGAAATCTAAACTTTGGTTATCACCGAAACCAGGACCTTTAGGCATACCAGCTTCGTCTCCTACTCTATCACCACCAATAGGACCAGGATTCTGGTTTCTTGGATCTAAAGGTGAAGGTTTTTCTTCTTTTCTCATTTTGTTATTCAATTTTAATACTTTCATAGTTGCGAACTTACCAGGTTCTTGGCCTGGCGTGTCTAGTTTATATTTGTCTGTAAGTTGCTGTGTGCCCCAGTTACCAGCACCACCAACCTCGTTTAGCATTTTTTCAAATCGCTTATCTGCCTCATTCAAAGCAAACTCTGCGATTTCTTTTGAAACAGAATGAATTAGTTTATCATATGTTTCTTTGATTACATTTTCGTTTAGGTTTAGATCAAGGTCATTCTTGACCTCAATTACCTTTTCAAATAACTGGTCAAAGCGGTCAAGGGACTCTTGTGCACCTTTCCACTTGGCAAAGCGAACTGCCTCGGTGATTACACGACCACCTTTGGTTGCTCTGGATTCATTTCGTTGTTTGGATACCTCGTTGCTGGTATTCACAAACACCATAATAGTTTCATAGCCTTGGATTTCCAAGGCCTCTTTGATTGTCTTTACTGTAAGGTAATCAGAAGCACCATTCACTACAATAGCACCTTGGAGTTTCTGGTTATGGAAAGTATCTGCGGATACCTCGGTGAATCCAAATGGCAGAATGGCCTCTTTTAGGATTTTATCTTTACCAGAACCAGGTGTACCAGAAAGAATAATAGCCTTTTCTTCACCAACGTAGGTCATATCAAAGTAGGATGGATTGTCTTGTCCAAAATAACGCATAACCTTGCCGGCCTCGGAGTTGGCCTCGTTCTCAATCTTGGAACCTGTTGCTCCTTCTTTTTTGATATTCTTACCAAGGAGACCATCGAGGTTCTGTTTGTGGTGAACCAACTCATGTGCTACCGAACGGAAGATATCCATTGGATGTCGGTTCTTTGTAGAAATCCTAACCAACTTTTCGGATGGTGAGTAAGAAGCAAATGAAGGTTGGTTTACTGGATTCTTATCTCCACTTTCATCTGAACCCATATACTGAACTCTTGGTTTCTCATCAATACCAAGATGGGCACAGGTGTAGTCAACAAAAGACATTAGTTTTTCATGGAACTCTTTACGAGACATTGCACTAGTTTGTTCTTTAAGATACCATTCTTTTAGTTGTGTTCTGGTTGCTGTAAAGATTTTTCTAGCAAGTGCTTTATCTTTGGCAGCCGATGACTTGGCGAATGTAGCAAAGTCACCCTTGCGAACAGCGGCACGTAGAGCAGTTCCAGAAATACCCTGCTTTCTAGCACCAGATGATACAACCTTGAACTTCTTAAATGGATAATGTTTTTTAGGATCAAAACCTTTAGCAGTCTTAGGCATAACATACTTGCCAAGTTGTGTTCTAAACTCATTGACACGGTCATCACCAACCACAAATGTAACATCTTCATAACCTTCATCTGCCAGTTTCTTACAGATAGCAAATGCGGTCTTCATAGAAGGGTCATCCACAAAGTTTACACCAGGGAAAATCTGACGAAGAAACGCCATCTTTTGTTTTGGTGATAGTGGATTTTTGGAGGAGTCGTGTGATTGGGATGTATAGATGCGGTGATCAGCACCAGTTTTATTTGCCAAATTTACGGCATAATGGATTAGTTCTGCATGGCCTGTGGTCGGTGGATTATAACGGCCAAATGTGAATACTATTTTTTTCATATCTCTCCCTCTGCGGGTTTAAAGTTATTTATATTTCTCTTCTTCTCGGACCTTTCGCACGATACGTCTAATGGTTTCCAGTATTGATACTGGTTTATTTTCCGTAACGGGAAGGGACTCCGGTTTTTGGGTTGACAAGGTATGCTTCAAAATCTATCTCCGGGTGTAACTTTGCTAGTTGTAATAACATATTTAGGTTACCTTCATGGTCATCCCACATTCGGATCTTGTTGAACTTACCGCTGTCAATATACTTACGAATAACAACAGCCTTAGATAATGGTGCCGCATTACCACCACCAAATACATTACCAGAACGTTCTACATGAACCTGGTCAATAGGGAATCCATGGTCACGGAACTTTTTGAGAAACATATCTTTGTCGGATACGTCTGCTCTTGCGGTTACGATAATGGTACGAGAGTGTGCGCCTTGATGACCAACAACCAACTGGGCCCGTCTAATCATCTTCTCAATAGGTTCTGCTTTATCATGGAAATACTTACCAGACCTAAATTCACCAAAGTCTAGTCGTTCACCTGGTTTTGGTTTATAATGTTTTAAATCTTCGGATGAAAGACGGGCAACAACCTTGCCGTCTTTTACAACATTTGTCTTGGCATTAGGCATAAACAACGTATCGTCAATATCAAAGATGTTTAGTGTACCTTGACCTACTTTTGTTTTAAACTTTTTCATTTTTTCTTTTCTCTGGTCTCTATATATTTTTTCACTCTTTCATCAGTTTCTTTTGTTAGTCCTTTATTCCAAGGTATTTTACCCTTGTGCGATTCACTCTGACTTTTTATCCACTTTTCACCTCTTGTTCTTGCGGCATGCCTTGCTCTTTCTGCTTGAGCCTTTTTCCATTCGGGATCTTGTTTTCTTTTTTCCATTGCTTCTTTATGCTTAGAACTATTCTTCATAGATTTACGCATTTTTTCATTTCTTTCAGGTGAACCAACAAAACCGGAAGTAGATTCACCACCATCAGTTTTATTCATTAGTATTCCTGTAACATTATCTTTACGACCATACCAACGAATGTATCTTCTTTCTAAAGCAAGAGCACCTATTTCAGTTAGATTGGACTCCATAATAACTATTTTTGATTTATCTTTTGGAACTGTAACTGTTCTGTGTTTAGTCCATGCTCTCTGTTTTTGTCCCTTACCTATGTAATAAGGTGTACCATCTTTTCTTAGATAAGCATAGACATAATAATGGTGGGGTGAATAAATAGACATGCTGATACTCCTAAACAGTATTAGAGTCCGTGGGTGTTGTCGCACCGTGACGGACATCCTATTTAGGCTTCCATGATTTTTGCGCAAGGAAATTGGACCTTGAGAAGTTCATCCTGTCTACCAATTTCCACGCTTGGCCATCAACTGAAAGACAACCAACATATCCTTCTGGTGTAGTAACTTTATATCCACCATCCGGAGTATGTAGAAAAGTTCCAATATCGTTTACCTCATCAAATTTGCGAATAAGCATTGTCTTGGCATCTATGAATAGGTTCTGTAGTTGGAATATGTTTTTTAGTCCAGCGGCATTCTTCTTATACCAACCAACAACCTTATTCTTTTCCATAGTTCTTTTTTGTTTTGTAGCAGGCATCTTGGCATCGGCAATCTGTTTATCATACTTGTCTGAAACAAACTTGATGATTTCATTCACATGACCGGCACCCATGTGTTCGCCTGCTCGGACTTTTTGGTTATAATAAGTCATAATAGGAATACGATATGTATCGTTAGAGGCAATCTCGTTTAGTAGTGCCGCAGGTATTTGTCTGAATAGATTACCTGCCTGTGAAAGAATACCAGACAGTCTATCGTTTTCTGCCTTGGTTAGTGTGGCCTTACCTGTGACATCCATGAAACGATTTGTCCTATACCAGACATTGCGTGATGAATGTAACCGCCCAATATCAACATCGAAGTGAGTTTGAAGATTGGCCATACTATTACCGATGTAAGTAGTATGAAAAACAATTCCCATCTTAGCTGCCATAACCTGTTTGGCAAGTGTAGTACCTTCTGGTACAGCATAAGTAATCGTATTAGGCCTAAACGTAATATACTTTTTACCATCAATGGTCTCTGATTTTAGTTCATCATGTGAAAACATAAAATCACCATGGATGATACCTTTAATTCCAAGTTCTGGTAGATACTTTAATGCCAAAGATAGTTTTTCAGCCAAACCACCCGAATGGTTACTCCGAATATCCGATTGGGTGTAGTTTAGTTTGGCACCTTTGTTAAAGATACTTTTAGAACCGACAAAGAACTTACCGTTATCTGGGTTGATACCGGCATAGAGTGCGGGCGCGCCATCGAACTTAGTCCGAAGAATGAGACCACCAGAACGGCGGGCCTCATTCAGAGTTTTACCGTCATCGGCAAACATATCTCTTAGAGAGATTAAAAACTGTATAGCATTTCTTGTACCAGCAACACCACCTTCCAAGACAGCATCCTCAATATGTGTGAGGTGACGGTCTTTCTCGGCAGCGGATTCGGTAATATAAGTTGAAAATTTTTTCACTAGTCCAACCATTCTTTAATTTTAGTTTGATCGTGTGGGTTTATTACCATTCTGGCATTTTTAACACCAAACTGCTCTCTATCACCAGTATATTTTGCGAAAAAGATAGGATCTTCTACACTTGATAGAGTATCTCCATTTTCATAAGCATGTGCTGTTGTGCTGGTTAAAGTATAACCACCCGATACTTCTTTCACATCAATGCGGCCTTGTATAATGAAACTAACATTATTTCTTCCAAGTTTTGCATTTGTATCGTAATCATTTCCATAAACAGCTTTATGTTTAATCTTAATAGCATTTCTTCCTTTGATATGCATACCAGCATTATCACCACTTTTTAATCCACCAGGAAATCTAGTTTTCATTTTGCGAATAAATTCTTGTACCTGAGGAAATGCCTGCATAACTTCACTTGTCAGACCACCCCATTGTTGGAAGTCTTTAACAGATTTTCCCATTTTATATGATATCCAAACAACTTCATTACCCTTGCTATCAAGTAAAGCAAGATCAGATTTAGGAGTTCCAGGAACTTTTATACATTCGGTAACATAATAGGTGACACCTTTACATATCAAAGGAACACCATCTTTATAGTTATGTTTCTTTCTAATATTACTAAACATCAAATTCAATCTAGCAACAGTTTTGGTCTCTCCCTCAATACCAGCAGGTGGTCTATCGGGTTTACCATCAAACTCAATCGTCTTTTTCAGGTCGGTTATTTTATAATATTGATTACCTTTTAAAGCCATAAATCTTGCTTTAGTCAATTCTTTTTGGTATTTTCCAGGATATTTCTCAGCATTAATAATTAAATTATATGTTTCTTTGATGAAAGAAAATTTAACTTTTGTTCCGTTGTTCAGTTCAAATTCTTCACCATTTTTATACTTTTCAGCAAACTTTAGTATTCTAGGTTTGCCGGCCATAGGGCCTTTCGTATATTTTTTCATCAGATCAGATACTTGAAGCTGTCCCATTTTAATACCCTTGGATAAAATATTTCTTATGTATTTATCCATAGCAGGTACCATACCTAATGTCAACCAGAATCCTTTCAGTAGTTTGTCAACAATAACTCTTTTCTACTAGCCTGTGCTTTCATATAATTCTTAGATTGAGCGTTCATTGAATAAGTCAATGGAAATGTGATCTGACCCCAGTTAGGAAACCTATCTTTAACCCAGTCATCGTTATTATATGATACAGTCATATGGTGTAGATTAGAAGTATCTATACACCGTTGAGCAAACAAATCATGATCAAAACCCTTATGCATACTCCTATTTTTACCATACAGATGTGATTTAATATCATAAGGTGGATCTAGATATACAAAGGTACGAGGTGTACCATCTAGTAATGTCTCATAAGATTGGTTGGTGATTTTCCAATTTTTGATTAGTTTTGAATAATACTTTAGGTTTTCAATACAATTTATTGTAAAATTTCCTTCACTTGCTAATTTGGAAAATGTAGAGTTTTCGGTCAGGCCGGAGAAAGAACATTTATTAATTGTCCAAAACATTACCGCCTTCATAAAGTATGAAGTGTCTGTTTCATTCATTTCTTGTTTGCATTTATTAAATAGTTTTTTAGCATCATCAACATTGTTATTCTGTATTTTCCATTCTCTCACTGTTTCTGATAGTTCATCACCATTATCTCTCAACTGAACCCAAAAGTTATAGAGAGGCCAGTATAGGTCATTTACCCATATATTAATGTTTGGTTGGAGTTTTGTAATTGCAATAGCAACAGAACCACCACCTACAAAAGGTTCTCTATATTCTTCATAATCTTTTAGGTCTGGAAAGTAAGGCAACATTTTGTTTATTGCCTTACTTTTACCACCAGGATATCTCAACGGTGTTTTCAATCTTTTCATAATATAACCTTTTAGTTTATGCTAAGAAAATTGCCCAGAAATCATCCGCAAGATTTGGATTGGTCAAATACTCAAATGGGAAGTAGCAATAACCTTTGTCACCCCATCCTTCACCCCAAGAGTTGCGAACAATGAAATGTGTATCTGTATAACCAACCATAAGCATACAATGACCACCGACAACATTCTCATTTGCGATTGGCATAGGAACCATACCATTTTCTGCTACTGCATTACTCTCAAAGGAATCATACAAGGTGCAACCGAAAACTACTGGAATCTTATGTGTTAGAACATTCTGGATATTGTGTAGTGCTACAGGAACTCTTGAATATTGCTTGATGATACCTGTCTTAGCCGCAGAATATGCAGCATCGGATGGTTTATCAGTAAACTTAGAGATATCATAAGGCCACAAGTTTTCATCACAAACACCAGTTGTAGCCACAACCTTGATGCCGTCTCGGATTTCAGCACCAGCATCACTATCAACTGTTCCCTCAATAACACGTTCATTATAGTAAATAAACAAACGTGAAGGCATAAAATCGTGTTTACCTTGTGCTTTGAGGCCATATTCAACAGCCGCAGCAGTTCCATTACCTGTGCATGAACCAAGTTGTCCCTGGTCATAAACAGGTGGTAAATGTCCTGTTTCACGTAAATCAACTGTAGGTGCAATGGAAGGACCCAAAGAACCAAAGTGTAAAATGTGATCGTGTAGATTAGGCTTATCCGGTCTCCAACCATATACTCTTTTAGTCATTTTTCTCTCCGTTGTTCCATGACTTCATATTCACCATCTTCATCTGTGGTATAAACAACACCACGAATGCCAAACTCTTCTATGGCCCTTTGGCAACCGCAACACGGCTTAGCCAGTCCCCATACAAACTTTTTAGAAAATGATTTGGGTTTCTTTACTCTGGTTATATAGAGGTCCGTCTTAGACAGTTCTTCTACACTTAGTTCTTTCAGAGCATTTTTGATTGCGTGGATTTCTGCGTGAAGGAATACGGCATGTTCGTTCTTACAGAAACGAGCCTGTAAAGGATGGGATTTTCTATGATTAAATCCTACGGACACTATTTTGTTTCCACGCACTATTGCCGCGGCAAACTTGATGTTGGAATCATCATTTGCCTCGGCAATCTTACAGAGAGTATCCAGTATGTCCTTTTTCACTTTCATGGTGTATTATAGCACAAGTGAATAAGGAAATCAACCTTTTTTTCCTAAGGTTGCCTTTAACATCCATCGGTGCTTGCGGTGGGTTTCTATACGTCCAGCAACAAAGTTCTGCCAACCCCACATCTTTTGCTCTCCGGATAGTCGGAAACATTCGTCAAGACAGGCCAATACGGTTTCATTGGCATCATATAGATTAGAAAACATCTTTTCTGGTTTAGGAATCTGTGGATCTTCTTTGATCTCGGACAGTTCTACCATACGAGCAAGAGAACCAGGAGCAAAGTTATCCATAGAACGGATTTGTTCAGCAATGTCATCGACGGAATCGTGTAGTTCTTCATAGAGGTCATTTAGAAATTTGTGATATTGTGGAAAGTCGGAACCGATATAGTTCCAGTGGTATGCATGTGACTTCATATACATCACAAACACATTACCTAATAATACTTTTGCCTTTTCTACTACTTCTTCCATTCTAGGTCTCTTTTACGTTGGTTGTTGTATTTGCTACCACCGTATTTATAACATTGTCGGGAATGGGCACTCCATCAGGCCAGCAATAAGAGTAGATAACTGAACGAGGAAATCTTGCTATTGATACTTGGTCATTCTGGTTTCCACCTAAACCATAGACATACTTAGCATCAAATGAGACGACAAAGAATACGTGGCCTCCACCGTTTCGTTTCTTGGTAGCAATACAACCAACCATTGGTTTGGTTAGTTTCTGGCCATACTTGGCATAACTTAATGCCAATAAGGAACCTGTGTTTGGAAGTCCTGCTTCCTCTAATACTGCTCCCACAAATGCGGCACACCAAGGTGTTGTATGGTCGTTCTTGATTTCTGGATGGCCTGCCTCAGCAAAGAACTTTACCACTTTAGGATTGGCCTTTAAGGTAGTGCCTTCGTGCAATCCAACATATTTACTTGCTATCTTCATCCATGGTAGGTCTGTTATGTTCTTCATGTTTTCCCCATTTACCTAACGGACATTTAGAGTCCATAAAAAGAGTTTTACCTTTCATAAAGCACCAACATACCTTACACTGGTACAAAGTTGTATCCAGTTCTGAGCACTCTTCACAAATCTTTATTCTTTCTGCGGCCACTTTACGGCGTTTAGCACTAATAGTATTTAGTTCCAGCATTAGTAGAAATCTACGATGTGGTCGGCAAGTCCATACTTAACCGCCTCTTTAGCAGTCAACCAGACATCCTCTGGTGGTAGCAAATACTTCTTGATAACAGCCTCTGTCTGACCGGTACACTTCTTGTAATGTTCTAATAGTCGTTGGCTGGAGTTATTAAACTCAACAACTGACGCTAATAGTTCATGTTCTTTACCAAATGAACCCCAAGAGAACTGGTGTGAAAGAATGGAGGTATTGCGAGTAACGTAGCGATGACCTTTCTCACCTGCTATAAAGGTCAATAACCCACAAGAGGCAACCTCACCAAGCCCATAGGTGTAAATAGGCACCTTAGAACCTTTCATAATATCAATCAAAGCAAATGCTGATGATACCTCACCACCTGGAGAGTTTATAATCATCTTTATTTGTTTTGGTTTCTTTTTCATAAGATTGCGAGCCATAATAAATCGCACGGCCTCGGTAGATGAAGAGTTATCAAACTCTGAGGTGAAGAAATAATAATGTAGTTCTTCTAAATCGGGAATGTTAGATACTTCTTTTTCTTTATTGTCTAAAGGCATAGCAAATTCCATTCTATTAAGAGAAAGGCGGGAATTTCTCCCCGCCCCTATTTATTATCGCTGAATATGTATATGGTTGTAGTGACCAGGAACCCGCCATAGGACGGTGTAACCAGCCGCTCTAGCATCGGCGGCCAGCTGGTCAAACTTATGAGCATATCCAGATCGTGCTTCTACAACGCCGCGCCCCACGTTTACGTCAATAGCCCGGCCAGCGTAATGGGCCCACCCGTGATGGACACGATGGACTCCACCAAATGCGGGATGTTCCGAAACACGGAACCCCTGTCGCTGTAGTTGGTGCCCGTATTCCACCAAGGATGTAGAAGCTGCGGCGAAACCCCAGTTTTCTTCCTGCTCCTCGTGGAACTGACGGACCTGTCTCTTGTTCTTATAACGTGGTTGAGGTGAGACACTCCAATTTTCTCCACCAAATACACTGGCGAGTGGATCGGATTCCTCTTGCACGGATTGGTCTGAATATTGACTATGTTTGCCGTAGTGGACTCTGGCTTCTGCCATGCCGCATATCGCAAACATAACAGATGCCGCCAAAGCGGCTAGAATAATCTTCTTCATATAGTTACCTTTCTGTTATGCATAACCACGCACAAGTCTCCACACAGGGTCAATATAAGTTAGAATGTGAGGAGATTGTTGCCAGAGATGGCTGCGAAGTTATGGGTTAAGTGCCACCGGCCAGTACCTTCGTGGTCAGGTGGCTTACACAAGTCGCAAATCGCAAACCTGTGTAATATCTATTTAGGCACCTAGATACCTTTTTCTTTATTTAATTGTGCCTCAAATACTTTATAGAGTCCGGTAACGGTATCGGAGTTATAAACAACATCACTCATCATAGCAATAAGGCAAGTCATCTCACTCTTAGGTGGATTGGTTGTGATGGCAATAGAAGTACCTGAAATCCAAATGGTCTCAACCACACCTTCCTTGTTAGTCATGTTAAGTAAAGAGAAAAACTTGGAATCTTCCATTAACTTTAGAACACTTTCTCTCTTGTCACAGATAGGTAGTTCTTCTTTTTTAGGTGTGGTCTTGGCCTGCGCTGAAAAAGAGGCAAGGATGACAGCAAGCATGATTAACTTTTTCATTTTATTCCTCATCATATTTTATGTGAATACGGTTACTATAACTTACCAATGGTAGATTAGAACGACCAGTGGCATGTTTATATAGCGTTTTTTTGATAGGTTCAGTTAGCAACCCAGCAAATCCATCAGGTATAAGAATACCTTCCGAAACTTTACAATCATCAAGATTGAATGTTTTGATATATTCTCTTTTAGCTGAATCCTCATCTTTAGCATCTATAATCATAAGAGCCTGTAAATGGCCCTCTTTATTCTGTTTATCAGTTGTTATTGTATAGTAGCACATTTTTTACCTCTCAGTATTTGCCACGGATACATTTAAATCAAGTTCTGTTATAAACATTGTTAGTGTTAGCCTAGAGTTTTCATCTTTTCCAAACCCCGATACAGGTGAATGGAGTATATGTGAATTAAATAGAGCAAGCCTATTATACTTATTCTCTATTATTATTTCTTTTCCATCTTTGAACAGTACCGTTCCAGATAATTTTTTAGGATCTTTATTGAGATAAACAACACCAGAGTATATATGAGGATCATCCGTATGGTGTGCTTCATCATCAATAACCAAATCACCACTAATTTTATGGAAATATAGGTTACTTATCCATGAATATTTGTATGCTAGAGAACCTCCTCGGAACAGTTTATCAAAAATACTATTCATTAGTATTGTGGACTTATTTTTATCTATATCAAACAAATCCAAAGTCCTTTCTCCAGTCCAAATTGTTCCAGATACAGGACTTTGTTTATAGTATTTTAATTCCCGAGAATATTCAACCAATTCATCAGGATTTTCAAGAACATCGTCTATGATAACTATGTCCTTTAGCATATTTTACCATCCAAAATCATCTTCCTCATATACACGGGCACCAGGGCTATTCTTAATGATGATATTCTTACGGACTTTCTGTTGTGCAGGAGCATATCCATAAGCAGGTGCATAACCGTATACCGGAGCATACCCATAACCATAAGGAGAAGCGAGTGCACCACCAATGATACCACCTACAAGCCCAGCACCGAGCATAGCAGCACCATAACCACCATAACCCCATCCACCGTATCCGTATCCACCCCAACCACCATAACCATAACCCCAAGCATTTGCAGGAGCAGAGGAAGCGAAACTAATTCCGATAGCAGCAACGATAGCAATAACTGTCTTTTTCATTTCCATAACCTTTCATTAGTTATATTATATCCTATCATAAGGAATAAACCTTGTCAACTAGTTTATGAAATCCTTGAATGATTTCCTACTTTCACGGATTACCGTTTTACATTCTTTTCCGTTGTCAATAACGTTTATATGGGAAAAGTGACGAATCCTTCCGTCATATATTTTTTCAATTGGTTTATTATCTAGCATCTTTATATGAAGTTTTTGATGGGAAACTTTGAGATGCATTTTGGTTTGTATAGGCCGTATAATTGCTATGTCTTCAGATGGAACTAATGCCCACTGGAAAATGGTTCTCATTTGTCTTGGTTTGTTTTCAACACGGAAAGGGTTCATCTGTAAATCATCCACTTGCCACTCGGCAAGAGCATCTAACATTTCTTCTGGTGAATTGGCCTTGACCATAACCTTTTCGGTTAATCTCTTTCTCGTCTCACTGGACTTTCTCCACATATCTTGCTTCTCATCAATACCATACTGGAATCCGGCCCAAGGTAGACGGACACCATGATTGGTTCTGACAACGATTTCTGTGGTAGGTATGATACGAACAATGGACTTGTATTCACCGGTACCATCATTCTCTCTGGCAGCCTCAATCAATACTAATTTTTTGGGAGTTGAAACAAAGATGAAACCAGTCATCTTTTGATCTATTAGGTATTTAACAGCATCCATTTGTTCCATATGGAGTGCTTTGTAGATATCATCACCGTCTTTTTTATTTGTTTCTTGATTAAGGACCGGAGTTAAACTAGTTGTCATTATAACCAAACCATCGTGGTTCATACCTTCTTGGTATGAGATGTCATGGTCAAACATAACTAGGATTTCTCCGACCTTAGTTTTCTGCTCGTCGCGGAATGATACGTGGGAGACATAATCTTGATCTCTATTCTTGGCTAAAACCCAACCTGTATCTTTAAAATATTTTGCGGCGATGATACACATTTTAACCCTAGAGATTGAGATTATATCTTATTTAGTATCCTCTTTATTAGGTACTACCGCGTATCCAGGATAGTAGAAGTTTGAGGTGTGGTGATTGGATGCCACATGGGCACCACGGAGTCCACCCTTTAGTTCTGTACCACCGAATATGGATGCCGCAGAAGCATATCCGTAATTTTGATATGTGTCTTTGTTATATTCGCCAGCATCGGCAGCGACGGCCTGGTTGGCGAAATAGAATAGTGCGATAAGAGAAATAACCTTATTCATTTCTTTTCCTTTCCTAGTTTCCTAAAGTTAGCGAAACAATGCTGCAATGCAACATACACTAGTATATAGGCACCAGGAAGGTTTGTCAAGTGATTTTTATCCATTCCCTTTCCTGGAAAGGTTCTGTCATCAATGTATGACTAGGAAAACTAACCGATAACCTTTTAGTTAAGGACTTGACTTCATGGTAATAATGAGCAGGAGCATAGCAAATATCACCTGGTTCCATTACTATTTCAAACATAGGTTTCTCATCAATGTGTTTAATATTTTTCTTTTCTTCATCATAACACATAACATTCCACATTTTAACTCTAGATTTACCTTCAACTTGAACTATTAAATTATGAGCCTTATCATAATGTATTCCAAATCCTACATTTTGTTGGTCGGTCAAATCAAAGTATATATGAGCATCTGTAGGTAAATTTGTTATTGATTCCAATTCACCACATATGGTATTGATTGTTTCATTCACCCTTGAAGAGTCCATAATGTGACAAAGATATTTTTTAGTTATCTTTTTTATAATAGATGGAGGAAAGCAATTGATATTAGTCACCCAGGCCTGGTGAGGCCATTCATACTTCTCATTTAAAAAAGCCTTAAATCTTTTCTGAGTATTGGAAGGCCTAAAGTTAAGTAAGTTCTCCAAATCTTTCCATGAGAATATACCATGTAAGGCATTTCTTTCATAGAATGGTTGTAGTAGTTTTATTCTATCTTGTAACAACTCTAACATTATTAATAACCTGTTGGCGTTTTAGAGTTTTTAACCCTTAGCAATTTGAAATTGGTATAACCTAAAGATAGATATTTTTCAAAATCAAAACTTACCATAGATGTCTGTTTAAATCCATTCTGTTGTGAACATTGATAAGAATATGTATCTCCTCGATTATTCTTAGAATGTGTCTTATAACATATTCTAGCCGGGCATTTATAAGCACAACCCATATTAAGAAACAATCTAATTCTATCTTTACATTCTATAGATTGCAATAACTCATAGTTGGTATTAAAAGCCTCGGGTAGAGGAACTATGGTGTCATATATCTCTAATCTTTTATAAAGTTTATCCAGAGTATCTGTTTCTTTAATTACAGATGCTTCAATTTTATATAGTGGATAATCTTTTCGTATTCTTTTAGCCAATGCATCTTTGGTTACAATAACCGAATTGCCTATACGATGGTGCTTATCTAGAAATGATTTGGATTGTTCATACATCTCTTCGGAGAAGAAATAAGAGGTTAATGGTATTCTGTAACCTATATTATTAGAATACATCCAGATAAGGTCTTCATCAGTCAATTCTTTACCTGTATCTGCATAACTTCTACCACCATATAATACACATGGGTCATTGAATCCAAACAAAGACTCTATGATAGATAGTTCAACAGTTCCAAAATTATCGGATAAAAAGTTCTGAATAGCACCTTTTTTAAATCGTGCTGAGATAGTAAGGTTAATCATTTATCAATTCTACATATCAATTCTTTAATAACATCATCATATTGATCATACTCAGTTATCCTATAATCATACCTTGAAGGTTGTTCAAAGATTTTGTTAGTATCTTCAAACCTACTTTCTTTTATGGTATCCATCCATACAGTTATGTCCGCATTAAATGACTGTCTAGTTTCTTCGGTCGGGCATACAAAATCACAAACACAATGATATCCCAGATTTGTTATACTCATATCCGCCATCATGCACATACGCTGAGCTTGTCTTAACCTACCTTTATCTGAAAAATCCCAGTCACTAAAATACTCTCTTAAAGCATCACCATTAAATGCATCTATATGAAAAGAGCAGGTAGCAACCAACTTTTTCGTAAAGGTTGTCTTACCGGAACCAGGCAGACCCATCACTAAGATTTTAATTTTTCCAGACATTCATATCACCGAATTTATTAAATATTTCTGGTGGTATAACAGTTTTTCTTTCTATATATTCAACTTTACTTCTAACATTATGCATATCTGGCATACGCATCAATCTATCAAATTGGTCATAATCTGATGTTACATTATTATAATCATGTTCATAATACGGTTGTTCAATATAATTATATACATTTCTCATGACCACTTCAGGCCTAATAACAAGATCATCATAATGTATGGAGAGGAAATTATGTTCTCCCGACCAGAACATATCTCTCACACCGTAATATACTGGGTTAATCAAACTTTCCATATATACTTCGCATCTAGTGAATACATTATTCATCTTAAAATTTTCTTTAAAGTATATTGGTATATGGTATGGATTTTTTCTATACAATCTTTCAAATGAATCCAGTATCCATCCAATATCTCTTACCAAAACAATCAATTTAAGATCAGGATATAATCTTTTTAAAATGTGTATCTTATTACACCAAGACCTGTTGTGGTTGAAATATAAGGTTTTATCTGGTGCATCATGGAAAGTTTCTGCAATATTTCTTAGAATATTATCAATTTGTTCATTACTTTTATTAGAGTAAGAACCAACATTATTAAGTGAACTCAATACACCATCAAATATTCCATTGAGAGGGTTGGAAATCATTGCATCAAATTTTGGATTTTGATTTAGTATAGATGTAAAAAGTGTGCTTCCGGACCTTGGGAGTCCGGAAGTAAATACTATATTTTTCAATTCAATCTCTCGACGGTTACAGTAGATGTTGAACTCATTCCAATAGAACGAGCAGCACCGTAAGAAAGATCAAGATGCCGACCTCGAACAAAGGGACCTCTATCATTGACAACTACGGTAACACATCCGCGATGGCAGACCCGTAGGTGTGTCCCAAACGGCAATGATCTGTGTGCTGCTGTGTGACCGTGAGGGTTGAACACTGCACCGGAAGCCGTATGGCGGGCCAATCTTTCACCATGCCCGTAGTAAGAAGCAACCATTTTGCTCCCAGAGGAATGCCTGCTGCCATCATCATTGCTATAATCATTATCAACGTTGCTTTTAGTTGATCTCGCATGTTTTCCTTTCCTAACTTGGTTCTGAGATGGTTGTGCGCCGAAGAGTCCACCAAAAAAATCTCCTACTGGATCTGCCATAGCAGGAGTGGTGAATAAAAATGCGGCGATCATTAGATATTTTCTCATATTATTTTCCTTTTATTACATACCAAACTGTGCTTTCACAACACCGACAACTTTATCAATGAACTCATTAATATCTTCATCTGAATGTTGTTCTGCGGTTACGTTGAAATGGCTTCTAACCAGTTCAACAATCTGTGCTTTAGTTTCATCTGATAGTTCAAACATTTTATTCTCCTTCTATAATAGCTGTGGATGTTTCTCTATCTATAACTAACTTACCATAACAAGCAATATTCCAATCTTCACTCAAATCTTCCTTTTCACTAAAAGATGGAACATTTATCTTTACGTGTTTGAATAGGTATTCTTTACCATCTTCAAATACACGCCACACATGGTCAACTGTACCTCGACCAGGTTGACCTCTGGTTTTATTAAACCTTATACTATATTTCATATCACCTCCGCAGGTAGTTGTGCAGGTGGAGGATAATAATCTCTAATACCTATATTAAAATGAATAAAAGAAAAGGGAAAATCCGATCCGTTTCTGGTAAATGAATGAGGTAACCACGAATTGGTAAACATTAACATACCAGGTTTAGGTGGAATATATATTGAATTTGTGGAGTTTTCAATATAGCAGGTAAATTCTGGGCCAAAACTATCTTGTACCTTACCTGGTCTAGGGTCGTGTATCACTATTTGACTACAGTTCTTAGGTGCTTCTAGTATATAAAATCCTACTATCTTACAACCATTGGGATGAACATGTTGTTCCATGGATGATGATTTCAAATGATACTGCATCCACATACCCATATAATATGTTTGCAGGTTATCCATATTGAATCCTTGATTCTTCAATACGTTCCATGCGGTGTTCAAAATATAATTAGAAAAATCTTGTATTCTATTGTCGTTAGAAAAATTATAAGTATGGTACATTGGATAAATTTTATCCATCTTCTTTTGTTTCTTAATATCTCTTAGATAGTCATAGGATACAGTTTTAACATTATCCAAAAAACTTGGTTTATCCAAAGTATAAACACTAGAAGGAAAATAATCAAACTGTTGCCATGTATCATTATCCATTATGCAAACTCTGCTGCAAATGCTTCATCTATGTCCACGGGTGGAGTCTTTACTAGTATGAAAGCAGGAGTAAATCCAGCAAAGCCATTACCACTTTCAAAGAAGTAGCAAACGGCTTGAGCATCTTCTTCAAAGAAGTATTCACCCATAATAAGCCCAGTAGCATTTTCTTGGACATACCATACTAGGTTATCCTCATTATCAAAATCTGGATAGTATCTATACAACTGTTTCATCTTATCTCCTAGAAGGTGTTAAAACTAAAGATGGTACGTTCTGGTGTTTTGTTTACCATATCATCCGAACCGTGACTTAACCACGCAGGGAATAGATACAAAGTTCCTAGTTCTGGTTTAAACTCTTGCTTCTCTAGGTTATACTTATTCAACCTGCTGAGAGGTGCAAAACTTGGAAACTCATTCTGGTTATAGAATGTTATTGTGTTGCTATTATCATCCACATGGAGATAGATAACACCAGCAATCTGGCTTCCTGTATGCTTATGTCTCTTATGTATGCTACCAACATTTTGCACCGATACCCAGGATGTTACAATGTCCTGTGTGCAATACATTCTCACACCAAGGGCCTCGGCATATTCCATAATAACATTCACCATATCGTCCGTGAATGTGGAACAACTCTTTACATTAGCAGTTATAATCTTATGACTTTCACTGGCATAATCCCAAGTGGAGATACCATCAGTCAGAAGGCTAATAGGATTGAAACCTTCACGGTGTTGCTTAAAGTAATCACAAATGTCTTTACATTGTTCAGGTGTAAGGAAGTTCTTAACTCTTTGTATGAGTGTAGGGAATAGTTCAATGTCTTCTATCTCAACTTGTCTCATATTATTACCTTACGTTAAAACTTAAAATTATTCTTTCATCGGAACCATTTTCTTCACCATCAGACCCATGTCTAATCCAAGATGGAAATATTATTAAATCACCTGCATGTGGTTCAAAATTTACCACTCCATAAACATATTCTGTCAGATTTTCCATATCAACATTCATCATTTGTAAATAAGGGGATGGATTTACAAATGATAACTTGCTACTGTATTCATCACATTTAATAAATAAAGCACCTGAAACTGCGGACAATGGATGTGAGTGATGTTGTAATATACTTCCTTTATATTGGATATTTGCCCAAGAATTGGTAATGTCTTCTGTTATTAGTTTGTATCCAGAATTTTCACAATATTCACAGACAGTTTTATATATTCTATCACTTAAATTTTCACAACTTTTAACTTTCTGGGATATATCCGTTATTGTTTTTTTATCTGGATCATAATTTGATACACTATTTCCTACTAAAGCAGGATATTTTAAAAATTCATCTATGTTTGTATGGCAATAATCAACTATATCATCACATTGCTTAGAATTTAAAAACTCACTAATATGAAATACAGGAGTAGGAAATAGACTATATTTGTTTATTTTCATACCTTCAATCCTTTGAACTTGTTCTTACCATCAAACTGTCTAGGAATAGGTTTCACTTCTTCCTGTCCTGAGTCCACAATGTCTTGAGCTGATTGTTCTACATCATACAACTTCATCTTGCTTTTGTCAATACCAATCACAAATCTTTTATTCTGTGACGGATCATTATATCGGTTCTTCAACTGTTTTACCTGAACCTGTTTCAACTGCTCCATGGTTTCATTGGTGATAAGGGCCAAGAACAAATCGGCCGTAGCAGGCAAACCAAAGGACTCTGAGGTATCGGTCATGTCCGGGTCGGAACTATTATAACCACCTCTGGTCAACTGTGTAGCAGACCAAACAGGAACATTGAACTCAACTGCCAAACCTCTCAACTCTTCGGCGATTGCCTTGATGTATGTATAACTATTTGCCACACCTGGTTTGATACGAGAACTGGAACAGATGTTAAGATAGTCAATCATAATGGCATCCGGTACAAAGTTCTTTTTCAGGTGTAGTTCATTCAACAAGGATCTGAAATGTGTTGCCGAGGCCGAGGAAGTTGGATACTCTTTGACGATTAGTTTACCATTAGTTTTGGCCTTCAGATTACTAATCTTTTTCTGATACATATCTTTTGGCAAAACCATCAGATCATCAAAGGTGATATTCATCAGGTTGGCATCTATTCTCTTTGATACTTCCTCTTCTGCTAGTTCAAGTGTAATATAAAGAACATTCTTTCCTTGAGCGAGATAGCTAGCGGCAAAATGACACAAACAAAGAGACTTACCAACACCAACGCCTGCCATAACCACGTTGAGAGTTTTCTTAGGAACTCCGTTCTTGGTGATTCTATTAAAAAAATCAAGATCAAATGGCAATTTCTCTTGAACTCGGTGATAGTATTCGTAACGATCTTCAAACTGTTCGAGGTAATCATGGCCAACGTTTGGATCAAAACTAATAGACAACGCATCAGATAACAGACCTGGGATAGCACCTTTTTCCAGTTTACCTTTACCATTCATAATCTCCAGTGAGGAAGTGATAGCATTATATATTGCCTTCTCCTGGCAGAACTTTTCTGTGGAATCTAAAAGCCAGTCCGGGTTTGTCAAAACTGTGTCAGCATCAAGTTCTTTTAGTGTCTCCTTGATATTCTTAACAGTATCGTCGGTTGTACCACGCAAGTTATCAACCTCGATGTCCAAGGCATCAAAGGTTGGTTGCTGATTATACTTCAACACGAAACCGGCCACTTCTTTGAAAAGTAGCCGGTCTTCTTGATTAGAAAAGTATTCTTCTTTTAGGAATGGTAGAACCTTGCGGGTGTAGGTTTCATTCTTGATTAGGTTCTTTAGTATCGTTAATTCTAGTCTCACTCTCACCTTCCGCTTCTGATGCATCTAATAATAGGGTATTCAATACAAGCCCAAGAACTGTGTTGAACTTTTCATTTTTCCGTAATGTCATCATAGACAAGTCATTGGTCTTGAGGATTTCATAATCGTAACCAATCCGAGGAACATTATCCTCATCAACTCTAAACTTGACATAAGTATAACGGTAGCACACTCCTGCGAACGGGTCAACCAGTAACTCAATAGGAACTGTTGAACCATCTTCTTTTATATTAAATAAATCATCCCTAAATTTCCAATCAATCCCCAGTTCCATCTTCCATCTCCATCACATTTGTTTTACCATACATAAACTCACCTTGACAGGCTTCATCAATCTTTTGTAGAAGGTCTGTGGTAAAATACTTTTCTGGGTTCTTCTTTACCTGACTTTCAAATGCCTTTGTTCCGTCTGGGAACTCATACTTGTTTGATACCTTTTTAACAAGGCCAAATTTATCGGCAAGGTCAAGGAGACCATAGTAAGGATCTAAACCTGAGGAATAGTTCAACCAGGTTTCCACTCTCTTGTCTTCCACGGTCATACGAGATTTCTTGAGGTGTGCGGTGATAACAGCACCGGTACGACCACCATCGTCGTCCAGTGTCTTATCCTTCTTCTTAGATAGAAAGATGATAGTTGATGCCGCATATTCAAGGCCAGAACCACCACCCATCTTCTTTACAGGTACATAGGAACCGACCACATCATAAACGTGGTTAGTGACAATCAAAGGCACTTTTGCCTTACCTAACTTGAGGGTAAGGACACGGAAAGCACCACGCACCAGTTGGGCGCGGGTCATATCACGGGTGTCCTTACCATCGGCAATATCAGCCATTTCTTTATCGGTTGAAAGATTACCAAGACTATCAAGAACAAATAGCATTGGTGGTCGTTCACCTTTTTGTTCTAGATACCGATCTAGAATTTTAACCGCTTGCGTCCTGAACTCCTGGACCGTAGCCACTGGTACAATTGCCATACGCTTAGTGTCAATTCCGCGGCCTGCAAGAAAATCTTTAGAAACAGCGGATTCGGACTCAAAATAAAAGACAAATCCATTTGAATGATCCTCCAAAAATTGATAGCACACATTTAGTGCATAGAATGTTTTACCTACCGATGGTTCACCGGCAAATGCTGTTACTTTGTTTTGTGGGAGCCCACCGAAGATAGAACCTGATAATAAGGCATTCATTGCATATGAACCAGTGCCTATAAATCCTGAAACATCTCCTGCTTCAATACCATTTTCGGCAATAGAAGCGTATTCGTTGTTGGTTTCTTCCAACAACTTCTGAAAAATATCTGACATAAGTTTCTCCTTATATTGTGTCTAACAATCTCGTTAGGCAACTTCTTTAAAATATTTCTGTAACTCTGGTGATAATTTCTCTAGTAGATGACCGCCAATACCAACTCTTACTATATTGGCTAACTCTATAATATTATTGGTATCTATTGTATTATCAGGTGTAAACTCATACAAACGTGCAGGTGAATGTTTATGATGTTTATCCTTCTTGGTCATAGTAGATTTTCTCCTTTAGGTAATCTATCAAATAAGGTTCATCTTTAACTAAATTGGCCCAGTGATCTCTCTTTTCGGTTAACTTATGAGCAGCCCACAACCAATCTTTTCTATGTTGTTCATTGTAATTGAATGAATCCAACGAGTGTTTATCTGTAGCAAACAAATTCAATCCTGTAGCAACACAGTTTATGCCTGAATTATTGAAACTATAATTTTCAAATCTAGAGTTGAAAACATTAATAAAAGAATTTTCATGTTTAATGGTTGGGTCATAAAAATCTTGACTGTATTCACGACGACCAACATCTTTCCAATATTCTGTATCATCTCTATGTGAAAGAGCATAATGGAGTGCTACAAACTGTGAGAACCCGTTAAATATCTTTCTACATTCGTAGGTGTATCCGTCTTTATCAATCTGACTTACATATCCATCTGGTACTCTATCTAATACACGAAGTAACCGCACTAGAAACATATGAACACTAAAGAGACCATTACTTTCCAGTGGTTCAATAAAACCTGCGGATAATCCAATTGGTACTACGTTTTTTTCCCAAAGTTTCTTATATATACCAACACGGAACTTTAACTTCTTATATGTCAATTCTTCGTTGTAAAGGTTCTTTTCTTTGAGATGTTCTTTAAACTCTTCTAAAGCACCTTCATCATCAATATACTTATCAGAGTAAACATAACCTGTACCAATACGACTCCATAGTGGAATGTTCCACACCCATCCATTACCGATAGCATGGCCATCAGTATATCCAACCAATTGGTTCTTCTTATCTGTATATGGTGCTTGAGTGGCCCATGCTGAGTTGTTTGGAAGAATATCTGACATTGATACAAAAGGAACTTTTAACTTATCATATAGAACTGCTTTGAAACCGGTACAATCAATGAATAGATCAGCAGTAATCTCTTCACCACTATCCAATTGCAGATATTCAATACCATCTTCATTGAGTTTGATATCTTTAACTTCTGCTAGAATATTCTTAACACCTTTAGGTATAGAATATTCATTTTTCAACCATTGTGCAAATTGGACAGCATTAAAATGATATGCACAATCATTCTTCAGTGTGTATCCAGGAACAATATTATCTTTCTCAGAAATCTTATTCTGATTAACTAGAGCCATAATGGGATAGATACAAGAAGCATAATCACTAACATGAGTATCAGGAAAAAACATCTTCTTGAAATACCAATCATTCTTTTGTGAATGATTACCTTCTACATTAAGATCACCAAAAGGATAATGGAATGATCCAGCACCTTTTTTGTAGAAGTCCGTGAACCTAATGGATAGTTTATATGAGGCATCACAATGTTTCATCCATTGTTCATCTTTGATACCCAACAGGTTCATCCATTGATTAATAAATCCTAAAGTGGACTCACCAACACCAACTGTAGAAATATTAGGGCTTTCAATTAGGACAATCTCACGACCAGGTAATCTAGCAATAAGAGTAGCAGCAGTCATCCATCCAGCAGAGCCACCACCAACTATAACAATTTTTTTAATCTGCTTACTCATGAAAAGAAATCCTCTAAACTGGCCGTTTTCTCGGCCTTCCACCCAATACTATCTAGTATAATTTTGAGAGGGTCAAGAAATGCCTTCTCAAATTGTGTATTATAATCTATATATTTAGATAAGGCAAATTCTTCCGGGATGCCGCCTTGTGGAAAAGATATAACATTGGATTGGATGGTGTTTGGTTCTTTAAGGAACACAAACTTTAGTTTCTCACCGTTGTTGATTAGTGGATACTTAGTATCCAGTTTATGACTACGTAGAAAGTGATTATATACGAGAGCACCACGCACATGAATAGGTGTCCCGCTTCCGTAGATAGACTTCTTATCAGCATACTTAACGAGACCATTGAGCCCACGAGGAAACGATATGTCCGACAAAGGTAGATTTTCAAAAGAAGACCTGAAATCTCTAATAAAAGACTGAATATCTGTTTCGTTGCCGTCAAATATGACATCTACTGCCTCTCTTAGTTTCTCTCTACATGATGATGGAGTGGAAGACTTGACCATTTCAAGTCCCATAACTTTCTTCTTTGGTTTCTCGTATTGAACACCTTCATTGTTCCATACACTGAGAATGTATCTCTTCTTGGCGGTCCATATGGCCTTATCACATAGACCTTCTCTCTTCATAAAGATTTTTTGTTGAAATACATTAGTATAGTCACCAAGGTCTCCACAAGCGGTATCAATAACAGGTTGTATTTTATTCTCACATACTTTATCAAGGAAGGAGATGACTCTTGCCGTATCACCAGTGCCGAGGTCTTCACCAATAGTCTTGCCCACAAGCGGACCAAGGCGTAGGTAAACCGAGTCTGTATCAAGCGCAATGACATAATCCTCTCCTGTTGTCTTTAGTATTTTATTGAGATACTGGTTAAGTGTTCTTTCGATCCACCGTATTGAGAGTTGGCCAGTCGTCGTGACCGCAATCGCGTTACGTAGATCAAAAAACCTGAAAAACTTGGAGCCAAGCGCACCATAGAGGGAGTTGAGTGATACTTTTTTAGAGAGTTGAAGATTGTTATACTTGGCGATTTTATTTTTAAGTTCTTTCTTTTTCTCAGGGTCTTTTTCATTTTCATAGGCCGCCTCGGCATCTAGCATCTCCTTCTTATACTTCTTACGATCAGCAAACATCTTCTCAACCATCTCTGGCATAAAACCTTGCTTGTCACGGCGATAGAACTGGCCATTAGCAGTTAGACATACATTGCTATCCTTTAAGGCAGATAGATCCAACTTACGGGCCAAAAGACTATCAACACTAATATTGCTTGAAACAAGGCTGCGCATAGCATCATCGTAATCAACAGGTTCAATAATAGTCTCAGGGGAGATATTACTGCCCATAATGACACTAGGATACTCACTATTAACATCGAAACTAGCAACCCAATTATGAAATCCAATGATGGGATCTTTAACATAGGCACCCACATAAGCAGCCTCCTTTTCGTGGCGTTCAATAGGTGGCACAACCTTGTTCTGTGCCTTCAGATGATGGAAACAGATAACATCCCACATACGGACTTGTGCGAACACATCCTCAAAGTTACATTTGTTATCATAGGACAAAGTTAGAGCGAGTTCAATCAACTTGTTCTTATCATCAATCTTGTCAACGAGGTCAACGTCTTTGATGTTATAGTCGATGAACTTTTGATAGTCCTCCTTATACAGGTTGAACAAGGTGCCAACCTCTTCATAAGACAACTTTCGTTCACCAAGTTCTTCGTGTGCGATGTTGTCCAACTTATAGGACTCTTGTGACTTACCGTTCTTAGCATATCGTTGGTACAGGTCAAGCAAGTCAAGTGTGGCAATACCAAGGATTGAGTATGACTTAATCTTACGGTTCATACCAAGGTCAACCATCTTATCGTTGATCACACCCCACGGAGATAGTTTCTTGGCCTCGTTTTCACCCATTAGTTTGCGAATACGATTGACCATATATGGTATATCGAAGTTCTGGACATTCCAACCTGTGATTACATCTGGATATTCCGATTGCCACCAACCAAGAAACTTACGAATAAGGTCAAACTCATCCGCACATTTGAAGTATGTAACATCATCACGGGTGTTGTTATACACACCACAACCAAAGGTGGTGAACTGACCATCCATCTTCACGGTGATAGCAGTCAAAGGACCAAGAGCATGTTCTGGTTCAGGGAATCCACCACCATCAGGTTCACCGACCTCGATATCGATATTGGCCACTTTGATAAGGGACATATCCCAATCAACTGTGCCTTTGAACTCATCGGCAATAAAGCAATACTGATAACGAGTGTTGCCGTATACCTTAAAGTTCTCCACATTATCATACTGTGAAACAAAATCACGGGCATCACGGATCGTACCTGGTTTTACTTTACCCAAGTATTCGCCATAGATTGTGGTGTATTTGGTGGGTGTGTTGGAAGGTACAAAAAGAGAAGGGTGATATTCGACTTTATGCCTCACCCTTCTCCCTTGCTCAACACCTCGGTATAGGATCTTTCCACCCCATACTTCAACGTTTGTGTAAAATTTCATTAAGGTGTGATTATCTTTGAGTTAGGAACAACAATTCCACCGAAAGTGGTATTGTATTGATTGACAAATTCTGTAATAGGTTTAACAATTGTTATAACATGTTCATGTTTAAATGTCAAGACCTTTTCTTCTGTCCATTGTGTATAAGGTGCAAAACCAACCGAAGGGCTTGAAGGATCTGTCTTATTAGGAACTACAACAATACGGATAGGATTCTCAATTTCAATTTCTTTATCATCATCGGAAATAACTTTTCCCATGATGTCTTCGCCTGTGATTAATCGTAAAATCTGTAAGTTTGCCATCAGTCAATAATCTCCATTAGGTAGTCATAAACCCCAAGTGTAACCCACTTGAAAGGTGTAGTAGCGGCACGATTGCCGTATTCGTTAATAAATGTGTAAGAGTTGTCCTCATCGGCAATCTTACCAATGCGTTCCCACTTTCCGTCATAGGCCCGCTGTTTAAATTCCGTCTCATAAATCGTCATATCTTTTTCATGGAATTGCATGTCAATCTCCTCAGTCCCATAGGCTACGATAATATTTACCGAACAATCTAAACCCGTTATTTATTCTGTTATTATACTCTTTTATACCATCTCTGTCAACCCAATAATCAGGATTAGTTTGTTCCCAATACGATGTGTGTTCGTCATCACCATCAACAGGTATAATCTCATACTTTGGTTCACCATGAACAAACTGGTCTTCCCAGGAATCATCAGTTAGGTTCTCAAAGGCCCAAATCATTTCTTTTAGAACCCATTCCCACCTGTAATGAACCCAGTTGTCATCTTCTGTTCCATGACGCATGTGTGGTGGAAGATCCTCATCATCAACCATAGCAGAACCGTGTTTGGTTTCTTTGAGTTGTTTGAGCATAGGAATAATAATGTGTGCGAGTGTTCTATCCATATTCCAAGTATCATACTTGTCAATACGGACTTTTATTTTTTGATTTCCACCAATCTTGTTGATCCATTCACAAATATCATTCAACCAAGTCTTGGCAAGAAACTCACCAACTTTGTCATGTGTATCTTCACTAACAAATGGGATTAGTTGAGCGATTTGATATGGACCCCACCAGGTTTTATATTTACCTATGTAAACTTTCATAATGTTCCCTCACAAGTTCAATAATGTTGTTAGCACAAGTACCGCACACAGGACCACAATCAAGGTCCTTTAGAACGGTACCAACGCTTGGTTTGGTTTCTCTGCCCTTGAGATAATCTATAATCTGTGTATCAGTCAGGACATTACAAGAGCAAATAATCATGTTACTTTACGAAGTCACCATTAACCTCAATAACCTTATCGTTGACAAGGATTAGAACAGGCTGAACGGTACCCTTACGTGCTACTGATGCTTTCTGTGGAGCAACTGCATCACAAATAACCTTAGCAATCTGTGCCGCAGTAAGAACGGAGTTAGAAGCATTAAGGATCTGTGCGATAGTTGTAGCAGCAGGTACGAAACCACATACAGCCTTGGTAGCATTTGCTACGTCTGTTGCCACAACTGAACTATTCGTGACTACTGTGGTTGGATTGAATGAGTTACAACCAGCAAGTGTAAGACCTGCGGCGACTGTAACCGCGATTAACTTTTTCATTTTGTTTCCTCTTCGTTTGGTACCCATCCATTTAATATATCCCAATGGTAACCAGGAACATCGTATGGTTGAGAAGGGTGTGTATTCTTCAATAAGAATATGATAAAACCTAATACACTAGCCGCAATAGCTGCTTGTGGTACAAATGGCGATATCAACTTTAACAAATCATCAATAGTTGATATTACCGCCAAATCATTTTCTTTATTCTCTATAATCTTGACTATACTAGCCCAGTCAATATCTTCTGCTGTTTGTAGTACCTCAAGGATTTTACTTAGATTGATAGCACCTTCAGGTACCTCAACCGCACCATACTTAGTGGTTAGGTCGTTATAGATGTATTGTGTCATTTCTTTTTAGGCACTGGTTTGATAGGAACAACCTTTTCAACTGGATTAGGTGCTGGAACAGGTGTAGGAACTGGATTGAGTGATTTCTCTGGTAAAAGGATTGCTAGGAGACCACCAATAGCAGCACCGGCAGCAAGAATGTGAACTACCAACTCATCAGAAACAAGACCTGATGCTTTGAGGCCCATAGCGATTAGACCACCGCCGGCCCAGGTTGATGGCTCTTCCAAACGAGCAATAATCCAAACTAGAACTTTAGGCATTATATCCTCCATAATGATGCCCACGATTAGGCACTCTATTTAGGCTTCCTGTCGTGTATTCTTTCATATGGATATTTACCACCCCACTTACTACATCTTGGTTGAGAGGTACATTCACGGCAAACGGGAACATCTACCTCAACTCCATTCTTGGTTACAATCTGTCCGTCATACTTATATCCGTTTCTATCAAACGGTATTGTTGTCCATTCTACACCATGTTTGGCATAAAAGTCAACTGTTTTTTGCTGACCTGTCATTTGATCCACCTGTTTTTTTGATAGTTCAGGATAAACATTCTTATGCCAAAACTGTTTAACGGATGGAATAGTTGGATGGTCTCCGTATGATATAAAGTCTTCACACTTTTCGGAATCTATCCACCAAGCAAATGGTTCTTTCTCTTTATTATGTATGGCACCAACAGGACAGGCCTTGGCACAATCATCACATCCTACACACCTGTTCCAGATTTTATAGTTCTGCCTTCGGTCTGTAGGTACATCAGTTATCTCATTCTCAAACCTAAAGACCGTAATGTGGTGGTCAAATCCAAACTTGTAGGAATAGATTAAAGAGTTACGGGCGCGCACTCCGAGACCGGAGAGAATGGCCGCTTCTTTGTAGTTTGTATGTATATTCCAACATACGGCACCTTGTTCTCGGATTTGATTTATGATACCTCTGGACTCATCGTAAATGGTATAATCCCAAGTATGACCTCTTCTTATAAGGACAATAGAGTTGGTAAGGTCGGTAAAATGAATAGTCTCACCGGAGCAATAGTTCTCAACACCGTGTAAGCTAACATACTTGACTGGATGATAAGCACATCTTTTTAGATCATCTCCTGTAAGATAACCAACATCCCAATCCTCTTCTTTAAATATTTTTTTGATATCATTAAATGAAATACTTATCATTACAATCACAAAAGAGGAATGGAGCGGAGACTGTGTAATCGAAACACAGATTCCAAGGTGGGAACCTTGGGTAATACCTTTATACGACCTCCGCGAGGCACACTTGTCTGGGGACAAATCTATTTATGCTACTAGAACCAACTACCTGGAGGAACTGGATAAAATGGAAAGTTTGGGTTTCCTTTAGGTAAACAACAAACCTCAACCTTTATATTATCAGAGTCCAGTAGATCAAAGATCGAAATAATCTTATCACTTTTCTTTTTAGGTGATTCAGGTGGTGGTGGAGGTCCGAACAAACTAGTGGTGACTTTAGATTTACCAAAGACACCATCTAGCATTTGACCTTTACCAGCACCACCCACACCATTAGCATAAGCATTAGTATAGAGCAAAACAAATGCTATGGCAAGTAGGTATTTCACTATGCTAATCCTGTTCCATCATGTTCTACAACATCAGGTAGTTTAATGGAACCATCGGCATGACGTTCCTTCTTTTTGCGGTCAACACCAACAAAGTTTTCCGGATGCTTTAGTATTTCAGCAAGGAACTTAACAAACTCTGCTAGCTCTTCCTTGTTATACTTTGCACCAAGTTTTCCATCTTCCCTTAGATATGCCGTCAATAAACAATAAGTTTCATTTACACAGGCATAAGATACTTTGTCATTTACAACCATTTTTTATCCTAACATTTAAAGTTTATTACCGCATCTTTCCATTCACCATCCATCGGCACCTTGGCGGCAACCTGACGCAAATGGCAAACCTTTGGTTCTACCTTCAGCTGGTGCGTTTGACACTCACCTGAGGACAGACAAATACTAATAACTGCGAATACTAACTCTTTCATATTACTTTCCTTATAATAAGAATAGTAAACCTACATAAAGAAGACCTACTATTACTCCGATTATAGTCGGCCAGAGAAGTTTATTCTCCTTGAGACTGTGAGACGGCTCGGTGGTAGTATCGCTCAAAGATACTAAGTCTGTCTTCTTCCGAATAACAGTCGGGAATTGGATAACCTTTGACTTTTTCCCAGACATGTTCAGCCATCTCCAATGTAAACTGTTTATCTTTATCCTCAGAGGATTGCGTAGAGTCCAACTGCCACTCCAAGGGTAAAAGGAATCATATTGCTAATTAGAACAACACCAAGGGCCGTCATAAACAATCCTGTATGTGTCTCTTCTTGTTCATCTGTCTCTTCGTGTTCTGCCACATTAGCATAAACCATACCCTTGATGAAGGTATTTACAAATACGCTGATGGCGATGGAAGAGATTATTAGTAGAATAAGAAACATGTTTTCTCCTGTTTGTTTATTTAGTATAACGTTCCTGCTGTATTACATTTTGGACATGCTCATATCGGGCACCCTCAAAAAGCAATATTAGTCCTATTTCACCAAGAATGATGAAAGCAAATACCCAACATAGTGTAGTAATCCATTTAGTCATTTTTTTCACCTTTATAGATATACATCTTCTTTCGTTCGTCAGAAAGTTCTATTAGATAATCATTCTCTTTATCAAAGATTTTTAGATACTCTTCTTCCGAGATTTCACGATAAGAGAAGATGTCCTCACCAACATGGTTTTGGGCAAACTCGGTTAATCCTATCTCTGCGCCAGTAGCATGGTCGGTCACAGTATCAAGGGCCCACTCAATTTCACCATCATCAGGTACCTCTACGGCATACATATGACGAAAGGTGGCCACGGTTTCTACCAATACAATCTTAGGCATTTTATATCTCCGCTATTAGAACAGGATCAACTAAACTTCTTTCATTAGGATAACCGAATGGATTACACACAACTCTTGTTTCTCCGATTTTATAATCAAAAGCATTATGTGTATGACCATGGATCCATAGTTTTACATTATCAGTCATCATATGCTCCAGATCCGAAGCATACAATGTATTCAGTTCTTTATCATCAGCAAACCTCTCATGGATGCTTTTCCATGAAGGAGCATGGTGAGTAATAACCACACAAGGTATATCTTTTACTCCTGCACCCGCAAGGATATCTTCTAGATATATTCTTGATAGTTTATGTTCTATGTAAGCATCCTGCGGAGAAAACTTACGATAGTTGCCTTTAGCATCACAATACTTGATGACATTAAAATCATTCATGGCAAACCTTAGTCGGTTGGTCGTCACCGGATTTTGTATATCAGTATTGGTCCAAAGAGTAGATCCAACAAACTTTATACCATCAATAGTCGCACTCTCGTTATCAAGAAAATGTAGGTTCTTATACTCAGCAAGAGCATTACGAAGAATATCGGCACTCTTGTTGAATGTGCCTTTATAGTGTTCATGATTGCCCATGATATAGATAACGTCCTTGAAGTTGGCACAGACCTCATCAAAGAACGTATAGTAACCAAGATTGTTTATATTGCGTTCTTTATTCTTAAAGGCCTTGGCAAGGCAAATGTCGCCAGCCAGTACCAGCACATCCGCACCGGCATTGGGAATATGGACGTTATGTCCAAACTCAAGGTGAAGGTCTGATGCTATCTGTATCTTCACTTGCTTCTCCTGTTATTCCCATTTTATGGAGCCAAAGATTGTAATCGGTTCTAGACATGTAGTCTCTAAGCACTCTCTCAATAGCGTGACAGACACCATCCTCTTCTGGATTGTTTAGCATAATTTCATAGTATCCTTGTAAGTCCTGAACAACTATGGAACTTATTATGTGTCCTTCAATTTCTATTTTCATCTTATAGTCTCCTCAGGGTTTCTTTCACACTCAACCATTCTTGGTATTGGTCATTGGTAGAAAAGTAGTTTATAACCAAATCAAGAGCATTTAGGAACTCATCATCCGGAGGAATCGTCTCATCCGAACAATCATACTTATCAGGCTCACAGTTGATACGATAGGCGTCTTTTAGTGACTCCACTACGATTTCATCTTTTTGGCTATCGTTTAGTTTAATATCAACATCAACATTTACTTTCATCTTATTCATCCTCATCTTGGAATGGTATTGGTCTTAGAGTGTCCTGTGCCTTCATTAGTATCTCAGAAAGGGCCATACGATATTTGAAACCATCATCCTCTAACTTAGCAATATGGTCGTTATTTTCTCTTATCGTTTTGAGTGCTTCACGCATACGGCCTTTCCAAAAATCTATTTCTGCTGCTTGTGTCTCAATAGTGTCGGCGGCTTCTCCAAGCATTTTCATTCCGCTTGTAGTATGTCCAAGGCGCAGTCGTTCAAGCAATGGTATGTCAGTCATCCTTCTCTCCTAATGTTTTACGAGCTTGGCGTATGCGTTCCATCACTTCGCTATCAGAGAAGTTATCGCCTAGTTCAGCAAACGGTTTCAGCGCCTTCTCCAGTTCCTCAATCCGCTTTGCTTGTGTCTCAATAGCGTCAGCGGCTTCATTGAGGAAATCTACATACATATTTTCGGCATGTTCCCGCAATCGCGTCACAAGGTCTGTATAGTCAGTCATCGTGCCACCTTATTCAATGCTTTGAGGTCATCAGTCTCGGTCAATACCTGGAGACCACCCTTGTTATACAAAGGCATAACTCGCTTTGCTTTGGCAAGGATGGCCTCTTGAACGTGCCGAGGTTCCTTATGTAGATTAGTCATAACACCACGTTTAGCGCAAGCATACTTAGTACCTGACATACCTGCGGAAACATAGTCTGGACGCTCTACCTTTATATCCTTAGCACAATCCTTTACGCTATTCACTACCTTACGTGCCTTCTTGAGTTGAGAAATATGAAGACCTTGGGCCATCAACCATTCCTCGTGAGCAATAGCGGACTTGGAAGGTTTCTTGGCCTTCCGCTTCCGCAGATTAGTGGTGGTGTAATAGGCAGGTAATAAAGCCATCAGTCTTTGGACTCCTCAAATGCTTTCTCTTCTTCCTGGTATTCTAGCCATATATCATACTCTGATTCCAACTCCATGGCAATATGCTCTGGTAGATGGTCGCGCCATTCATCATCGGAAAAATCATAATCATAACATTCATCAATACCATCGGAATACTCGCCGACAAAACACATACCTTCCTCGCGGTAAGAGGCATCAACGGTGAAACCTAACTCTTCCATTTTCTTATAGAAAGCAATAGGCGGAGACCAGGCCGTATCAAAACCTAACTCCAGTTCCTTATTAGTCTCCATGCCGATGAAACCGTTGGCAATATCCCATTTGGTTCCCCAATGCTCAATATGCCACTCGTACCAGTCATCCTTCTTATCCTCAGGAAGAGGAACAAACTCTTGAAAAAACCTGTTTTCCTCAAATGCCGCTTTGGCACGGGAAATCATAGCCGGATCGTTATGTGATAGGGAGAGATTATTAGAACACCAGTTAGGGCACATAATGTATTCCTTTTTCAGTTTCATTTTATAACATATTATAGCACAAGGAATATACTGTGTAAATGCGACATATTGTCGCACCCTGTTTACATTTGTTTATGTTATTTCCAGCATAATCGGTTATTATGTCAAAAATAGCATAACCGATGTTTACATTAAAATGATCTATAAATGGGTCAGGAGACGGTCATATGATCTGTTTATAGATCAATCCATATTACCGAAGTCATTGTTGAGGCGAGAAGGAGGAACGGAACCACCACCACTGGAGGAACTGGTGCTGGCATTAGGAAAGTTATGGTGTGTAGCATTTGATGAAGTAGAACCTTCACTCCATCCAGGATTTTCCCAAGAGAAGGCCGGTATCTTATGTACCGGCTCTCCACTTAGGGAATGGTATTGAGCATTAGCAACCGTGGAGAATACCACCATTGAGATCAAGATCAAATATTTCATCATACATCTCCTCATTCATATCAAGTTCTCCAAAAACTGGTCTGTCGCCGCTTCCCAAGAGAAATGTTTTGCTCTTTTTACGGCATCTTTTCTATCTAACATATGGGCACCAATAATGGCCTCTTCCAAGTCGTTATCATGTAATACACCAGAAACATTATGTTCAATAATATATTCATTCACATCATTACGGAAGGCAGCAACAGGAAGACCTGATGCCATACCTTCTAACACAACCAATCCAAACGTATCAGTCAAAGAAGGCCAGGCAAATACATCATGCTTTCTCAACTCATTGGCAATCTCATACTTATTCTTTTTACCAAGAAAGTTCACATTAGGATACTTTGCTTTGTATTCTTCCAGTTGTGGTCCATCACCAATGAGTGTCTTGCGTATCCAACCATTCTTGATAGATAAAAATGCCTCAAGGTTCTTTTCAGCCGATATACGACCAACATAAACTGCCTTGATAGGACCATTCTTGTCCCGACTTTCTGGGTCAATACAAGGACTAAACAAAGATGTATCTACTCCTCGTGTCCAGACCTTGGTTTTCTTTATACCGAGTTTAGCACAGTAATCAACCATGGCGGGGGTAGGTACCAAAATATTATGGCTGTTTCTATGAAACCAACGAAAATACTTGCCAGTAACTCTTGGTGAAATATAAGCATGTTCATACAAATAATCCGGAAACTTAGTATGGAAACTTGTAGTGTATTTTCGTTTTTGTTTTTTACAGGTGTATCTGGCGGCAAGTCCTATTGCTCCTTCTGTTGCGATGTGGACATGGTCAGCATCCCTCAAAGCCTCCTCAACCAAACCAATAGGAAAAATAGGCATATAAATGCCAGTAGAAGGCTGTAGTGGTACAGTCAAACTATATTGGTCTGGCCCAATAATAGAAACTTCATAACCTTTTTCTATCAAACATTTTTTCGTCATCTCAATAGTAGTTTTTACACCATTTATTTGCTTTTCACTTGAGGCATCGGAAAATATAACAATCTTAGTCATTTCTTTACTCTTCCTAATATCCATTCTTCACCTGGACATTCTTTTGATTGTTTGTTTTTTACACCATTATTCCACCACTTGAAACCTGCTCGGCGTCTATTGGATTCAGCAACTACACTTGATAGTTTTTCTCGGTGTTCTTTTGATTGCCAAACATGATTACCAGAATCAGATAACTCTTTCTGTTTTTTCTCACTTCTTTTAGAAAAACTTTTTCTATTCTTTTCAGATTGTGCTGGATGTTTACCTTCTTTAGCCAACTTTTTTAGTCGGTTGCTATTTATTTCAGCAACCATAGAAACAAAATCTGGGTCAAGAAAACGATGTTCTCCACTTTTTACCTTTTCCATTTCACGGAGAGAAGCAATCTCTGACTTTTCTTCTGGTGTAAGGGATACGTGTCCTGTAGTCAGCATTGCCCAACAAGAACCCCAATCACCCTGACTTTTATGGATGTTGTAGTGTTCTTGTGAAGTAACACATTTTAGGTTATCTATATTATTATTTGTGTGGTCACCATCTATATGGTGAATGTGGTGTCCCTTTGGAATAGGACCGTGATGTTGTTCATAAATACGACGATAAATACGATTACGATAAATAGTCATAGGCTGGTGCTCCCAAATAGCATTAGAGTCCGTAGGTGTTAGCGCACCGTGACGGACAGTCCTATTTAGTAAACCATCGTTTTTCATAGATAACATATAATCTCAAACTCACCTGAGTAATGTTCCACTATTGCGGTACAGGACTCTACCCAATCACCGCAGTTTATGTATTGGACTCCTTGTATGTCTTTCATAGCCGCTTGGTGGATGTGGCCACAAATAACGCCATCAGCGTGTCTTTTAGAAGCGGCATCAGCAACAACATTTTCATAATCTCCTATAAAGTTTACGGCTTCTTTTACGTGGTGCTTCGCCCACGCGGACAGGGAGAACCCAGGTATTCCTAAAGTTCTTGTTATCCATTGAATCTTACCATTCAGACCAATCATAGCATCATACAACACTCCGCCGATATAGGCAAGCCACTTGGCGTTCATGGTAACAATATCAAACTGATCTCCATGTATAACAATATATTTCTTTCCATCTACACCATAATGTATGGCCTCATCCACAAGTTGGATGTTTCCGAATACGATTCCAGAATGTTCTCTAAGGAACTCATCGTGGTTACCGGTCACATAGGTAACGGTAGCGGCCTTTTTGGATTGTTTGAGGAAGAACTGAATAACATTATTATGGGCCTGTGGCCAATAAACCTTTTTACGCATCATCCAACCGTCAATAATATCACCTACAAGGTAATAATGGTCTGCTTCGGTTGATTTTAAAAAGTTTAGTAGGAGTTCTGCGTTTGAATATTTGGTTCCTAAATGTAGGTCCGAAATAAAAATAGAACGGTACTTTACTCGGTCTTTATGTTTCAAAACAACCTCTCTGGTTAGGAGACCTATTATTTATTGCTTTGCAACATTAACCGTTTTGTGACGGTTTCATACTTTCCATAATATCATCTAAAGTATATTGTGGATAGTAACCTAATAGTTCTTTTAGTTTAGTGTTATCAGCAACAAGATAAGGAACGTCACCATCTCGGCGTTCTTTATACTCTATTCTCATTTCACCATTATGTAATACGTCGTTGGCCTTATCAACAACCTCTTTCACAGAATAACCTTTACCAGAACCTATATTGAGGACGATGTTGGTATTATCCAAGAAGTTTATGTATTCATAGGCCGCGATATGTGTTCGGCAAATATCAATCACATGAACATAATCACGAATAGCAGTTCCGTCTACCGTAGGATAATCATCACCATATATTGTGGCAGTTTTATTCTTTGCCAATAGTGGAATCAGATGTGTTTCAGGATCATGTTCTTCATAGAGGTTGGCCTCTACGTTTCTACCGCAGGCATTGAAATATCTTAGGCGTGCCACATTCATATCGTTGACACCTTCAAGGATAGTTTCGCACATAGCCTTAGACTTACCATAAACAGAAACAGGATTCATCGGTTGTGACTCCAACAAATGACCAAACATTTGACTTTTGGACTCACCATACACCGCAGCCGTAGATGAAAAGATAAAGTTTCTTATCTTACATCTTTTTGCCATATCAATGGTGTTTAAGGTGGCTCCGATGTTGTTTCTATAATATGACCAAGGGTCTCTTTCCCCTTCTTCCACTGAGATATATGCTGCGAAATGGAAGAGGCAATCGACTTCTCCTCTTGAGAAATAAGCGGTGTTGAGAGAAAGATCAACACAGCTAAAAGCATCATAAAGATGCCGCAAATGCGGTCTAACATTTTTATCTACTCCTATGATAAAGCAATCCGGATAGGTTCGCTTTAGTTCATAGCACATATGACTGCCAATGTAACCGTTACAGCCTGTGACTACAAATTTTTTCATTTGATTGCTATTAGTTTTAGAACCGCACCTCTTGCTGGTTCTGGGTTACGTTCATCATCTTCACGGTAAATCCCCGTGAATCCTGCTTCTTGTAAAAGATTAACCAATGACTTCTCACAGAAACCATTAATGTGGCCCATACCTGGTATTCTATATTCTTCTGGATGACGCCAACCACCAAATAGATAGTCCATGGCATTCTCCCAAGGATCTTCATGTCTATTCAACCATTCAACATTAGCCTTTTCTTTCCAGTCACCGTGGACAATACGTTCCATAATCCACATAACATCTGGGCAGGTGATCTCAAATGTACCACCTGGTTTTAGAATACGATGAATTTCTTTCAATACATCTGGAACCGCAAAGTGGAGCAAATGTTCTATAACATCTCCAAGATAAATTTTCTCTGCGGTGTTATCTTCATACGGATATGGAATGTTATGAAGGTCATGGACTTTTGTTGTGCTAGGCCATTGATGAATGTCCATACGATCTGTTGAATCTGGTTTAGGATGTGGTCCTGCACCAATGTCAAGAATAAATTTATCTGGTTTTTCTATTATGAGTTTAACTTCATCCATTTAGAGCATCCTTAATGCAAAGACGTAAACTGTCATTAACTTTCATCTGTGCTTCCCAACCAAGGAGTTCCTTGGCCTTTGTTACATCAGGCACACGATGGCGAACATCATTAAGATATCCTGGTTTATGGTCAAAGGTCATAGCATAATCAAACTGACATCCAAACTCAGTGGTTGCGATAACACGGATTCTTCGTGCTAAGTCCTTCATGCTTATTGGTTCATAGTTGCCAAGATTAAAGGCCTGACCGTTTGTCTTAGCGGAGAATGAATGTGTAGCAATAGCCTCTGCTACCTCATCAATCCATGTGAAGCAACGGATCTGCTCACCATCACCAAGAATAGGAATATTATTGGAACGTTTGACTATAATCTCATGCATAAAGTCAGCAAATACGTGGGAAATACCTTGCTGACCTTCCGTTCGCTCATAAGGAGTTAGAACATTGAATGGACGCCAAATGGTATATTCAACACCATATTGCTTTTTAAAAGCAATCGACATCTTTTCACCAACAAACTTGGAAAGGCCATACTCGGTGTAAGGAGCAATCACCTGATCAACATCATCTTCCTTAACTGTACCTTCACAGTTCTCATACACCATAGACGATGAGGTATAAACAACTTTGGAGACGCCGTGGTCTACTGCGGCCTTGAGGACGTTATTATGTAGTGCTAGGTCTTCACCGAGAATATCGGCACAATACTTATTAAATCCACCAACACCATAGATACGGGCGGCCGCCTGGATGATTAGGTCTGGTTGAACTGATTTGACAAGAGCATTTACCGATGGACGATCTGTAAGGTCGATTTTGCGGAACTCATAACCTTCACCAGCAATACCAAGACGCTCACCATAACGGCAAAGATTATCTGCACCATACACAGCATGTTTATCTCGTAGCAGTTTAGGAATAACTGCCTGCATCAATGACCCTTCCGAGCCGCATACTAATACTTTCATTTAACATCTCCAACTTTATAAATGCCTGTCTTACTTAGTTTACTTTCTGGATACATTTTCCAGAGGTCGGCAACAATACAATCTTTTCTAAACCAATCTAGAGGCCATTCTGAATCCATACCTGTGTGTGGAGTCATTACAATAACCGCATCCACCTCTTGAGGTATCATCCATGTATCTGCTTTGATAAATGGATCCCACATATCTGATTCAACACCATGCTTCTTACACACCTTACGCATTTTATATGAAAGACTGTTGCGTGTATCATCACAGTCCTTCTTGAATGTAGCACCTAGAATAAGGACCTTATCGATGTTCGGGTTGATATCCTTAATGCGATTAAACACATAATCTGGCATACCTTCATTAATAAGAAAGCTAGTGTTAATAAGATCGCCAAAGGGAATGTCACTAAGCAAGAAACGGCCGTCTTTGAAGAGGCAAGGGCCTCCAACATTAGGACCTGGATGAGGCACATCCATTCTAGGATAATCATAGTTACATGCGTCAATAACTTTGTCGATGTTGATGCCATGTTTCTCTCCAATCATCCACATTTCATTAGCAAAGGCAAAGGTTACATAACGATACATGTTAGTCATCAACTTACCAAGTTCCGCTTCTTTTGGTGAAAGGTGAAAAACTTTATTCTTGATAAAACTGTTAAAGAATAATGCGGCCTGTAAGTAAGACTCCTCACTAAAGGCACCGACAATCTGCGGTAGTTTTGTTGTTTCAATAATAGAACGGCCTTGAACCACTCGTTCTGGGCAGAATACAAGATAATAATCTTCACCTTCTATCCAACCATGGTTCTTCTCAATATGCTTACGAAGAACCTCTGTCGTACCAGGTGATACCGTAGAACGAAGGACAATCAACTGTCCTTTTCTCATGCGAGGAATAAGAGTATCATCAACAAAATTAAAAAGGTCATCAAGACGGGCATTACCTTCTCCATCAACTGGCGTACCAATCATAATTGCAACTACATCAGAGTCCTTGATGAAATCAAAATCGGTGGTAAAAAGGATTCTATCTTTCTTTAGATTGATTTTAAGAATATCTTCACCACCTTCTTCCGCATAAGGTGTGATACCAGCATTTAGTTTATCAACGGCATCTTGATTGATATCAATACCATATACATTATGACCTGCTTCGGCCACGACACAGGCAAATGGAAATCCTACGTGCCCGCCGGCACCGATAACTGATACTTTCATTATTTTGTCTCCAATAAAACATCCTCTATGTCATTACAGGTATCTTGGATGGTGTGGTTTGCCATGACATAGTTATAGGCACTATCAATCTTTTCTTCATCTCTCTTATGATTACGGAGAAGTTCCATCAACTCCTTTTCATCTTTATAAGTGGTGCCATAATAGCACATATCTTTGGCACCGGCAATATCTCTGGCGTACCATGGAGTTTTATTCATCATAGCCTCAAGAAGAACAAGCCCAAATCCTTCCTCATAGGAGTTCATAATGTAAGCATCGGCCGAAGAAATAGAAAATAAAACATCCGTCTTGGATTTACCAAAGAAACATTTGACCGCATCATTCTCGGCAGGCATCAAATGTTCCTCACCGTATCCATATAGATGGAGTTCTGCATTAGGAATCTTGGCCTTAGTAAATGCTTCGGCGAGAGGACCCATTGCTTTATGTGAATAAAAACCACCGGCAGAAACAAAGATAGTTTTTGTTTTATCAAGATTTAGTCTAACATATGCTACTTGCTCAATACCATGCCGAATACGACGACCTTTTTCTAACACATTATGTTTTCTAAGATGATCAATATCCATGCTGGTAGAGTAACCAAGGAATCGGTGATGTTTTAGACCATGAACACACATCTGACTGTCGCTTGGTTTTACAATTAGATAAAGAACAGGAGATTTTATTCTATCAGCATTTAGATGAACGATATTCTGTGCCTGAACATCACCACCATGAACGATGATAAGGTCCCACTTTTCACCTAATGAATAGAAATCATCCAGAACCTTTACACCATTATAATCACCTTGGTTTGTAGGTGCCAAAACGAACACTTCATGCCCTCGTTTAAGCATTTCTTCGGCCATATTCTGGACATAATACTCACTACCACCAGGATATGGAGCATAACGGTGAACCACAAATAATATTTTCATTTACCACCCATTACAAATGTTTCCCACCAATCACATAGGTTATTTAAATCGGTGAACTCATTAGGAATATCATTTTTAAATACAGTTCTCTCTATCTTATCTAGGTACTCTTGTTTACCAGCAGGAGAATCCAAATGTCTAATATAGTCCACAACATCATCTAAGGTTTTAAAATTATGAACATTAATAAAGGCCTCGGTATTAAAGTCACGATTAACCGTTGGGCTACCCCAATAAATCGGCATTGTCTTGGTCTGGAATGCGTTTAGAATTTTCTCTGTAACATAACCAGGATAAGAACCATTCTCAAAGCAAATGTTAAACCTATAGTTGTTGAGAAACTCCAGTTTATATTTTAACTTATCTCTTGGTAGAATGGCATTCATGTTGTTTAGATGTGGCCCAGCCGAGTGTACCTTTTTATATTGACTTGTAAGGTGGAACATGGCATTCCGCATCTCTTGTCTAGGATTAGATACAACAAAAGAACAGAAATCTCTGTTATCATAATCTTTTTCATAGTCGTGTACCACATTTTTAATCTGGTAAAAATCATCTGTCCATCCTTCTTGGACAGCACCATGCATATCAACCACATAAAGTGGTAGACGATAATGCCTTGATGTGTTTAGGTGATCAAATGTAATTGCAAAGTGAGCCTTATCTAAAGGAGGACGAACATTCTCACCTGTAAATGCGATAGTCACCATATTAGGATTTTTAAATTGACTCCAATTATAATGACTATCAGTATAAAAACTCTGATTAGGATTCAAATCACCAAATATTAGGTAATCAGGATTCTTATCATCTCTCTTTACATCAAATCTACGGCCTAATGCTTCCATAAAAAAGTTTTCGGCCGTAGAAAATGAATATATGAATCCAAGTTTAAGAGGTTTTTTCATCATTTATACCAGAAGAAGGTTGAGTTAGTTGATAGGTTAATAGGTGCTGTAATACCATTCTTTGTGCGGAAATCGTTTACTGCTTTATTAACATTTTGAATAGAAGAATAATCATGCCCACTAAACAATCCACCTTTTTTTAATAAAGGATAATATGCTTCACAGTCCGATAATGTAGCATCATATGAATGATCACCATCAACAAAGATAAAATCAAACTCCGCTTTATCTGTAATGGTTTTAATTTTAGATGCAGCATCAATAGATGTTTCACGGATCATTTGCGCGCGATCACCATATTGTTTTAGGTTCTTTTGTGCAATATCTAGGAACTTATCAATTGTATCTTGTGTAATCTCACCGTTCCAATCTTCATACGCCTTATATGGATCAATGGTGTATAGTTTAACAATGTTTGGGCATTTATCCAATAGAAATGCTGTAGACTCGGCACGACATGTACCGATCTCAACACCAACTACGTTTTCACCAAGTCGTTTGATATAAGGTGCTAAACCTTTTACCGAAACCCATTCATAAGGCCACTTATCACCAAGTTCCTCAATAGTCTTGAAATCATCTTCTCCTAAAGCCATCTTAATCTCCGTATTTGTTTTCTACTAATTCTTTCCAAATAGGAACCCTATCCCACTGGTGAACAACTGTTGCCTTTTTACTATTGGCATAAATCTCGTTATCTGTTACATTATAGTCTATTTGTTTAACAAATGGCAAGACCATCATAGGATTATTCCTATATGCCTCACCAATACCACCTGAACCAGCCTTGATAGCAGGTAAAGATGTACCAGCATGAATAACCCATCCATCGGTAGGATTAGTAAAATTTGTCTGGATTGTATAAGCGTCGGTTTGTAATAGGATGTTTAGAGCAGCCTGATCTGGTCCTCCACCACCGGGAACATGTGGATTAAGACCATGACAAATTAACCAAACATTTAGAGCAAGATCACGCATAGCATTTCTTTTTCCTGCAATAACACCTGCACAATAGATTTCATTATCACCATGAGTTTCCAAGAAATAAGGACCGAATGCCTGTTGGAGATTGTTACAACCCCAAGGTTCATCTTTATACTTTAGATTTTCGGAACCAACAATAATTTGATTATCATTATTGTTTAACCATTTTGATGGATCACTTTGAAATACCACATCACGAACATCTGTCATAATAACATTATTAACAGGTTCACTTAATACGTTTAGAAAACCATATAGATGAAAGAAACGGTCAACCATGACAGAACCTTTGGAATTATCATGTTTAAATCCAGTCTTTTCATCATATTGGCCACAACCAATTAGCATAAACTCTTCATCAGTAAGTTTCTTTACCGTTTCTGTGTCCATATTATAAACGATAAGAGCCTTATGACCTGTAAAACCGGACTTCTTAATAGAGTTGGCCCAATACTTAATCTTATCCCATTTATAGTTATCAACTACACCTACAATTAAATCTTTTGCCATGGAAATTTTCCTTCATAATATTGTTCGTTTATCTTGTTACCTGAATCAAAAAATTCTTTACTTACCGAGTTGGGGTTGCCATCTAAACGATAGCAAAGTGTATGCTTACCGCTCGTATTATATTTTGAACGGTCTTTCACAGCATAGAGATACTGGCGGTCTCCACCCCAACCGGCATGCCAGTAGTGACATGTCTTTTGTAGAAATTCTCTTTTCCAACAGAATGATGATGTGTCTATTAGAAACTGGTCTCCATAAGGAGAGTTGCGTGAAGCAAATATTGGCCACTTGCCTAAACTTTCACAGTTGTCATCACAGAGATATTCTTTATTCGTATTATATATCTGTCGTAAAGAGTAAGCAAAATCTAAGTTCTGTGTCTCAATGGTTTCTATCAATGATGCTACATGGTCTGGTTGATACCAGTTGTCTTCATCAAGGAAGAGAATGTAATCGGAGTTTACTAGGTGTGGATATGCCGCATAGATACGATGACCATAGAATGATTGTTCACCAACTTTACCTGTGTTCTCTGGTGTTACACAAAATTGAATAGCACCACCAACAGCAAGAGGATATACTTTATCAAAATGTTCGGGTCCATCACATACAATTAAATGCTTACACTTGTAGGTTTGGTTTGCTACCGACTCAATGGCATCTTTTAGTTTTGGAGAACCAATAGTAGGTGTAATAACCGTTACAGGTTTTTCAATCACAAGTTTCATCATAACATCCTATAAAGAAGACCGGGACTTGTATCAGAGGTCCCGGCCGTGTTATACTTACTTAGGCTACTTTCTTACCTGTCTTCTCTCCAGCAAGCTGCTTTTGAAACGCCGTTGCCTCAGAGAGGAACTGTCTCGTCGCCTCCCCGACGCCGAACGGATCCAGGATGTCGATTTTCTTCGCCTTCTTCTCTTCGGGAATAAATCGTTCAAGAAAGATTTTAAGAAGTCCATTAGCCATCTCCGCGTTCTTTACAACGACCGTGTCGGCAAGTGTAAATTGGCGAGTGAAAGCACGGTCAGCAATACCTTTGAAAATGTAGTCTTTATCATCATTCTCTAAGCGGCCAGAAACCGTCAAAACATCATCCTTCAATTCAATATCAAGGTTCTGTTTTCCGAAACCAGCAAGGGCGATTTCGATAACAAAATGTTCCTCGTCGACCTTCTTGATATTGTATGGAGGGTATGATGGGATTTTTGGAGCGTATTCACTTGCTTCCTGTAATCGTCTAAGGATCGTATCAAATCCAATAGCAGTCTTAGGAAGATTTCCAGATGTTAACCCAAAGGGGTCAAATAGTAGATGTTCTTTAGTCATGTGTTTCTCCTATAGTTAGCGAGAATAAAAGTGAATGAATCCTCCTGGAAACATTCACATATATTATATAGTAAACTTATTGATCTTGTCAACCAATTCTCCAACTAGAACCGTCAGAATATACAGGAACTGGTGTAGATCCTCCACCTGTTACGACAACACCAATTACGTTATTAGAAAAGTCATTAGAGGAATCAGTAACAAATGCCCTTCTTCCTAAACCAACAGATGCAGATGGTAATCCTGATACCGTTGTTGGTAATGTATAAAAACTATTCTTAGAAACGTCAAAAACAATCGTGCTATTATAAGATAGTTGTAATAGACGAGATGCCGCACTCTCACCAATAGATGTAACACTCATTCCAATACCAGTATAGGTATTGCTAGAGTTTACCCAAGATGCTGTAAGATTTCCAATAGGAGTTGTCATGTTGTCACCATTGCTGAAGTTAAGTTCATTGCTGGATAATAATCCAAATATGTTTGTACCACTACTCTATCACCAGAATCCGTAACAATAGCATTAGTAACACTATCGGCACTTGCATATGGTGTACCACTTACATAAAGAACAGTTGTAAGATAGTTACCTGAGGTCTGTCCTACTATATTTTGTCCTGGATTAGCATTTACACCTGGTGTTAGTCCACTTATCTGAGCTACGGCACCAGAACCACCAATCTGTGTGAAACTAGAAACAGTTCCTAAAACTTGGCCTGCTACAGACACCAACTCACCAACTTGTAAAGAACCCAGCCCACCACCAAGTAGTTTATTCATAATACCAAGTGTAGCACCCATACTACCCATACCAATCATGACATCATTAGAACCTTGTATTGGTATTGGAAATCCTTTAACATGAGGAGTAATACCAATAATGTCAGGTGATGCTTGACTTATAATAGCAGGAATAGCAGGTATACCACCAATCAAAACATTGTGTTGTAATACGTTAATCAACTGACCTAGATTAGTATGAGTGTCAATATCACCAACAACAGCAGGTGTTCTATTGTTAATTTTTACATTAGAACTTTCTGCCAGTAGGCATTTAGAAAGAGCACCGCACATTCTCATCATCAAATCAAGGTGAATGGGAAAGGTCATACTTTCTTAGGCCTTCCTGGTTTTCTTGTTGGAACCTTAGGTGGTGATTTAGGTGGTAGTTTAGGTGGTAACTTACTATTACCTTTCTTTCTTCTAATTTCTCTATCATCTTCTTGGACACTGATAATAATAGTTGAACCTTCAGATGATACACCAGTTGATCCCATACCACCTGTGCGGTTGGTTTTAATACCTGGTCTTGCTGCGGATTCGGAAATAGAATACTCAATATCCTTGACCAACTCACCTTGTGCAATACGATCACCAGCATTGATTACAATCTGGTTCTGAGAAATGTTATAGACAAGAACCATAACCTCATTGACATAATCGGAATCAATAACACCTTCAGCATTAGCAAGAACTAGACCTTGCTTCAGTGACGCTCCGGAGCGGGCGTGGAGGCGCACGGAGTAACCTTCTGGAATGTCAAAGATAAGTCCAGTTGGTACCATAACACGGTCACCTGGCTGAACAACAATCTGGTTATTCATAGGTCTTTTGAAGTTTTTATTATGATGACTATACCCTTCATAGGTATTATTGTAATACCCCTGGAAAGACAAGTCAAAACATGCTGACTGTGTGGTCTGCTTTGCTGGTAGTTTCACCTGTGGATGTAATCTAAAAAATTTCAATTGTGTCATAATATACTCCAATATTATTCTTGGTCTGGATATCTTTTCTTACCGAGAGAATACTTGGCGACCAAGTTCCATTCAGGTTTCTCACTATAGGAGATAATTTTAATCCTATTTAGAGGTGTAAGTGGATCAGCACTCTTGTCTTTACTAACAAGATTAACTAAACCCCATTCTGCTAAAAGGTTAGCAATAGTATTACGACGGCCCTTATCTTCCTCCGAGAAGTCAGTAGGTTTTCCGTCTAACATAAACATTTCTTTAAAATGAACTAAGTAGTATCTGCCTTGTTTATGTAGGATATGGCATGACTGATATAGTGTTTTATCCTTTTTGGATGCAACACCTATACGAGTCAAAGTTTCCTTCACTTTTAAGAAGGCTTGTGGATCAGGTAATCTTACCTCCACGAAGTCGTCTAGGTTTACTGTCATTTGTGCCACCTTTGTGAATACGTTTTTTTATTTCTTCTATCTGGGCATCGTTCAGTAAAACCAGAACCTGTTTCGCTTTATCATAAGAATAACCATAATACTCTTTGACGGCCTCCAAGTTATCTGAGGTTTCACGTTTTACCCATTTACTGTAAGGTCTTTTATACCCACGGACAGTATTTAGGAGATATTGATATTGAAGAGTTCCAGGAAGATTGGGATACAAGTTCATCTGGTTGGCTTGTAAGGTGCAATCATAATGAAACGACAACGCCTTATTTATAATATATCCCTGGTAGTCCTTCTCATCCTCCAGAACGTATTTCTTGTTCTGGAGGATTGAAGGTATAATATCTTTGAATAGGTCAGCCATTACTTGACCTCACATTCCACCATCATTTCAGTTAGACAGGCCACTAGGTTCAACTCTTGGTCTGCCACAAATGCTGCCTGATACTGATACTTGGCAAGGGTTATGACCGCAGCAGGAATGGATTCTGGTTTCAGATACTCATACAAACCATCATACACATCACGGAAGATTTTTGCTGGATCAACATCAGAGTTATTTACAACCCACTTACGCATAGCACCAAAGTCTTTCTCCTTTAGTGCCTTGATAAGTTCTTCCAGTTTTCTTACATTGTCAACTTGAGCAAGAACACCAGCATCAATAGTTCCGCCAGAAGAATAACGTTGTATCTCGTTGAGAGTTCGGCGGTAATCTGGGAAATACCGCGAAACAATCTTTCCCAAAACGTTGGCATCGTATTCAATTCCCTCTGTTACTAATATTGTTTTTAGTCTTTTGAACATCTCCATTGCCATCTTGGCCTTCTCATCACCTTTGAGTGAGAAGTCAACAACGGCACAACGAGAATGTAGAGCATCAATCAGCCTTGCCTTAAAGTTACAGGTGAAGATAAAGGAACAGTTGTCACTAAACTCCTCAATAGCCCCACGAAGTCCCGCCTGGGCCTCTGGTGTAAGATAATCAGCCTCATCAAGGATGATAACCTTACGACCACCTGTAAGAGAGATGGTTGAGGCATAACCTTTGATCTTGGTTCTCAACATATCAATACCACGTTCATCAGAACTATTGATAAAGAGATGGTTGAGACCAAGTTCTTCACACATGGCCTTGGCGATGGTGGTCTTGCCGCAACCGGCAGGACCAGTTAGCATTAGGTTGGGTATGTTACCCTCTTTCACATAATCCTGAAATACCTTTTTGATACGATATGGCAGGATGGTGTCCTCGACCTTATGAGGACGATAGCGTTCGCATAACAAATATTCACTCATTAAGATGCCGTCTTTTCCATAACAGTGGTGTAAAACTCTTCAAAGTCCGTATTCTCTTGAACCTCTTCTTTGAAGTTGGCACGGAAGTAGGCCCTTGACATACGGCGGAACAACTTCTTATCAATACCGAGTTTGTCGGCAACCTCATTCGTGGTTTCTTTTTGTAGTTCACGTTCGGCACCAACACGGGTCATGGAGTCATTCATCTCCATAACTGCCTTGCGGAGGATCTTACGATCTTCATCTGTAAGGCCTTGAACCGACCGTTGCTGCTGGTTATGTCCAATCATACTCATTAGTCCACCTCAATAATCGCACTAGGGTTAATACAAACATATCCATTTGCTGCTACAACGGCAACACCGCCGCCGTCTTTACATTTTTGGATATACAGTTCATGCAGAGAAACATTGTTAGCAATCACATAAACAAATGCCACAATGGTGGCACCTGTAAATGTCATTAACAGAACATCATAGATTTTCTTACTCATTATTTTGTTTCCTGAGCAATGAAGTATTTAAGATTACCTGCCTTGTTCACGAACTTGGCAAAGGCACCAATCTGTAGTTCCACATCATAGTCATCAGGAATGAGTTTTAGGTTCTCACTCTTGAAGGTTGCGATAAAGTCCTTACCAGCATAGTCACCAATCTTTGTAGAACCGTGGTTGGACGTGTCATTTGCTTTCTCGTGGATCTTTAGCAACAGAGATGCATCCTTACCAACTACCGATAGGTGTGGAAGGTTGTTCATCGAGGCCAACTTTAGCAACCGTGAGATAGAAGCATTTAACAAGGTAAAAGATACATCAACATTCTTGATTGATAGTTCCTTATCGGCAGGTGGTGTAATGATAAGATTAGGAGAACAAGGAAGATACGTCAAGGTAAAGTCACCTTCAGTCATAGACACGGAGTCGGTGCTAAATGTGATTTCAGGATTGCGTAAGGTTGTAATGTTACCTAGAAAGTTATTCAGATCATAGATGCCGAACTGTTGTGGGATATCATCTTCAAGAGTTGCCTCAAGGAGAATGGATCGTTCCGATGACATGGTCTTCTGAACCTTGCCAGGATTAAGAACAACACCGCTATTGATATTGGCAAAGTTCTTTAGAACCGTTAAGGTATTTTCACTAAACTTCATATTATACTCCTTATCATATTGTCAAACTATAATATATACTAGCATCTTTATCGTTTTGTGTCAAGATGGTTTTTATATTTTCTTTTAGATCATTCACTGTTCCTTCATTGTGAATAATAAAATCTGGAACATAGTTATTCCATGCCGTCTCTGATATATGCATCTTGGAAAGTTCTTCTGGAGATGGGTCATCACCTCGTTTTACTCGGATAATCTTACCGCCGGCACTCCGAATAAAATCAATCTCATTAGGAAAACGAGTATCGGATATAACCACATCTTGATATCCTTGTATGCGTTTCTCTAAGGCTGCAATCCAGATGTTATCTGCAATATTGTCTCGGCATGCCTCACTACCCATTTTTTGTAGAATAAGGCGAGGTGTAACCTCGTATCCAAGTTTATTAGACCACCAGGGGTCAACACGTTCACGAAAGGCCCGTGAAGCGTTACTATCACCTTCCAAAAGACCCCGTGGCCATACAAAGATGGAAGCCACGGCATCTTTTAGAGCATCGGCAAAGGCAAACTTTTTGTAACCATAATCTCTTTCGAGAATGTCACCTACTGTGCCTTTGCCGGAACCAATGTAACCGACAACGCCGATTATCACCGCAAATTACCGCTCAATGCTGCTACTGCTGGAAGGTCACCCTGGAACCCATATGTACCAACGTGTGTTGTCTTCATCCATGGGCATAACCACACTTTAACACCGATAGCTCGGGCATTCTGACAGAACATATAGTCCTCAGAAAGGTAACGATGTGATTGTGGATCAATGACTGTATCAAAGAAAGCATGAATGTATCGTGAACCATCAAAGTTAGCTTGACCAACGTGGTCTGGCTTATAGTGAAGGTGTGGATATTCTTCAGCATACTTATCAAATACTTCACGTTTCACCAACATAAATCCTGTACCAATCTCCATAACCTCAACTGGTTCAGTTACCTTGAATGATGTGGTACCTGGAACTGGGTTAAACACGAAGTCACCTGTAACACCGTCAAGCATACCAGGTTCAAACTCTTTATTATCCACATTCTTTTTTACAGCATTGACAATGTTAGACCAGTTAATTGACTTCTTTGGATATGGACCACCGATGATTTCTTTATCCAAAGCCAATAAAGCAAGAATGTCCTGTGGATTAAACTGGATATCGGAGTCAATAAACAATAGATGGGTGCAACCTGAACGGAGGAACTCATCAACAAGGTAGTTTCGTGCCCTAGTAATAAGGGACTCATTAAAGATAAATGAGAATCGGCATTCCATACCATATTGGATGCAGGTTGCTTGAAGGTCGAGACAGGCTTTAGCATACAAACCGAAGCATTGGCCTCCGTAGCACGGCGTGGCCACAAATAATTTTTTTTGACGCAAGGATTCGGTTGAAATCTTAATTTCCATAATGTTCTCCATAAACAAAAAGGGACGTGACAAGGTGCCACATCCCTATATAGCATACTTTTTAGAAAGTATTACTGAGCAAGGCGATAGAAAGCGGTGCGCTTACCGTCAACATTGCGGTAGTTGGTGTAAATGTTGTAATACTCACGAAGGTCGGAAACTCGCTTACCAACGTTCTCACGAGGAACACGGGCCAACTTGGCGATTGAGTCCGCCGTGATACCTGGTGACTTCGTGTTCTTTAGAAGAACATTTTCAATCTTCTCAATTTGTGTCTTACGTGGTGTAGCCATAATATATACTTCCTTTTTCATAGTTAAGTTTCGTCGTTTTGGAGCGGAGACTGTGTAATCGAAACACAGATTCCAGGGGGGACCTGGGTAATACCTTTATACGATCTCCGCATTTATACCCTGCTATAATACCGACGATTTTTATATTATAGCAAAGTATTGGTGTTATGTCAACAACTTTTTTTATCTCTTTAGAAGGATACAGGTTTACTACCGTCCGCATTATGATGGTGGCCATTCCAGAGCATAACCTATTTGGTTGGCAAGGTTCAGGGTGATCATTCCCCAAGCGAGCCTGTATCCATCTAAGGAGACAGGGGAAAATCCCCTGTCATTTTTTTATTAGAAAGTAGGACCAGAGGCGCCATTAGCACCAACGGCACCCGGATACTCAACTTCACCAGTAGCACCTGTAGCACCAACAACAGGATCGGCGGTTTCATCCACTTTACGATACAACTCTAAAAAGGCATTTTTCGTATCAACGTCAAAACGGTTGAGGCACAATTCAATAGCCTTTACCTTGTTTTGGTTGAAGATGGAATATGCCTCGCAGATATGGACAAGACGGCGGGTTGAGATGATTTCACTCAAAGCACCTTCAAAGAAGGACTTGCGGATAACATCTGCCCAAGTAACCAACTTGTCAACAAACTCCGTTGCGGTGATACCGGATGCTTGTAGAACATTGTTGAGGATTTTTGTCTCAACCTTAGCGGCAGGATATTCTTGTTCCATTGTAATGCTGAAACGCTCAAGGAACGCCTCATTCATAACATTGGTGCCGATAAAGCGGCCGTCATCAGAACCTTTGCCTTTAGTATTGGCAGTGGCAACAATGTTAAAACCTGACGCAGGGTGAACCACACGGTTAGTTTTTTTCAGATAGATTGCTTTACCTTCAAGCACCGGCTGGAGGCACATAAGTTTGTTGGAACCGAGGTCAACCTCGTCCAGTAATAGTAAGGCACCGCGAGACATAGCAGTAATAACAGGACCGTCTTGCCATACGGTCTCGCCATTGATAAGACGGAAACCACCGATAAGGTCGTCCTCGTCGGTCTCAATTGTAATGTTGACACGGACACATTCTTTCTTTTCTTGGGCACATACTTGTTCCACCATCATAGTTTTACCGTTGCCAGAAAGGCCGGTGATATATGTTGGATAGAACTTTTTGGATTTGATGATAGCACGGACGTCCGTGAAATGGCCGAACGGAACATAACCGAGTGCCTTTTCAGGAACAAGTGAAACCTCGGCGTTAGTAGAAACAACCGAAGGTGCCACCATAGCAACGGCCACGGCAGGCGCCGCTTTCGGAGTTGGTGCCTTAGGAGCCGGGGCAACTTTTTTAGCAACCTTTGGAGAAGCATCGGCGCCGTGTTCAGGAAGAGAATAGATACCACGACCAATCTTGCGGGATACGTCATTAAGTATCCAGTTAGGTTTATCAAGTCCGTATTTGTCGCAGATTTCCAGGACTTGCGGACGGGTGATTGAACGGATAGCACCAAACTCGAAACGGATTTTATCGAGGAACTCGGTGCGGTCAATCTTCTTAGCCATTAGAACTATTCCTTTCAGATTTCTCATTATATATGGATTATAGCATACGGAATGGTAGGTGTCAACCATTATTTTCGATTGTAAACACCGTTGTTTTTCTTAGACTTTTTCTTTGAGTATGCCTTCTTGATTTCCTCAGGGTATGTAAACAAGCACAGGTCGGCACTCGCACCTTCCCAAGGAACCCATCGTTTTACTGTGGCACGGTCATCTTGCTTATCATATTCATAACTTCCGTGTGTGTTCCACCACAAGTCAAACTTGTTTTTAGGGCGCCATATATCAATAAATCGCCAATAGTTTGTATCATAGTTATCTTCCAACCATCCAGCATATCGACCATTATCTCGGTCAGGAGATTTATATTCTTTCATTATGCTACCTTCTTTGCTTGTGTTGCGATACGGTCAACAAACTGACGGAGCAGAACTCGATTGACCGTCTTTTTCATGGCAAACTTGGAGAATGCCGCAGCCATTCGTTTTGGAGACATTTTCTTTTCACCGCTATTGTCGATTTCCAGTTTGTTAGTATTATCGCCAATGGCATTAGAGTCAATAACATAGTATTCATCATAGCCGGCACTCTGAACAGGATAGAACTTATTGTCCTGCCAGAACTTTTTAACTTTTGTATCTTTATCGGTATAACTCCAAAGGTTAAAGTCAGACATGAACCGTTTGAAGTTCCGCTCAAAGAGATAGAAACCAACAAGGTTACAACCGGTGCGGTCTTTTAGAATACGCAGGAGGACATTTGTATTGTTTTGCGTACCCATCCAACCCCAAGGCTCATAGTCATATGTCTTGCGGGTTACCGGATCAACATAGAAATACTTGCGGTTAGCAGACCGTTGCGTAGTGGTCATACCTGTAGTAGGAAGAGTTTCATTCTTTACACCTTCACCACTGTCAGAACCACCGTCGGTCATAAAGATAGTATTGACGATTTCCAGTTTGTTCTTAGCACGGAAATCTTCAACCATCTTAGGAGCAATCATAATGGCCAGGTTCAGAGGTGTACCGCCGAGGCCGTCGCAACCGATATAGTTCCGACCAGAGGTATACCAAAGCATGGACATGGCGAAGTTAAGTTCCTGTGTATTCATACGGGATGATAAGAAGTTCCGCATAACCACGGCACCACCACCAATCACATTTTGCTGGTTCATATATGTGAATGGATTGTCTGCACCGCAATCCCTGAAAGCATATACCTCAAAAGGCACTCCGATTTGTTTACAGAATAAGCAAAGGGAGAATAGTTGCTTTAGAGTATTGCGGAGGTTATACTGCATAGAACCAGACCAATCAAGGAACATGATAAAGCCGTGGTTCTTGCCTTTTGGAATAACCGTCAGGCGGCGGAAGATATCATCATTATACTTGTAAGAATGGAGTTTGTTAGTATCAATAACACCAGTCTTGGCAATATTGATACGGGCATACATTTCAGCAGCCTTTTTAGCCTCAAACTCCTTGACCAAGAAAGAGATGGTTTCTTTCTCTTTCATTTTCCATTGCGTCATATCTTTCTGGCAAGCAAGGAAGGTAACGTTATCAAAATAACGGGTGGTCATTTCTTTGCGCCAGTCTTCAAGGACCATTTTGTAATCGTTTATGGCCTTGTCCCAATTTACTTGCGGCATATTGAGATAGATATAATGGCAGTTTTCGTCCTTTACGATATCTTGGGAACGTTTCTGCCACGTTTGATCCGTTTCAGACACAGGAACATTGTCAGGAACCTCGGTGTTTTGACCAGCACCGTCGCCTGATTTATTGGACTCAGCTTCAAGGTCGCCTTCGCCTTGGGTTACACCATTGGCCTTTTCTTCACTTTCACCGGAATCGGTTTCATCTTCATCCTGGCCTTGGCCTTCACCGTCATCATCACTAGTATCACGGTTGTCATTGCCATCATAATCGGAGTAATCATCGCCTTCTCCTTCTTCGGACTCGCCTTCAACAAGGTCGATTTCCATTTCTTGCTGGTTTTCAAGTTTTTCTTTACAAAACTTGTAGATTTCCTCCGTGAGTGCAACAACCTCATCGAAAGTTTCCAGACCTTCGGCACGTTTTATGAATACACGTTCCTCAGGTGAAAATTCTATATTCATATTTATATTGCCGCCTTTGAAATATACATTCATGCGGTCAATAAAATTCATGGTATTGATATCACGTTTAGCTGTGCCAAAGAAGTCACGTTCCATAAGTTCCTTGTAACCGATAAGATAGTTTTTACGGGAACCAGGATAGCGGCGTTTCTGGCGCTTATCAATACGAGCATCCTCAACACAGTTAAGGAAACCTTTAACCGTTGATTGTAATTGTTCGGAAACTTTTTCATTAGGAAAAATACGTGCGGTGATATCCTCATATGCCTTTTTATATGTGTCGGCATCAGGAGTATCTAGAGCATGACCCGTCTCATGGACAATAAGGAGGTCCTGAAGATCATTAGAAATACCTTGCCACAAAGGAAGCATAAGGACACGACCTTTGAGGTCGAACATTGCCGTTTTGATACCGGGAGTTTGTTGGACCGTGATATTTTCCGTGGCAAGGAGTTTTGCTAACAAAGAAGTTTGATTGCCTGACATTCCGTAACCTTTCTCGATTTTCACTATTATAGCAAATCGAACCTGGTTTGTCAAGTCCGTTAGGAATCAGTAGGTTAGCGGGTTAGACGATTGTAAACATAAGAGAATGTGAAGATTACCGCATAGATTGTAAACACGGAAAGGATTACTTCCGCGTTGTCATACATATGGTTCACTTTATAAAAGTCAAAATATTTCATGCCTTTTTTATCCTCTTGTTGAACCTTGCCTTTGATATATGTGCAATATGTTCATCAATCTTTTTTAGACGGAGATATTTACAAAGTGTATCAACCACAACCTCATCTCTTTCCGCCTTTGTGATATACTTTACATAAATTGGTTCATCATGTCGGATGAAACCAATCTTTCTTATCTTTTTGGCCGCACTATGACCTTCATCATCTCTACACATATCGGCAAGTTCTTTTTCAAACCTATATACTCTATATCGTATATTGCCTTCACCAGCATATATACATTCATATTGATTGAAATCACCTTTATGATAGATAAGATATAATCCAGGACTATCTGGTAGTTCTTTCATATTTACATCAAGTGTAACACCTCTATCGGTTTTATCTGAACTAACCACCACAAAATCTTTTTGTAACATACGTTCAAAGATTTTTTCCGCAACATCATGTTCTGTCAGTTTTTCATTACCATCTGTAAGGTCATAGTGTGCCATTTTATCTTCCCACCTGTGTTAGGTATTTGGCCTTTGTCTCTTCCCAATCCATATAGATTAGGTCATCATAGAAAAGAGTTTCCTTAGAAACACGGTCTTGCTCAATCAAGGACTTGATCCGTTTTCCTGCATACTTGTCTTTCCATAGATTTACCAGAGCATCATAACTGGAATCAAACGCCTTGGCAAGTTTATCTTCGGTGATTTCCTTACGAAGAAACTCGTTGGTGTTGTTATACAAAGGACTAAAATAGATACCACGGGCATGTTCAGAACGGATAAGTTCTTTAGGAATATTCAGTTGAGAATATATAAATGTGTAAGAACGGTTTTTGTGGTCTCTTTTATAAGGCAAACCATCAAGGTTCTTAGCTACATACCACTCAAAGTATTTGCGGGTATGGTTTTTCTTCAACCAATCTAGCATTAGTTTTACAGTAGGTTTTCTTGCTTCATAAGAGACAGAGCCTGATGTGAAGCCCATTTTCTTCCAATGTTGTAGGCGATCATATTGCGATAACTGGTTAGTTTTAGACTTACCGTATAATGATGTAGTAGTGACGCCAATGAGTGTATCACCATATTGTTTTTTCCAATCCTGTTGTACCTTATCACAAAGACAAAGTAATGCTAAAAGTTTACCACCTGTGTAGTTATAACCAAGTGGTTGTAGAGGCACAATGGTAGAACCAATGGCCGTATGATTGATCATACCTTGACTTGTCTTAACATCACGGGACCATCCAATATGGTTATCTCGTGGAGTCAAGTCTAAGAAGTCAGAAGAGATACAAATTACCCCTAGGTACTTTCCGGTAACATCATCTTGAACAATATAATTCATGTTCCTTCCGATGTTGTTATTATTCTTCATGGTAGAAGTAAAGTTGCGAATGGTGTTCCATTTACTAGCAAGATCACCACCATTAGAATAGATTAGTCTAGGTTGCAATTTCTCATAGTCTATTGGATCGTTTGGTATCCAAATATTATCTTTAATAGATTGAATATACTTTTTATCCTTTTCATCAATATCATCATCATATAATCCACCTGGTATGATAGGATATTTGATATGGATTTCTAACCACTTTTGATAGAGTGTGTATTCCTCTACAGTCATAGCGGATACATTTGTGAGGTCCTCAATGACGACCTTTTTTAGTTGTTCATCATTAAGGGCCTCAGGTGTTTCAAATGTAGAGTTAAATGCATCCCATTGCTTTTCAACATTTTTTAGTTCTTCATCACTTTTTGCCATAATAATCCTTTATTTCCAACGGTCTTTAAGTTCTTTCACACGGTCACGAAGGTATTCTTCAATTATAGGTGTTATATTATCATTTTTCTTGCGTAATGGCAAGGTCAATAGTTCACTTTGTAATGCTGTAATAAGTATGTAATCTTGGGAATAACTATGATTTTTATGAGGATCAGTTTTTGCCATATTGTTTGCTCCAGAGATAGCTGTTTAGTTTTGAGACAGAATGTGCTACTCTGTCCATAAACCAACTATTCCAGAACCAGTGATTATAACGTTTCATTTTAGAACTCCATTGTTGATTAGGCCGGCAAGGTAAATCACAGTGATTACTAACTCAATAGTAATCAACGACCATTTACGCCACGATAAGGCGACCACCAACCACCCTAGATTACCTATCAGTGATAGATAAACATTCATAGGATATACATTGTAAGATGTGAGTGCTGCACCTGCTAATAGCAAAAAGGTTGACAACCACTCAAAGCAAAACTCTACTTTTTTAGGAAACATTGTTCCAACCCATTTGTGATAGTCCTTCCCATAAATTATCTACATTATAGGTTACATAGCCAAAAGGTGTATCAACAACCATTATCATTATCCATCTCCTTACGGAAGTCAAAGTCATCGGTCAATAAACCATCTTCTATTTCTTGAGAAATTTCATCTAACTTTTCTGCTAATATTCTCAAGGACTCAGAAGCAATAGCATCAACAAGGATTGAGTTTACGGTCTGGCCTTGAACAAGACCAAGTTCTTCCATAATAGTAGAAGCAACAGCCAACCTTTCCATTTGACCAGAAGGTGATGGTGCCCATACAAATGGAATAAGCCCTGCGTCCATCATACGTTCGGACTCGGCCATCTTCCGTAAAGTTTCTTTGTCTAGCATGATTGTATCCTACCAGATTATTGTTCTTTTGTCAAGACCGAAAAGTTTTTTACCTTTTCAAACTTTACCGTTCTTTGGAAACGGTCAATCATGGCATCTTTATGTGATATAACAAAGATATTAGAACCACTGTCACCCATGTCCCACATGATCTTGATAAACTCATCCGTTCCACTAGCATCCATAGCACGGTCAAGGATCTCATCGAACACAAGTATATTCACATTAACGGAGTTTTTCATCTTGGCAATCTGTCTCCATGTAAGGAGAATAGCCAAGTCTATTCGTAACTTTTCTCCTTCGGAAAAGTTGTGGTATGAGAACTCGTCTCGGTATCTTGACTTGATTGATTCCTCGAATGACTCATTAATATTAAAGTTGACAAAAAAGCCAAGTTTAGCGAGGTACTTATTGATATGTTTATTAATGATAGGTAGATACTGTTTAATGATTTTTGTCTTGATTCCACCATCTTTAAGTAGAGTAGTGGCCAAGTCCACATATTGGCGTTCATCTAGAAGGGCCTTCTTTTCTTCTTCGAGGGAGGAAATATCATGTTGGACTTGAATGAGTTGTCGTTCCGACTCTTGGGTAGTTGTGTCAGATAATGCGAACGTTTCAATCTGTGCCACAATTTGAGACAGATTATTAGAAATATGGTTATAGGAAGACCTACTAGATGTAAGATCCATCTTAACTCCATTAAGACGCTTGAGAACCTCATCAATCTTCTCTATTTCTTCCAGGACGGCAGTAATCTGTTCGTCAGCCTTATTTATACCCTGAGATATTTCATCAATCTTAGCATTACTATCTTTGATGTTCTTTTCTTTATGGTCGGCAGCAATGTCCTGCTTACAGGTAGGACAACTATCATTATCGTGATAGAACGACACCTCTTTCATCAATCTTTCTGAATTGCCTTCCATCTTGGCCTTGAAACCGACTAACTTACCATACTTTGTCCTTAATGCCGAGGTATCAATACCTTGTTCGAGGAGTTCATCTCTTTGCTTCTCTAGGTCGGAAATAGTCGTTTTCTCGGAAACTAAACTATCTTTTAGTTCCTGTTCTTTCTCTCGTAAAAGAGCAAGTTTAGTTTCATTATTCGACTTTAAGGACTCTAAAGTCTGCTCAATGTAAGTTTTATTTTCATTTTTACTGGTTAAAGTAATCCTATTCTTCTCTAGTCCTTCACGGTTGATCTGTAGTCGGTTCTTAACCACATTAGACATAGCAGAAAAGATTTGAATATCTAGAAGGTCCTCAATCACCGTTCTACGGTCACCAGGTGACAACTGCATGAAAGGAACAAATGATGCCGAACCAAGAATAACAACTTGTGTAAAAGACTTAAAGTTCATCTTTAGAATGTGCTTTTCTAGATGCTCTTGATAGTCCTTGGCCGCTGCATCCTGGTTGACCATTTTACCTTCACAATAAATCTCGAAGATATTTGGCTTCGCACCACGAATAATCTTGTACCGTTTGTTTGAAATAGAAAACTCAATCTCCACCTCACAGTTCTTACCATTGATAGAATTTACCACATTACCTTTGTTAACCTTACGAAAAGGTTTACCAAACAACACAAAGGTCAAGGCATCCAGAAATGTGGATTTACCTGATCCATTATGTCCCATGATTAAGGTGTTCTTATGTGTATCTAACTCCAACTCGGTCCAGTTGTTACCGGTTGCAAGAAAGTTTTTATAGCGAATTGTATGGAATGTTATCATATTCACGTATTCTCTTGACAGGATTTAATATTTCAGACTCCAATTTTTTGACGAAAAATACCTGTACCAATCTAGTTTCATCACCCATATAGTAGTTACTTGGTGAATGTGGTATGTTTCCATCAAAACATATTAAACGGTTATACACGTTAGATATACGGACAGTTTCTTCAAAACATGAATTATTTTTAATGATGTTTTGATCAAAGTCACAATCTTCACCTTTGGAATAAAACTTTTTCATATATGTACCATCTATGTCTTGTTTTTCTTTTATCTGTCTATAAATTGTTGTTCCTAAATTTCTATCAAAACCAGGTGTCAAATATACAACACCGGCCATTAGACATCCATCTTCATGTATCCATCCCATATTCTTAGGTGATAAAGGATCAGGATCTAGAGTGTTTACCTTCCAAAAGTTTGTCTCTACTCTCCATTCTATATTGCCATAAGGATAATATATCTGAAATATTTTAGAAACAAAACCAGAAAATAATTCTCTATTTAAATCATATAGAGGTATTGTTCTTTTACCTGGATAGTTACCAGGAGAATCCAAAAAATGCTGTTTTAAGGCAAACTCTCTGACCTTATTCGGATCATTATAAAAGTTGTCTATACATGTAGTAGGAAAGTTATTCATACCGTTTCTACCTGTAATGCCTCTTGGTAAACGTCTAACATGAATGATTTCATTCTAGCAGATTCCACCGGCAAAGTCAACCCATCAATATACTTGGAAAGGATTGTGGAGGTATCTTCTGCTTCATCAACCGAGTCCATATCTTCATTCTCAAGCAATACCGAAGGATCTTCTACAACGGTAATATCTAAAGGGCCTGCCTTATAGATGGAGTCAAAGAGAAGATCAAAGGCATAAGGATTAGACTTGTTTACTACAATCAACTTTACATAAGTATTCTTATACTTGGAAAAGTCCGTGTTTTGGATTTTTTCTACAATCTCAGGATTGGCCACATCATCATACTTAGCAAGACGGAACATCTTATAAGGATTCTGTATAAACTCTATTTCTCTAGTGTCAGTATCAAACACAGAGAAACCACGAGGATCGGCATAGTCGTGCCAGGTATATTCAGCAAAAGCACCGATATAAGATACATTACCAATAGTGGAACGATGATGATAATGCCCAGAGTAAACTTTATCAAACTTATCAAAAGTAACACGATCAAGCCCATGGTCTGATATCAAACCTCTATGCATAGTGAAACCGTTTAGTTCTAGGTGACCCATAAGAACCTCGGCCCGTGGTTGACTGATAACATCCATAGCCTGTTCACGGTTAGAATCTGTGATCCAAGGCATGATCTGTATATCAAGGCCATCTATATTGATCAACTCAGGAAGTGAATAGGTATGAATGAACTGATAACGGTTAACAACCAATTCATCTAGAGCATTTACTTCGTGGGTGTCTTTATAGTAACTATCGTGGTTTCCTTGAATGATATGGGTTTCGATACCACGGTCCTCCAAAGGATCGAGGAGGTCTTCTCTACATCTTTTGGCGGAGAGGAAGTTGATGTATTTACGTCGGTCGAAAATGTCTCCAAGGTGTACCACATTCCGAATATTATGAGTATCAATATAATCAAAGAACCAGTCGTAACAACGTTTTTGATAATCGTGAAACGCCGGGTTATCATTGCGTATTCCGGCATGTGTGTCTGTCAAAAGTGCTATCTTCGCCATCTATTCTACATCCTTTGCTTCTATTTTCACTTTTGGTTATAATCTGTAAGTTGTCCTGGTGATGAAAACCACCTTTGGCAATAGGTATGATATGGTCTACTTCATATTCTATTCCTGTTTCTTCACACATTTGACGACACCTCTGATATATTGTTTTTATAGCATCAAAATCAGCATCATTAGGTATTTGATTTCTAACTCTCGCCCTTCTACGTCCTTGACGGTCGGCTGACTTCACTTTCGCTTCATCATTTAACCATTGCTGTTGATACTTATCATAGTTATTCTTTCTCCAATTTTGGAGTTTTTTTTTCTGTTTTTCTTTAGTTCTATAAGGAGCCATAAGTTCGACATTGTTTAATTTTTCACGACCTTCTTTGATAGAACAAGGAACACATTTATATCCAGATGTATATTTCTCAAAACTACCACAATGCTTACAAGCAACATCGGATATATATTTCTTATCACCTCTTATTAATGCTTCTTTTCTTTTTCCCATAGTGTGTTCCTTTCTATGATACGCACTCTGGGTTATTTAGTATTTTTAGATTTTTAATCCTCTTTAGTAAGTTCTTTATAAGTATCAACTTCACTCTGCCTTATCCATCCAAGGGTAATCATTCGTTGGAAAACCTTGTCTTTATCTTCTTTACTATGAGGAACCGGTTCTACGATTTTATCACAGAACCATTCCATGGATTGTTCTACTTCTCTGATTAGGTCATCAATATCAGTCATGACGATTTCCTACGTTTAAAAGTATTTGCCGTTCCCATTTCCGTATCATAGTCATTGATAGCTGTATCAATAGCACGTTTAATGGCATCTAACCGCATACGGTAGTTACCACGAACATGAACTCTTTCTTTCTTGTCCTTCAAGGCCGACAATAACTGCTGGACCTGGAAAGGTACATCAAACTGGTTCTCTTCCTTCATCGTCTTCTCCAAAAAACTTATCTAGTCCTTCTTTGGCCGCTTTACGTTTCTCTTTCTTTTCCGCTTCACGACCTTCAAACTTCTTTATGAACTCGTTTAGGTTATCATACATCGTAGAGGAAATCAAGTGCTGATCATCATGGTCAATCATCAAAGCGGCATCCGATGTATCTAGGACACTTTCTTGGAATTTTTTGTATATAATGTAACGATTTTTTTCTTCTTTACTAATCCTTCTATGGAAGGCATAGTAAATGATTTGAGTAAAGTAAGCAAAAGGATTTGAACCTTTATCAGGATTAAAGTTATCAAAATAAAGAAAGCAATTTTCAATAGCATCAGATACCAACTCATCACGGAATGAGTAGTTCATGAAACGAGGTTTATGGGAAAGGTTTTCTGCAATAAGGTATATACATTTACCGATATATTCAGAAACACGGGGTTTTTCGGTGCCTTGCTCTTTTGAAATTAATACCTGTTTTTTATACTCAACAATTTCAGCAAGAAATCTTTCATTATCAACATAATGTTTTTTGTTCTTTGACATTTTAACCCCTTTTATTAAAGTATGATTATACTATCAATTTTGTATATTGTCAAGTATTATTTTCCAAACCCGAAAGGGCACTTTTTTTCCTGCTCTGACATTTTTTCCTGTATTTTTAGGATTTTTCTCCATCCATAAAAAGATTGATTTGCCCCATTTCTAACAACTTTTACAAACTCTTGTTTTGATAATAAATGATTTTTAAAGGTAAGTTTTTTTTCTGTAATAGGAACCATATGAACCAATGGAGTACCTATTGTTATCTCAAATTCATATGATAATTTAGGAATCATTATATTAACATTAGTAGATGAGTTCATTTTAAAAGATGTTATAGCAGGTAAAACTTTGAATAAATGATTGTGTAAAGACCAATCATCACCTACCCACATAAATTTTATTCCTGTTTTCTCGTAAAAGTGCCAAGGTGAATTTAATTTTAAATGATTATGAAATGGAAATCCTGCACCTAATTGTTCTCTGGCATGATCTTTAGGAGCCGGACCACAAGACCAACAATAGTTCATATCGTCATAATCAACTTTTATAGCAAAATCACACCAACAAGGTAATGATATTCCTTTTTTATAGAACTCTATAATCGCATAGCAATCTTTTGCTGTTTGTGCATTTCTATTTCTATTTTTATATGCTATTTTACCATCATCGGATGGACCATAATCAGGTTTGAAACCAGAAGGTAATTTCCTCCACCAATCAGGAGTTGATCTACTAGTATAGATTATTGGTGTATTATGATAAACTTCTACCTCATCGGTAAAACAATCTAAGTGTATTTCAGGAGTTCTATGAAAAAAACTGAACATTTTTATCACTTTCTTGCATTTTGGGGCTTGACAAGGTTCCTAATATGTGTGTATAATGAGCTTTGTTACCACCACCAATATTAACCAGTTGCTCAAGACGAACGAAGTGAGTCCGATGCGAAGCATCGGACACTAATGAAAAACTTTACCATTCTTTAATGATTGCAATATTTCTTCCATTGTCTCTTCATCAATTTTTTCTTCTTGTATTTCTTCTACCTTTTCACGTTTAGCAGCAAGGTAATGATCTACACTTTCCCAATAATACTCATTCATATTATCGGTGACATCTTGGTAAAGAAGAACCTCTTCCCTTTTGATATTAAATTCCTGTTGATCACATATACGAGGATAAACCCAAGGCATAAATGCTATCTGTAAATATCCTGTAGATGTTGCTGGAACATACATAGCCTTGAGTGGATTGATTACCGTGATATAATCACCAGTATCATCACCTGTCTCAAAGGCCTCGGCAATAATATCATCACCGGTCTTTAGACGGATGAATTTGGCGATTGATTGATTTTCCATTTCACTTATCCTTCATGTCAATTTTGTATATACGGAACCTAAAGTGTTCTTCACTATAGGTTTTTAACCTCTCTAAAAAATGCTTTAGAGTGAAATTTTCGCGTTTTTTGTAGGTAAAATCATCGGCGATATCAAATAAGGTGGCGGATTTTTTCGTTGCAGAAACACGGAGTCCGCGACCAATGGACTGAAGGTTACGGATCTTGGACTTGGAAGGAGATGCAAAGACGATGTTGTCCAAGGCCACAATATTAGTACCAGTGCTAAGAACACCAACGGACCCAACAATAATAGCATCACGTTCGTTCTCGACGACCCTGCGTATTTGTTCTCTGTCTTCGACATCAGTTCCTCCATGAATAAAAAAGACCTTACGGCCGTCCTTGACTTTCTTATTTAGCATGTCGTGGAGGACGGTCCCATGCTTCTCAACAAAGTTAAATAGTAATAAGGTATTGCCTTCTAAAGACAAGACAAGATTACATATAAACTTATTACGACTATTATTAGATATAATATATTCAAGTTCCTCTTGGTATGTGGCCGATTTCATATAGTGACATTCTTCCTCACTATATTTCAACAAAAGACACTTGATGGTAAGTTCTGCTAGTTGTTTCTTCTCCATCAGTTCTTTTGATGTGGTAGCCTTATATATCTGCCCGAATAATCCCATCAATACCCATTCGTGTGCCTTGGCACCGGATAATGTGCCTGTTACACCGAGTCGGTATTCTGCTTTGGTACATTTGGAAAGGATATCAGATAGAGCCTTGGCCTGTGCTTGATGAACTTCGTCACAGATTACATAATCAAACTGCTCAAAGTATTCTTTAGGCATCCTAAACAAGGACTGCCAAGTGGATATCATAATGGGATGTTCGGAGTTTTTATCTTTACCTGAATATACTCTCCAACAATACTTGAACATATCCTTACCATTCTTAGTAGAATAGTCTTGGAAGTCGGAGAACATTTGTTCTACTAGTGCGGACCTAGGAACAATGAGAAGGCCTCGCTTCCCTTGTTTGAGCAAATAATTGCAAACAAGGTATAGCAAAAGAGACTTGCCGGAACCAGTAGGAGACAACACAATGCGACGTTTAGAACGAATAGAATGAACGAAAGCATCCATTTGATAATCGCGTGGAGGGTGTTTAGGATTGAGTATTTCAACATATTCTTTAGCCTCTTCTAAGGAGAATGATGTATCTAAGTCTTCATCCTCATACTCATATGTATAACCTCTCTCCTTGATCCACTTCATTACCTGTGGTGCAAGGCCACGATATATCAAACCTGTGGTAGGTGAATAAAGTCTGAGGTATCCATCCCAAAGTTTCTGCTTGTAAGAAGGAACAAACTGAAACCCTGGGGGACGGAAAGAAAATGCATCTCGCAATTCCCATCCTTTACCTTCATCACAACGGATATGGATGTAGGCCTCATTCTTATTTGTTATAACAAAGTCTATCATCTATCCGTCATTTTCTTCCATTCAATAAAGGATCTTAGAGCATATACTCTACTGTTTAGTTCCTTTATAATAGAGGTGCAAAACTCTACAATTTCTTCATGGACTACTTTTTTAAGAACTAGATTATTTAGGTCTTCGTCCGCGTCCATGTATATTGGTGTATATTGTTTGATTATAATACGACCTTGAGGTTCCCAACCACGTTCTTTCAGTTCTTCCATATCAAGTTCACCTTGATAATATTGATGCTTAATCAAACGCATTTTATTATAGTCATTGGTAAACTTCTTGACTAACATTCTATGGTGAGATAGAATGTGTAAGTATTTACCATGAAGGGAAGAAATACGTATTAGTTCTAGGCCTGGTTCAGTGGAGTCAATAGCACAATCCTTATGCCATTCTTCCATTAGGTCATCAAGTTTAACTGGTGGTCGCAAAGCAAACTCCATTCATTATCAAATGACTATTATACAGGAATATTATACGGAAGTCAATCTCTCAATTTCAAAGAGGTCATAACGGAAGGTAAAGTCAGCGGTAGGAATAACATCCGCGTCTACCTTGGTATCAAAGGATATTAATCCAATTGATGTCGGGTGACAGTTATGGAACTTTACCCGAATGTTAGGATTATTTGCATTGGTATTTACGGTAAGATATCCGTCAAAATAAAGTGGTGCTTTAGGATTCTTTGCCTTAATGTATTGAGCATATGATTGTGGTCTGGTTAGACCTACCAACCACTTATATGTCTCCTCCCATACCCGAAGGTCCTCATCGATAATAGCAGTGATGGTGAAAGCATCATATACTAGTTTATCACCGTGACGATATGTATTAGAAAATGGTGTAGGAACCATAACCTCTGTGGTAGATACTGAAGGTAGATTGACCGTTTGACAGAAATATTTTAGAAACGGAAGATCAGGAATAATGAACGTGAACTTGGTACTCTGTAGAATACTGGTGTTCGTAGGTGTCTGTGGTAAAAATTCTGTAGTCATATTTCCTCCGTCCATTATTTAGGCATTCACTTTTGACGGCCAACATTACGAAAGTTTAATGTTCCGTTAATGTTTGGTTCATTGAAAAAAGTTTTTTGATGACTATATACTATTAGGTTAGATTACGAACGACCAAGGAGGTTATTATGGGTATCATTTACTGTTACACAAACAAGGTTACTGGAAAGAAATATATCGGACAAACCATACATCCAGAACAAAGGAAACGCAACCACTTGCACGAAGCAATGGAAAGAGATTCTAATTATTATTTCCATCGTTCTATCAGGAAACACGGATGGAATAACTTTGACTATGAGGTTCTGGAAGAAAATGTTGAGAACCTAAATGAAAGAGAAAACCATTATATTAATATGTATAATACATTATGGCCCAGTGGATACAACCAATGTCCTGCCGCAGCATTAGATAAGACCGCTATTGAGAAGATGAAAGATACTAAAAGAAAACAGTTTTTCTCCATGTCAGAAGAAGAACGCAGAGCAAGAGTAGAGTGTATGGTACAAGCCAATATTGGATCTAAACGAACAGAAGAAACAAAAAAGAAAATGAGTGATTCAGCAAAAAAGTATCTTGCTGAAAATCCAAGAGTCAGAAGCGAAGAAACTAAAAAGAAAACAAGCGAAACTATGAAAAGAATAAGAGCAGAAAAGTTTTGGTCGACCAACAAAAATGCCGGGGAGTAAATCCCCGGCAGTTTGTCTTATACACTTATAAGTTGTGTATAAGTATTTGATAAATCAAGTGAGGTTCCGCACTCTGAAAATACGGTAGTAGATGTTAGCCTGACCTGATGTGTTGCGGTCGCCAACTACACCATCGCCGTTTGAAGTTGCGAACGGATTGGCAACCATTCCGTAACGTGTTTTGAAACCAATCTTTGGCTGGAATGTATCCTGACCGATTGCACGAACCATCTGTAGTGGAACGTATGGGCAGTAGAATAGACCAGCGTCAAATGGTGACTGACCACGGAAGCCAACTGTGACAAGCTCGTCGCCGACTGCTGAACCACCGAAGTAAGGATCAATATAAACCTTAATGCGGTTGTGAAGCATACCAACGAAGGTGTTGCCTGTATCGTCAACTGTTAGGTCGGCAGATAGAGCAGGTGTATAGGAAAGAACACCAGCCATAGCCATAGCAGATGCAACGTCTGAAGAAACGATGATGACGTTGCCTTTGCCGCGACGGGTTGCCTTCGCAATAGCGTTGGCTTCGCGTTCAATCTGGAAAATAAGACCTTTGAACTTCTCAACTGACCAACGGCCGTTTGAGTCTGTGTCAAGATCGAATGTACCAGCAGTTGTAACACCATACTGAGCACCAACTGATGCTGAACGGTAGATTGTGCGGATAACTTCACGGTTGATTTCTGCTAGGATCTCTGTTGAGAGAATGTTAGCAAGTTCTGTCTCAGCATCAAGGCCGTGAATGGCTTTAAGATCCTGAGCAAGTTCTGTGGTGTATTCTGCTTTTAGCGCACGGCTACGAGCAGTAACAGTGACTTTATCAATGTTGAATGCCATTTCAGCAAAAGCATTACCTGAAGTACCGTCGCCGAGTGCTTCAGCCTGTGCTGTTGTCATGCCTTTACCAACACCGTATGTTGCTGAATCGCCAAGAGCGAAAACAGGATCGGTGTTTGATGTGTTACCAGATGTAGCACCAGCAAGACCACCAGCAGCGTTCTGTGAAGAGAAAGCTGAGTTAGCTTCAAAGAACAATGCTTCGTTTGCTGTTGCAGGTGTCTGACCGTATGGAACAGTCTGGTTGCTATAACGGGCACGCATAGCAAAGATAAGGCCGGTAGGACCTGTCATTGGCTGAACGCCGCAAACGTCATAAGCGATTAGGTTAGGAAGCGCACGACGGACAAGAGAAATAAGAATTGGATCGTATGAACCAATTGCTGTACCAGCACCGAGGCCGCCACCTGAGTTTGTAGGTGCAGCTTCGTTAAGTGTGCGGCTTTCCTCAGCCATTGCTTTTTCTTGGTTCTCAAGAACTACGGCTGTAACCGCACGGCGGTATGGATCCTTAATTGATGAGAGACCGTCGTGGTCAAGAACTGGTGACCACTTCTGCTCTAGTTGTTCTGTTAAATACATTTTAGTTTCCTTCTTTCTATGTTACTAAAGTTAAATTACTTTGGGAGGCTTCTACCAAGTGCTTTTACGTAGTTTGCCATAGGACCTTCAAGATTGCTTTCGTTAATCATTGATGGATCTGCGGACTCTACGCGGTCAAGCACCTCATCAGCCTTAACTGATGTTGGGAAGTAGTTCTCTCGTAGTGTTGAAATTTTTTCGATAAACTGGTCATCGTTATTATAAGCAACATTCTCAACGAGACCTTTAAGTTTCTCGGCCTGAGTAGTTGTAAGACCTTCACAAACATAACCTACCAACTCATTCTTACGAGCCTCAGCAATCATGCCTGTTAGAGCAACATTGCGTTCAATCTCTTCATTGAGTTTTGCTTCAAGTTCTTCAACGGTATGTGAAAGTTCTTCTACAACGGCAACTTCCTCTTCAGGAATGTCGATGTAGTGTTCGGCGAATAGTGAACGAAGACCGCTGATGAAATCCTCGGTAAGTTCGCTACGGAGAGCGGACTCAACGGCAACTTCATTTTCTTCGATCCATTGTTCAACTACGTAATTGAGATAGTTATCAACGTCAGATGAAAGTTGTTCCATAATCTCTGCAACTCTTTCTTCCAATGTCTCTGCATAAGCCTGCTCAAGTAGGGCAACTTCTTCTTCAAGTTTCGCTTTTACAGCAGATTCAAAAATTGTGGTTGCCTTAGCATGAAAATCTTCTGAGAGGTTTTCACCTTCGAGTAGAGCATTAACATGTTCAGACATGTCAACTGGATAATACTCGACTGGTGATTCCTCTGATGTCTCTTCGTCTAGAACTTCTTCTGAAAATTCAAAGTTCTCTTCAATTGCTGCAAGTATCTCTTCTTCTGAAAGACCTGCTTCAATTTGTTCGTTGATAAATGCCTCTAGTTCTTCAGAAAGTTCAATTTCTTCTTCTAGTGATTCTTCTTTATCTTCTTCCATTGAACAAGCAGCAGCCATTTTTGATTTCTTAGCTGCTTCTTTAATGGTTGCAACACGATCTGCAATTGCTGATGTTTCAGCAACTACTGGACGGTCATCTTCCATCTCTTCTGGAAGACCAGCAGGAGAAGATGAACCGGACTGTGGTTGTGCTTTTAGTGATTTCTTACCTTCACCTTTAACGGATGGAACAGATGACTTTGATGTGTCTTTGCCGGTTTTGCCAGCAGCTTTAGCACCAAGGTTATCTTTTGCTAGGCTTGTTGGTGTAGCACCACCAAGATCCTCAACACCGTCAAAATCTGATGGACCAGAAGCACCGTTGCCTTGAGCATGACGGTCTTCTTTAGCCTTTGTACCAGGATGCAATGTCTTGGCGTTGGCTGTATTAACTGTTGAAGGATCAACTGGATTAGGATTTGAAATCTTACCAGGTGATACTTCTGGATAAGCACCTTCGGTTAGTTGCTTACCTTCTAGAACAGCTTTAGCTGCTTCGGTTAGTGATTTACCCATGTTTAGGATACTCCTTTATTTCCTATGTTATTTAGTATTTTACAATTTTGAAATATAATTTTCAAAAATCTTTAAGGCTACAGATTCAATATCGTGTTTGGATGCTTCTTTAATGAGTTTTACCGCACGGTAGTGATCTTGTTCATGCCACTCTCCGTTTAGAAAAACCCACTCTTTGCCTTCCATTATACCACGAACGAATGCCTCTGGTGCTGATGGGTCGGCCACAACATCTGCTGCTGTTGCTAACTTGTAATCATCTTGGACTTGTTGATAACCATTGTGTGCTTTAAGAGACCCTACACCTCTCGTTGACACACCAAGGCTTGCACCACCATCTAGTAGACTCTTAACTATTTTACCGTTAGGAGTATCTAAAATCTTTGCTTTACCAATAAAATTATTCCCGTCAGGATGTAATGATGTAATCATGTGGGACACACGGTCTAGGTTAATTTGAGGATTCTCAGGATGACCTAGCTCACCAAACGCTCTGTTCTTTTGAACGTATTCGCGGTTGTAACGATCTGCCTCTTTGGAAAGGACATTCAATGGATAAACACGACCGTTTCTATTGACCTTCTCGGCCTGCATAAAGATACCTTGAATAAAGTGGTTTTTTCCACCTTTACCATTATCTTCAACAAGATATTGAATGTCTAGAATTTCTTCGGTTATTAGTTTCATTGGTTTCCTCTACCTTTATAGGTATATTTAGTTGTTTTCTTCCGATAATGGATTAGATGACATGGATCCAAGAGTTCTTAAAACAGGATTATCTCCAATACGTTTAGCTGTATTTTTAATAGATGTATTCCATTTCTTATATCCAATAGCACGACCTAATCTTTTTGCTTTATTCGTTTGACCGCGTTCTTTCCAACTTTGTATTTTTTCAGCCCTTCTTTGTGCTTTAACATTTGCTATTGTTTTTTTAGAAAGTTTAGCCCAATCAGGTTTTTTTAATTTATCATCTTGTTTTGTAGGAGCAGTAGGTTGATCATCTTTTTTTATTCCAAAAGCACCTTTTTGTGGCTTTGTAGCAGATGGTTTTGATTCTGGTTCTTTTTCATCAACATCAGCCATAGCTTGTGCAGTTTTACCAAATTGTTTACCAAGTTTTTCTGCACTTGTTTTAGCTCTTCTTTCTAATTCTGATGATGGTTTTGTCCAACCGGTTTCTCCATCTTCATCTAACTTTTTTTTACGTGTTTTTGGTTTTTTTAATTTTTCTTTATGCTCTTGCTCAATTTCTTTAAGTTTATCCATTACATCAAAATAATGAGATGCTTTAATAAATCCTGCTTTCTTTCTATCCTCAATGTCTTGTTTAGACATACCACCCATGGCCTCAGCCTGCATCATTTTCTTTTTTTCAACAAGTTTCTTTTCAACGATGCTATTCAATCGTTCCTCAAAAATCTGAGAAGCGGCAACGTAATTTTCGGAAAGGATGTGTTCTAATAAATCATTCATCTTAGGTTACCTTGGAAATCGTAAGCATTAAATGCCGCAGGATCAGCAGTTTGACCGTTATCATAATCACGGTTATCTTTCTTGAGGTCAATGAAAATAGTCACTGCGTCAGATGATGCAACTGAACCAATATTAGAAATAACAATATTTCCTGTTGTGTTAGCAACCGCAGGTGGAGAAATAGCAGCAGACATACCTTGCGGATCAAAATTAAAATCAAACATACCAGATCCAATTGATACAATATCGGAATTGGCATCTGATTGCCAACCAAGAGCAATACTATAACCTGATTTAAACTGGCCTTGTCCAAAAATACGTTTAATGGTTGTTCTGTATGTTGATTTTATGTCTGTATTAGATGACATAATACGATTGTTTGTATTCATCGCATATACCAACTGAGAAGCATTTACCAACAAAACATTTGCTGTTGATGTTCCGTCAAAACGGATAACATATTTTAGCAATGCTCTATTGTGATTATCAATGACCTTTTGTTCTGTTATTACGTTTGCCATTTTTAGTTCCTAATTGAGAAGTTTAATAGTTTCTTGAAGGACTCAAGGTCTTCATTTAGCATACCTTCAACAATTTTTTTGTTTTTGGTATTAACCGAGTCATAAACTTCAAGTATTCTTTTTGCCATAGATGTATTTAGTGTAACTTGCCTTCCATTAATAGAAAGATCCATGTTATCAATACCTTCTTTAATCATGGTGCGAATATCTGTAATCTTGTTTTCTTTTATAGGAGCAATAGCAGCCTGCTTGGCCTTTGATTGATAAACAGGATCGGATGTAGGTTTATTTTCCCAAGAACTGCTAACTTTAGCTGTAGCATCATGTTTTTGTTGTGTTTGACTTACAGGCTTTTCATTTTTATCATCACTCTTTTCTTTTTTATCATCGTCTTTTTCATCGTCACCTACTAATGCTTTGCCTACCATTTTAAGACCTTTTTTAGCTAAGTCTTTTAAACCAGTAGAACCTAAAGCACGAAGGCTTAGACCAATTAAAGGATTTTCCTCAAGTTTTTCTTCACGGAGTTTTTCAACTCTTTCTTTGAAACTTTCATATGTTGGTCTGGTTGTATAAGAAGGATTACCTGGGCCGTCTTCTTTGACAGGTACACAATTTGGTACCTCTCTATTACCTTTTTTCTTCATACCAACCTGTTCATAACCTTTCCAACAAGCCTCACTTAGATTTACATTATCTGGTCCAATTGGAATGGAAAGATACTTATCCATTACTTTTGAATAGTAAAGAGCAACAACCTGACCTTTAGGATAGGATCTAAAAGATACTCTTCTAAAAACTATTACTGCTGGCATCTCTTTTGTAGATGGTATAACACTTTTCTCAAGCATCAACTCCTCAGGAAGAACTTCAACCTGAGACATAAATTTATCATTATATTCTTCACGGATTTGTTTTAGCGTTTTCATTTATTACCTTTTGCTTCTTGTCTTGACTTACTAATTTTCTTTTTTGCTTCATCAGTATGTTTGTAAAGGTTTGTTTTTCCCTTGTTATGGCCACCCCAACCTTTAAGACCTTTATTCCAAGGCACACGACCTTTAATAGCATCACTTAATTTCTTTTTTGTTTCTTCGCTATAAACTTTACCTTTATGAGATTTACTCATTTTTCTTTTGGTTTCATCCGAATGATAACATCCTGAGGAACCTTCTCCACCGTCAGTCATATTTCTTAATATTCCTGTTCCATTATCTTTACGACCATACCAACGAATATAAAATCTTTCTAGAGCAAGGGCACCAATATCTGTCAAGTTAGATTCCATAAGCACTATTCTTGATTTATCTTTTGGAGGTTTAACCTCGTTTTCACGATATTTATAATATGCTCTTTTACCTTTACCCTTACCAATATAATATGGTGTACCATCTGTTCTTAGATATGCATAAATATAAAACATGCTGTGTCTCCTTATTAGACATAGAGTAGGCAGGTTCCCCAACCGTGGCCTACACTTTATTCATTACTGTGCAAAATACTCAGATGCTATGATCTTTTTCTTTTCTTCCAACTTTTCTTGTGCCTTCTCTTGTAGAGCGGTCATAAGATTTTCTTTCATAGCGTTAAGGTCATTCTCTAGAATGTTCTCAATCGCCTCATTAATAAGGTTTTGATTTTCCATTTTAGTTTCCTCGTGTATTGTTCGTTGAGTTCCTCCAGGGCTTGTGTATGATGCTCCCTGTAATCTTAAATCTGGTTTATCACCTGCTTCTGATACATCACCTTTACCCATAAATCCTACAGTATCATCAAAATCTTTATCTTTGCTATTTTCTTTTGTTAGTTGTTTAATGGCGGTTGTAATGCCTTTTTGGCGTTTACCCCAAGTTTTGATGTCTGCTTTAGAACCTTGTAAAGCCTTTCTACGTGAAGAAGAGGCCTTCTTTACGTAAGAACCGAGTGTTTCTGCCTTTAGTTCATCAATCTGTTCTTCAGCAACCTGCTTTGCTTTTTTTGTTGCTGTAGCATACAATACTTCTTTGGCACGTTCGCCATAACGCTTTTTCATTCCAGGAAGACCTTTCTTCATGGACATTACAATCTCTTCTTTCTTTTTGGTCTCAGCAGGAGTTAAATGCTTTTCATAAATACCGCGTTCTGCGGCATCTGAGTATTGCGCTGGTCTATCACCTCGTTGTTCTTCGCAGTTCCACTTACGCAATGCTAAGGCCTTACGAGTTGGTCTACCTTTTTCATCTTTCATAGGGCCTTTCATTCCACCCATGCGGGCACAGAATGACTTACGACGCTTTGCTGGTTTGCTATCAGGATCCAACTTTGATGGTTTAGTTGTAACAGCCATTGATAGTTTAGAACCAGGATGCTCTCTACGATATGAAGCAATACCTTTACGGTTCAAACCACCTTCTGGATCTTTACCAGCACTACGTTGCCATGCTGCGGATTCTTCGATGTCGTTATCTTCTTCCATGGTAGCCTTCTTTTTCTTTAATACGTCTTTTGCTAAATCGTAACCTTTTTTACCGTAATGTGCGGCACTTGCTGCCCATCCTGCTGCACCTGGTAATGCTGTTGCAGCACGAACCATATCACTTTGAGGATGTGGATGATGCTGACTTATAGCATCTGCCATGGTATACATATTAGCAGCAGTCATTCCTGCCATAGCAACTTTTTTAGCCTTATCTTTTAACGGACCTTCTTCTAGTTGGTCGTTTGTTCTACCTTTTGGTGGTGGATCAGAGATACCTTCGTATCCTACATTACCACCCAATTCATTTAATTTACCCAATTGGAGACCTAGTTCATCCAACTTTGATTTAACTCTTATTCTAGCTGTTGTTGTTTCTTGTATAACGGTGTTAGATTTCAAGTGATGATTTCTTCCTGTTCTTATTTCGGTTGGATTAAAGTGATTGAAACCTAATGCCTTATTATGATGATCCAAATGTGCTTTTTGGATTGTCATCAACTTATCTTCTTGATCAAGTTGATAGGCATTAACATTATTGTTAATGTATTGGTGTTCTTCTCCTTTAGCGGTGCCATCTATTACAGATGCAACACCTGTATGACTATGTTCTTTAATCAACTAAACTATCCTTATTTAGTTCCGTTAATATACCATTTTCATTGATAAATCTAACAGTACCTTGCGGATCACTATATTGACCATTACCAACATAAATCAGGCCCATATCTTTTGCTTCTTTAGCAACGGACTTTTTCTTAGGTGCTGGTTTTTTAGTAGGTACCGCAGATTTAGATTTAGATTTTGCTTTAATTTTTTCAATCTGAATTTTTTTATCCATCATTTTTGATTCATGGTCTCTACCAGCCTTTTCTGCTGGTGAAACCTTATCATCTTCTTTTTCATCTTCTGAACTAACCGTTTTATCAACTTGTGCTTGAATGGCAGCCTGCTGAATTTGTTGTTGACCTTGGAAATCCAATTGATTTTGTTGGTCTTGTTGTTGCTGAGCCTGTTGATCGGCCATTTGTTGTTGCTGTTGCTGTGCAAGAATGGTATTTTCTGTTTCCATTTCAGCATTAATTTCTTCAATCTCTTCATCGTTCTGCATAAGTATATTCTTACGAACCCACAAAGCAGAAACATATTTACCCACAAACGGGTCAACAGCAGCCAATAAAGTAAAACGATTGGTTAATAATTCCGCATCTTTTAGTTCATCAAAGTTATTATCTTTTTTGAAGTCATAGAATATATCTTCCTTGAACTCTTTCCATTCTTCTTCGGTACAGACCTTTTTGAGAACCAACTGAACTCTTAGTAAGTCATCAAATAGTGTGGAGAATTTATTACGAAGACGCTGGATGAACTTTGTGAACTTTAACTCATCTCTGGTAATTTCTGTTGATCTACCTAGTGAAAACCCTTGTTGTGGTTCTAGACGACCAATAGGAACATTAAGTGAACGGTATAATTTGGATTGGAAATACTTAACATCTTCCAATTCACCAAGATTACGAGCACCTTCTAGTGTGGAGATTTCTGTACCTTTAGAACCTTCACGACGAGGTAACCAAAAGTCCTCAATCATAGATAGATGTTTGCGGTCATCTTTTATTTCACCTGTATTAGAATCATAAACCAATTTGTTACGATACTTAACCATAATATCACGAACGTATTGGTCAGCCTTGACTGTTGGCATATTACCTACGTCAATATAGAATACACGACGCTCTGGAGCCCGGGAAAGACGGTATATAACAGTAGCATCTTCAACCATGCGTAAGTTGTTAAATGGTTTAATAGCCTTGTGAAGATAAGAAAGTACCATTGTCTGTTTTGGATCCATTAGACCCGAATTGACGTTTATGATGGAATCTGGTGCAATCTTAGAACCTAATTGTGTACCTGATCCAATCATTCCTTTTTCATTGTATAGGTAATATTCAATTGCTTTTTTGATTAGCTCTACACCTGTTTGTGGATCACGCATCTTTTGAATTTCACGGATCTTACGAATACGGCGTGGATCAATATACTTTACTTCTTGTATACCATACATTGGTTGCGTTTCATCAATAACAGCATGATAATACAAACGACCATCAACATAATAACGACGAAAGATATCGTGACCCATGTTGTTAAAGTTAAGAAGTTTTAGTATAAAGTTAAATTCATCTTCAATACGTTTCTTAATACCAGCAGGAACTTTGAGTTCATCGAGGTTAATTTCAACACATTGACCAGATTCTTCAATGACGATTGCTTCATTTACAATCTCATCGATAGCTGATTCCATTTCTGGTTGAATAGCAAGTTCTCGGTATTTTGTAATTAATTGTGTTTCGTTACGGAATGTACCATCAAGGTCTACATATGTACCATAATAACCGGCACCAGCAACCGTAATCGCCCCATCATCAGATTGTGGGAGAGTAAACGATTTTTTGGTTGGTTGCTCTAGTTGAGCATCCTCTAATTTTTTGGGAGTTCCTATTTCAAAGCCAAATAATTTCACTATGTAGTCCTTTACTTGATTGAAGACCCGTGGAGGGTTGCTCCACGGGTTTAGTTATATTTATGTTACAAATTATGCGCCAGAAATATCTGTTGTTCCAATTGGATACGCAGATTCCCACCACTGGTAGGCAAATGTAACACTAAACTCTTCAATCTGATCACCTGATGCCCAATCAAGGTCAATAGCAGCAACGTCGGTTGGAAAACAACCAATCATTTTATATTCCTTAATAACTTCACCTGTTTTAGCATATTGTCTAATTGTAGCATCGGCCTGATAAGTTGCCATTGTAGCTACAGCAGGGTTACGAAGATTATTGACATGTGAGTTAAGGGCACTCATCCAAAGTTCAAGGTTATTGCGGATGAGGAAGTTCTCATCGTTAATAACTGTGAATGACCAATCTGGGAATGTTCTTGTACCGGCAACTTTGATCTCACGACCAAAGTATGGAACGGTAATAGAAGAGATGGAATCTCCAGGCAAGGATGAAGCCCTTGCCTTGAAATTAATTGCAGCAGAGGTAAGGGGTGTAATACCTGGTGCTGGAGGCATGTTCAAAGAAATATCAAAAAGTGATGCGCGGGCACCATCAAATTCGAGGGTTGCTCTGAACTGTTGAACGTTAAAAGCCATTTGTTTTTACTCCTTTTCCTAATTAGGCGCCTGTTTTGCCAACAACTTCGGAGAAGGCAACTCCTGTACCAACTGCGATAAAGTTCAACTGAATGAAGTTGATTGCGCGGGCTGGCTTGATATAGATGTCACCAACGAAACGGTTGCTATCGATGACTTCTGGTGTATTGTTAGTGGTATCACAAACAATTTGGTAATCAAAGATACCTCTTTTGCCTTTGATGTCTCTAAGGAAAGGATCTACAAGAGCAACGAATTGGGCACGTGTGAACTCATCGTTGAACTCAAATAGTGAATACTTAGCTGCTTTAGAGATTGACTGTTCAAGTGTAATAAACAATCTGCGAACGTTGATACGATCAAATGCAGATGGTTTTGCTGTCATAGTTTTATCACCATAAAGAACTGTACCAACACCATTCATTTGAACGACTGGGTTGATTGAGTTTTTATAAAGATTGTCACGATCTGCTTGATTTGGGCTCCAAGAAAGTTGTGTAACATTCTTGATTAGGCCACGATTTAGACCAGCAGGTGACCACCATGCAGCATTTGTATAATCTGTCTGAGCGCAAAGACCAGCAATATCACCGTTTAGTGGAATCCAGCGGTAAACATTGTTGTATTTGTCAAACTGTTTCTTCCAGCCGGAATCAAATACGGTATATGAAGATGATCCAAACATGTTTCTTGTTGCAATTGCTGATGTTGTTTCATTACCCATGTTATTAACAACGTCATTAAACTGTGGTGAAACAAATAGAACATGGTCTTTACGAGATTCAGTAACGTTGCTTAGAACATATTCTGTTACAGTTGGGCTTGAATTGCCCATCATCATTAAGGAAACGTCAGCAACGTCTGAATTTCCAAAAAATGAATAAGCAGTTGACAAAGCACCATCCGTAATAGGAGCAGTATTACCACCTGTTAGGATTGCTGTATAGTTTGTATTTCCTTGAGCAAAGTTAGTGTTTGCTGCTGTCATACCCCAGGTTGTTGTATCAGAGAACCAGGTATTTGAGTTTTGATACTGAGCACCGTGTAGGATGTAAATGTATTTTGATTGTGAATTGATTACATTTACATAGTAGTTTGATGTACCATCATCGTTGGTAGCATCAACTGCCTTAGAAACATAAGAATATTTTTCCAAAACGGTATTTGGAGTTGAAGTAAATGTGCCCAAAGTATCAATAACAATAATGTGCATCTCATCATTCATACCACCTCTTGAAGAGACATAATGAGATGTTGATGGAAGACCGTTAAAGAAGGCTGAAAGATTCAAACCTGAGTTTAGTTGGCCTGTAGATGTCCACTGTGAGAAAGCATTTGCGTTAGATGTGTTTGCCCAAATGGATACAAGAAGACCGTTACCTAAGTCACTTGGATAACGAGCAGCATACATGCCTGTGTTAGCAGGTGCTTGACCGTCCATATATTCAATATCATATACGTTTTTATTTTCAATAACAATTGTCTGATTACCAGATGTTGCATTACGTGTGCCTGTTAGGTCGGCCGCACGAACAACCATTAGATTTTGTGTGTAAGATAGAAAGTTTGCCGCTGTGAAAAACGCTACGTAAGATCCATCATCTGGCATACCAAAGGTATTTACCAAATCGATTTCATTGCTAATTGTTGTAATTTCATTTACTGGACCCCAATTAAAGTTTCCGGCGAAACCTCCCACTGTAGTAGATAGTGATGGCACAATGGTCGTTAAATCAATTTCCGACCAAGCTACACCAGGTGAAAGTAGAGTTGCCATTTTTTACTCCTTTTTATAGGTTGAATGGTTTGATATCCATTTCTACTTATTTATCGTTTTGTTGTTTTTGAGATTATAACCTAGGATCCCAGTTATCATGTGTGTAAAGGCCTTCTTTTTCAGTAGTTAACCATCTATCTCCACTGGGGTCCTTTTGATCAGGAAAAGGATCATCTATACCATTATCAATAAAACCAAAAGGAACATTCTCCACATCTTGGAGGTATTCTAGTTCTTTTTGTAGAACATGACGTATATCATTTGAAACGGTTTCTTTAAATAGTTTCTGTGCAGTTAACCATCCAAAGTGAACCAAAGTCATAGCAAGGTCGTCATTTGACCCTTCCTCTGCCATGAAGGTTTTCTTATTAGCAGAAAATGAAAATAACTCGGTAATACTATCTTCATCATTAAGAATGAGTTTATCATTCTCTACTAATGTCTTTAAGTTAGCACAACCAATCATTTTGGATTGTGCCGTTATCCTGAGACCAAAGGCCAGTTTATTTTTACCAGCAGCAAAACCACTGGATGCCTGTGTTCCCTGTTTACCTTTTGCTTGAAACTTTAAAAGATTTTCGTAGTTCAATTCAAAGTGTAAAATGTCGGCCACTTGTAAACCTATTGAATTTATTTCAATAAGAACAAATGCTTCGTTATAAGTTGTAGCGGCTGAATAGATAACCGCTGGTAGAAGCATCGGGCTAATCTCGTTATTACGGTATTTAGCAACCTGTCTATATGGTATTTCTGTAACATCAAATATAGAAAATGCTGAATAATCTAGACCTTGACCTTCAGACACATCTGCGGTTAGAACATATGTGTGCTTTGGAATAGGTTCTTCAAATATATCCATACATTCCATTCTACGAATAGGTTCTTTCCAGTGTAATGCTGCTAGCTTAGCACCGTTGATAAGAGTATTAGATGAACCTAAAAACTCACAACCAAACTCTTGATCAAACTGACGTTGACTTGTGTTTCTTATAGTTTCTTCGGCCCAGGCCTGGTCACGCCCGGGTACCATAGACCAGTGTATCTCAATAGGAATGTAGGTGCTAGTTTTATCAACTGCCTTTGTCCACATTTTATAGAACAAGTTCATTCCATTTGGTGTTGATACTATAACAACTTTAGAAGTTTTACCAGAAGAGATGGTAGGATAGGTTGAGTTAAAGAACTCTTCAGCGATGTTATTAGGTACGAACGCAAACTCGTCCAAAAAGATTAAGTTGAACGAGAAACCACGGACAGAACTACCAGAGGTGGAATCTGCTAGGACTCTTGACCCATTGGCCAGATATATAGAACCTTTGTTCCATTCTTTGATACCTTGCTTGAGAAACATAGGAAGATACTCAAACGCTAGTTTCAGTTTACCTAGCAACTCACGGGCCGTAGGTGCACGGTTAGCAAGGATAGCAACCACAAAATTTTCGTTGAATAATACTTGATGTAGGATGTAGGCTACACTGGTAGTTGATTTACCAACCTGTCGTGGTAGTTTGCAGATAGAGAAACGATTAGCATGAAATGTTTCTAGCATACGCTCCTGGAAGTCCCACATGTCAAATGGAATCAAACCACGGTCAACGTTGATGATACGAATATATTTACGAGCGAAGTAAACTGGATCTTCCGCACACTTTAGGTATTCATCAAATTCTGTTTGTGTAAATGAATGACGATATTGTTCGTTGGGAAGATTAGGATTATTTTGATAACTATACGGTGTCCTTGCCATCTTCTTCTTTCTTTTTCTTTATGGCAGACAATAACTCGGCTGCCGAACCAACAAATACAGCCTGTTCTACATTAATGGAATCAGGATTCTTCTTACGTGGATCGGAGTCCGGATCAGGACCTTTAAGGTCTTTGGTCATTTTCTGGAGTTGATATAGGTCTTTTGTGGTTTCACCAACGGTCTTGATTAGAGTAGAGACAACCTCAAAACCTCTTGCGGATTCTTGTTGTCGTGCAATCTGTGAGATTTCTTCAATAGCATCATTACCTTTTTCAATAAGGTTTCTGAGAACTCTTCTGGCTAATAGATAATCTTCTTCGGCATCCGAATGAGTTTGTGGAGGTTCATACGGCATTATCTCCTGCTTTGGTACAGCAGGAGTTTCATGGTCAATGCCTAAAGCATCAGATAAGTTTTTTTCAAGTCCCATAATGTCTACTCTTTATTTAAAATGATGTTGATCATAGTATCGCCTGTGCCTGTAGCAGATACCTTATATATCAAATCGAAATCTTTTGTTACAATTTTATATCTACCAATCTTATCTAGTAATATTTCTAGATAGGCAATCATTAGTTCTTTTGATATAGCAAGAGCAATACAAGAATGGACTCCATGACCCCATGCCAAATGGCCTGAGGTATCTCTATGTATATCAAACTTGTCAGGATCAGTAAACTTATTAGGATCTCTATTAGCAGAATCCAAACAAACGGCCACTCTATCTCCAGGTTTTAGATCAACACCATGTATAGTGATTTTTTCAGTTGTGGTTCTGGTAAATCTTCCTGTAGGAGTATTGAATCTTAGAGATTCGTTTATAGCAAAAGGAATAAGAGATTTATCTTTCAATAATATGTCTAGTTTGTTTTCTCTATATAGGTCCAATGTAAGAAACTGTAATGCTGATATCAATGAACCAGCACCAGATATAGTAGGAGCACCTGTGAATAGTGATGTTTTAGATTGATCTTTTAAAATAGGATCATTAAAAGTTTTTAAAAATTCGTTATACACACCAGGACCTTTAGAAGGTGTATTTCCATATATTACATTATCCAACACTCTATATTTAATGCTTAAATTACGACTTCTTTCTTCAAAATTTTCAATATGATCCGAATAAACCGCATGTTGACTACATTCTTGTGTTTCTGATATAATATTTTTGACATAATCTTTTTCTAAAGGAAAATTTAAAATTTCCGCAATAGCCCATGATGCTAGTTCTTTTGTAATTTCCGAAACGTTTAATTGTGTTTGACCTTCAAAAAACTCAATTGCTTTTTTGGAAAACAAATCAACAACTCTCTTTATGTTGTCTTTGGTATAAGCATTTTTTAAAAGGTTTTTGTATTCGTTATGCAAAGGATTATCGCTCGTACCTAAGGTATGACCAAATCTAGGAGGATAATCAAAAGGTAAATTGCCTTTTGCTGATGAGAAAATCTCTGGATTACTCAGTATATAATAGACATCATCATATCTGGTTATGACATAAAGGTTATACTTTTCACTCCAATATGCTGTCTGACTATTTCGGAGTTCTTTGTATATGCTATGTTTGTTTAATAGCCATTCTCCGGATTGTGGTTCAAACATCACCATTTTTTCTCTCCGAATCAATAAATTCAAGTAACTTATCTCTATCTGGTTTTACAGCAACCGTTACAAAAGAATAGTTTTTCATATACAAAACACTTTTTAGTTCAACTTCGGAATTATATATTTCTTTTATAATACTTTTAACTTCTTCTTCTTGACCAACAAGTTCTTTACTATCCGTAACAATATAAAGTTCATTATAGATTTCATCCACTACAACCTCAAATCTATTTCTAGAACAAAACTTTTCTGCCTTTTCTATTATATCCAATGGATTTATTTCAATATCATTAATTTTTCTTAATTTATTTTTTCTAATGAAATATAAACCGTCTTCCTTTTCATCTACTATATCTTCGGTTATAACTCTTTTACCGTTCGGTAGATCAACTGTAAGTAGCCCATCAATTTGTTTTGTATCATAGAAACCGGTGGTTGGTTTACCTAAAAACAAAGGATTAAAATTTTCTGTGGTCTTGTCTATGTAAGGAACAAGCAATGGTCCACCTGTCTCAGAACAACCAAATGCACTAATGATTTTCTTTAGTTTACCTTCTTTGATAACTTTTAACCACTTTGGGTTTATAAATGATACAACTATGATAGTGGTGTCTGGTAAACCAATATCATCTTTTTCTATAGAATCAATGATAGAATCGGTAATAGATGCGTTTGGAGATAATAGTTTGGTGATATCACGATCTTTAGCAGTCAAAAAGATATAATAAGGATATCCTTTGTCTGCTTCTACTAAGTGTTGAACAGAAAGATAATGTGTCTTGCACTTACGAATAGATGGAAGATATAACACACTAAGAGAAGCACCATGGTTTATAGAAGACATATGGAATACGGCATCATTATTTTCCAGTTCCATGGGGTGCCAGTTATAACTACAAAGACCATAAATGTATTCATGGTTATGATATATTAGTTTTGGATCACCGGTGGTTCCACTACTATTACATAAAAGTATATCATCTCCTGGTCTAGCCCACACAGGGGTTTCATAAGAACATTTTAAAGAATTGGTTAAGTTCCATTCTTTTGTAATACAAATAACTTTATCTGAGTTTTTAATATAATGTTGTATGGTTAGATCAAATGCATACATTGTATTTTTATCATCATAACAAACAAAAATATCCAAAGGCATATGTGCTTTTGCTTTTGGTTTAAATGTTTCGTTTGGTGAATGAAATCTATGTAAGACGGTAAGTTTTAATCCTAACTCAAATATGGCAAAAAGCAATGCTGTATAAAAAATATCGGTAGGTAAAAGTGTGACGCCTATTTTATGACCTCTTTTAGCACCACATTCTATTAATTTATATTTACAATAGTCTATTATTCTGCAAAGACCATCTTTATCATATTTTTGGCCATAACAGTAAAAAATTGCATCATCATTAATCCATTGTCTAGTAACAATTTTATACATTATTTAATTTATCTTTAAGATCCTGTATAAGAGTTTGGAATTGTTGTTTTTGATCATCGGTTAATTTATCATAATCAAAACCAGATTCGGTTATATTATTTGCTAGAAAAAAAGGTTCAAATATACTCTGAAGTAATGACTTGTCAACCCAGTTGTTATTAAAAGGGCACCAAACATAATTAGGTCCTGGAGAAGGAGGTCTTTTGGTATTTGTCATATTATTAACTCCAACTAATGTTTACGTAACCGTTTCCACCATTACCACCGTTACCACCACCAGCATTACCACCTCCACCACCACCTCCAGCACCAACTACTACACTTAAATATGTATTCCATGCTGGATATCCAGGTGTTGCAATATAAGTCCAAGTTTTAACAGCAAGCCCACCTGCTCCCCCTGGTACAGAAGGTCCTGTTCCGTTACCTGAACCACCGTATCCACCGTTAAATGCACCACCTGTATCATTACTATCACCACCTGAAGCAGTACCAAGACCACCTCCACCCAAACTAGGTTGTGATCCACCACCTTGCCCACCATTTGCTATTACACCGTCAAAGATACTTGCGGTACCATCACCTCCACCGGATCCTGAATACCAATATATGAAAGCGGTTGAACCACCTCCACCGCCTCCTCCACCACCAGCTACGGTAACACTTAAAGTTTTGTAGGCAGGAATTAAAAAAGAATAGGTACCAGGAGTAGTAAATGATTGAGAACCTGCAACAGGTTTACCAACTGCTTGTGATAGTGATATTTTACCAGATGCAGAACCTAAAAGATATCTAACATTAGGATCACTCATAGAGATTTGAGTAATGCCATTTTTAACAATACTTGCAATTTGACTCATAGATGGGATAGAGATTGGCATTGTATTATCCTATCTTAGATTCAAGTGCTTCAATTTTCTTTTGTTGCTCTTTAATGGCTTCAATTAATAAAACGATTATTTTTTCATATTTGACAGCTTTTATACCGTTTTCTCTTACAGCTACGGCTTCTGGAAGGACTCTTTCAATTTCTTGTGCAATAACACCAACATCATGTTTACGAACAAAGTATCCGTCTTCACCACCTTTTTCTTTAATGTAATCATCCGTCCAATCAAATTCCACACCACGGATCTTCTTAACTTTATTAATAGCATTTTCAATAACTGTCACATTTTCTTTAAGTTTTATATCAGATCCATAATATGCAGTAATATCATTTGAGGCCCAAATTTGATTTAGACTCCAGAATCCACCAGTGTTGAAAAGACCTATATTAGTTCCATTTGTTCTTATATAGACAGGTGTGTTTATATCTGTTCCTAAACTAAGTGCTCCACCATTTACAACAACTGATCCCCACTGTGTTGACTGATATTGGTCAGTGAATTGTAGAATACCAGAACCACTTGAACCCGGATAAATTCTAATACCGTAGTTTCCACCACCTGTTCTGAAAACACCACCATTACCATCAATATAACTATAAGTACCAAAAGTTGCTGAACTATCAACAGATAAAGATCCTTGAACTCTAAATGATGTATAAGCAATACCATTATATTTTGGAATTGCTGCTGATCCTAAACTGTAAGCTGCATTGGCCCAAGCATATGCTCCACTCGCAACAGTACCGACATAATTGGAATTATATATTGCAGCATTTGCTTGGTTGAATCCTGCATTAGCAACACCAAATGCGTATCTTAATTGATAACCAATATTATTGGCATAGTTATATGCTGAAGTTGTATTAGCAGTAAGACCGGATACTGCACTTACAGTTAATCCTAAAGTGCTATTAGATTGATCAAATGAACTTGAAACATAATATTGCAATGCATTTGCTTGATCAAAAGCGGCCGCTGCATTGATTGTAGCACCATAGGCGATAGAATTTATAGAATTTGCAAATGTTCCTACTGAATTAACGGAACCAAATGCACTATTAGATGTTAAATAAGCAACGTTTAATTTATCACTTGTTGATGAGATTAAATCATATGAAGCATTAGCAGCTGCCCATGCGGCATTAGCAGTATTGGCAATAACAAATGATGTTTGTGCGGCAAAGTAAATTCCATTGGCCCAATTAAAAGCAGCATTAGCAGTATTATAAGCCTCGACGGTCTTATTCTGAATTTCACCACCAAAGTTAATAAAGATGCCTGATATATTTTCTAAATTAGCAGTAAGATTAGCGACAGAAGTATAAAGTTCACTAAAGTTATTATCAACCTTAGTAAAAGATACTCTCATTACATCGCCGGTACCGTCATTAGGAACTGTACCTATGTTAATATATTGTTGTGCCATTGTGATTTTTCCGCTGTTTGTTTACTTATTTATACCACTATTAGGTCAGACCAGTTCCTGACATTACAAATGTATTACCACTAGATCCAATACCTTGAACGCAAATTATATGTGCTAGGCCGTTTGCAGCAAGAGTTCTATTACCAGTGGTAAGACCACCTGCTCTTAATGATACGTTTGTATTCTGTGTAATGGTAATTGATGATGATGTATTGTTAAAAATATACATTGTATTACCAGCAGAGAATACAGCATTAGGAACAAAAATTGTTCCTGTAGCAGCAACTACGGAACCAACATCAGAAATAGTTAAACCATATGGGCTCGCTTTAGAAGAAACGAAACGATTATTTGACAGTGCGGTGTTTGCCACACCAAAGGCCGCATTAATAACACCAAAGGCACTATTAACTGCCGTATAAGTTGTATTGGTAAGACCAAAAGCAGCAATAGTGTTGGTTGATACACCATTAGCAAAACCAAATGCCGAACTTAAAGTTGATAGAACATTTTGACCTGCAACAAACAATGAACTAGAAACGTTTGTTGATCCTGCAACATCAAGTGTATATTGTGGATTAGTGGTACCTATACCAACATTAGCACCACCTGCAAAGTCCTGAATACGCATTGCTTCATTGACTGCAAGAGAACCGCCTACGAAGAAATTTATAAACTTGAAAGTAGAAGTTGAATTAGCCGTACCAATTGAAAGATTGCCATCAGATGTGTAGAGATAACCATCATTATTAGCATTAATAGTCCATGTTGGTAGGCTATACTTAGAACTATTAATACCAAGATCAATATAGTTTGTGGTATCTGTACCATTATCTGCGGTTGCAACAATGTCTGTGGAAGAGTTTACACCAGCATAAGCATTACGAATCTGTAATTGGACTGTATTGTTTTGTGTACCTTCAGCATCAATAATATCACCAAAGAGAGCAATTGGAGTTACAGAACCTTGAACGATTGTTAGTGGTGCGGCCGCTGTTGTTGTTCCTATACCGACGTTACCTGTTGGAAAATATAGAGTTCCACTGAACTTAGAACCTGATGTATTTGGTAAAGCAGTATTGGCAATACCATATGCATTATTTGTCAGAGTATAAACGTTTGCAATTAAAGAACCGTTTACATCTAATCCTATTAATAAGTCTGAACTACTAGCAAAAAGAGATGATGTAAAACCATATAATTCATTAAAATTAGCATTTACTTTGATAAACGCATCTCTTAATTTATCACCGGTACCATCATCGGCTGTTGTTCCTGTATTAATTACTTGTTCCGACATTTACTTGCTCCACTTTTGTCGTTTTATTCTATTTCTGGCCACTCAATGATATCTGTCGTATAACCATAATCGTCCGTTGGTTTTGCATTAATAGGATCTGGAGTTATTTTTATACTTACTAATTCTAATGGTTTGGTATAAAATGACGCTAAGGTACAAACACCATTGGTAGACACTGCATGTATGGTATTATTTACTTTAAATATACCTTGAGTAGCACCTAGTACCAACTGATTAGATTGACTATTATAACTTATAACAATTGCAGTTGCAGTTGCGGTCCCGTAATTATTACCTTGAAAGACAAAATCATTTATCTTAAATGTACCGTTTGCGTTTGATGTATTTATCCTTGTTATATATCCAGATTGTAAACTTGTATCGTTCCAGATATTTGCATAAACAGTGCGAATAATCTTTGGATAACTGATAGGTCCATAATAATACATCTTCATGGTAAAGTTAAGGGTCCAATTTACATACCTTACAGTATCAAAATCTCCCTCATATTGAATGTCATTTGATACGTTATTAAGTATGATAGGAACATCTTTTAATGCTCCTAGGTCTGGTATCATATTGGTAGATACGGTAAAATCTGGATTAAAGAATGGTAAAATCTGTTCAACAATCTGAGTACCATCGTCAATGTTCCGTGTGTAGATGTTCAACTGAAAGTTAATATCATATGGAACACCCATATAGGATGCTGAGACATGTGTGGTTGTATTGGATCTGGCCGCTTTCAATAAAGAGTTTTGTTTTCTTGTGGCGTCATATGTGATACCAGTTATTTCAAAAGACATTCTAGGTAATATAACTTGAACTGACTTCAATAAATCTGGATCTGAAAATAAACGAGTAATCATTTTCTCTTTTGGAGAATAAATAATAGGAACTAAAAAACGATTGGTTTCTGCACCAGTTTGATCATTTGTTCTAACCAACGTAATGTCATCAAACAAACGACCAAAAAGGACGACTGCTTTACGGGTTAATTGATGATAAAATGGATCGTTACCTAACATTATGCTTTTCCAAATGGGTTATTTTCTGACAAGTCAAGTATAATACCAGCATCATTATAAACATTTTGATTATCTGTTAAATTATAAGTGGATTGATCATATTCATCAACCAATAGTATGGAATAATTTGCTCTACTTGTATTACCAATAATATTAGCATTATTCTGGAATTCACCTACAATGTTATACAACCAAATTGTATCATTTGAAGCCATCCATTGTGTGACTGTACCAGAGGCGGTAGAATTTGCCAGAGTACCATCGGGAGATTGATAAACTTGTTCTCCAACATAATAGTCATCCGCAATAATTCCTGGTGTTAATTTAAGTGAAATGGTGTAGTTATTATCAATACCAACTTGATCAATCTCTTCAATACCAGTATTAATAGGTTCCTGAGATGATCGGAATGCCTCACATCTCAACTCATAAACAAATGGTAATCTTTTACCTAAGGAGTGAAACATTAGTTCCTGTTCAACAAACTTAATCTCATACATTTTATGAAGCACAGGAACATATAGTAAATCTCCTTCTCTAGGCCTCATTCTAATAGAACCTGGTAGTATATTAAGAAAAGACCTACGTGAAAGGACGAACGTATCTGTGTCCCTGATCTCTAGTCCAAACTTGGAGAAGAAATCACCTTGACCCTCATGCCCGGTGACATTGGATAGGTAGGCTTCAATAAGGTATGCTTTATTAAATGCACTTTTGGAATACTCACCAAAGACCATATCACCTTCATCAAAGGACTCTCTAGGAACATAGTAGATATTGTGACCCATCATCTGTATGGATTCCACGATTATATCTTCCATGACTAGGTATTCGTTTGTTATTCTTTCCTGCGATGGATAGTTGTTTATGTAACGGTTGACTGCCATATTATCCTACAAGAAACTGAGGCGGCGCCTGGTATGTTGTCTCAATGTATTGCTCAATCTCTTTAATCTCATTTACAGCTTCTTCAAAGATTTGTTGACCGTTCATTGTAATACCGCCTGGTAACTGCATACCACCAAACTTTTTAAGATTGTTACCCCATTGTTTTTTAACATATGCTACTGCTAGTTTTTTTAACATACGGTCATTATAAGCCTTATTATATGCTTCTGGATCAGTAATAATGTATCCTTCAGCAACAATCCACTGGCCTGAGGTAATGTCTGATGACCAATCCCAGTCAATATAAAGGTTTTCACTAACACGATTAAAACGGACAGGAGTTTCACCAGAGAAGATCATGTCTAAGGTACGCATATGCTGCATAGTTAGAGCATAGTTTACATAAGAGGTTGATGAAAGGTCCCAAAGGTCGTTAAGGCGTAACTGGTATCGAAGGTCAAAGAAGGTCATTGACTGGTTCGTACCACCAACTGGAAATATGTTGGTTACGCCAATGACATTAGGATTCATTGTGATATATTGATTAGTTATATCGGTATCGGTAATAAGATGCTTTAGATATGTTCTTTCGGTTCCATCATAATGAAACTCTTGCCAATACTGAAAGGCAAGATTGATAGCATCTTCAACCTGGACATCATCTACGTTAATTGTGATTACAGGGTAACCTAGCTGACGTAGGCAGAAATCTTTAAGTTCTTGTCTAGATGCTGGTGCTGACTGAGCCATAGTAATCCCTTTATATGGTATTTCATACTATTTAGGATTATTTACCTGAACTTAGGACCTTCTACCCATATAACAATTGACTTACGAATACCTAAGTGTACCGGTTTCACTCTATGGATCAGAAAAGATGGAAATGCTATAATCTTACCTCTAGTCATTTCAGGTGTTCTTGCATCTTCTTCCATTCCAAGGTTTATTTGAAATTCACCCCCTGAGAAATGAACTTGTGGTTCTGATAGTAACATAACCAAAGTTAATTTTCTGACAGAATCGGTACAATCATTATCACCTAATACCGTATCCATATGCCAGTCATACATTCCTTTATTCAAAGAATCATAAACAGTGTATTGAAAATCTTTATAACCATAAAGGTCAAATCCAAAATAAGTTGAATTTATTCTATCAATCACACCGTTAAATTTATCAAAAATCCAATAATTCTCTTCATTTCTGCTGATAAATTTTACCTTAGATTTTCTATGCTGTTCACAATCTTCACCTTTACCGACTGTTGTGGATCTATGTAATTCTTCTTTTTGACATAATTTTTCAATGTCATTCAATTCATTTTCAACAAATAAATTTTCCCACAAAATATAACTAGGTATATTTTTTCTAAAATTCACAGGATCATTTGAAATCATTATGTATTGGCCACCACCATTTTGTTTGATATCATGTAATTTATTACGTTGTTTACCACATTTGGCATACATTTATTTGCCACATCATTAATTTCATCAAGTTGTGTTTTAAGTATTAGATTGTTAGCATCATTTGCTGAATAACTATTTACATTGTATAAAAATGTATTAACATTTGTAAAATTAACAACTGTATTAACTTTTGGTGTAATAGCCCAAAAAGGAGTTGCTGATTGTATAAGATTTAAAATATCATTAGATGAAGTATTTGCAGTATCATATATTGTTAAATTTGTGTCGGTAGAACAATGAATAGGATAACCATTACTGGTTAACATAATATCCCCACGAACATCAATGGAGGTTGATAGTGTATTTTCAGAAACCTTATCACTCCAATATCTAACAGTAAATGTATTTTCCTCTGGGAAAACATCTATAATTCTAAAAAATACGTTCATTTTATCCCCTTTAGACCTTAGGTCCGTTGATTGTACCCATATTTATATACTTAATATTTGAGTTACCACATATTGCGGATCCTTGAGTACCTGGTGAACCTGATGCTCCCGAAGATCCTGGTGAACCTGGTGATCCTTGAGAACCGGCATTTCCTGGATGCCCTGTTGCTCCTGGTGAACCGGCATTTCCTGGTTGACCTGATGGCCCAGAATTTCCTGCTGATCCTGGGGATCCAGCATTTCCTGGTTGACCTGAATGCCCGGCCCCACCTGTTGATCCGGCTGAACCGGCTGGACCAGGTTGACCAGAATGACCAGCTGGTCCTCCACCACCACCGCCTCCTGGATATCCTGGTTGATTTAAGTCACCGCCTCCACCACCACCATTTGGACCGGATCTACCAAAATGATGGCTGCATCCGTGATGGTTAGCAGGTTGATGACTTGCTCCGTGATAACATCCTGAAGCGTGGTGCCCATTATATCCACAATGGGCACAATTTACTTGGCCAGCACCTTGATGATTTGCGCTATAATGTGCTGCTGGTTGGTGCTGACCCCATCCACCACCTTGATGAGAATGACCGGGAGGTCCATGAGGACCACCACAAGCACTACCGCCTGGGCCTGGAGGTATACCTGCACCACCTCCACCGCCGCCTCTATGACCGGAAGCTCCGCCGCCGCCGCCTCCAGGTCCTCCTGGTCCAGAATTTCCACCTGAACCACCTGGTCCGGCACTTCCTCCAGAACCACCTGGTCCTGCATTTCCACCTGAACCACCTGATCCAGCATAACCGCCTACGCCACCAGGTCCGGCATTTCCACCTGAACCACCTGGACCTCCCGGACCCGCAGCTCCACCTGGTCCTCCAGATCCACCAGGACCAGATGATCCTCCAGAACCTCCTGGACCAGATGATCCTCCACTTATTGTTGATGTATTGTTGAGAATTATACTAACACCATATACGGCACATGCTTTAAGTGATACACCACCAGGTTGCCCGGTGCCTCCTGTACCACCAGGTTGCCCGGTGCCTCCTGCACCTCCTGGTTGACCACATCCACCTCGGACACCTGAACCTCCCGGTTGACCACAACCACCTAGGCCGCCTGAACCTCCTGGTTGGCCTGCACCTCCTGGTTGACCACAACCACCTCGGCCACCTGGTTGACCATAACCACCTGGTTGACCGTGACCACCTGTACCTCCTGTGCCTCCTGGAGTACCGCCTCCACCATGGTGGCCTCCACCGAACCATCCGGGTCCGTGACCTCCACCACCACCAGCACCAAATGCACCTGTACCACCTGGTTGACCGTGTGCTCCTGTGTATCCTGGTTGACCGTGTGCTCCTGTACCACCTGGGTTACCGTGACGACCTGCTCCACCTGGTTGACCGTGTGACCCTGTACCACCTGGTGTACCTACAGATCCTGAACTACCTGTAGCACCTGGATTTCCTGTAGAACCTACAGATCCTGGAGCACCTGGTGTGCCTGTAGCACCTGTAGTACCAGCTGCACCTGCTATGGTTGCTGAATTTTTAATATAAATTAGAGTACCTGGCCTCCAACTGGAACCTGTCTGTAAAGCAGGTGTTGAAGTTGAGGTACTTCCTATGTTAGCATTGATAAAAACAAATATATTACCAGGGTAGGATGGGCTACCTGATTGATTGTAGAGATTAACATTATTAGTCGCGGAACTAATATTAATAATTTTTGTTGGTCTGGTAATAGGAAACAAGAACATTAATTACACCTTATGAGCATATACTATATACTATTTAGTTACTATGGAGTTTGCTATGAAAATTGGTCTTATAGGTGATCATATTACCGATATTTATATATATGGGAAAATGACTAGGTTTTCACCGGAGTCTCCTATTCCTATCTTTGACATAGAGAGAGAAGAAAGTCGTTCTGGCGGTGCTTCCAATGTCAATAACAATCTAATGGCCCTTGGTGCTTCTGTTGATTACCACTGTGACAAAATAAACTATTCTATCAAAAAACGATATGTCTGTGACGGCCACATAATGTTCCGTGTGGATGCCGATAAGACCAGCACCGTTGATCCATGTCTTGCCGAATTTACCGAAGAAACCAAGTATGTCATCCTTTCCGACTATGGTAAGGGTATTTTGACATATAGTTCTGAAGTTATTGATAAACTGAAGCAAGATGGTAAGATCGTCATTGTTGATCCTAAAAGGCATATCAGTCATTATGAAGGTGCTGATATTGTCAAGATGAATGAGAAAGAATATTATCAGTTCTGCCCACAGGGAAAAGGTGCTTTAAAGTATTATGATATAGGAACTTTTGTGATAACCTTGGGTGGCAAAGGTGTTAGAATTATTAATGAAAATGGTGATACAACAATTCCAGGTCTAGGATTACAAGTATCTGATGTGACAGGCGCCGGTGATGTGTTCATTGCTGCTATGACATACTACCTAGCAAAAGGTAAAGACATATATCAGGCCTGTGATATTGCGAACAAGTATGCGGCTAAGTCCGTAACCAAGTTTGGTACCTATACAATTACCGAAGATGATAAAAGAGAGATTGAAGGTAAGATAGTATTCACCAACGGTTGCTTTGATATTCTACACCGTGGCCACATTGAATATCTACAAAAGTCTAAAAAATTAGGAACTAAGTTAATTGTAGCTTTAAACTCAGATGAATCAGTTGCTAGACTAAAAGGCACTGTCAGACCACACAATAAGCAGGAAGATCGTAAGAGAGTATTAGAGGCTCTTGATTGTGTTGATGAGGTTATTATCTTTAATGGTGACACACCATATGAAATAATTAAAGATTTGAAGCCTGACATTATAACAAAAGGTGGTGATTATAAGACTAAAGAAGAAGTGGTCGGGCATGATCTTGCTGAGGTCGTTATATTACCTTTTGTTGATGGATATTCTACTACTAAAACATTGGAGTATATGAATGGAGATTGTTGAGAAGAAATGGGGTAGAGAGATAATCTTTGCCAATAATGATAAGTATTGTGGTAAACTTCTTATACATGATAAATCCGGTTCTAAAGGTTCTATGCATTTCCATATGAAGAAACATGAGACCTTTTATGTCCAGAAAGGTATATTCAAGATACACTGGATTGAAACCAATGATGCAAAGATACATAATACTATCCTTAGAGAAGGTGATACATGGGTCAATGAACCTGGGCAACCGCATCAGATTGAGGCTTTAGAGGACAACTCAACTATAATCGAGGTATCTACAACACACTTTGACAATGACAGTTATAGAGTTATGCCAGGAGACGGTCAATGAAGTATATAATGGATATCGACGGAACAATCTGTACCAATACTAATGGTGATTATGAGAAGGCAACTCCTTATCTAGACCGCATAGATTATATCAATCACCTATATGATAAAGGGCATGAGATACATTACTGGACGGCCAGAGGTGGTAACTCAAGGAGAGATTTATCAGAACTAACCAAAAAACAATTAAAAGAATGGGGATGCAAATACACCTCACTAAGATGTGATAAACCAGCATATGATTACTGGATAGATGACAAGGCATTTAATGATAGAGATTTCTTTGGAGTTAATTTATGATATTGATAACTGGTCATAAAGGATTTATCGGTCAAAACCTTGTTAATAGATTAAATGATAAACTCTTTTGCCTTTCTGATATTGACAGTTGCTTCAAAGACCTTTATTTAACACCTTGGGAAGATATAGAAGAAATATGGCATATGGGTGCCATCTCTGATACTACTTGTACCGATTTAAATAAAATCCATACTTATAACATAGAATATACCATAAATCTATTTGAACTTGCTATTCAATATAAGATACCAGTAAAGTATGCCTCGTCCGCGTCCGTGTATGGAAACACTAACTATCGTAGAGAGATTAATCCACTAAACTTCTATGCTATGTCTAAGGCTACTATTGATCGTTGGGTAATGGATAATTTATACAAGTTTGAATCTATACAAGGTTATCGTTTCTATAATGTATATGGTAAGCATGAAGACCATAAAGGTGGCCAGGCCAGTCCGATACATACATTCATCAAGCAGGCAAAAGAAACAGGAACGATTAAACTATTTGAAAACTCGGTTGCCTATATGAGAGACTTTATTTGGGTTGAAGATGTTATAAATTGTATGCTGTATGATAAACCAAGTGGTATATATGATCTAGGAACTGGAGTAGCAAGGTCGTTTGAAAGAGTGGCTGAAATCATAGCAGACAGATATAATGCCAAGTTAGAGTATGTTCCATTTCCAAAACACCTTGAAGACAAGTATCAATACTTCACTTGTTCATTAAATCACTTTGATCATACATTCACATCAATAGAGGAATATGTTAATGAAAGAGGAGTATAAAGAGATTGCACCTGGCTGGTTATGGCAGTCTAATGTCACTAGTGATCTTATGAAATATGATGAGAACTATGTAAAACCATACACTAAGTATGATGATACTCTCTCATATATTAGACTCAACTTTTGTCAAAAGTATGCCAAGTTTTATTCGGTTCTTGATGTTGGATATGGCGACGGTAACTTTCTCAAAGTATGTAATCGTGAAGGATACAAATGTTTTGGTAATGATATATCAGGATATTCTTTATCAGACGGAATAACTTTTACTGAAAATAGAAATATACCTGTTGACCTTGTTACGTTCTTTGATTGTATTGAACACTTTCCACAAGAAAATGTTGAAGAGGTATTAAAAGAACTAAATTGTAAGTATATCTGCATTTCGATTCCTTGGTGTCATTTTGATAATTTTGAAATATGGAAACACCGCAAGCCTAATGAACATTTCCATCATTTTGGTGTTAGAGGTGTTACTGAGTTATTGAATAGAGGTGGGTTTGATTTGATTGTTTCTGCTTCAATTGAAGATCAAGTTAGGTCAAACAAAGGCGGAATACCAAATATTTTAACTGTTATTGGAAAGAAAAGATGTTAAATTTATATTATTCGCATAGGACAGATGTTGAAAAAGCATACATTATTACAATAAAGGGTAATAATATGTCCGAAAAATATTCAAAAAGATGTCAAGAATCGTGTAAAAATGTTGGTATGCAATATCAAGTATGGGACGCATTTGATGGAACTGGTGATGAAATAATAATACCAGAACACTCTAAGAATAATCCCATTTTTAAAATGGTGAAAATACAAGATCATCATATGACAAAAAGTGAACTTAGTTGTTTTCTTAGTCATTTAAGTTTATGGGCTAGATGTGTCGAGATAGACCAACCAATAGTTATACTTGAACATGATGCTATAATGGTAAAAAAGTTTGAAAATAAAACTAGTTATAATTCTATTGTATATCTTGGTTGTGAAATATGGGCAAAAAAAGGATCTAATATAGAAGATATTCCAATATATGGATCTGGTGGAATGAATAATCTTTATATATATAAAGGACATGCATATTGTATAGATCCACAAGTTGCTAAGAATATGTTATCAGATGTTTTTAAGCGTGGTATATGGACAATTGCAGATAGATTTATGAAAGCAGATTTATATAACATAACTCATCAAGGATTATATGCTTTTGAAAATAAATTTAACGATGAAGATTCTACTATAGTTCCAAGAGAGAAAGATGAATATACATGTTAGATGAAAATATGCAAAATTATTTAAGTCATATGTTTGACATGGTTAGTGATTTAAGAGACTTAAAGTTATATGAAAGAACCAATACATCTAAGAATCCTTTAAATCATTATGGTCGTAGGGCTTTCAGTCAGTCAGACGAAGATGGTATTACACAAGAGATTATGAAACGTATAGGAGTTGATAATGGAGTTTTTGCTGAATTTGGAGTAGGATCAGGTTTAGAATGTAATACATTATTGTTAGCTGGATTAGGTTGGTCAGGGTTTTGGGTTGACGCTGGAAACATATTACCTAAAATTGAACAATCTGCAAATCCAAAATTTTCATTTTTTAAACGTCATATAACATTAAATAACGTATTAGAAACATACTTACAGTGTTTGAAATATATTAATAAAGAAGAAACAGATTTTATTTCTTTTGATTTTGAAGGTAATGATTATTATTTAATTGAGAGATTATTGCAATCTGGAGTATCTCCTAAAGTATTCGTAGTTGAATATAACGCTAAATTTATACCACCCATTGAATGGAAAGTTAAATATCATGAAAATCTAATATGGGAATATGATGATTATTTTGGTGCTTCTCTTATGTCATATGTTAAATTGTTTGAAAAACATAATTATTTTCTTGCATGTTGTAATAGTTTTACAGGAGCAAATGCTTTCTTTATTAAAAACAAATATAAAGAATTTTTTAGTGATATTCCAAAATCAATCAATGATATTTGGGTTGAGCCTAGATATTATATTACTAAAAAGTATGGTCATAAGAGTTCTGTTAGGACTGTAGAATTGTTGCTTAATAATTTAAACTCTTGTCAATAACAGATATCCAATCACCCATCTTCTGTTGACGCCAAACAGTAACATCAGGAAACCAATCTGATTTACCTCCGTTTTCGGCAGCACACCAAGTAAAATAACCAACCACAATATCATAAAGATATGTTTTAATACCTAATGCGCCAGCAGCGACCGAAACGCTTGAACTACTGGTATAACACATTTTACACAAGCTAAGAATAGCAAGCGTATCATCCCAATCTTTTATATCTTTTGTTAAATCAATTACGCCTTCTGGACATGTTTCTGCTCCCATACAAACAGAAATTAGTGTTCCTTGGTGCTTAATCTTATCAATAAGGTATTCAATTGGTATTGTTCTCAGATCATTTTCTGAGTGTTCTTTATCACCCGTCCAATTTAAAGCAATTAAATTGTCATACATTTTAAGTTTTTGTTTCCACTTTGCTAGATAAACTGGATTAGGTTCTAAATATTTTTCATTACCAGGTTTTTCTACTTTCAAATTAAATGGTAAACTCATAGAAGGTACCCAATAATCATATTTGATTGTTGGATCTACTGGAAAAACTTTAAAGTTTCTTGATATAACATTCTTTAAACTATTATCAGTGTAGTAATATACAAAAGCACCCATGTCTTTTAACATAGGAATCCATCTACTGAATATCATTTCGTCGCCAAGCCCAGCTTCTCCTATGACGCATATTTTAGATCCTTTAATATTTTGATAACCAAACCATCTATCTACATTTGGAGGAGGAAGTTTTTCATTAGTCCAAAACGCACCATTTCTTCCAATCTCCGTTTCAATAAACGCTTCTTTAAATTTACCCTTTCTGTGTAAAAACCATCCTATATCTAAGTGTTTATCCTCACATTCTATTTGATTGTTTTTGATATACTCGTAACCTTCGTCATATCTACCAAGTCTAGTTAGATATTGAGCGTATTGCCTTATATCCGTTTTATCTTTAGATTTAGTTATATCCATGTATTCTTGAAATAGTTCTAAAGATTTGTCAATTTCACAAAGATTGTAATGACAAATTGCTGAATTTTTAAGAACATCAGGATGTCTATATTCTAATAAATCTAATGTTAGTAGATTCTGATTAATAGACTCCCGAAACATTTTTTTATTATAATATTCTATTGATAATGATTCGGAAGCCTCAACAGATTTATTTATTTGAAAAGTATTCATCAATCGCTCTATCAATATCTACTTGACTATATCTCGGCGGTTTGTGAACCTGAACCAATATTTTAGTCAAAGCAGCAACATTATTATAATTATTAAGAGAGAAAGAAACATCCTCTTGTGTAGCTTTGTTTTTTTCAAACATTTCTAACCAATTCGTATTGTAGATATATTCAACTAAACAAACCTCTATATCTATATTATTTTGAAGACATAGAATTGCTTCTGAAGGAGCTTTAGAGAATTTATCCATACAAAATTTCATATCAAACATTTTAAATGTGTCTGGATGAATTAATCTTTTATGTGTCGGATCAATCAAAGCCAAATCACTACGATGATGTGGAACTTGAATTTCCCAAATTGCACCATGTTTACTGATTCTATACATTTCCTTAATGACATTAACTGTATCATCAAGATGTTCAATTATATCTTTAGCGACAATGTGATCGTATTCACCATCAGGAATGTCCCAATTTTTAGAATTGAGATCCACAATTCTATCTGGTCTTACTATTGGAGAATAATCAACATTATCATAACCTTTCACTTTATCAAAACCACAACCAAGGTTTATCTTTTTACATTCTTTATCACAGCTTGGTAGGTCGATGTGTTTTAAATTAAACTCATTTTCAAGATCTTGATACATTTCCTGAAACACATCATTCCATTTTGTTGGATTAGTTTGCCTATAAACCCTAACAGATTTATAAAATGGTGAAGTTTTTGATTCTGGAGCACCAAGAGTCCATGTGTGATAAGGGAGCGTTGGTGTGAATACCCAAGTCTCTTTACCAAGAGCAGCTGCCGCATGAGCGATACTTGTGCAAGAGGTTATAATAAGATCCAATTGTGATAATGCAGAAAGAGTGTCTTCCCATGAAATTAATAGATATTGAAGATCAGTTATATTTTCAGGAAGAATTTGTAGATTATGATCTCTCTGTAGGCTATAGATATCCAAATCTTCATGTTTAGCAAGGTTTATCATAAACTCTGGAGGAAATCTACGAAACTGTTGATGTTCAAATTTTGGATTACCAGACCATCTAATTCCAACTTTTTTCTTTCCATTATTTTTAATAATGGAAGACCAAACTTCATAAGAAGAAGGTATCGGAGATAGATATGGTTCATTTGGTAAATTATCATATGTATGACCTAAAACCCAACCAGCACTGAAACCCGGAATCCAGTAATCATGTTGGACCGTATGTGATTGGTCTCTCTGAATAACACCATCTACGCCAGGAACTCTTGTGAAAATTGAAGCAATTTCAGGAGCAGCTGCTAAATAAACCTTATTGGCTCCTAATTTTTTTGCAGTTTGTGCAAAACGAGAATGAATAATTTCATCGCCATAACCACCTTCAAGAGAGATGATAATAGATTTTCCTTTAATATCATGTTCTTCTGGATTGTATATTGGTGCAGAAGTTTGTAGATGACCACTACCGTAGACGTTAATGAATCTACCAGATTCTAAAAGTTGAGAACCTTCACGATAATTTCCTTGCTGTAAAAGAAACCAACCTCTGTTGAAATTATGTCTAAGCCACATCTCAGGATTTTTATTTCCTTGCGGGTCAAGAATATTATCTTTACCCAAAGCCTGTAATTTTTCAGATATTTTCCAACCTTCTTCAAACTCACCCTTTAACATATGCTCAAGTTGCAAATCAATATCATGCATAAATATTTACTCCTTCATAATTATCATTTAATGTAATATATTTATAAAATATATTTATCTTGTCAATCCAACTGCTGTAAAACTGAAACTAGCGGATACAGCCGCCCAACTACTGCTTCCCAATTGCGTAGGAGAAAAGACGTTTCCTGAAATAGTTCCATTACCTAATTCTCCATAACCAGAACTATTATAACCCCATACAAATAAAGCACTGTCGGATCTTATACCATAGCTAGAATATTGACTAGCATAAACAGCTGTCCAACTACTATTTCCTATTTTTGTAGGTGATGTTATGGTACTTCCTCTTGCTGGATTTCCAGTGTAAGCTGCTCCACCAGTATATAGTGCGCCATTGTTACCAATTGCGGCAGCAGTTGAACCACCGTTGCAGTTTGGTATAAAGCTAAACCCTGTACCAATTTGTGTTGGAGAACTGAGAATAAAAGTTGATGTATCGGTTCCTCCCAAATAATTAGATCCACTAGATGCATTAAGACCAGTACCAAATAAAACACCATCTATTCTTAACATCCAACTAGAATAATCTCCACTACTGCCGTTTTGGATACAAACAGCAGTCCACGAACTTGTTCCAATTTGAACAGGTGATGAATAGGAGGTGAGATTACCAGTACCTAAATATCCATATCCCCAGTAAGCTTGATATCCCCATCCCCATAATGTACCATCTAATTTAATTCCTAAAGAACCGAAGCCACCACAAGAAACAGCTTTCCATGAACTTGTTCCAATTTGAACAGGTGATGAATATGTAGTAGCATTGTTGGTTCCTAGAGTGTTATAAAAATTATAACCCCATCCCCATAATGTCCCGTCTGCTCTAATTGCAAGCGCACAACTACTTCCAACAGACACTAATGTCCAAGAACTAGTTCCAACCTGAACAGGTGATGAATAAAATGCAGTTGCAGTATTAACACCCAATGCTCCAGATGCATTGTAACCCCATGAAAATAGGCTTCCTCCGCTTCTAATTCCTGCGGATTGATTAACACCTGTGGATATTGAAGTCCAACTACTAGTACCTACTTGGACAGGAGAAGATACATATGTATATTGTGCTATATTCTGACCAAGTTCTCCACCTGCATTGTAACCCCAAGACCATAAAGTATTATCCGCTCTTATTGCTAAAACATGACAATAACCAACGGATACTGATTTCCAACTACTAGTACCTACTTGAACAGGAGAATAATATGATAAATTGTTATTCTGTCCTAATTGCCCGTATGCTCCGTTACCCCATCCAAACAAAGCACCATCGTTTCTGATAGCAAAATTTGCATATAGTCCTAAACTAATTGCTGACCAACTGTTAGTTCCAAGTTGAGCCAAAGATCCAGTAACATCAGTTGCTAGAGCACCATAAGTACTTGTACCCCATGCCCATAAAGAACCATCAGTAGTTACGCCAAGCACATGCGCATGGCCTAATGACACAGCATTCCATGAACTTGTTCCAATCTGGACTGGAGATGAAGTTGCTGTAGTGTTTCCATTACCAAGTTGATAAAAAACATTATATCCCCATGCCCATAATGTCCCATCTGCTCTAATTGCTACTGTTGTTCCGCTAACATTATTACCATTTAATCCTAAAACTTTCCAACTATTTGTTCCTACTTGAACTGGAGTTTGAACTACTAAAGTACTGTTTAATCCTAGCGAACCGTTTGTGTTGGATCCCCACATAAAAAGACCACCATCTGATCTAATTGCACCAACATGAGAAGCACCAGCCGCAACAGAAGTCCAACTACTTTTTGATATTTGGTATGGAGCGTCCGAAAATGCCTGTCCTGATATAAGAGTAGTATAACCCCAAGACCATAAAGTATTATCCGAACTTATTGCTAAAGCTGTGCTATGTCCTATAGAAACAGCTTTCCATGAACTTGTTCCAATCTGGACTGGAGAGTTTATTGTAGTAGGTATAATTCTTCCAACTGTAATCGTATTACCACCATAACCACCCCAAGTATAAAGAGCTCCTAAAGAATCAATAACTCCACCACCACAAAAATTATCAGTATTACCTGAACCACCTCCAGTTGGAAGCACAGACCAGCTGGAGGTTCCTATTTGTACTGGAGAAGATATAGAAAAAATACCAGCACCACCGCCTACCGCTGAGTTGATAGCGCAAGTTTGAAACAACAATCCATCAGTTCTTAGAAGTAAACTAGAATAACCACCAAGAACTGATACAGCTTTCCACGAACTTGTTCCGATTTGAACAGGTGATGAATATGTAGTAGCATTATTAGTACCTAACTGACCGTATGTATTGGTTCCCCACGCAAACAAAGCACCATCAGATCTGATGGCCATCACTGTTGATAAAGAAACACTCACAGATGTCCAACTACTTGTTCCGATTTGAACAGGTGATGATTGAGTCGTTATGCTATTAGTACCTAAAGTTCCAGTACCGCCGTATCCCCAAGTAAATAAAGCACCATCAGATCTGATAGCTGAAGAAACCCAAAAACTGGCTGAAATAGCTTTCCATGAACTTGTTCCAATTTGCGAAAATGATCCCCTATTAACCAAATCATTGGTACCTAACTGACCGTATGTTGCTTGTGCTCCAGTGGCAAACAAACCACCATCAGATCTGATAGCCATTGTATATGAATAACCACAAGAGACAGCTGTCCAACTACTGAAACCAATTTGAGATAATGTTTGAATTGTAGTTCCTGCTGGAGATCCCAATTGAGCGCCAACTCCCCATGTAAATAAAGATCCAGTAGAATTTATTGCTCCTGCAATAGCACTATTTCTAAAATCTCCTATAACATATACACCTGCTGGCTGACTGAAATTTCCTGTTGAAATTTGTACAGGAGAGGATTGATTAGTACTAGTTCCAGTACCAACTGTATAAGAAATGTTGGCACCCCAACCCCATAAACTAAAATCACCAGCCCTCACCGCAAAAAGTGCGTTATCATAATTACTTCCGGTATTACTTAATCCGATAGCCACCCAGCTACTTGCTCCAACCTGAACAGGTGATGATTGATTCGTTGTGTTATTATTACCTAATTCACCAGCTGAACCATAACCCCAAGTCCATACTGTATTATCTGCTCTTAATGCTATTGCACTATTAAAACCAGACATTATAGCTTTCCATGAACTTGTTCCAACCTGAACAGGCGATGAATATGAAGTAGTATTATTTGTTCCGAGAGTAGGATAAAAACTTTGGCTTCCCCAAGCAAATAAAGCACCGTCTACCCTGATCGCATGCCCATAAGTTCCACCAGTATTATCCCCAACACTTGCCATTACCCAACTACTTGTTCCAACATGAGTTGGTAATGTAACGTATGATGAATTTGTTGGTGTATAAGTAGTATAACCCCAAAAAAATAAAGCACCAGTTGTTGTTATACCGACGGTTGTTGAACTAGCGGCTGCTATACTCGACCAACTACTTGTTCCAATCTGGACTGGAGATGAATAGTTAGTATTAACACCATTACCAAGCTGCCATACGTTATTATTACCCCATGCCCACAGTGTTCCGTCTGATCTAATTGCGTATGTTTGTAATGTTCCACAAGAAACAGCTTTCCATGAACTTGATCCAATTTGAATAGGGGATGCATACGTTAAAGTGTTATTAACACCTAACTGACCGCTACTACCAATACCCCATCCCCATAAAGAACCATCTGATCTTATTGCCATTGTATGACTAGTGCCAGAAGATACTGATTTCCAACTTAAATTTCCTATCTGTGTTGGTGTGTAACCAGCATTTAAACCTAACTGACCGGAATTGTTATTACCACATCCCCACAAAGTATTATCTGATGCAATTGCACAGGCATGAGAGTCACCTCCGGAAACAGCTTTAAAACTCATTCCGACTCCAATTTGAATTGGAGATGAAGTTGATGTAGTGTTTCCATTACCAAATTGGTAATAAGTATTAAAACCCCATGCCCACAGTGTTCCGTCAGTTTTTATTCCATAACCAGTTGATGAACCGATAGAAACAGCTGTCCAGCTTGTGGAACCAGGAGAAGGAGCCTTTGTTGCTATAAAAAGTAAACCTTGACCTAAAGTGTAATTGTTAGTGGCACCCCATGTGAACAAAGCACCATCAGATCTAATTGCCGCTGTAACGTTTAATCCTGCACTGACTACAGACCAACTACTTGTTCCAATTAAAACAGGCGATGAATAGCTAGTAGTAGTTCCATAACCAATAGTTCCTGATGTTCCACGACCCCAGGTAAATAGATTTTTTTTAGTAGAACCTCCAGAACTTGATTTTAATAATAGTTCATGTAATAGCATAATTGACCTTTATTGCGGAGGAGTTGGCCAGCTAACACTATTAGTTGCTGGAGGAAATTCAGTTGGACCGAAAGTGAAAGATGCTGGAAAATCTCTCAATTGTTGTCTATAAGTTTGCCATTCTGTGAACCAAGTATCATTTTTCATTTTTAAAATATCAGCAGCCATAGTCCAATCGCTCTCAAATAATTTTCCATCTCTTTCCAATCTAATCTGCCTTAAAAACATTTGTTGAGTGATTAATGGATCTTCTTTTTGTATTGTATTTAGTGTATAATTAGATGTTACTTTTTCACCATCAAACGAAAATGTTGGAGTATTTAAAGTGTAAATTGTTGAGTCGTAATCGGGAACATCGTCTATGACAATATACCAACCAAAAGTAAGTAAAGTTTCTGGGTCATCACCAATTAAATTGAATCCGCTTACATTTCTCCAATTCATTGGTAATGCATAATGGATTTCTTTAATTTCATTATCTTCTATAAAAGCATATATTGTCATTTAATAATTCCTCTTATACGCCTGTCATGGAGGCGACGCCTTTCCATGTTGTTCCGCCATCGTCAGTTACGAAAGTTAAAATATCAATACCAGATGTTGTTAGTGTGGGTGCTGTACCACCTGACCATTTTACGGCGGCTGGCCATACCTGTGTTCCTGTGCCGCCGTTTGTTAGTTTGAATATAAAACCATAAGTTCTATTGGTAGGAACGTTTGTGAATGACCAGGTGACACCACCAGAGGCGGTGAATGTATAATAATTTCCTTGCGAACAATCAATGGTACCGGATGAAGCCGCCACCGTTTTCATAGTATAGTTACCAAAGATATCAAAGTTAGATGGTGAGGCTGCTGTATTACCGATACTTACGTTGGAAGTAATATACAGTTTACCATTAAATACTACACCCGTTGTATTCTGTAGTGCGGTATTTGCTATACCAAACGCAGCGTTAGTAACAGCCCAGTTCTGTCCTAACTGAGTTAGTGTAGAGTATGTGGCAGATGTATAGTTGTTGGTTGATGTGGTTGATGTATTGGTATAACTATTAGCAGGTGTTAAATCTACCGTAATGGCAGAACCATTTACCAAAACAGCAGAAGCATTAATTGAACCAACAACGTCTAAGGCATAAACAGCACTACTTCTTCCAATACCTAAACTACCTGTTGGAAAGTATAAACTACCGTTATATACCGTTCCAGATGTATTCTGAAGAAAAGGAAAACTATTGCCAGAATATATCCACTTAGTTGATGCTGACACATATACATACTGATTACCACTAGTGGAATCATAATATACTTGCCCGTTTGTCGGTGATGCTGGGAAATTAAGTGCCATATATTTGTTCCATTTTCCTTGTTATTTAGGTTTATTTTATTGCTATTCCTACTGGAGCAGCACCACTAGCCAACGTAGCCCATGCTTGAGTAACTACACCAGCAGGAGTAATCTTGGATACGGTACCGTTACCAAGATTAGCAGTATAAACATTACCAGAACTATCTATTGCTATTCCATATGGACCAGCACCACTAGCCAACGTAGCCCATGCTTGAGTAACTACACCAGCAGGAGTAATCTTGGATACGGTATTGTTAGAATAATTAGCAGTATAAACATTACCAGAACTATCTATTGCTATTGCTACTGGAGCAGCACCACTAGCCAACGTAGCCCATGCTTGAGTAACTACACCAGCAGGAGTAATCTTGGATACGGTACCGTTAGAATAATTAGCAGTATAGAAATTACCAGAACTATCTATTGCTAATCCAGCTGGATTAGCACCGCTAGCCAATGTAGCCCATGCTTGAGTAACTACACCAGCAGTAGTAATCTTGGATACGGTATTGTTACCAAGATTAGCAGTATAAACATTACCAGAACTATCTATTGCTATTCCATATGCAGCAGCACCACTAGCCAACGTAGCCCATGCTTGAGTAACTACACCAGCAGGAGTAATCTTGGATACGGTATCGTTAAGTTGGTTAGCAGTATAAACATTACCAGAACTATCTATTGCTATTCCATATGGACCAGCACCACTAGCCAACGTAGCCCATGCTTGAGTAACTACACCAGCAGGAGTAATTTTAGATACGGTATTGTTAGAATAATTAGCAGTATAAACATTACCAGAACTATCTATTGCTATTGCTACTGGAGCACCACTAGCCAATGTAGCCCATGCTTGAGTAACTACACCAGCAGTAGTAATCTTGGATACGGTACCGTTACCATTATTAACCGTATAGACACTAGGAATAAGTTTAAAAAGATTAGCAGCAAACCCTAATGCTCTAGCAGACATTGATCCTATAGTTGTAATACTTGGCATTTATATCTCCTAGAATTGTGTCAACGAAGCAAGAACTGTATAAGTTGCTGAACCTGTCTTTACTATGGTGTATGTGTAAACATCTATACCATTAGAATTACCAGAACTAGGAGGGGATGCTCCTTGCCAGTAAGGAGTAACCGACGTACCATCAATTTGGAATCCTGTTTGATAATATGCTATTGCACCTTGTGTGGCCATAAATGCTAATGTTACGGTACTTCCGATATTTACTGCTGCATTGTATGTTGAACCTAACCATCCAACATTTATTGTCCAGTTAGCTGTAGAGTTTGCTGTGTAATAAATAATAGATCCTTGGTTTGGATTAAAACTTATAGTTCCTGTTGCACCAGAAGCAACGATCTTAGTAGTTTCCATTACACTGTTAGCAACCATATTAGGTATGGTAACAGTTCCTGAGAATGTGGCACCGCTTAGTGGTGCATAACCACTTGAGGATGTATTGGCAGAATAACCAGAAGGAGATGCCTGAACCCATTGGGATCCGTTTGTATCGGTATAGTAGATAAACAAAATTCCTGTATTACTATCCCACCACATATTACCAACACTAGGTGAAGAAGGTGGTGTAGAACCAACATTGACAGAAGAACCTGAACCTGTGGATATAACATTTCCATTTATAAGAATGTTAGCAGCATTAATGGTACCATTAACGTCTAGTTTATAACCAGCAGTTGTTCTACCAATAGCAACGTTACCAGGAATATATAAATCGCCTGCAAGAGAAACACCAGAGGTATTCTGTAATGCGGTGTTTGCCACACCAAAGGCCGCATTAATAACACCAAAGGCACTATTAACTGCCGTATAAGTTGTATTGGTAAGACCAAAAGCAGCAATAGTGTTGGTTGATACACCATTAGCAAAACCAAAAGCGGCAGCACCATTAGTTGAAGTATAAGCATTATTTGCCACACCAAAGGCCGCATTAATAACACCAAAGGCACTATTAACTGCCGTATAAGTTGTATTGGTAAGACCAAAGGCCGCAGCACCATTTGCTATAGTATAAAATGTAGCATTGGCATAATTGTTTGCATTAGTACCTACAGTATTAGCATATACGTTTGACCAGTTATTGGCACCAATACCAGCATTTACAACGTCTGTATTGGATGCAATATAGGTTGTAATAGGTGCTGCATCATTAGAGGTAAATGACCAAGCATTTGCAGACTCAATCCATAGAATTGCCGCATTAGAGTTTCTTGCACCCCTATTAATTTCTATACCAGCATTTTCTACAGGAACAACACTACTAGGAATATCGGCATTTAGAGTAATCATATTATCGCCGATATACAAGTTACTTGTATTCAGGGATGTAGAAAGTCCTGAAATGGTAAGGTTACCTTGAACGACAAGATCCCCTGTAATGGTATCACCGGCCTTCTTTACATAGGTAGAACCAGCATATGTATTAGCATTGTTGGCAACTGTACCTGCTTGGTTAGCAGCACCAAATGCGGCATTTGCAATTGTACCTGCTCCGTTTGCCATAACACCGGCATAATTATTTGCTGATGTGGCAATTGTGTTGGCGTATGTATTAGCATTAACACCAACGGTATTAGAGTAAACATTAGACCAGTTATTTGTTGAAGCAAACGATGGAACAACATTTACGCCATTGACAACCAATGCGTTTGCTATATTAGCAGTACCAGCAACATCCAACTTATACTGTGGATTTGTTGTACCGATACCAACATTGGCACCACCAACAGAATCCTGAATACGCATAGCTTCGTTTGATGCTAAAGTTCCACGAACGAAGAATGAAACATATTTGTTTGTTACTGATGTATTGGCAGTACCAATTGAGAGAGCACCATCAGATGTATAAACATATCCGTCATCTGCACCGTTGATTGTCCAACCTGCCTGATTATATCCGGAACTATTGATACCAACGTCAATAAAGTTTGTAGTATCTGTACCGTTATCGGCAGTTGCAACCAAGTCAGATGAAGAACCAACACCGTTTGTTGCGTTGCGGATATTCAACTGAGTTGTAAAGTTTGATGTACCTTCAGCATCAAAGATAGCACCGGCAAGTGTGGTTGATGTGGCACTACCTGTAATAATTTGAACTGGATATGCAGGATTTGCTGTACCAAGACCAATGTAACCAGATGGTGTCAAAGACATAAGAATGTTTGTACCAACACCACCAGCAAAGAATTGTAGGCCATCGGATGTACCGACACTGATACGACCATTGCCTGTTACATAATCAACAACAATACCATCTGTAAATGAACCGGTGAAATTATTTCCTGAATATAGACCGTTATTAGCAGTAATATAACCAGTATGAATTAGATTTCCGTTAAATACAGTGCCACTGGTATTTGATAATTTTGTTGATGCATAACCATTGGCACTATTGGCCATAACACCTGCATAGTTATTAGCTGCTGCTACTGAATTATTGACATATGGATAATCCATACCAGGGCTTACAGCAACATTTGCAGCGGAAGTCAAACGACCATAGGCATCAACAGTAATTACTGGAATTGATGTAGAACCACCATATGTAGCTGCTGTAACACCAGTAGAAATTAGATTGATTGTAGGTGTTGTACCACCAGAGCTAAAGATTTGTCCTGATGTACCAGTAACGGATGCTACTTTGGTTGCAGCAACGGCATTTGCAGCATTGGCCATTGCACCAGCATAACCATTAGCACTATTAGCCATAGCACCAGCATAATTGTTTGCAGATGTGACACCTACTTGTGCAATATCGTTGGCCGCAGCACCAACTGATACTGCATATCCATTAGAGGAGTTAGCCATAACACCAGCATAGTTGTTTGCTGCTACGGCAATTGTGTTAGCATATGAATTAGCATATACCGCAACCTGATTGGCCAAAGAGTTGGAACTATTGGCCATAGAACCGGCAAAGTTATTAGCAGATCCGGCAGATGTTGCTGTATAACCATTGGCAGCATTTGCCATTGCACCAGCATAATTATTGGCTGATGTTGTGGATGCATTTGTATAGTTATTTGCAGCAATTGCTATTGTATTAGAATATCCGTTAGCAGCAATGGTAGCAAAGTTTACGTAAGCATTTCCTGCCGTACCAACAAAGTTAGCATATGCATTGCCTGAAGCACCAATTGTTATAGCATAAGCATTTGCTGATGTGGTTGACAGGTTGACATAAGCATTTCCAGAAATACCTACGGTATTACTATAGGCATTAGATGCTGCTAAACCAACATTGGCATTATTGTATGCTGCATTAGCAACACCAAAGGCCGCATTGGTAACATTAAATGCTACGTTATCTTGAGCACCTAAAGCATTAGCACCACCAAATACGGTATTTACAAGGTTAAATGCCGCAACTCCGATATTGGCTTGTAAAGTTCCATATTCGGACGCTGTTAGATGGAAGAACTCTGTGTTTGGTAACCCACCTTGAATACCAGCCAAAGAGTTATGCGCAGGATTGGTAGGAACACTGGCAGATGGTGCAGTTGTAATGTTTAGCGCACGAGGAGCAACGGCAAGTTGTGCTTTACCGGATGTGTTAAATGAGTTTTTTGCGAACCATGTAAATTGGTATGCAAAGACATACTCAACACCTTGTAGTGATGACCAATCCCATGTTGTAATGTCTTCCAACTGTGCCGCAGAAGATGAACCAAATTCACCTCTACCATTGACGAATATAAAACGACCGGCACCTTGATAGGTTGTAAATAACAAATAAGAGTTATAATAATTATTATTTTTTCCTGCTGTCAGTGTACCATTATTATCCCACTGGATGATACCACCATCGTGATAATAAGGCATATCGGAAAAACCCCAGGTCCATACATCAGGACCTGAAGATAATCTATAATATGTGATATAGTTATTACTTGCAACACCTGTAACGTTCAATGCTGATTGAGTTTTTGTTAAGGACTCTTCTTGTAATATGGTGGTACTAACACTAATAAGATTATTAGCATTTGATGTACCACCTACAGTATATCCGCTTAATGCACCTACAGTTGTTGCTCTTGTACCAAGAACAGTATGTAAATAATAATCTAATGTTGTTGTTGAAGAAGATAAGAACCTTTTATCATCCAAATGGAACATTGGGCTAGTATAAGAATTATATTGAATGAAGGCAACTGGAACAGTGGTTGGGTCATTCATATTCCATGCTGTTGTAGAAACTGTTAGTGTGCCATTTGTATCGTTATTAATACTAACCCAATAATTACCATTAGCGGCAGGTGCTGATATCGCAAGATTTGCAGTTCTGGCACCATAACAAACATATCGCTGGCCATTCATATAGTAAGCCCAACCATTGTTTGTATTAGCAAGAGTGAATGTATTGTTTTGATATCCACCAAGTGAAATGGATGTATCACTTTGCCTTACAAAACCACGCATCTGGAGATCGTATGTGGTATTGGCAGAGGTTGATGCTGCTACGTTTGAGATTCCGTATACGGTATTGACAATACCAAATACAGCGTTTGTTAGTGTATAGTTAGCATTTCCTGAAACATAACCAGCATTAGCAACACCAAATGCAGCATTAGAAACTTGATAAGCACCTATAGTAGCATAAGATGCCTCAGTATAAGCATTGACCGCATTTGCCATTGCACCAGCATAGTTATTAGCTGCCGATGTGGAAACATTTACATAGGCATTACCTGAAACACCAACGGTATTAGCCCAGGTATTAGATGCTGAGGTTGATAAGTTGACATAAGCATTTACTGCCGCAACCGCAACGTTTGTATAGTTATTGGATGCTATTGCTACTGTATTGGCATAGGCATTGGCATTTACTCCAATTGATCCGGAATAAGCATTAGCAGCAGCACCTACAAAGTTAGCATAAGCATTACCGGAGATACCAATGGTATAAGCATAACCATTGGAACTATTTGCCATGATTCCAGCATAGTTATTACCTGATGCACCAACTGATACTGCATAACCATTGGAAGCATTTGCCATAGCACCGGCATAATTATTAGCACTTTGAGTTGCTGTATTTACATAAACATTACCTGAGGCACCAACTGTATTTGCCCAGTTGTTAGCAGCAACAGAGATAGCATTAGCATTACCGTAGGCAGCATTGGCAACAATAAAAGCAGCATTAGCAATTCCACCAACTGTGTTGGCATAACCACCAACTGTATTTGTTGACCCAAAAGATGCATTAATAACACCAAATGCACTATTAACTGCGGCATAAGTCGTATTGGTTAAACCAAATGCTACATTGGTAGTATCATATGACGAATTAGCAACTGTGTATGCCGCATTAGCCTTATTAAATGCAGGAGAAAGATCCGGTGTCAAAGATGCTGCATAAGCATTAGCACTATTAGCCATAGCACCTGCATAGTTATTTGCAGCATTTGTAGATGTGTATGTATAAGCATTAGAGGAATTTGCCATATAACCAGCATAGTTATTGGCAGAAATGATTGATGCTAGAACGTTTTGCCCGGCAACCAACAGTGTTGGATTTGTGATGTTTGCATTAGCAGTGACAACTAGCCCATTGCGGACTACAAATTCTTTGTTTGACACTTGGTTCCCTTTCCCCTAAATGTCTATTTGATCTATTTATATAATTTTTATTTTTAATACCTTAATCATCAAGTGTTGTTCTTAATACTCTAATTGTAGAAGAAGCATACTTAGGAACAACATTTAATCTAACTTCACCTAAAGTAACAGATGCACTAAATGTAGCAAGAATGTTGGAAGTATATAACAATCCATATTCTGTAATAAATGTATCTGTGCTATTATGAATTAGAGAAATCTGTGTGGTTTCCCATTCAACACCAGCGTCAATTGTAATAGTATAATGAGCCGAACGATATGAAGTTGTTTGGAAATGGTCTAGAATTTGGTCATTATTTGAAGATGTTGTTAATGTAAAGTTTGTAAGTTTGGAAGATCCTACTGTTACACTTCCTGTAATTATCAGGTCACCATTAAATACACTACCAGAATTATTTGCAAGAGCATTGTTAGCAGTTGTAAATGCCGTGTTGATAACACCAAATGCTGAATTAACAGCGGTATAGGTTGCATTTGTCAGATTATATGAAGTATTGGAATTATCAAATGCTGCATTAGCAATTGTCATAGAGGTGTTTACATAACCATATACGGTATTTGATAAATATCCAGCATAGTTATTTGCGGAAGATGTGGATAAATTTGTATATGAATTACCTGATGTTCCAATTAAATTGGCATATACATTACCTGAAATACCTACTGTAGTAGCATAACCATTAGCACTATTGGCCATCTGACCTGAATAGTTATTGGAAGATTCAATGTCTGTATTAGAAGCTATGTATAATTCTTTAGAACCATCATTAGTAAAAGCCCACTTAGTTGCTGATTCATCCCAAACAAGATATGTATTAGAACTTGTGCCTCTATTAATTGATAAACCACTATTTACACCGAGTGGTGCTGAACCTGATGGTAGTTCAGCATTTAAGACAATAGTGTTATCACCTACTAAAAGTTTCTGAACATTGGCATAAAGAGTGGTACCTTTGACGGTAAGATTACCAGATACAGAAACATCACCTGTAACTGTTCCACCCGCATAAGGAAAATATGTTGCAGATGCATAGGCATTAGCAGAATTGACCATTGCACCGGAATGGTTATTAGATGAGGCGGTGGATAGGTCCGTATAAGAATTACCAGAGGTACCAATTAGATTAGCATAAGCATTGCCCGAGGCACCAACGGTATTGGCCCAAGTGTTTGCATTTACACCTACCGTATTTGCAAACGTTCTAGCATAAGAATTGGAACTATTTGCCATCTGGCCGGAATAGTTATTAGCAGCATTTGTGGATGTATCTGTATAACTATTAGCAGATGTTCCTACAAGATTTGCATAAGCATTACCGGCAGCACCAACTGAAACTGTATATCCATTAGCACCTATACCAGTATTGTATGCTAGAGAATTTGCAGAGTTTGCTTTATCAAATGCTGCATTAGCAGTATTAAATGCAGGAGCAACCTGAGGAGCAACATTATTGGCAGATTCAAAGGCAGCATTAGCAACATCATAAACAGAATTAGCAGCAAAATAAGCAGCAGCAGCAATGTCAAATGCTGCATTTGCTCCATCTAAAGCAAGGTTTGCTCTATTACTAATGTCTGTAAAATTTAATCCACCTGAAAGAGTATTAGCATAGTCAAACGCGACATTGGCAATGTCAAATGCTGGTTTTAGATTAGCACTAATAGTTATGATGTCGTTGATAATATCGGAAGTAATACCAATATTTTGACCTGGAACTATAGAAAGAACTGAACTATTACTTAGTGCTGTAATAAGAGAGTTATTGGCATTAATAGTAGCAAAACTATAAACATTACCAGAACCAGAAAAACTTACAATTTGTCCTGTAACGTTTTTATAATAAAATTTACCATCAGCATAGTTAAGAGCAATCTCACCATTGGACAGGCTATTTGGTATATGAGACGGTACGCCGGAACTTTTAAGTTGAATTACTGTGTTTGACATTAAAAATCGTCAGCTTTCTCTTCCGGTTCTACAGATGAAACAATGTTTTTGGTATTTATACTTTTTTTAGGAAAAGATTGAGACGATTTTTTAACATTTTGATTTTCAAGTATTTCTATTTGTTTTTCTTTTTCATCAAGTAATTTTTTCAGTTCATCTAATTCAGTAGATAAGTTTTGTAAACTATCATATTTTTCTTTTAAAGAATTAAATTCATTATTTTTATCAATAAGTTGCTTTTTTACATCATTGAATTGATTAGTCAAAGTATCTAAAACTGATACTTTATTTTTCAATGCATTACATTCATCTTCCCATCTTTTGGCATCTTTACGAGCATTATTTATTTGCTCATTGTCAATTGTTTTAGTTTTTTGCAGTTCTGTGCGAGTATTACTTAATTTTCCTTCCAAATCGGAACGAGTAAAGTCCAACTTTGATTGTAGGTCGGACTTACTCATTTCCAATTCGGATTTAACTTTATTCAACTCTTCTTGGAGTTTTATTACTTCTTCAACTTTTGCTTTTGCTATATCATTTGATAATTTTGTCTGCGTTTTTAATTGTAGAATGGTACTTATATTTTCATGTAACATTCCAATCGCATTTTCAATATAAGAATTAACAAAAGCACTTGAATCCGACATAACCAATCTCCAGTTTACGAGTTAAAAAATTAGAAAGAACCTCCGTCTAGCATACCGAAGAATGGAACACCGAGTGTATCAGCCTGTAATACTTGACCTGATGTACCAGCAGCAGTTACGTTCAAAGGACCTGTTGTATTACCGTATAGTATACCGTTTACGGTGAATGTACCTACTCCTGTACCGCCATAAGAAACTGCTAGTGTTCCTGTATTAATGTAGGATGCATTAGCAGCATTTGTATTTGCAGCTGATCCTACTCCATCGGCATAAACATTAGCAGATACACCAACTGCCGCAGCATAAACGTTAGCAGCAACGCCAACTGCTGATGCATAAGAATTACCGGCCTCAATGTCTGTATTAGAAGCAATGAATAGTTCAGTTAGACCGTCATTTGAAAAGGCCCATTTAGTAAATGATTCGTCCCAAACGAGATATGTATTGGTAGATGAACCACGGTTAACTTGGAAACCAGATTGCAACATATATGGTGCATCTGTGCTTGGTAACTCTGCATCCAAAATAAGAAGATTAGTGCCTACTTGAGCTGTTGTTGTATTAACATAAGTGGTTGTACCAGTTACATTAAGATTACCTGTAATAGCAATATCACTTGCAATCGTTTGTGTTTGTCCAGGTAAAGACAATTTTACAAATGTTGTATTTGCCCAAGTATTAGATGCGTTTGCATAACCATAAGCAGCATTTGCTACATCAAAGTTAGCATTGGCCAGTGTATATGCTGCATTGGTAACGTCAAAATTAGCATTGGCAAGAGTGTATGCTGCATTGGTAACATCATAATTGGAATTTGCTAATCCATATGCCGCATTGGTAACATCAAAGTTAGCATTAGCAAGAGTGTATGCAGAATTAGTGGTATTAAATGTTACATTTAATAGGTCAAATATAAAAGCTGTATCAGAAGAAGTATTTGCTTGTGCATAAGCAGCATTAACTAAATCGTAAATACTGTTCTGTTGATCAATGAAAAACTGACCGCCAATGGCTATAACGCCATCGCCAGCTGCATTACCTATAAATAGTTTTTCAGAATTATAGGAATACGCAAGTTCCGCTGGATTTAGTGATCCATCTATTGGAACTGGTGTTGATGAAGATCGTTTGATCTGGATGATTGTATTACTTGCTGTCATATCTTAAAATTCTCCTCCGTCTAAGATGGGCAATGTTTCTATTTTAAACTTTCCACTTTGCGCATCGTAAACGACAGTTTCGTTATTTGCTATATGGCTAGCGTCAACATCTTTAAGTTGAACGAGTTCCTGCACTCCGCCAGCACCCACGCCATTAAAGGTATTTATCAAAATACGATTTTTAGGTGTGGTAGTTACTGTTATCTTAGCCATGTTCGTTTACCTATTGTGTTATTGATGGTGTTACAAACATAAGACCTTCAATAAGTCTGGATCTTAATCCAGCAACAGTATCATTCACTTTAACATCAAAGAAATATGTTCCAGCCTCTATATTGGCCGTATTAGCAGCATCTAGTTCTACAAAGATTTCACCAGAATTAGCATATGGAATAGTGCAAACCAAGGTAGCAGTTATATTTTGAGAAAGAATAGACTTCCTCATCGTGCTTGTTACAATATATCCAGTCAAATTTTGTGCTAAATTATTATCTTCACTATTAATTTGAATTGTGGTACTGAAATCGGTACCCTGATCCATATAGAGTTCTACGTATTCGGACAATTTATCCTACTCCTGGTAAGAATGATCCATAAAGATAAGTTCCATCACAAATGAATGAGAAGATATCATGTGCACCAGCTGATGTGGATAAAGGAGGTGCAGCAGCTCCTGGCCATTTAAATGCGGTACTAAATGAAAGTGTTCTAGAACCTGTTGAATCTTGATATACATGGAGTATATATGTTCCTACTTTTAAATTGGTAGGTGTAGCGAGTGTAGCATTACCTGTGAGTGTTACAGTTGCAACTGTACCTGAAGACGTATTCCAATTAATTGTGCTTCCGTATGTCAAAGTTTGCTGTAAGAACCCTGCACCGGACATATTTATGGTTCCGGTAAAAGTTGGGCTAGAAATGGTCGGGCTAGCAAGAGGTGCATAAGTGCTTGCTGCTACTGCGCTTGATAAGAAATTAGAAGATGTCCAATTTTGAAGATATGTATTAGTTGTTTGTATGAAACTGTTAGCACTTAGTGCAACACTATTTGCTCTATTAAATGCAGCAACAACGTTTGAGGATAATGCAATACTATCATAATTATAACCATCATTTGTTACAGACCAGAAACCTGTTGATTCAATCCATCCTAAGAATGTATTTGGGCTTGTACCACGATTGATAACTATACCTGAGTTGACAGATAAAGGTGGTGAATTGTTGGCCAATTGAGCATTAATAACAACAATGTTATCACCAATGAGCAATTGCTGACTACTAGCATACGTTGTAGCACCAGAAACGATAAGGTTACCTGCAACAGAAATATCACCAGAAATAGCACCACCACTCTTTTTGAAGTATGTTGCTGCTGAATATGAGTTGGAACTATTAGCCATGAATCCAGCATAACCGTTGGAACTATTAGACATAGCACCAGCATAGTTATTGGCTGAAATAGCAGTATTTGAAATATTATTAGCATTTGTATTTGCTTTTGCGAATACAGCATTAGTGGTTAAATAATTACTATTGCCCATAACATATGCTGCGTTAGTAACCGTAAAGTTCATGTTGGCCATTACATATGCAGCGGACAAACGGACGTTATCCGTATTTGACTGTGTAAATGCGGCGTTAGTTACCACATAGTTAGCATTGGCCATGGTATAAGCAGAATTGATTACAACAAATTCGGAATTTGATTGGTTGAAGCAAGCAAGGTTTGTTGCAATTGTAGTAACACCCTGAGAGTTAAGAGCATTACAAAAAGCGAGAGCAATATTTGCTTGATTATATCCTAGGTTTGCTGTGGTATACGATGAATTAGTTGTGATAAAATTGATATTTACAGAATTGTATGCTGCGGTAAGTCTTACGTTATCCGTATTTGACTGTGTAAATACGGAATTGGTTACGACATAATTTGCATTGGCCATAATATATGCTGAATTAACCACCACATAAGCAGAGTTAGAACTTGTATAAGCAGCATTAGTAACCGTAAAGTTCATGTTGGCCATTACATAGGCCGCAGACAAACGGACGTTATCTGTATTAGATTGCCCAAATACGGAATTGGTTACCACATAGTTAGCATTACCCATGGTATATGCTGCATTGATTACACCAAATGCTGAGTTTACTGCATTATAAGTAGCATTGGTTAAAAGATAACCAGAATTAGCGGTTCTATATGAAGAATTGGTTACATCAAAGGCTGCATTTGTTAATGTATAAGCAGAATTGGTGGTATCAAAAGCAATATTAGTTACTACGTAGTTAGCATTAGCCATTGTATAACAGGCGTTTGTAGTATCAAAAGCAATATTAGTTGTGTCAAAAATCAGATTTGCAAATGCGTTCAACTCACCAGCATATAAAATTACCTGGTTTGTTTTAGAAAGCCAGGTACCAAATGTATCAGTTAGGTTAACGTTTGCGATTCCCATTTACTTTACCAATCCTTTTAACAAATTCTTAATTTCTTCTATATCTTTTTTTAGTTCAGAAACATCTTCTCGTAAGATGTCCGTTTCTTTCATCTTTTGCATTTTTATTTTATATGCCTGAAGTGCATCTATATCCTTATTTATCAGAACTCCTTCACGCTCTTTGTAAATACCATGAATTTCAGTTTTTTTAGACATGTTTCACCTTATAATTGTAATGCGATTGCTCTTAGTTCGGATGCCTTTGGAACCGAAGCAGGATTATTGGCCAACAATACAATCTTAATAGCAAAGTATTGGAAGTTTGTATAAGTTGTTCCATTAAGAGTATATTGAAATTCCCCACTAGGCCCTGTCAAGACTGATGTTGGTAATACATATGAGAAGTCAATATAGTTTGATGTATCGGAAGCTGATGAATATACCTGACCACTATTACCTTGATATGGCATTAGAATCCAAGGTTTATTATCAAAATTATCCGTATCATATTGGTTCATTAACTTACAGTAAACCAAAATATCTGTTCCCGGTGGGCGATAGTTGGTTAGATAAACATTCAAGTCATTAGCCGCTTGACCTGGAGCAAGTGTAATTGTTTCTGAAATATATTTATTAAGTGCTGAACCACCTCTTGGATTAGTTTCACCTGTTGCATCAGCATTAACTAGATTATCAATAAGAACAGAATATGTTGAAGACAAATCTAATAAAGGAGATGTATATATTGAGTTGCTTTCAAATTGAACTTGAACTTTATTTGAACGATTACCAGATAATGCGGATGATTCCAATGATTTGGAATAAATTTGCATTTCGTTTTTAAAGAATGTTGCAGAAGAATCTGTAACATTAACATACCCATTGTCACTCAAAGCACCTACTTGATAAGTATCCATAGCATATTGAGAACCTGTTTTAGTAAAATTCAGAATATCAGGCTGGAATTGAGCACCGGAATATGTGTAATTTAAAATATCCGTGATTTTGGCATGAAATGCATATCCACCAGACCTTGTGTCTTGTATCCAATCACCTACTTTGAAACCACCTGTTGAGTGTGACATTTCAACATAGACATTGGAATAATTATCATTATAGAATGTCAATACTGCTGAATTATTGGCAATTCCTGCTACGATACCCTGACCACCGGATGTAGCAGTTACTTTCTCACCCAACTGATAACGAGTATTGGATGTTTGATAATTGGATCCACTAACCGAAATTAATTGGCCTGCTGCGGTAGCACCAGAAACGTTTCCTGTTAGAGTATCTCCTACCGTAATAGTTCCACTTACGCCTGATAATGTTAATGTATCACCCGACACAAAATGGTCATTAATAAGGCTACCAAATGATGCACTGACATCCGAAAGATACCATTTCTCAATACCTTGTTCACCTAAGGTACATGTTGCAACACCTTGATTAAATGTGGCTGTATAAACGTTAATAGTAAGGTCGGTATCTGTAATGAGATTCCATGTGATATTATCATTTGTAAAATAGAAATTTCCGTATTGCTGTCTGTTATTGAAAGAAGCGCCGTTATTTCTATCTTGTTGACCTAATTGAGCCACCCATAAGTATGTGTCAGGGTCAACAAGACCTCCTGCTCCAGCAGTACCGTGTATTGTAAATGCATAAGAACGGTTATTATTTAAGAATACCGGATAAGGGAATCTTATTTGTAATGGATTGTTAATACCATTAGTAGATACTGGAATATCTGCATTTTTAATATAAACATAACTTCCAGGTAATTGTGTATTAGTAATCTGCCCTGCTGCATCCAATGTTCTAATTTCAAACCAAAGGTCTCTAGTGGCTGATTTTGCCTGAACAAACACATCATAACCTAAGCAATAAACACCTTCTTCATCGGATGGAACTTTGATATTAACATTATAAGCCATACAACAGTTATGAACCACATAACCTTCGACGATATATGTGGAGTCACCGCTAAGTGTTAGATCGTAAACTGTGTAGTCTGGATCAAAGTCAACGATTTCGGTACCTAGTGTTTTATAATCAACAAATTTAAAGTTGATCTTGTCATCTGACTCCATGTCAACAATTTTTAGTTTATCAAGTGGATCAATACCCTCTTCACGGTTTTCACCTTCGAGAATATGCTGGTTGGTACCATTCTTTCTAATGACACTCTTTGGATCCCAAGTTTTCCAACCCTTGTCAGTTAGGAAGATGTGATCGTCTGTGGCATAGAATCCTTCCTGGAACTTAACCATCTTACGGTCACCGACGTTAATTGTCCTTGACTTCATAACGGTATTAATGTCACCATTCGCACCGATTACCTTTTCACCAATATTAACATCAGAGATCGGTTTCCAGGTCTTGTCGGCCATCAACACCTTTGCTTCTGGATTGAAGCAGGAGTAAGGAGGAGGCGTTGTATTGACGATAGTGGTGTTAGCATATGATAGATAGCTTTGTTGCAAAGGAGTTGAGGTATATTGAACTGAATTAGTTGAATATACCGTTTCTTGTAAAGTTTGTTGTGTTCCTTGTGCAAAGAAATATGCTTGTGCCCATGTGGTAACATCTTGAGCAACAGAAAGAGTTCCTGGATTAAGAGCCAAATCATCTTGAATGAGCATAACCCTTTGACCTGTTTGGAATTTAGGTGTTCCGGGATTCTTTACTGTATCAAAAATCTTAAAAGAAAAATAAAGTGTTCCATCAGGATTAACAATAAGAGGATCACCCATTTTAGCCCATCCACTAGTCGATAACAATGTAGAAACTTGTGGATTCTGGACACCAGCTGTTGTGTATGTGTTCACCCTAGAAACAGCATTAAATTGTTCTTCGGTAAGAGGTGTGCAGTATGCATCAACATGTACCGTGTCAAAAAAAGAATACATACGACTATTTGGTTTTAAATTAGAAACATTAACAATAATATCTTGTGGTTGAATATATGGTATAATAGAAGTATCAATAACATTATAACCACCAACAGCTTGACCGCTTTGATAGGTAACAAAGTTACTTGCACCAATTCGGTCATTTTCGGTGGTTTGAACTATAGTAGCACCACCTTTTCCGTAACTATGAACCCAAGTATCTACATAACTTGCAGCATCGGCATAGGTTGAGAACGTTTTAGATGGTTCATTTGTTGCTGCCCATCCTGTACCATAAACGGTATAACCAGTAATAAACTGAGTCCAAGCACCCCAAGTTTCACCTAACCACTGTGTTGTTTGAACTGCGGTAGAAACAGGAACTGCTGGACCTGTACCAACAGTTACGTCGATGAGTGCACCTTGTGATGTTATGTTGACGTATTGATCTGGAGCATACTGAGTATCAACCCAAACGTCATCGGATGGGTTCAATGTCATTCTACCAACATAATAATAAGCGTTTCTTTCCAAATTCATCCATCTTGTTACCCAAGGCTGGCTAAAATATTGATTTTCTGTATATGTAAAAGTAATCTTACCATTACTCATTACTGTTTCAGAACCACCCAAATAATCGTAGTAAATTGGCTTAGATGAATAAATTGGTCTGATACACAACTCAATAGGATCAAATGAAATCCTCATATCAGGGTTTGTTAATATAGCTGATGAAGAGGAATCTTTAAAATTATCAACAAAAATACCATTCTTAAACCTGTTTAATCCATTAGCATTGGTAATATTCATATTGATTGCTGAGGATTCTAACAATGTCAATGAAGCATAGTATTCTAGATTAGAGATACGGTTATCAAGGATACCAAGGTCTCTCATAGTATAAATTTTTGTTGAAACTGTCTGTACCGAACATGCAAGGTCCTGACGGCCTATTAGGTTACCATATGCTGGTGACAATGATGGATACGGAGCCAAACTAATAATAGCAATAGCCATCTGTGTATCAAGGGCTGTTGGTGGAACCGGAGTGACCGCAGGAGTTCCTTTCAATACAGATAGAACACCATTTTTATTACCAACAAGAACATCTTGACGACCAAGATAATATGAATAACTGTATGTTAGCTGTGTTGATGGAACAGGGAAAAACAATTCATTTGAATAATAGAATGATGTTGATTTTATAGGATTAACCGATAATGATGGTGAAGAAGCAGATGTAACATCATTAGCAATATTTAATTTTACAGGTCTAAAATCCAAATAGTTTCTTAGATCATATGATTTTCTATATGATGGAGAAATATAAATTGGAATTTGTTCTGTTCTAATAGCATTTGTTGGTGTAGGAACAGTAAAGTCATCGATGTTATAAGAGTCGATGGTAAAATAACCTGAGTAATTACCGAAGTTTGGTAAGAAGTAATCAAAATAAACCAAGAGATAATCACTAGCACCTGGTACAAATCCTGCAATAGGAACAATACTTGCTGTGTCATACATTGTATCTCTTTGGCCATTATCTAATTTAAAATACGATGTGACATCTGTACCATCGTTCAGACTAGTAGGTTGAGAACCTGACTTTCTAATAACATTTCTAATTTTGTAAACATCTGAGAATCCTAATGGATATGGACCTGTTATACCATTAGGATGTGAACCAACGCTGATAAGAACATATCTTCCAGGTGTTAAAGTTTTAGGAACTTCTTGAATGCCTTCAGTAGCCATTCTATAAGTAACTGTTACAGGAACAGTATTTGAATAACCTTCTTGCATATCAATCAGTAATGTTGTTGGTGTTGCAATAACAACTCTTTGTAGTCCGTTTCTGACACCGACACCGTTTAGATTAGCAATATCACCAGTTTTATATGCTTTAAAGATACTGTTGGTCGTCACTGTTGCAGGAACAGGAGCAGAAAGTGTCATAACACTATCATTAGCAATTGCTGTGATATAATAAGTGTTTGATAGACCTGTAATCTCAACTTTATCACCAACATTTAGATAGGTAAAATATGTTGAAACACCGTGAATAGTGGTACAAGCACTACCAAGGGTAGAAACTGTGGCTCCGCCCCACAAAGGACCAATGTTTGTTGATGCTTGGTATGTTAGTATGATATCATCTGCTATTTCTGTCTCAGAAAGATAACCATTTCCGTAAGGAAGAGTTTGCGTACCTGATAGACCGGTTGCAATTGTAAGTGAAACATTACCAAAAGTTGTTAAAGATAAAGATGATCCTGTTTGATTATAGTAATAAGTTACAGAACCTCCACCATCAACGTTACGAACTGTTTTTGTTGATGATGAACCAACATAGTATAACAAAGGTTGAGGATATGTAGCTTGAATAACAGTATTGGCTGTTCCAAATGTAGCACCAACAATATCAGCACCTGAATGAGCACCACTACCAATATAATATAAACTTAAAACTTGTGAGAAATTATAACCTGAGTTCATGGTGATGTCGGTCAAATAGACATTATAGACCGCATCATATCCTTTTGTACCAGAAACATATTCAACAGATGATACAATTGCAGAACCGATCTGATTACCTACTACAGCACCAGTTGACCATTTCTGACCGTATGGTGCTCCACCATTAGTAATTCTTTGGTTCGGTGTATCGTAGAAATAAACTCTAGAACCTACGTCAGCATACCATGTACCAACAAACTCATTAACTGTTACATATTGTCCCATAGCTGTTGATGATACTTGAATACCAACATTTTGATAATCTAGTGGCTTGGTAATTGTAATATCATATTTTCCAGGATTGGTTAGTGAATAACCTTTTACATATGCTCTACCAGCACTTACAGAGGTAATCAACAAGTCCGTATTACCACCTTGTGCAGGTGTATAACGACCATTATTGACACCATTATTTTCATGTTCTTGTAACTGAACACCTAACCCACTAACAACAAAGTCACCATCAACGTCATACATTCTTTGTGCCATAGCATCATTAATACTATTGAACTGAGTTTGATCATTTAAGATTTGAATGTTGCCGTTTGCAATAGCAAATAATGTAATAAAATCGGCAGGTGGTGTTGTTCCATATGGAAGGACTGTTAATTCTGGATCTAATCTTAGACGGTCGGCACCTGGTGCACCATAGTTTGATGACTGTAATGCAGGATCTAATAGGGAAGAATCTGTAGAAGATGTTACGATATCTTCATATACGTAGAAACCAACAAGAGAAGATGGATTTGGATTATATCTCTCAAGGATTGTTGACTGAGTTGGAAAGTATATAAAGTGGTCTTTAGCAAAGAATACACCTTCTGAAATCTCAAACCAAGAAGCATAGCCTGTGTTAGCAACAGGGTCATTATCCAATACAATAGCAGTGGTTATTGTATTTGCTATTGTTAAAGTTTCACCAGCTGGAAATACTCGTTGCTGAGAATTTGCGGATGAAGCAGTGAGATACTGAACATATAATGTTTTGGTATTTGTAGATGTACCATCAGTATCTAATACTGTGATAACCTGAGCAGAAATATTACTGGATGCGCCTGTTACTGTCTGACCGATAAAGGTCTGAACGTTTACGGTATTACCTAAAGGAGTTGTATTTTTAATTTTAACATAAGGAAGTGGATTACCTTTTACATCTCCGTAATTTGATCGGATATTAAAAGCACCAGGAATAATGATAGAACCGTCTTTGTAGATATTTGTACCAAATCGTTTGATCTGGCTTTGTATCATTGTCTGTAATTGTGTTAGTTCACGGGCCTGAACTGAATAACCAGGTTTAAAAAGGATGCGATAGTATTCTTTTGCTGGATCGTAGTCATCATAATAAGGTAGAACGTTAAAATTGGTTGACAAACTACTTTGAATCTGGTTTGCAGAATTTGAATATGTATTTGCACCGTTAAAATCTGTGAATGACATTTTCTATCTATCCTTTTAGAAACTTAGAACTATTTTGAAATCTTCATTTTGATCTGTAGCACGTTCAATGGATGTGATGTTGTCCTTATATAGGATATACCCCTTATAAGGTTGACAGTCAGGTTGTTGTACCGAACTAAGGTATCTGGCCGCAGCAGATTTATAACCTGTTAGCAATGATGAAGTTGGAGTACCTTGAATATTATTTACTTTTATTATAGAATTTGCAGAATCCCATGCAGCAACCACACCTGTAAATGTAGCATTGGCCAAGCTGGTTCCCTGATAAACTGTTTCATCTAATAAATAATTCGTTGTTGAACTACTCTGACTCAAAGTTATTGAAGTTAATTGCGAAAACGCAGTATTTGTCATAGGAGTCGTTGTACCATATACTATAGGTTCTTGTAGTAAAGAAATCTGTCTATAATTACCTTGAGTATTAATTACACCATTTTCATCACCATCTAATTGTATGTCTATCATGACATAAGAACCACCTAATTCATATAATGCGTCAGAACCATGCCCACCTGGAGGGCTGATGATCGCTCTTGCGGTCGCACCTACACCCACAGGTGAACTGATTGTTACATTGGCCCATGTATATCCTGAACCAAAGTTATCAACAATGACACTTTCTACCTTTTCTGTTTGAGTATTAACCATAGGATAAGCATTAGCAAAACGACCATCACCTACTATAGAAATTGAAACAATATCATCATAGACATATCCTTCACCTCCATTAGTAATTAAAATACTATTAATAGCACCAGGAACAGCGTCCAATTGAACTTGATACTGTAGAGAGTTATCATCCGATAAGATTGTTTTTACAGGCATAAAACTATCCGATAAAAATCTTTGTTGTTCATCACCCGTTAAGGTATACATGTATTTCCAAAAATATAAATCAGCAGTTTGAAAAATAATACCTGGGTTAGCAGATGTTGGTTTATAGGTAGAAGGTTGACCGTAGTTGTTAGCAATACATTTATAGACGTTGAAATCATCTGTCAAAACATAATAGGAAGTATTAGCACCTTTAGTTAAAGAATCCTGATTTTGATCATATGCAATATATGTGGTATTTGCTGCCCAATTTATACGTGGAATAACATGTCGGACATCAGCACCATTAATAAGTTTACCACCAATCATGTTCCACCAGGTTTCATAATAAGATGAAACTGAAGTGTTGGCCTGTGGAGGATAAAGTTCACTGTCCCAAGGAGTTTGATAACCAAATGTTAAATAGACGTTTGAGGATTCAATGCTTTTTATGAATTGTTCTGCTGTGAAAACTTCAAGGTCTTTAGAGTATGTTGATGCCATAATTTCTCTCTTAATTATATTCTATTTATATGCCAAATCTACCACGATAACGACTGAAACTCTGAAAAATCTCGCTATTTGAAAGAACTTTATTATAGAATTGAATTATTCCAATCTTACCATCCATTATACTGGTAAGATTAGCACTATTGTTTGCAGTATATCTTCCACCAATGTAAATAGGTTGGTCTGTATCGGTTGCTGAGTTAGCATGGCCAGAGGAAACGTTTGTTAGATTTCCGTTTAGATATCCTTTGATGTTTACACCATCATAGGTAAATGCACCCATAACCCAGGTATTTGCGTTTATAGTATTAGCAACCACAATCTTATTATTAGAGGTCATTGGGCTAACAACGACTTCAAGGTTCTTCCCGTAGTTATAAAAATCATAACCCCTTGAACCATCTTTAGCAGTTTTAGATACTAGGCTTCTTCCATTACTTGCTGTATTAGCAACATAAAACCATGTAATAACTGTTAGTAAGTTTGCAACATTCATTGATGGTTGATGTGTCATAATAACAGATGAATGATTACCATCAAACAAGATTCCACCACCATAATAGTAGGTATCATTATTCATTAGAGTAGCAGATTGGTTGGTATTAGCACTATTATACCAAACATTTGGTGAAAGTGAAGAGAATCCCATATGTTTACCTCTGATCCACTGTTACACGGCTGCTATCAGCTGTTGGTACCGATTCATCTGTTGTAATCATAGCAAAGTATTCAATATTATCCCCATGGTCTACTGTATATTGTGCAGCATCCAAAGAAATAATGAGATTTCTAGTATGAACACCAGATTGAATAGCGGAGTTAATGACATTAACGGTATTCATTAAAGTCTGGTTATTATCTTCAAACAGATATTCACCGTAAAGTTTAAAACCAGCAGGATGAATTAAATCTTTTAAAGGTTTTCTATATTTATTTAAGGGTTCTGAAATCTTTACAACGTAAGAATAATTCTGATAATAATCTCTATTTTGAATAACATAAGGTGAACTCAACTGGCCTGCCTGATCAAGGTATCGGCCTGGATAGGTGTAAATGCCTGTAACAATATTAGCATATGCCTGAGCAGTACCGTCACCTTGTGTTGATAGATCAAGGATTGGTGGGTATTGGTAACCTAAACCACCTGAAATAATTTTAAGTGAAGCAATAGATCCGATAACGTTTGAATATGCATTTAGAACCGCGTCATCTGCAATAACTGCTGAGACAACGATATTAGCACCTACACCATTTGCAGTATTGATTACCGCAGTAGGAAGCATATCTGCACGATAACCATAACCACCAGGTAACATACCTGGATCTGCTATGAAGTTTACTTGCTGAATTGTTCCATTAGCATCTACAACCGATACCTGACCGTTAGCACCATAACCGTATGTTCCGTGAGGATTGACAAATAGTATTTGATCACCGTTAGCATAACCGAACCCACCATTGGCAATGTCCATTCTACCTAGGATTCCTATAGAACGAACAGTGGTATTTGATAGCACCGAAACTGTAGGTAATTCAACATATCCAGTACCTGGATTTTCAATGGCAGTAGCAATAATTGGTCCGCAAGGTCCATATGTCCAATAATTAAAAGAATTGGCTAATATTGTATTAGCATTTGGTTTCTTTAAAACAGTAAATGAAACGTTATTGAGACCGCCGGCAAGACCTGGTTCAATTGTTAGGTACCAATCATATTTGTTACTTGCTACGATATATTGATACGTATCTTGGACAAAAAGAACATCACCAGTTTCAAAATAAACGTTTGAATTGGCTAAGTTTTTATTTAATGTTACTTCATTTATCCTACTACCAAATTCGGTACTAATATCAAGATTTGATGTGGTTGTATAAATGGTTGCTAAGTTGGTGTATGCTTGAGTTTCCCATATATCACCTATAGCATTTTGAATTATAGTATCAGCAACTTGATCAATAGTTGAACCAATAATTTTGTAATTTGCAGCATGGTAATGTTCTAGTGTATCAACAGAATACACATTAGCCGCGGCATTTGAACCACCACCACCTACGAACAATAATTGGTCATTTGCTTTATAACCTGCACCAGCAAAAATCACACTGACATTTTTGATTTTACCTTCAAGATGACTTTTAGCAACTTTACCAATAATGATCTGCCCACCAAACCCAAATTCTAATGTTCCGTTTGAAACACCTTGACCAAATTGATTAGTTGGTATTACAGGTACAGATGCACCTTCAACATAACCAGAACCTGGAGATGTAACAGTGGTACTAGTAATAATACCAGAATAAACATTAGCAGACAGAGTTTTAAAAATGCCTTGATCTTCAATTGTTGCAGTAATTGCCTCACCATCTAAGAAGTCTTTTAATACATTTGATAATACCAATTCAGTTACTAGAACACCGTTTTGATAATATGGATTAACACTCTCTACTGTTGCAGAAGAATTTGATGTAGCACCAGTAATTGTGGTATTAACAAACCTAGAAAATGCAATACTATTAGCAACGTTATTAACGGTAACGTTTTTAATGTTAAGGGTTCTTTGTATAAACCAATTACCATCCGAGGCTTTTAAAATATTATTTTGTGGATAATAAACAGAAGATTCTTTGTTAAAAAGAATACGTGTTAAAAATCTGATAGATTTTTCTGAACCTCTAGAACGATAGAAATCCTTAGAATGTTTAAGAACTGTTATAGGATTCGCTAATAAATCTGAAGGAATAAATTTACTAAAGTTATTGAAAATTTGAGTGTTTAGAAGATGATATTTTTCATCTTCAGGTACCGAAAAAGCAAATTCATGACTAAATCTATTTTCAACTTGATCTTCTAGATAATCTTCATTTAATGTATCAACATCAAAGAAGTCAGGAAATCTTTTGGTGGTATACATCAAACCACCATCTTGTTCCAAGAACTTATAATAAGCCTCTAAAAACTCAACAAACCTAGGATGGTCCCTTCTTACAAACTCAGGAACTTGTGTATTGACTAAGTATGATGTTTTATTATTGGATGAATCAACCATTATGCTTGTGGAACCATATTTAACTGAACAGCTTGAATATTATTTGTATCAATAGCCAACAATCTATTTCTTAAAGGAGGTATAACGGTTAGCTCAGGAACAACGTTTACTGTTAATATATCCTGATCATAGTATGGATTTAAAACCAATCCTAATACATTAAAACTTGTTAATGTGATAATACCATTTAGATAATCAATTGTTCCTGCATTATTATTAACATATACTTTTTGACCGTTTGTAGCATAATAATACGATCTGAGAGTACCTTTATTTGCTGCTAATGTCACAGAAAGGGATGCTTCAGTACCAGTCAAATCGGTAATATTAGCATATGCTACAGTATAATTAACACCTGGATTAGTGATAACGACACTAATTATTCTTCCATTTAAAATGGATGCAGCTGCTGTGGCCCCTGTTCCATCACCTGTAATGGTAACAGTTGGATTGATATAGTTAAAACCAGGGTTAACAATTGATATTGAACCTATACCAGTATATGCCTGAGGTACTTCTTCCAGATATACGTTCTGTGGGTTTCCGGCTGAGTCAGGAACTGTGACTTGAGGATATGTATATAGTTTCTGATACTGGTCACCTTTTCTAATAGGTGTGTTGAAATTAATTGTATAAGACTGAGTTGTTCCTGGTACCAGCTTAGCTCTGTTTTGTAAATAGATATTAATATCAGATGCGGTGATAGATGGATCGGAACTTTCAATAAAATTTTGTAATTTAGACAAAATGAATGTTGACTGGAAATTATACAAATATTGTTGAGCATATTTAAAAATTGCTGAAGAAACTTCATTTGCAAGATATGCAGATGACTGAGTTGTTAAAGATGGATTGTAATAAACATTTCCTTGTACCTGAACAAAAATATATTCTGGGTCAATAATCTCTGGAATAACAGTCAATACGTTTCTATTCTTGGTCAAATAGTTTTTAATGTTTTGTTTTTCCAACTGAGTTAGTGTATAATAACCACGGGTCTTTAGTGATAGATAAACTTTACCATAAACAGGTGGAATGTTTTCTTCACCACCCCAAACAGACACAGCCTCAATATCTGGAAAGTCTTTTGTAACCAATGCTTCATAATCGTTTACTGTAACGCAACGGTTTTGTGCAGTATAAAAGTATGGAGCACGGAATCGGATGGCCTCAATGTCTTCTTTATTGGTACCACCATATGATCCAATTGAGGTGGTAACTTTAACATTACTTCTAAACAGTCCTGCAATAGGATCGGTGAAAATATATTTCTGAATACCATTAGCAATGGCACCAACCGTATCAAGATATGTTACCTGTATAATATTACCATTGGAAGGAGGATTACCTAGAATACCATCACCAAAGTAGATTGTATAGTTTAGGTCTTGGTCTTCTTCCAAAAAATATACAGTAGAGTTGGCTTGAATTTGTGTAAGGTCTTGTGCTTGGAAATATTGTGTCGTCTGTGTATTTGATGCTGATTCCTGGACAGTAACGGTCAATGTGGAGGTGTCAACGTTAGCAGATGGAATCTGATATCGGCCTGTAAGGTTATTAGCAGTGACCAAATACTGATAGGTCATAACCTCACCTTGTTTAATCACAACGTTAGCAAATGTGAATGAACCATTAACCTTATATGCGGTATTAGCATTTACTGTAGCAAATGGATAATTGACACCATTAATATCGGATCCAACCAATCTGGTATATTGGTTCATAATAATATAACTGACGATTGGATTTTCACTAGCACCAGGTGTTACTTTAACATTAACCAAAGATTGTGCACCGTGTGCGGATTCTGGAACGTAGTTAATCAACTTTGCATGTGAAAGGATATTCTTACGATCCTGTGCGGTATCAAGAAACGCTTCATTAGCAATCATATTGAGATAGAAAGCATTATAATAGGTGTTATATGCCAAAATATCCAATAGAATAGACATACCAGAACCAGCAAAGTTATAATCGCTGAAGGTATCCTGACTTTGTAGAAAGGTAATAAGATTATTCTTAATGGTGGAAAAATCTAAATCTGTTACCCTAAGTGATGTATTGCCGGTTGCCATTTATCGGATTCTCTCTAAGAATAATGTTGATACTACTGGTAAATCTCTATTTATTATGGTATATTGCAAAGTGACATTAAAAGCATAATTTTGTTGATCTTCGGTTACCGTAACACTTTGTAAACTAACTCTTGGTTCAAAGTTATTTATAACTGCTGAAATAGCGTCTTGGAGGTATATTGCAGTCAAAGGAGTAATGAGATCAAACAATAGAGCATTGGTATCTGAACCAATATATGATTGAAACTTCCTCTCATAGAAATTGGTTAGAATTAAATTCCTAACTGATCGCTTAATGTCTTGAACACCATTTAGTATGTTAATATCACCAGTAGAAGGATTAATAACAAAATCCAGATCCAAATCTGAATAGTCTGGTTCTCTACTTACGAATGGAGTGGTAGCCATGGAAGTCCCTTAATGTTTCCTTATTTAGCTTACAACCAACTGTTTATTTCTGAAGATGCATCTGGTTCTTGTGTTGGTTGATTTGCTTGTGTGCCTTGCAATGTTGGTGGTGTTTGTGCTTGTGAAGCCTCAGTAATATTAAATGGTAAACTTATACCTAACGCTGACATTATAGTTGCGATACCACCATTAAGATTGAGTAATGAACCCAAAGAATCCAAAGCAACACCAGCACTTCCTGCCATACCAAGTAATCCACTTAAAGCATTAATATTTAAAGTTCCACCTGCAATATTTGTAGCACCAGCTGGCGCTCTAATTTCAACACTACCGGTGGTGGCGGTGTGTGAAATACTACCGGTCTGTGCAGTATGGATAATATGTCCGCTAGTAGCGGTATGTGAAATACCTGCACCTGCTTTGGTAGATTTTTGTCCCGTAATATCTTTTGTTTCATTCATACCAATCATTTTATTAACACTACCTTGAACTTTTCGCATTTCATCATGTGCTACCATTGTATGCAGGCCTGCGGCATCAACTAATACCTTCTTTTGATATAATGATCCTGGAGTTCCAACTCCATATTTGTGGTGCGGCCCACCTACTGTGCTTAAAGAATAATAAGTTCCATTAAATGTTTTACCACTATTCTGATACATATCGCCAGCGCCGGCCATAACAAATTTGCTACTCTTACCTAAAGCATGAACTCCAAGATCACCTGATGCAGCCACTACCTGAACCTTACCTTTACCAGTAGATGCTAAAGCCGTATCACCACTGGCCAAATATGTCTGGGCACCTTGAGAATTATATGTCAAACTACCTTCAACTCTTTTATTTACGGTTTTGGCCTCGGTGTCCATGGTACCGCGAATAGAACGATTGAGGTTCTTGGCAGTCATATTCATATTACCTAAAACGGTAAGGTTATAATCTTTATGAACCGTGACGTTATAATCACCATAAACACGGAAAGAGGCATCACCTTTTACTGTAATATCCTGTGCACCTGATACTGTAACACGGTCTTCACCAAAAACTACCTCATACTTACCGTTATGTGTAGTCATTGTAACACCACCATCTGGTTTCATTTGAATAGCAGAACCAGAACGGTGTTGTAAGGTTACAGTTTCATTACCTGGTGTATCATCCATAATAAAAGAATGGCCGGACCTGGTCTTGTGTGACCAATAATTAGGATAAGTTCCACCACCTTGTTCTGAACGAGCATCTTTATTTACAGTAAAGGCTTTAGGTGTTGTACCTGCTGTATCACTATTAAAAGGATCGGAAGTTGCAAAATCCACACTACCTGTTACGTCACTCATTTAATTATTCCTTTATTGTGTTGTTACCGAGAAAGATGAAGCTGCTTGTTGTAGAATAGAGGTTACATCTCCACCTTGTTGTGTTGTTTTATTTACTTGATTTTGTGTTTGTGCATTATCATTTGATGTTAGGTCTTGGTGTAGTTGTTTAGCATTTTGTTCTTGTGTCATTGCCAAACGTTTCCACATTTCTTGCATAGTTTGAGATGCTGTACCGAATATGCTACCAAAAGATGAACTGCCAGATCCTCCTCCACCTCCACTAGATGATGCAGGAGCACTAACTGCGGCACCACCTCCACCTGTATTAGGGCTAAAATAAGTATTAGCATAATGTATTTGAGAATTAGCATTTGCATAGGTTACTGTAATATATCCGTTTGAATAAACCTTTTGTGTACCGACACCCCACGCATTGTCTATCTGAACCAAAACAGTATCAAGAGGTTCGCTTAATGTAGAATCCCACTGTAGTTGTTGTAGGACATTCATAAGGTCATCAATATTAGTAACCTGACTTAGTAATTGAACCGCACTTTCTAAATATGAACCATAGTGAACTGCACCACCTACAACATATCCAACACCACTTGTTTCATGTGATTGAATTAATAAACTAAGACTATTAAGAGCAGCCTGCATATTTGGAGGAAGTGCATCTAAGATATCCTGAAAATAACTCTGGCCATTTCCTAATCCACCACCGGAACCAGCATTACCACCACCTCCACCAGAACCATTTTTCATTAGACCTTGGAACATTTGACCTAAGGACATAAGTTGCCCTGGTAATTGTTCCAACATGGAGTCTGTCATCATTTGGTCGTTGGTTTGTTTAGCCGTTGGAATATTAGGCAATTCTGGTAATCTAAAACCGGACATGTTAAACAAAGCGCCGTGATTAGGTAGACCATCTAATAAACTTAAACTATGTTGTTGACCTAATTCTTCAATCATACGAACAGCAACGCCGTCTCTAGGGCTTGTTTGTTCTACAATTTTAGGGGGAATATTAACATTAATTGTTTGATTAATTAATTCTTGGACAGCACCGGTGATAAGGCTTTGACCACCACCTGCACCCTGGCCTGCACCACTATTTCTCATAGCATTGGCTTGACCTAAAATAATACCACCATTTTGGCCTAGACCTTTAAGATAATATACCATAGAACCTGGATCCATAACACCAGGAAATGATTGCTGACCGGTCTGTGTAGGATTTAATGCAGAACCCCATAATCCTAGGTCTTCATTATTAACATCTGGGCCATGGTCACAACTACGAACGGATTGATTACAAGCATGGGACTTATCTTCATCCACATTTGCTGTAAATCCAATTCTTACTGCACCTTGTAATCTGCTAATCAGATCATCGTCGGCCATTAATATACTCCTATATTAAGCATTTACTGTGTCTGTAATACAATCAAGTGTAGTGGTAGCAAAACCACCTAATTGTATGTTATGTTTTAGTGATACAATTAAATAATTACCTGAACCGTATATAGGTGTGGCTACATTGTATGTTCTATCAGATTTATTAACCCAATTAAAACTTATCTTTTGGCCAACATGTAATTTAGAGTTCCAAGGAACGGTGATACGTAAAGCGATCTTATCTTTTTCCAATAGACCCATTCTAGCCTGTCTAAGAAGGAGATACTGTTCAACTCCAAGGTCACAACTGTTTTGCTGTTGAGAGGTACCTGAATTGGTTATTGCGGTCTTATGATTACCTTTACCAATACCACATCCACCTACAGAACCACCAAAAACATTTGCGTCTTGTGTCATTGTATTAATGGTACTCAAACTATTACCACCAACTGCACCGTTCATTAAATCTGACAAATAATCAAAGACACATGGAAAACTGAAAGAGATTGCAAGGTTCATATTGTAAAGATCACCGTCACCTTCAGCATTTGAGAAATTAAATAAAGGAGAAGTACCTTGTATCAATTCTCCTAGTGATTTAAAATAGTGTATTGGTTCCCAGTTTTGAATATTACCACTATCATCCACCAGACCGTATGTCATATAATGGAGAAAAGATGGATCATCACCTCTATATAAAGCAACATTACATTGTTGTTGAACGACCTGGAATGGATGTATATTTTCTGCAATATAATCTCTGGCCGGGCCTGCTGAAGTTACTTTTAAATTTCTCTCAGGAACATTAGCACATGACATTAGAGCATATTTGACAATCTCTGATGGTGCGGTACATTTCCATGATTTTGAAATTAAAGATTGAGCATCATTTAATAGTGACTCGTCACATGCATGGAGAGTTAATGTTTCGGTCTGACCTATGTTTACGTCCAATTCTCTATTGTCTATTCTGTATATTTTTTGCCTGGTATACATGGTTCTGGTTTCAAAACCAGTTTGGTCAGTCATGTTAATTGTCACATCTTTATTCTTATAATCACCCCAAATCTTTTGTGGATTACTATATGCCCATGACTGTAGGGTTATTGCGGTCTGTAACCCTGGTGTAAGCAGGCTTTCACCTAGTATTACCTCTTTTACAGTAATATCATTAAATGTTTGACCAGCAATACTTATTGTCGCATCAACTCGGAGGTTATCATAACTAGCCGGCATATCAGAATCCTAATAGATAACGTGGTTGCTTTTTGGTAATATTTTTAAATTCATTCATAATTTGTGGATAATATTCCTGTTTGACAATCTTAATAAGTCTTTTTTTATCATTTTGTTGAAGTTCATAATCATACATACTAACAGATTGACCATCAACCGTAACCGTAATAGTTTTGTCGTCAATTTCAAATGTCTGATAACTTTTAATGGTCGGAATAGAACCAGACCTGGTGATCGTTTCAAGGTCGTCGTAGGTCAAGTCAGCTGTCATGAAAGGTCTTTCATAATCATCCGCGGTGAATATGTCACTGTCTGAAGTTCTATATGTTTGTGCGGTCCATGGTTTAAAGTAAGCATATGCTACACCTGGAACCTGGTTTGTTTTTCTTTTTGTATCTATAACAAAGTTTGTTGTAGATGAAGTTCCGAAAAATTGGTTAGTTCTGGTAATAGTCATCTCACAATGATGTATTGTTTCTTGAGCCTGTTCAACTGATCCATATTTGTCAATGATCATCTTTTTAAAAGCATCATAATTTAATGGCCAGTCAAACTGTGCATCAAAAATCTGATTGGCATAAAGAATAATCCAACCTGCTCCACGGTCATTATAAACTTGTTCAGCTAATACCTCAGGTGTGTCGGTATCCGAAATATTATAGACATAATAAGAAGATGTATTATAAACTATATTCCTTAAAATAGAAAATCGGAAAAATATATCGGTTACTGTTTCGGTTGAACCTGAGGATCCTATTGTGCTATTGATATCATACTGTATAGTTGGAAATAATCCAAATAGTGGAGTATTGGCGGATACAGTTGGTATAGCAGTGTTAGCAATTAACATCTTTACCTCTTAAATACCCAGTCTTCTACTGGGAGTTGGATTGCTTTATCAAACTCATCAACGTTAATCTCAATAAACTGAGACCTTACCTGCGTATAAAGATATCTTTTGATACAAGGTTTTGCCAAAGACTCTAATCGTCTTGAACCTTGTAATAACTGATAACTCAATTTTAATCTGGTATTTTCATCCATCTTTTTATCATTAGCAAACTTCATCAATTGACCTAATAATGCTTGGCGTTCTCTTATATTGAGATAGTGTAGGTTTAAACCAAGAAAACCATCTCCATACATTTCAATTGGAAATGCCATTGGAAACTTATCATACTTTGCTAGTGTCGCCTTGCCTTTTGGATCATACTTAAAGAAGAATAACTTTCCAATAACAGTATCATCACGACCTCTTTGATCGGATGCCAATAATAGTTTACGGGCCTTAGGTGCCGCAGCATCCAAGGCCTTGTCAAATAACCACTTTTGTAGGTCTTTGGATGTATATTTTTCTGCCATGTAGGTATTTATATCACTTTTTGAATAGGTCTGATTCCGTTATAACCTTAAATTCCCATCCTTTATGACGGCAATAGTCCTCTGCGGCCTTCCATTTGGCCTGATTAACACCATAAGTCATCACCTCGGTAATATATCTTTTAGTAGTCCTTTGTGGTCTTTTTGGTTCTTGGGTCTGGGCCTTTGGTTTCACCTCTAAAAGCATCTTACGTGTCTCACCGTCTCTCCCAACCGCCTCCACATAAAAGTCCGTAAAGTATCGGTGGAGTTTATTATCTATCGGTGAGATATAAGGAATGACTATCTCTTCCGAACCCCAACGGACAATATTGGGGTTAGTGTCAAACATTTGCATACACCTATGTTCCCATCCGGAACGGTAAACAATGTTGGTCGGGTCTCCGATATATTTCTTAGGATTCTGTGGCTTGAAGAAGCCTTGCTTGTAATGTGGTGCCATAAATACTATGTAGCATTTCCGGAGGAATAAATGGCAATAAATGTACCAAATAATGGGCCAACTGGTAGAACTATATTTCAGTTTCCACAAGATTTGGGTAGTGCAACTCAAGGTCACTGGATGCTTATTAGTGCAAAAGCAACTGGCAGTGATCAAACGATAGCATCGGTTGCTCTATTCATGCCTGGTCAATCAGGTGGTAGTAACATTGTAATTTCTTCAAACCATGAATATGCTGAATCTAAATTGACAAAAGTAGCATTGGATATGGCCTCTAATATTCCTATTGTAGGTACTGCGATAGGTGCTTTAGGTAATGCGGCCGCAGGTGCAGCACCAATGGTTGGTGGTGCTATCAATCCAAAGGTTGAGGTTTTATATAGAGATACCTCCCTTAGAGATTTTGAATTTAATTTAATACTAGCACCAACTTCATCAGATGAATCCGATAATTTAAAAAATATTGTCAAAACGCTTAGAATGTTTGCGGCACCAACACTTGTAGGTGGAAGTAGTGACCCAAGAGCAAGTTATATTGGTGTAGCAAATCAGTTTGATTATCTTGGTACAAGTGGTGGTGGAATATTTACCACACCTAATGAATTTATTATTCAGTTTTTCTATTTGGATCAAAATGGTAATCAAGTAGAAAACTTAAACATACCAAAGATAGGTAGATGTGTGCTTACTTATATTCAATTAACATACAATCCAAATTCAGAATGGAATACATTCTTTGATGGTAATCCATTATCAGCTCAGCTATACATGAAATTCAAAGAAATGCGTGTTATTGATAGCAGCAACATAGCACAAGGTTACTAACATGGGAACATATTCAGCAACTAATCTTCCATCCAATCTATCATTAAATGATTTAAAGTCAGCAGCCGATAATGCTGGTCAATATGCTAAGTCGTGTCGTTTTGTTGTTATTGTTCAACCACAAGGTAATAGTGTTTTAAATCTTATGAATGGTACAAGAGATTTCATTTATATGTGTGAAGCAGTAGAATTTCCTGGTCGTGGTTTTGACGTAACACAAGTCCGTTATAATGGACCTTCTCAGGTGTTTCCGAGTAATGTTATGTACCAACAGGCCACACTATCTTTTATCTGTAGAACGCAAAGCCCAGAGCGAGCCTTTTTTGACGATTGGATGGACATTATAAATCCTACATCAAATTGGAATTATGAATATGCTGACAACTATTATGGATCTATTAAGATTTACCAATTAGCAGAATATGCACAAAAACCTGATTGGAACTACATCAATGATCCTAATCATAATCCTCAGAATCCATTGGCAACATATGGATGGGCTTTAAATAAGGCCTGGCCTACATTGGTAGCACCACAACAAGTCACATGGGCCGACCAAGACATTCTAAGATTACAAGTAACATTCGCTTACAAGTATTGGGATAGACCAGATTATAAAAAATAATGGAGTAAATTATGTTACCTAAGATTGATATGCCAACATATGAAATTGAAATACCATCTAATAAAGAAAAGATTACGGTAAGGCCATTTACAGTTAAAGAGGAAAAACTCCTGCTAATGGCTATGGAGTCAAAAGATGTAAATGAGATTATTAACACTGTTAAACAAGTTATTAATAACTGTATTATCAAAGGTGAGGTAAGTGTTGATAAATTACCATTCTTTGATATTGATTTTTTGTTTATCTTTCTAAGGGCCAAATCTATTGGTGAATCCATAGAAGTAAACCTAACATGCAATAATGAATTGGAAGGTAAAGTATGTGGTAACGTTTTTCCTGCTATGATGGATATTGCTAAGTGTGAGATTGTATATCCTGAACAGGTCAGCCCTGACATTAAATTAAATGCAAAACAAGGTGTTAAAATGAGATATCCAAACTATGCTGCAATGAAAAGAGTGGAGTTTGGTAACGAGGTAGATGCTAAGACAAATACCATTGTAGGTGCTATTGACCATATTCATGATGCTAAAGGGATGTATTCTTATAAGGACTATTCCAAAGAGGAACTAAAAGAATTTGTGGAAGGTTTAACTGAAGCAAACTATAACCAGATGATGGAGTTTGTTGATAACTTTCCAACATTTGTAGTGAAGATGGAGGCCACTTGTGATAAATGTGGATTCCATCATGTCGTGAGGTATACAGATTTCTATGATTTTTTTATGTGATAATGGGCCACGATAAACTGGCCAATCATTATAAAACCCAGTTTGGTTTGGTTCAACATCACCACTGGGATTTGACCACACTGGAAGAAATGATGCCATGGGAACGATACATATATGTTGATCTATTACATGCCTTCCTTAAAGAAGAGGAACAAAAGGCTAAAGACCGTGAGAATGAATTGAGAAATAGATATAATCACGCTAACCGGAAAAGAATGTAATGGCCAACAAGGTAAATAAATCGGTATTCAAAGCACTAAAGAAAATAACACCAGCAAGACGACCACAGATAGCATCAAGCCCTGTAGGTAAATCTATGCTGGCTCTATTAACACCTTCTGAGTTTGCTGATCTATTTCCAAAACAATACGAAAAAGCATTACCTGACGTAGCAGGTTTTCGTGAAGCCATATCCAAAAAATCTCAGCAAAAGCAACAAGACATTTTAACTGGTCTGGCTTCTGGTGGTGGTACAACTGTAGACCAAGCAGAAAAGGTTGGCCGTACCATCAGAGAAGGTGGTACTGGAGGTGGATATGCAGGAGGAAAAGGTGGTGGTGTTCCAAATGTAGATAACATGACTGAATCCGAGAAAAACTTTTTAGGTTTGGTTTTAAAATATGAATCAGGAAACAGAAATATTCCTAATTATATTAATGATAAAACACATACTGCACAAGGATACTTTCAGTTAACCAATACAAATTGGAGAAACATTGCACCCAAATTAGGCATCACCTCACCAAACGCCATGTCTGCAACGAAAGAAGAACAAACAAGAGTTGCATTAGCACTGTTGCGCCAGACCGGCCAAGGAAACTGGACAAGTTTTAATCCATCATTAAACGCCGCGGTGAGAAGAGGAGAAGTAGCACAATACGATGTTCCTGATACAGGTGCAACACCATCTGGTCCAGGTCAAGGTACAACAACTACCGACTTTTCAAAGTATGCATTGAACAGAGGAGTTAATAATTATCAAGGTGAGTGTGGTGTAGGTACCAGAAAAATGGCCGCAAGAATGTTTGGCTATGATGGGTTTGATAGTAAAGGTTTGGGTGGTAATGCACATACATTATCAGAAGGCAACACCTATTTCCAAGATTCCGGTTTATTTCATGCTGGTAAACCTGTTCATAACGGAGCACTTACACAACAATACTTGGATAGCCTACCAATTGGTACCGTTGTATCATCATCAGGTGGTAATGCATCGGGTCAAGGTCACGTTCAGATTAAAATAGGACCTGGTAAATGGGCATCCGATACTGTTCAAAGTGGATTTTTAGGACCAGACCATGGATATAATAACTTTATGGTTCACATGCCTAATGAACAAGGTATGGCCAGATTACAGCAACACGGTGTTCAAACAAGTTATACAACACCAGATCAACAACCTACGGTAAATGTTAAACCAACTCAACAAGCAGCACCACCTACTCCACCTACGGTAGCACCTAGTGTTGCTCCACCGCCACCTGAAATTAAAGATGATGGTAGAAATACCAAATCTGCTACGGTTAATAAACCAGCGGGCCCAAAATCTTTTGATCTAAGTCGTTCAGGATTAATTTCTGCGGTCAAAAAAACCGATGAATTTAAGAATACATGGGGTTCATCTTTAGCATCAGATGACCAGATTTATAATGGGTTCTTAGATAATCCAGATGTGCAAGCAATACTAGCAAAAACTAAAACAACTGTAGACCGTCAAACAGGTAGAGTTACATCCGAAAAACCTGAAGAATTGATGAAATCTTTTGGTGTGGATACAAAAGGTGTTTTAATACCTAGAAGTGATAAAAGGTCGGATGTAAAATCCAATAAACAAACTGCTTCATTATCCTCTGACGAAGATTATTTGACAAGGATGAGAAAGAGAGACCTTGCTAATAATGCACAATATGCTATGAATGATACTGGTACTATGAGTGATGCTAGCCCTACAGTTTCAACCAAACAGAATAAAATTGTAGAGGTGCTTGAAGCAGGAAAAGGATATACAACTGTAAAATATGAAGATGGTCGTGTAGAAAAAAGAACTGGCCATTTCGGATGGCGTCAGAATAATCCTGGTAATATTGTATATACCGGTTCAGATTGGCAAAAAGAACTTGGTGCAATGCCTGGTGGTGCTAAGAAAGGTGCACCTGGAAAATTTGCTGTATTTCCGACTCCTGAAGCCGGTCATAAAGCAAGAGAACATTTAATGTTTGAATCCGATTCTTATAAAAATCTAACGATTGATAAAGCAATAGATAGATATGCTCCTCGTAGAGAGAATCCGCAGAACCCAAGATATAAAACGGAGACTGCGAAAGCCGCAGGTGTTCATACTGGTTACAGAATGGGTGACCTTAATGCTGAACAACGACAGGCATTTATGGAGACACAACATAGGCTTGAAGGTAATAAAGTTGGAAAAATTGATGTGTTGCAAGAAGGTACTCCTTCATCAGAGATAGCTGCTGCACCACAATCAACTCCACCTATTCCAACACCTACACCACAAACTCCGCCTACTATTATGGACAGACTTAAAAGTGCGGAACAGAAGGTTGCTGGTACAGTTCAAAAGACTATTGGTATTAGCCCTGCGGAAGCAGCAACTAAACCAACAGCAACGGTACAAGCACCTACACCTGCACCAGCACCTGCTCCACCTCCACAAGCACAACCTGGAAAACCTGATGAAGCATCACAACAAAACTTCCTAAGATCACAAGGAATACCTGGTGCTTCAGGTGGTGGTTCATTTAATGTTGGTGGTGATGTTTCTTTCTATCCAATGGACAAGAGAGATAACATGGCTGCGGTTGATACTAAAACTCAACAGCCTTTGTTTACTGCTAGAGGTGGTGAGAGAATAGATGTGACACCATCACCTAAGGTTAGAGGTGAAATGGGACCATCAAATAATGGATTAAGAAGTGAATTTGAAGCATTGCATAGTAAAATAGATAACGCACCTCCTGTCACTGCTGAACCACCAAGAACATCAATGAGACAGACAACCTCTGAAAGAAGTCAGACACCAAATTTAAATGACCGTTTAGTTAAACAAAATGAAAAAGGTCAATGGTTGAATCCAACTTTTGACCGTGCAATGAATAGAACACGTTTGAAGGAAACAGGTGACAATCTCAACGGTCACTTCTCAGGTGGTAATAGCAACTATTAAAAAAAAAGGGGCCCATAGGCCCCTTCTTAATACTCATCTTGTAAAGTCTCAGTCCTCAGCCAACTTGCGAAACATTGCGAGGTCTTCATCCTCTTCATCTTCCACAACTGGTGCCTTAGCAGACACAGGTTGAGGCGAGGATATAGGCTTTGAGTTCTTGAAAGGGACATCATCTTCCTGCGCCGCAGGAGAATAACTTGATGCCTTTGTTTCAGTTAAGGTGATTGTGTTTACTGGTTGTGAACCTGTGTAACCATTAACATCATCAAGGCGGGCCTTGAGTTCAGCATAGGTCTTGAAGTTCTTACGGTCAACAATCTCCTTGAGAGAATGTTCACGCTTCCAGATTGCTTCCATCTCATCATCGTCCTTTGATAGAGGACCTGGTGCGAGGAACACGGACTCGTCATAGTTAGGGAATGATACGTTACGACCACCCATATTAACATTCTGACGGGTTACCTTCAACTTGAAATGAGCACCTTGCCAAAGATCAAAAGGATTTACCTTACCCTCGGACTCAAGGTCTGGGTTCATCATCTTTGTGATCTTATCAAAGATTTTCTTGCCATACTTGAACAAGAATACCTTGCCTTCATTCTCAGGATTCTTAGGATCACTCACCACATAGATATTGGAAACGTAGTGAAGACGACGCTTCTGGTCACGGGCTTGCTTCCGCTCAGGAGAGTTATCGTCTTGTGTGGAGTTCCAGAGTGTTGAGTTATACTCTGATACAGGATCCTTCTCATCGAAGGTTGTTAGGGACTTTTCAATATACCACTTTCCAGTAACCTTGTTCTGGAAACCATGATCAAAGTAACGGACCCAAGGAAGGGCGTCGTCACCATCAACGGCAGGACCTGGAAGGAAACGAATAACAGCCAAGGCATTGCCTGTCTTGTCTGGTGTTGGCTTCCAATAGTTGTCGGTATCTTCCTTCTCGAAGTTACCACCACCGCCATTCATCTTTTCAACCTGCTTTAAAAGCCCGTTGAAATCCTTAGATTGCTTTTTTAGATTTGCAAAGTTCATCGTATTCTCCTTGTATAACGTTGTATGTTGTCTTATCCACATTATCATGATGTAACAGAGTATGGATTTACCAAGCCCGTATCCCGAACCGGTTTTATACCATACTCTATTCTTGTATTATAACAGGGCCCGAAGGCCCTGTCAAGTATTAATATGAACCTAAAAGTGATCCATTTTTTTTATAAATTATACGACCGTTAGAAATTTGATAATTAGCATGATCCATCCATAGAGTCCAAATTAAATCGGAAGCATCCTTAGGATCTTTATTATTTGTTATAAGAATTTGCATTGCTAGTAGCAAGTCGTCTTTTGTCATCTTCATTTCTCCTTATAAGATGTTTGCTAGATATCTCACAAGAAAACATAAAAATAATATACCTTATTTATATAAGCAGTAAAAACAACTCTAGGTAAAATTCTACCTCTTCTGTTACTGCCAAAACTTCTGTTGTTGCTTCGTGTATTAGAACCAATTTGCCATTGTGGTGTTTAATATTATAAAGCCCATCGGCAAAGTCTCTTAGGATATCTGATGCGTTACCTTCTAGAAGTCTCATCTATTTTCTCCTTGAGTATGCGTTTGAATTTATCTTTATCGTATTTTACAAATGGTTTGTATTTACGTAACTTCAACGCCACCTTGGACCAGATGGGATCATTGCCACCCATATATTTATCAAACTTGTTGGTGTATCCTATAAAATCATTTAAAATGACCATGGACTCAGGAGAAATACTTCCCCTAAGATAGAGGCAAACAATATAAGGATACTCGCCGTCCCTAACATCAAAAGGAAGATTAAGGCCATATTTAAAAACTCGCTCAACGTCATTCGTGAAGTGATATGTGAGTGCCTGTTTTCTTCCTTTGTATTGAATATAGTTTTCTTGTGCTTCGTCTTCCAATAACTCAGTGACATAGTTACGATCCTTCAATCTATTGGCAATAAAAAAATCTCGTAGTTCTCTGTCTTCATACTCTTTGGCAACCTTATCAAAGAACCATTTGTCTGGTCGTTTCTCATAGGTAGCCTTAGATGCTTTTACTTTATGGTGCGTAAAGAGGTCAAATGTTGGGCTCTCAAAGTGAGTTCTGATCGTAACAAAGACCACGTATGCACCATACGCGGAAAAGTGGCTCATATTGGTAGTTTAGCAGTTTTAGATTTCTTAAGGAAGTTGAGGTCTTCAGCCTCTAGTTGGATCTTGGCCTTGAGGACACCTGATACAAGTTTACCAGCCGTCTCTACCTCAAGGTTGTTGGTTTCACAGAATAAACAGATGGCGTCAATGTAAGGAATGTCCTTCATGTATACCAGTTCTTCAATAGCCATGGAAAACTTATTGATATCTTCAGCGTTCATCTCAGTTCCTTTTTTCTCATGTCAAAAATATGTTTCAGATACACCACCTCTACCTAAACACCCTTTTATATTGACATCAAATCCTATACAAAATCTGGTGATGGTAGATATATTTTTTTCCGTTGCATGACTCAGTTCAGATGGAAACAATATTAACATATTATTTTTAGGAAGAATAGAGTAATTATCACAATTATAAATGTTATAATTTTTAATATTCCATTTAAACCATTCTCTAATAGGAGGTATTTGTTTTCTCATAAAGAATAATTTTCCTGTTTCATCATCAACACATAGATATAAAACTCCACTAAACACTGATCTTTCATGGGTATGTAATTCATTACACTCACCGACACCAACTCTCATAACCCAAGAACTTTTTATATAAAAATTATAATCATCGGATATCTCTATACCATGAACATTCTCTACATAATAATTTATTTTCTCCATCATATTGTTTTTTAGTTGACTGCATACTGCATGATCCAAAACTTTTTTATCGGATGACATTAGTGCTTGTCTGTTATCCATTTTTTCAAACGGAAGATTTATCAGGTGATTTTTAACATCATCTTCAACATAAACTTCCGTGATGGATATAGGTGTGGAAAATAGAGGTATAGTTTCAATATTTTCCATTACCTATTACTTCCTATCGGATTACGTGGGTGTTTTTACCTTTGAAAGATTTCTTGAGGAGTTTAAACCAAAACTTCCTCTCCTTCTTGGCATCTTTGTCTAGTATAGCACGATAGAACTTTAAAATCAACTTTTTTGTTTTCATCTTAGTGTCCTTTGTGAGGTGCCGGCATTCTGTTCCGAGGCCGCCGGCGGCCCGTAGGATTATGCTGCTAGAGCAAGATCCTGATATGCTGAATTATCGTTAGCATTTACGATTGCTTTTGGTCTCCTTCAGCCTTTACCACATCAGTCGATCCTACTTCCGGCCCCCAAAAGACACCTTAATGTCCTTTGGTGGACCGGCTGGGTAACGCTCCCAGGTCCTGCCTGCTTATTCTACCGTTCTCAACGACCTAAGCAAGTATATTTATAACATATAATGAGATTTTTGGCAAGTTTATTCTACTTGGTTCTCGAACTCTTCCATCTGTGGCGCCGAAACACCACGATGGTCTACGGAACCTTTAGTTACAGGGGCGACTAGTGTTGTCCCGTATAAGGCAGTCCGCGATGGTGATAGTGTTACAGCTAGCCAACCCAAGACAAAGAAACACCATTATTGGTAGAAAGTATTTCATAGTTCATATTCCTCTCTAAACTGGACAATCTTATCATATAATCCTTTAACATAATCTGTCCGTCTCTTGACGAATACCTGTGGATGGATTTCGTGATCTACGGATATCAATACAACAATCTGTCTGGCCTGGATGCCAGTCATATCCTCATACATCAAAGAGTATGCGGTACATTGTTCAAAGTAGTTTAAAATCCATTCTTCTTTTTTAGGTTTCAATGAGGTCTTGAAGTCAATAATGGAAGTGAGACCATCAAACTCGGCAATACAATCAACCTGACCTGCTAGCCCGATGGCCTCACTATACAGCATTGCCTCAACATAATGGACGTTATCAATACGTTCCAATGTTGGCAACATATTACGGAATGCCTGTTTCATATCAGGCATAAGAGCATCGTTATAGTATGTGGAATATTCCTCGTTCTTGATGTAAGATTCCATCAATGAGTGGAACTTGGTACCCCTAGAAGATGCTCTTGCAGAAACTCTATTTGCTTCTTCTTCACCAACCCGTTTCCGCCACTTTGCAATGCTATCGCCTTTAAAATGAGACAAGAAGGTTGTAACAGATGGCAATTTAGTGCCATTTGGAGAGATGTAGTATCGTTTTCCATTATATTCTTCCCTTTTCAGAGTAGTTAGAAAGTGGTCATGGTTTATATGATTAAAAGTTTTCACTAGCATCCAACATCAAAGTCGTCCTCAATTGTTTCATCCATAATACTACACCTCTCCGTAAATGTCAACCTATAACTGTAATTCCTTGAGCAGTCAAAGAAGTATCAAATTCTTCCTTACATTGAATATTAAATTTTGCCCAAAAATCCAGACTATGATTATTTTCAGTTATTGTGGACATTTGACTTACTATATATTTTCTTAATTGTTCATTATATTGATCTTCTGTTATAGTATTCATTTATAACCCCATTTCGGTCTTCTGTATTATATATTCTTTCACCACACCGCTTCGCACGATGTCCTCAATGTTAAACTCAATATGATCAAACGATGGCATACGGCGAGTAACGGCCATCAATTCTTTAATACCAGTTTTCTCATGTGGTTTATGTAAATCAGTTTGGCGATAATCACCACAAAATATAATACGAGAGTTTTGACCTATACGAGTCATAACTGTATCAATCTCTTGGAATGTCATATTATTGCACTCGTCAACAATGATAATACAATCGTTAAATGTCATACCACGTAGAAAGGAAGTAGTAGTAAATTCTACTAAGCCCTTTAACTTCAAAATCTTCCATCCATCGCCACGACCAAATAAGTCATCACAGATTTCTTGGTAAGGTTGTTCGTAAACTTCCGATTTTTGTTTGTCGGTTCCTGGTAGGAATCCCATGTCGCGGCTTGGTACGACCGATCGGATGATAACAACCTTCTTATATGTCTTTTCGTGTAGA